>ENA-UOJJ01000280-UOJJ01000280.1-human-gut-metagenome-genome-assembly--contig:-CS66-NODE-280-length-91085-cov-11.259167_pt1 | contig 91085 bp, 89 predicted proteins | sample MGYA00242343_ERZ723890 | MGnify/ENA metagenome assembly ERZ723890
TCATAATTATTTGTACCTTTCTTATTGTGATTTTATCTCTGTCTGTATTTGTATTATTCATTTTATAAATAGAACTATATATAAATAGTCAAACAACATAAGCGCTTTTTGTATGCATATATATCCGCTTGATAAAATATTCTTGTGAAATTTAGGGGTGTAAGACTGTGTAAAAAATTTCTGTAAATCGACTTTCTACGACAATTACAATAATGATTAAGGGGTAGTTAAGAAGTTTTCTGCTTAACTGCCCCTTAATTGTACTTTAGCCCTCAATTTCTAAGAGGTAAAGTCCCACTTTATTACATCAAATGAAAACTTAAATATCGGACTTATACAGTCCCGGTTGTTACTCCAAAATTTCATTGCATTTGGGTATTTTCTGTCCCATTTTTCAGTTACTGACTGCATATTAGCAAATTATTTATAAACCTGCTATACTGATATTCTTAATAATCAAAGAAGGCGAACCGACAGCCGAGCTGTTAAACTTCAAATCATTTCCCACTGCATCAATATTTTTCAATATATCATAAAAATTACCTGCAATGGTTATCTGATTAATCGGAGAAGTTATTTTACCTTTTTCCACCTTAAATCCCTCAGCGGCAAATGAAAAATCACCTGAAACAGCATTTGCACCTGAATGTAACCCCGCAACATCAGTTATAACAATACCATATTGCATTTTCTTCATAAGTTCATCAAAACTGTTACTTCCCTTATCAATATAAAAATTTGTTGTAGATGTACCAACAGGGCTTTTAAATCCGAATTTAAAGCCATTACCGGTTGATTTAACATTATCTTTATTGGCTGATTTAAGATTATAAAGATATGTTTTTAATATACCGCCTTCTATGACATTTTTGCTATATGTTGCTACACCTTCACTGTCAAAAGCTGTTGTAATATAACCATTTTCAAGCAAAGGATTATCTGTTATAGTTATTTTATCATCAGCTATCTTTTCTCCAATTTTATCCTTTAAGAGTGAAAAGCCCTTTTGAACATTATCTGCGTAAAAATTACTGCTAAAGCATCCTAAAATATCGGCAAAAACCTCATTTTTAATTATTACATTCTTTTTTCCGCTTTCCACAGAATGACCGCCTAAAGCAAAAATAACTTTTTCAGCTGCTTTTTCAGCTATTTCATATGGTTTAAATTCCTCAGTACTATTTCCAAGCCAAAGCTCACCTTTCTCCTTAGTTTCATTACCATTGCTTGCCATAACTTCAATATGAGCCATAATATAGTTACTCTTTTCGTTAAGATTAAGCCCCTTACTATTTGAAATATACACAACATTACTTCCGGTAACAACAACTGAACTGTTTACTGTTATCCTATTGTCATACTCCATAGCTTTCTTTTCCATTTCCATAGCAGCATTTATTTTAGCCTCAGCACTCATCTTTTCAATATTATCATTAAAGGTATTCACCTTTGCATACTCACTGCTGCCTTCATATATAAATTCCTTCTCCTCACCTGATAATATTTCAGCATTTCCCATAACATTTTCAATAACATTGTCAGTATCTACGTCATCAATGGTTTCACTGAAGTAATAGCCCATTTTATTGTTATATATTCCTCTAAAACAAAAACCGCCGCTTTGGCTATTCTGATACTTTTCAATTTTACCTTTATAAACACTTACCTTAAAAGCTGAATTATCATTATAATATATTTCATAGGAACTAAAGCCCTTATTTTCAGCTTTTTCAAACAATATATCTCTTAATGCATTAATATCCATCAGGCTCTGCCTCCCACAGTTATATTTTGAACTCTTAACATTGGCTGACCAACACAAACAGGTACACTTCCGCTTGAAGCACCGCACATACCTTCGGCAAGAGCTACATTATCAGAAATCATATCAATGTTTAATAGAACCTCAGAGCCCTTTCCTATAAGAGTAGCACCTCTCACCGGTTCACAAATTCTTCCGTTTCTGATAATATACGCCTCACTTACAGCAAAATTAAAATCACCGCTTGCAGGGTTAACAGATCCGCCACCCATATATTTTGCATATAAACCATATTCAGTGCTTGAAATAATATCTTCTTTTTTATCTTGTCCCGCAGCAATATAGGTGTTTGTCATTCTTGACACAGGTACATATTTGTAACTTTCACGTCTTGATGAACCGGTAGGTTCCATACCAATTAAGCTTCCGTTATATCTGTCAACCATATAATTTTTCAATATGCCATTTTCAATTAATATATTTTTTTGCCCTCTTATACCTTCATCATCAATATTAATACTTCCCCAACTTCCTGCAATAGTACCATCATCGATAGCAGTCAACTTATCAGATGCAATTTTTTGACCGATTTTGTTAGCAAATACTGATGCATTTTTACTAACTGCAGCAGCTTCAAGTCCATGTCCGCAAGCCTCGTGGAATATAACACCGCCAAAACCATTATCCATTATAACAGGCATTTTACCACTTGGACAATTGTCCGCTTTCAGCATTGTTACAGCAGAACGTGCAGCCTCTCTTGAAATATCCTCAATATTTATTGTATTGTAAAACTCAAAACCTTTTAATGCACCGGGTCCAAAATACCCAATCTGTTTTTCATTTCCTTTTGATGCAACTGCAGAAATAGCTATTCTTGTCCTTACTCTTTCATCCTCAACCCATAAGCCCTCCGAATTAGCTATAATCACATTTTGAGTTGAATCCATATAACCTAAATTAGTCTGTGTTATTAATTTATCATAATTATAGGCGGACTCACTGCCAAGTCTCATCATATTTACAATGTCCTTTTTATTTACACTTTCGGGCATAATTTGGGGAACATACAGCTTGTAAATATCCATATCACTAAATACAATATTTTTAAGACTATTTTTCCCTTTTATAACCTGTGCACCCTCTTTAGCAAACTTAATTAAGTTATCTTTATCAAGATTATTTGTGTACACATAAACAACCTTATCTTTATTTATAATTCTGATACCACAACCGTAATCGATACCTGAGTTAGCTCGCTCTACTTTACCGTTTACAACTCCGATAGAATTTTTAACATTGTTTTCAACAAATAATTCAGCAAATTCCGCACCATTACCGGTTGCACTCAAAAGTACTGCTTCGGCAGTATTTTTATTAATCAAAACCAATCTCTCCCTTCAATTATAAATTATATTTATTTTAACACTATATTCCATTTTTTACAATAATAATCCTTTCACTATTTAACATATATGGGTATAATTTTTTATAAAATATCAGTAAAATCACTTGATTATTTGACTGATTTGTTATAATATATAATTAAGTAAGTTAATCTTACTAATAATTAAGGAGGTGCTTAACTATGGCATATACTATTAGTGATGATTGTATCAGCTGTGGCGCATGTGCAGCAGATTGTCCTGTAGGTGCTATCAGCGAAGGTGACGGTAAGTACGTTATTGATGCTGACACTTGCATCGATTGTGGGGCTTGTGCAGGTAACTGTCCTGTAGGCGCTCCTCAGGCATAATTGATACATAGTTTTGTATTAATTGGCAAAAAAAGACCTGAAAATCAGGTCTTTTTTAATACCATAAAAGTGTTAGTGTAAAATATTTATTTGAATTTTTGTACTGTTTATTATGTAATTTCCATCTTTTCATATTTTTGCTTCATAAGCCAAGTCTAGGCTGTTTAATACATATTCAAAAGTATTTATATCATAAATAAAATTAATCAGTGCCTTCATAATTAAATGCAAATCTTTCATAGCATTATCCTTCTTTCTTAATAAATTTTACATTTAATTAAACATTATATTTAGTAAAAGTTCCAATCAAAATAGCCCATATTTGATTAAAATAAATAGTATTTTCTTTTATATAGGGGTTAAAACCCGTTAAGCTTCCGCCTTTTATTTCGTCTTTCATCAGATTTATGATTTTGACTTTTGTTTGTTCAGGAGTTTTTGTTAAGTCCAGCCAATCATCTAATTTCTTTGGTAAAGTAATATTATCGCATACATTTAATTCTAATTGATTATCAGTAAATAATTTTTTCATTTCTGATTTTGTCAGGGTTTTTGTATGTGAATTATCACGCATATATTCAATTTCATTTTGTATTGTACGAAGATTATTATCCAATACTTCCATATCTACAAAAACAAGTTTACCTGTAGGTTTAAGAACACGGACCATTTCTCTGAATGGAATATTAACATCTGTGAAATGATGAAATGAAAGTCTTGATACAACAATATCAAAACTATTATTTTGAAACGGTAAATCCTCCGCATATCCCCTTATAAAAACTATATTATCCAAGTTATTTTCCTTTGCTGCTTGTCTGCCAACATCAAGCATAGCTTTTGTTGCGTCGATGCAAGTTACTGATTTAACAATAGGAGCAAATGCTCTCCCTAAAGCACATGTTCCTGCAGCTACCTCTAAAACAGTATCAGAGGCAGAGGGTATTGTTTTTGAAATAATATCGTTTAAATATTTTTTATTTGTAAAACCGTATATATCTCTTTCAAATTTTTGTGATTGAGTTTCAAAAGACTTGTTAATTGTTTTTAAATTCTGTGGTATCATAATTATATTGTACCTCCTGTAACCATCCATAAATATAGTGTAATATGGGTTAAATATACTACGGTATTTTTCTAAAATGGCTCCTGTTATTTTTTGTGATGATATACCATACGCAATATTGACTCCTCTGTTTCTTTGTGATAAGATTATATCACAAAAATAAGTTAAATAATATCAAAATACAATCTAATATTATTAAAATATCGTCAATAAATTAAAGGAGGTGTACAAATGTATCATAATAATTATATTAATTCTGTAAATCTGTATCAAAATACTAATTTTCCATATATGGTTCTTGATGTTACAAACGAACATAGTTATCCTAAAAATCAAGGGTTTCAGGTTATGCACTGGCATGAAGATTTACAGTTTATTTATGTTTTTGACGGAATAATAAACATTAAAACCTTAGATGAAAATGTACAGCTTCAAAAAGGTGAAGGTATTTTTATTAATACAAATGTTGTTCATTTGGTCGAAAAAATTGAAAATTGCCATTATAACAGTTTTATTTTTCCGGCATATTTTCTTGAATTTTATTTTGGAAGTCCTGTAATAATACTTGTAGATGAAATAATAAGAAATAAGAATTTATCATTATATAAATTATCATCTAAAACTGATTGGCATAATTCTGTGTTAAAAAACTTACAAAAGTTGGCTGAATTGGAAAAAAACAAAACTAAATTTTATACTTATGAGGTTCTTGTTCTCCTGTGTACATTATGGCTTGAAATTCAAAAAAATATAATTCTGCCAATTTCAGAAAAGAATAATGTATCTAACAACCGTATGATAATATTTCTGAAATATATAAATGAACATTATTCAGAAAATATTTCTCTTGATAATTTAGCAGCAAGTGCAAATGTCAGCAAATCTGAATGTTTGCGTTGTTTTAAAAATATTCTACACACAACCCCTTATAAATATATTATGGAGTTTAGATTGTCAAAAGCAGCTGATATGTTGATAAATACTTCAAAATCAATAGGAGAAGTTGCTGAAGCAACAGGCTTTAACCAGTTAAGCTATTTTGGAAAATGTTTTAAAAATAAAATGAAATGTTCCCCAAAAGAATACAAAAATGAGCACAAATAATATACATTATGCTAAAAACCATCCTTATGGATGGTTTTGTCTAAAAGTACTTTTTCTTTTTAAATAAAATCAAACTAAAAATAATTATGATTACGGATACCAATATTACAATTAAATAGCCATATTTGTAATTCAGCTCCGGCATATATTTGAAATTCATACCATACCAGCCTGTAAGCAAAGAAAGGGGCAAAACAACGGTAGTAACTATTGTAAGTGTTTTCATAATGTCATTTTGTCTTACGCTTATTTCTGCCTGATATACATCCTGTATCTGAAGAGAATATTCTCTTAACAGTTCCGTTTCTGACCTTAATCTGTCAACTCGCTGAGAAAACAAACCAATAAGTCTAATTGAATCTTTTTCAAAAAATCCGTTTTCAATTTCTTTAATATTGTCACATACAGTCAGTAACTGGGAATAGTGTCTGTAATATATTAACAGCAACTTTTTAACCTCTGATAATCTTGAGTTAAATTTTTCAAAGTTATCATTAATTATATCATTTTCTATTTTAGAAAGCTTTTCTTCTATTTCTTCTAAAAAAATTAAATCCTTAAATATAATTTGACTTAAAACTTCATAAAAAAATTTACCTAAGCTATAGTTACTTTTATTTCCTGTATCAAATAAATTTTCAATTATTTTGTCAATATAATTATTATCATCTATAAATATAATACGATTTTTAAACATTATACAATCAAAATTGTTTTTCTTAAGAACATTAACTTTAGAGGGGATAAAAAAAGCACTGTAAATATATTCATTGTGAATTTCAATTTGAGTACAATTATAAGCTCTGCTTCTTCTGAAAACTCTGAGTTCACTATACTTTTCAGAAAGTGAAGTAAACTCATCAGAATTAACCGTTAAAATTAAATTATCCATGTTTATATTAAATTCATCATGATAAATTAAAAGATTGTCTGCTTTTATTTCATAAAGCATACCATATCCCCTTTACTATTTACGTGTTGGAACAATTTCGAGCCAATAACCGTCAGGATCAGTAATAAAGTATATACCCATCTTTTCATTTTCAAAGCAAATACACCCCATTTCCTTATGGAGCTTATAAGCAGCATCAAAATCATCAGCTCTGAAAGCTAAATGAAATTCACAATCACCTAAGTTATATGGTCTGTCCATATCTCTTAACCATGTTAATTCTAGTTCAAAATCCGAATTGTCATTAGCTAAAAAAGCAATAATAAAACTGCCGTCCTCAGCTGTATTTCTTCTAACTTCATGTAAACCCAAAGCCCTATTATAAAACTCAATAGACCTATCCAAATCAGCTACATTATAATTTTCATGTACCATCTTAAATTGCATGATTAAATCCTCCATGTATCATTCTTTTCATTTATTTTATAAAATTTTGTATTTTCCAGATTATTATTGCTGTCCGATAAAAATTTATCCTGTATTGAATATTCTTCCCACATATGCATTGGGAATATGTTTTTGATATCACACTGTTTTAAAATATATTTGATACCTGAACTGTAATATTTATCCTGTCTTGGATCAAGAGGAACAAACGCCAAATCCAAAACCTCTCCTTTTATGCTATTAATTTCTCTTTCGTAATTATTTTTCATATTGTTGTTATATTGCCTGTTTTCCTCCTGCCACATCCAACAGTTAAGATCACCGCCATGATATATTCTTATCCCATCAACTTCAACTATATAAGCAACGCCTAAATCTGTAGATTTAAGTGTCTTAATGTTAAGCATATCCAAATTATATTCTTTTCTTGGATAAACAAAAAGTATACTTGCACTATCAATGGTTTTTACCTTTTTCTTTATATCGCCTGATAAAATATATTTTACTTTGTCATCATCAAATACGTTAAAAATTTCTCTGTTAAAATGATCCTGATGTCCATGGCTAGAAAAAATGTATATTGGCTTATTGCCAAATTCAGGCAACTCACCATTAAAATAATCAAATATAATATAACAACTTTCTGTTTCAACTATAAAACCACTATGATTAATATATGTAATATTCATATCCTTACCTCCAATATTTATACATATAGTATAAAACATATTTTCATTTTTGTCATCAAAAAATGAATAATTTTCATAAAAATTAAAAAAATATTTATATATTTTTTATTAGGAGTGATTTTATGGAATTTAAAGAAAGCAGAACAAAAGAAAACCTTATGCGAGCTTTTGCAGGTGAAAGTCAGGCAAGAAACAGATATATTTTTTCTGCCCATGAAGCAAAGAAAAATAATTTGTATGTGATTGAAGCAATATTTGAATTTACGGCAAAACAGGAAGAAGCACATGCTAAAGTTTATTATGATTGTCTGCAGGAAATAGGAGGCAAAAATATAACAATAGACGGAAATTATCCCGTAGATATTTATAATAATGTACTGGATTTATTAAAAGCAGCCGCACACAATGAAATGCAGGAATATGAACATGATTACAGAGAATTTGGTGATATAGCAAAGGAGGAAGGCTTTACAAAAATTTCAAATATATTCTATAATATAGCTGATATAGAAAAAACACATAGCAACCGTTTTACTGAATTTGCAAATATGCTGGAAAACGACAAGTTATTCATAAGTGATGTTGAAACTGAATGGATGTGTTTAAATTGCGGTTTTATATATAAGGGTACCAAAGTGCCTGAAATGTGCCCCGTATGTAAACATAATAAAGGCTATTTTATAAGAATTGAATTAGCTCCTTATGCAAGATAAATATTTATAAAATAACTTAATCAATTTTTCTTCTTATACTGCATATTTTATAAAAGAAATAAAATCAGTAACGGAGGAATTTTATGAAGAGAGCTGTACCATTAGAGGCTGCTGCAGAATTAGTTTGCAATCAAAGTGCCATTCCACCTCTTATTTTTCAGTTACCGCCAAAAGAGGGACGAAAAGTTTTGGAGGATGCACAAAATACACCTGTGTACAAATATCCTGCAGAAATATCTGTCAGAAAGGCAGACACACAAAATTGGGGTATAATACCTGTATATTTCATTTTACCTCAAAAGCCTAAAACTATCAAAAATGTTATTTTTTACATTCATGGTGCAGGCTGGGTATTCGGCAGCTTTCATACACATGAAAAGCTCGTTAGAGAACTTGCGGCAAGAACAAATTCATTAGTTGTATTTCCTGAATATACCCGCTCTCCTGAAGCAAAATATCCTGTAGCCATTGAGCAATGCTATTTTATTTTATCCCATATTGGTGAAATGATTTATGATTTTTGTCCCGGTGTTGCTAAATTACCTCTAACAGTTGCAGGTGACAGTGTTGGAGGAAATATGGCAATAGCTATGATGTTTATGTCCAAAATGCGAAATGGTCCTAAAGCTGAAAAACTGCTTTTGTACTATCCTGTTACCAATTCATGTTTTAACACACCATCATATAATCGGTTTGCTGTAAATTATTATCTGTATCGTGCCGGTATGCAATGGTTTTGGGACCAGTATACAACAAGTGAAGAAGACAGAAACAAAATAACGGCATCACCTTTGAGAGCAGACATAGAATATCTTAAAGATTTTCCCGAAACGATGATTATAAACGGTCAGGCAGATGTTCTTCGCAGTGAAGGCGAAGCCTTTGGAGAAAAACTTCGTTGTGCAGGAGTAAGTGTTACTGCCATACGGGTACAGGGCATTATTCACGACTTTGTTATGTTAAATGCTCTTGACCAAACTAATGCCTGCCGTTCAGCTATGGATACTTCTACAGAGTGGATTAATCGTAAAAGTCAATAACAATATAGATTTAAAAACGGATTCTTCTGAATCCGTTTTTATCAATTTAATATAGTTATTTAAATTTTTGCATTGTTCCCCATATCTCATCTGTCAGCTGTCCAATACGCCAAACAGATATTTTGTTAATTCCAAACATCTTTGCAAGTTTAATTTTATCACTTATACTTTGTTCATTCTCATACCACAAAACTACTTTATTTCCATCATCATCTTTATATATAGCTTTTGGATTTCTGTATTTCTGAGAATATTCAACTACTGTATCTTGCTGTAATAATCTTTTTTCAACTGTATTAATATCAGGATGCAAGGAATATTCATTTGTAACGTTTCCGTTATTATCTAAAGTCCAACAGGTTGTAGATGCCACACTAAGAGCCAAAGCAATCTTATTTTTATCTTTAATTTGTTCTGATGCGGCTTTTAATGCAGTATATATCTGATTAAAAGGAGTAACAGGCGTCGTTGTAAATCCTGAAACACGCTCCTTTTCATTCATATAAACAGCTCCATAATCATGTGCCATTAAAATTAACATATCAGATATTTCTCCTATAGTTTCGTAGTCATAAGCATCATAGTATTCGTCATTCATAACAGGATGTACCGCTGTATAAATAACTTTTTCAGAAGAAAGTTCATTACGTAAATCCTGCAAGAAAATATTTAATCCATTCTTTAAATCTGCCCCCTTCATACCCTCAAAATCTATGGTAATGCCATTAAAATCCGATGCTGCATTTACAATCAGCTCCACTGCTCTTTTTCTGTTTTCCTCATTTAAAAGAATTGTTTGACAAGCATTTTCATCTCCTTTACCATTCTGAGATGTATTCATAATAACAGCCAGATTAATTGGAATTTTATTTTGAGAAAAATAATTTATTGCATTTTCAGCACCTTCAGGTATATTCCAGTCATTTCCATTGGAGTTAGTAGTATTGAGTACAACACCTTCATCATATTCCAGTCTGCTCCAACCGAAAGATATACTATCCATTTTTTTAGCTATTTCTCTTTGACTCCAGGAGGAAATTGCATAAAATCCATGAATAAAATCCAATTTATGATTATATTTATCGTATAAACGACACATCATAGCTGCACTTTCTTCTCTGGTTGCAAAATCATTTGGAGCAAAGATCCCCTCACTTTTTCCGCTAATAATGCCAAAATCATATGCGGCTGTAATATATTGATTATTTACATCTTGAAACGGAGTGTCTTCAGTTTCAATTTCTGAAAAACCTAATGCCTTTATTAACATTTCCGCCATTTCTTTTCTGGTAATATAAGCTTCTGCATCAATTTCTTCTGAATTTATAATCCCATGTTCAAATGCTGCTTTTATGTATGGAGTATACCATTTACCATTACTCTGAACAATATTCCAATCCATCATATTGCAGAGCATAGTTATAAATTCGCCTTTTTTGACCTGTTGTCCTAAGCCGAATTTATTATTTCCGATGCCCTGCATAATTCCTTTATCTCCCGCCTTTTCTATGTATTCTTTTGCCCAATGGGTTTTAGGAACGTCGGAATACCCATATACTGTACTAATCATAAGAGGCATTACAAATAATACCATAAAAATTAATTTTTTCATTTTAAAACTCCCTTCTATATAACACAACTATATATTACACTTGTAATATATAGTTGTCAAGTATTAAAAATAAAAACAGCACTTAAAATAGTGCTGTTTTATTTCAGGAAATAATATTTACAATATTATAATCTATTCCTTCAGTATAACTGAATTTAATATTTGAGCCTGTTCCATAATTAAGTATTCCAATATTATTAACAACATCCACATCGAAAAGCTTATTGTTATCTTTTAATTTAACAAAATAATGACTGTTTCCGTCAACTATAACCTCAGATATTTTTTCTATTATTCCATCTGTTTCCATAACCTCTGTTTTATTTTCATCTGTATCATCTATGCCATTACTGTTCATAAGCTTAATATAATTCTGTTCACATTCAAGTATGGAGCTTCCTACAGCAACAATCTGATACTTTGCTATATTAACCATTGCATAGTTTTTAACAAGACCTGCACTATCTTTTAAAGCCATAAAATAAGTTGGCTGGTCAGCAATATTTAAAAGAAGCGGAAATGTTGCCTTATAACCTAAATGCTGTACTTGACCTTCAGCGGAACCCATTGCAGAATATTCTTCAGCACCTGCTATTGAATAATATCTTGTTTCTGCAGTTCTTTGATTCATCAAAACAAAACCCACATTGGACTCGTCACCGGCAACAGATGTAACACCTGTATAAACCCATACATCATCTTCAAGGGCAATATAATTATAGCCATATGTTGTCTGCAAACAACCCTTCTGCCCAAATATACTGTTTAAATAACCGTTACTCAATTCACCATAATAATCATAATAGCTTATTAACAGGTCAGCAGAATAAACCCTGTCTACCCAATTAGGAACTTCATCAATATTATATAGCTCTGTCAAGCCGTTTATGGCATTTACAATTACTACTTTGTCTATTGTAACTCCGCCGAAAAGCCCGATGGTATAATTTCTTACAGGACATATCCAAACAGGAGTTCCATTATCATCGATTTCAAATGAAATACTGTCAAAAATATAAGTTGGATAGTTAAATCTTAAATGTCTGTAAATATTTCGGTTCAAAAGCTCAGATGTTGAGTACTTTATCCCTTCATCAAGTCTTACACATTCAACGTCCTGTGTTGTCATATCAATTCTTATATAAGCAGGTATACCGTCTTTTCTGTTAGTAAGCCATTTAAAAAAATCACCGTAATCAAGAGGTGTAACTCTTACGGGTCTGTTATTATAATTAATCTGGGAATATAAATTGTTTACTTCAAACTGTGACACAAGATCTCCCATTGTACCCATTTTCCTAAGCCCCAGCTTTTCTGCTGAATCCTTATCAAGGCTAGGTATTTCATTATAATTAACTTCTTTAATATCAGTACTGAAATCTCTTTCTGATATATTAATAAGCTGACAATATTTTCTTGCGTTTATAATCTCTGAAGATAATATTCCTCCTATTATAAAAACACCAATAAATACCGCTGTTATAGCCAAATATCCTTTTTTTACGGTTTTTGATACCTTTTTTAACGGTATTATGGCAATTCCTACTATACTCAATATAGAAATAATGAAGGACCATAATCCCGGTGAATGCAAATTAAGTGCAGGAAGTGCCATATAATAATAAATTCCACCTGCAATTAATAACAACAATATTATTAAAGCTCCTAATTTCTTCATTTAATCTCCCCCCTATTCTGTATCAAATAATGCCTTCGCAAATTCTTTTGAATTAAATGGCTGCAAATCGTTAATCTGTTCACCAACACCTATATACCTTACAGGAATATTCATATCATGCTTAATTGCTAAAACAATACCACCTTTAGCCGTACCGTCAAGCTTAGTCAATACAAGTCCTGTTATATCTGCAACTTCTTTAAAAAGCTTAGCCTGCTGTAATGCATTCTGACCTGTAGTAGAATCCAAAACAAGAAATACCTCGGTATGGGCATCAGGATATTCTCTTTCAATTACCTTAGCAATTTTCCTAAGCTCTTCCATAAGATTTTTCTTATTATGAAGCCTGCCTGCCGTATCACAAATCAAAATATCTGTTTTTCTTGCTTTTGCTGCATTGACAGCATCAAATACAACGGCAGCAGGGTCAGAATTTTCCTGATGTTTTATTACATCGCAGTTATTCCTGTCACCCCAAATTTGGAGTTGGTCTATTGCTGCAGCTCTAAATGTATCGGCAGCAGCCAGTAATACAGATTTACCCTCTGACTGATAATTGTAAGCAAGCTTACCTATTGTTGTAGTCTTTCCTACACCGTTTACACCTATAACCAATATTACGGTAGGACTTGGAAGTTTGAGAGGTTCATCATCCTTTTCCAATATTTCGGAAATTACCTTAACAAGCAATCCTTTCACCTCTGATGCCTCTGTCACCTTTTCCTCTTTAACCTTTTCTCTTAACTGTTCAATTATATAAAGTGAAGTTTCCACACCAATATCAGCCATAATAAGAGCCTCTTCAAGCTCCTCAAATAAGTCCTCATCAATTTTTACAAAGGCTTTGAGAACATTATCTACACTTGACATTATATTATCTCTTGTTTTGCTTAAACCCGACTTTATTTTAGCAAAAAAACCAATCTTTTTTTCTTCAGTTGTATCCTCAACCGTTTCTTCCTGTAGTTTAGCGGTTTCAACATATTCTTCAATCTGTTCTTTTGCTGTTTCGGCAGCTTCAACATATTCTTCAACCTGTTCTTCATCCTGTTCTTCTGCTGTTTCGGTACTTTCAACCTGTTCTTCAAGCGATTTATTTGTTGTTTCAGTAACCTCTATGGCTTCCCTATCTGCATATTCAACAGTTTCATTGCTTTCGGTTTCGCTAATATTGTTTACACTAATTTCTTCATTAGTTACAATTTCATTGTTTTTCTTTTTTAAAAAATCAAAAAATCCCATTATAATTGTACTCCTTTTTCATCAAATTTTACTGATACCAACTTTGATACTCCTTGTTCCTGCATTGTTACACCGTACAATATATCTGCAGCTTCCATTGTACCTTTTCTGTGTGTAATAACAATGAACTGAGTATCATTTATGAAATTATCAAGATAATTTGCATATCTGTTTACATTGGCATCATCAAGAGCAGCTTCTATTTCATCAAGTATACAAAATGGCGATGGTTTCATTTTTAGTATGGCAAACAATAATGCCATAGCAGTCAATGCCTTTTCACCGCCTGATAAAAGCATCATATTTTGTAATGACTTTCCTGGCGGCTGAACAATAATATCAATACCGCAGTTTAATATATCATCGGAATCACTTAATTTAAGGTCTGCAGAACCGCCTCCAAACATTTCAGCAAAAGTTTTTGTAAAATTTTCACTTATAATTGCAAACTGTTCCTTAAACTGCTTTTCCATCATATTATTTAAATCATTAATAATATTTGTCAATTCTTTTTCTGTTTTGATTATGTCATCACGGTTATTTTTTAGAAAATCATATCTTTCCTTAACCTCTGCATATTCTTCAACGGCATTTAGATTTACATTACCCAATGACTTAATTTCATTGCGAAGCTTCTTTTCCTCCTTCTTTAATTCTTCATCAGTTACATCAAGCTTTTCAGCTCCCTTTGCCGCAACATATGTAATTTCATATTCTTCCCACATTGAATCATAAAGCTGACGGCATTTTGTATCAGTTTGCTCTTTTCTCATTTCAAGTCTGTTTAATTCTTTTTCAAGACGGGTTTTTGTTTCAAGCTGCTTTTTTATATCAGCATCTAACTCTTCTATTTTAACGTTAACATCATTCTTTTCATTTAACAAATTGTTATTTCTGTTAACAAGAGAATTGTATTCTTCAGAAACCTTGACTATACTATCTTCAAGTAACTTTGTTTCTGCCTGCTTTTCTGCTATCTTAAACTCATAATCAGCTATAACTTCCTTACTGTTAAGCATATTATTTTCAATTTCAGCTATTTCATCATTAATACGCTTAATACTGCTGTTAAGAGTATAAATATCATTTTCAAGCTGATTTAATTCAACACGCATTGAGGAAAGCTCTTCATTACTGCTTTCCCTAATATCTCTGTCCGATTGTATTTTATTTTGGAAATCATCAAGTTTTTTATTAGTTTCTGCAATTTCCTTATTAATTATTTCAAGCTCAGTATTCAATTCTTTAGACTTTTCAATACCACTATTTATAATTTCATCTAATTGTACAAGCTCTGAATTATAATTTTCAATTCTACTGTTAATATCTGCTTTATACTCTTTAGCCTGAGTTATTTTAGCAGCAGCTTCTGTTTTTCTGATAGCCAGTGCCTGTAATTCTTCCTTAGATTCATTAATCTTATATTCAAGATTTTCATAAATCTCTGTTATTTTACCTATGTCAGCATTAATTGATGCCTGTTCCTCAAGTAATTCTTTAAGAATATCCCTAAGTTCTGAAATTTCACGGCTTCTTGAAAATATTCCTGTTGACTTCTTATTAATTGAACCACCTGTCATAGAACCACCGGCATTTAGAAGTTCACCCTCAAGGGTAACAATTTTATAGGCATACTTAGTTTTTCTTGCTAAAGCTATGGCACTATCCATATCCTCAGTGACAATTACTCTTTCAAGGAGAGATGACATAATATTTTCATATTCGGGAGCATATTTAATAAGCTCCTTTGCAATACCTAAAACACCCTTTTCCTTAATTATGTTATACTTTTCACTGCCAATGGTTTTAGATTTAATAGCAGTCATAGGAAAAAATGTAGCTCTACCCTTATTATTTTTCTTTAAATAATTTATAGCCTTTTTTACATCTTCTTCTGTTCTTGTAATAATATTCTGCACAGCTGATCCTAAAGCTATTTCAATAGCTGTTTCATACTTTTTATCACAGCTTACAGCCTCACCTACGGCACCGCACATTCCCTTAAATTCAGGATTTTTATTGTCTCTTTGACTTAGAATAGCTTTAACACCTGCAAAGTAGCCTTCATAGTTTTTTTCAAGATCGGACAATGCTTTTAATCTGGCATTTTTTTCCTGTATAGACTTGGTAATGATTTCTTGTCTGTTGTTAGCTTCACTCAAGCTAACCTTAAGCCTTGTAAGCTGAGAGTTATTTTTTTCAATATTTTCACTTATCAGTTTATTTTCTGTTTCTATTCTTGACATTTCTTTTTCTGAATTGTTAAGAATAGAAATTCTTTCTTCCTGTTGTTCGGATAAATCAGAAAGCTCCTCTTCCAATCTGCTTTTTCTGCTTTTTATTTGCTCAAGCATTGCATCCGACTTACTTATTTCATTTTTAACGTCAGTTGCCTTATTCATTTTTTCAATTATAATACTGTTAAAATTATTAAGCAACTCCTCATTTTCATTAACTCTTGAGCTTATTTTAGAAAATTCTTCGATTTTTGTATTATAAAGATTTTGTTTTTCATTTAATTCAGATTTTTTTTCTGATATGTTTTTAGTTATATTATCTATTGCAATATTCTTTTCATTAATTGAATATGAGCTTGTTAAATTTTCCTCATTAATTCTTTCTATATTCTCTTTTAAATGCTCTATTTCCTGATTGCAAAGCTTAATATCGTTTTCTTTTTGTTCTTTCTCTGAACGCTTGTCAGATATATAATTATTATGATTTTCTATATCTGTTTCAATTCCATTAAGCTTTTCCCGCAATTCAATTTTTCGTATATTATTTTTTTCTTCAGTTCTGTTTTCTCTGTTAATATCTAAATTAATCTGATTTATATTTATATTTAAATCTTTAAGTTCAGCTTCGTACCTTTCTGCATCACGGACAAAAATATTAACCTGTACAAGTTTCATTCTGTCTGCCAAAACAATGCATCTTTTAGCTTTTTCTGCCTGTATTTCCAAAGGGCCAACCTGTTTTTCAAGCTCATCAATGATATCGTTGACTCTTACAAGATTTTCTTGCTCTTTATTAAGTTTGTTTGTTGCCTCAACACATCTTGCTCTGTACTTAACTATACCTGCAGCTTCTTCAAAGAGCTGACGTCTGTCCTCTGACTTAGTAGACAAAATTTCATCAATTCTGCCCTGACCTATAATTGAATAGCCTTCTTTACCTACACCTGTATCCATAAAAAGCTCAAGAATATCCTTAGCTCTGCATCTTGTGCCATTTATTAAATAATCACTTTCACCTGAACGAAATACACGTCTTGTAACAGTCACTTCACTATAGTCTAAATTAAGCTTTCTATCAGCATTATCGAGCACAAGGGATACCTCAGCAAAACTTAAAGGCTTTCTGTTGGCAGTACCGTTAAATATTACGTCTTCCATTTTTGTACCACGAAGACTCTTTGCGCTTTTTTCGCCAAGTACCCAGCGTACAGCATCAGCTATATTGCTTTTACCGCTGCCGTTAGGTCCTACTACTGCGGTTATACCTTTATTAAATTCAAGTTTTATTTTTTCGGGAAAGGACTTAAAGCCTTGTAATTCTAATCTTTTAAGATACATACTAATTTCTCCATCCGTACAAAATTATACAAATATCATTATAACATAACTCTGATTAAATTTCTACAAAAAAATAAGAGTATGCAAAAACATACTCTTACTTTTTAAAATTAATGTCTGAAATGACGCATACCCGTAAATACCATAGCAATACCGTACTTATTACAAGCATCAATACTGTCCTGATCCCTTACAGAACCGCCGGGCTGAATAATACAACTGATACCGGCCTTTGCAGCGGCCTCAACACAGTCATCAAACGGGAAGAAAGCGTCACTTGCCAAAGCAGCACCCTTAACAGCATCATCACCTAACTGTTTAGTGCCATGGTCAATAGCCTGCTCTGTTGCCCATATTCTGTTTACCTGTCCCGGACCAACACCAACAGACTGCTTATTCTTACCGATAGCTATACCATTAGACTTAGTGTATTTAACAATTTTCCATGTGAACAATAAGTCCTCCATTTCCTCAGGTGTTGGAGCTCTGTCAGTTACAACCTGTAATTCACCTTCAAGAAGCTTGTTATCAATATCCTGCACAAGAATACCGCCGCTTACTTTCTTTACGTCAAAAGCTGTTTCAGGCTGTTTAGCATCTATATTGTCAAGCTTTAATAGTCTTATATTCTTCTTCTTTGTAAGAATTTCAAGAGCATCATCATCAAAGCCCGGTGCTAAAATAATTTCAAGGAAAATCTTAGACATTTCCTCAGCAGTAGCCTTGTCAATTACTCTGTTGGCACAAACAATACCTCCAAAAATTGATACTGGGTCAGTACTGTAAGCCTTAGTATAAGCCTCATAAATATCCTTGCCGCTTGCAACACCGCATGGATTTGAATGTTTGCAGGCTACAACCGTAGGCTCATCATATTCCTTTAATAGTTCTAATGCACCGTGAGTATCGTTAATATTATTAAATGATAACTCCTTACCATGTAACTGCTCAATGCCTGTAAGCATACCGTTATTATGACCAACTTCCTTATAGAAAGCAGCCGCCTGATGAGGATTTTCGCCATATCTCATATCCTGCACTTTTTCAAATGTCATTGAAATTGTGTCAGGATACTTTGGTAAACCTGCCTTATCTTTTAAGTAATTAGCAATCATTGTATCATAATAAGCTGTATGATTGAATACCTTAGCAGCTAAATAGAAATTAGTTTTTACTGAAACCCTACCGTTTTCCTTTAATTCACTTAAAACCTGATCATAGTCTGTAGGGTCAATAATTACAGATACGTCCTGATAATTTTTAGCAGCAGCTCTTAACATTGTAGGACCGCCAATATCAATATTTTCAATAGCATCTTCTAATGTTACATTAGGCTTCATAATAGTCTGCTTAAAAGGATAAAGATTAACGATTACAAGGTCAATTAAATCTACATTAAGCTCTTTAACCTGTGCCATATGTTCAGGATTGCTTCTCATAGCAAGTAAACCCGCATGAATGTTAGGATGAAGTGTCTTTACTCTTCCGTCAAGACATTCCGGAAAACCTGTCACTTCTGAAATACCGATTACAGGCAATCCTGCTTCCTTTAACTTATTGTAAGTACCGCCTGTTGACACAATTTCAATTCCTAAATCATTAAGCTGACCTGCAAATTTAACAATACCGGTTTTGTCAGATACACTAATTAAAGCTCTCATATTTTCCTCCTAAAAATAAATAAAATAAAAAATGCCGCACCAATCTAAGCACCTTGCCCAGACGGTCGGCTTACTTACGTTGCACTCCCCTGTGGTTATCCACATTTCCGTCAGTCATGCAACCCTTATAATTAATATAACAATTTTATATTAATTTGTCAATAGAAAAAAGACAGAATACTTCAAAAAAAGCATTCTGCCAAATTTAATCATTTATTTTAACATTTTAGCTGCATTCCTGCATAAGCTTTAGTTATTTAAAGCTAATAATATTCCGTTTTTCCAGAAAAGCATATATCAACATAGTTATAACAAATGCAAAGCAGACTCCTCCAAAATCAATCCATATATCAATAACTTTACTTGATCTTCCGGCAGGAAAAATCTGTATGGTTTCATCAATAATTGCTACAAGCAGTCCTGAAAACAATATCCTATCCCAGTGTTTTTTCATATTGCAGAAAAACAGCTTAAAGTCGGTTGTAATTAGGAATGACAAGCCGGCATACTCTGTAAAGTGAGCACTTTTTCTTATTAAATGTTCACTAAACTCTTTCTTAAAACCTAAACGCATTATAAAGTTATTTATTATTCCAAGTACTCCTCCGCTTATTCCCGAAGACTCCTCAGCATCAAAGGATGAATTAATCCAAATAAACGCAAGACAAGCCACAGTAAGCAATAAAAACAGTATTCTTAATTTCTTCATATTCATTATTTTTTCTTATTAAATAAGCTTAAATAATATGACTTCTTTAATGACTTTTCATTTTCGTATGAGTTTCTCATTGTATTTACTATACCGGTATCAGCGCCAATAGCTTTAAGCTTATCTGTTAATTCCTTTAATAACGCTTCAACTTTAGAATCTGCCTCACTCTCAAGGGATGCTGCCTTGCTTAAATAATTAGACATTAAAGTGCTTGCACTTGCTCCATTTTTATAATCAGCCTTAGCCTGATCTATTAAGTTTCCTATCTGTCCTAAATATGTAGCTTTTAACGTGTATAGCTTAACAGTATAATCACTCACAATCGCAGAACTGTTATTATCCTTATTTTGAACAGCATTATCAGAACCGTCTAAAAAATTTGCATCACTCTCATTAATTATCTTTTTAACGGCTTCTTCAACAGTAATTTGTCCTCTTCTTATTGCTTCTTCTTCCTCAAGTGTAAAATCCCTTAATCCTGAAATATCATATTGTTCCAACTCTGTTTCTATGTTTTTCTTAGAGTCTGTAATCCGCTGTTGAATATCTTCATCAGAATATTTTGATGCATCAATTATTGCAGATATATTGTTTCTTTGCCACACTAAAAGACACGCAACTGCAATAATTATAATAAAAAATATAACTAATATAATTTTTAAAACCTTATTTGACTTTTTAACCTGCTTACTAATAATAATTCTCCTCTCTGATTAACTAAATTCCTATAATTTCCTTACTAAGCCCAATTATTTCATCTATGGCAGAACTGCCAAGCTTTTTAGTGATTATGTCACAGGCTCTGCCAAGATTTTGAGGTCTTGATTCTATATTATGCATATCAGAACCAAGAAGTTTAACAACACCATTATCAATCCATTTCAATGCCCTGCCTTTACTAAAAAAACTTATTAAATATTCGCCATTCATCTGTGCAATAACATTCATACTTAATAACCTTTCAATATTGTTTGTACCTTTTTGAAAAGACACAAATCTTTCAATATGTGCTATGACAGGCTTTAATCTTCTGTTATATATTAAATCCTCTACTTCTTGAAATACTCTTTCATTCCACTTATTAAAAGGCATTTCAAGCAATAAATATTTACTGTTGTTTATACATAATTTTTCAATATTTTCAATTTTACTTATGCCATTAAAATAATAAACCTCAGCACCTAAATAAATACTGGGAAGGTTGTTTTCCATTTTAATAAAATCCATAAGGCAATTAAAAGCCTTTTCTCTATTTTTTAAAAAACTTTCAATAGTATCATATTTTATATAGAAATGGGGTGTTGCAACAACTGTATCTACCCCCTGACTATAACTTTCTTTTAGCATTTGCAAGGACATTTCAAGACTTTTGCTGCCGTCATCAATATTAGGCAAAACATGTGAATGTATATCTATCACACTATCCCTCCAATCATAAAAAGGTACTATTTATCCAATGTATAGTGGCTATATCCATATTTACCGTATTTGCCTCTGATATACCCATTGCTTGTAACAGGAACATCATTTAAAACAAAACCTAAAATTTTAGCGTTTGCAAATTTCAGCTTTTTAACAGTTTCCTGAAGCATTTTCTTTTCAGCCATCTGCTGTTTTACCACCACCACAACGCCATCAACCAGTTTAACCAAAATTGAAGCATCAATTACTATATTAACCGGGGGTGTATCTAAAAATATGTATTCATAACGCTTTTTTAATTCACCAATCAATTCAGACATAACATCAGATGATAATAGCTCAGTAGGATTTGGAGGTATATTACCGGCAATTATAGTATCCAAATTTTTATATTTTGTTTTAATAATTACATTTTCAAGAATGCAATCATTGACCAGTAAATTACTTAATCCCTTCTTGTTATTAATATCAAGCAGTCTGTTAACATTTGGCCGTCTTAAATCACAATCAACTATTATTGATTTACCATAAATTTCAGCAAAAGAAATAGCCGTATTTAAACAAGTTGTACTTTTCCCCTCTGATGTAATAGAACTTGTAACTGATATAACTTTTGAACCGTTACTGGGTATAGAAAACATAAGATTTGTTCTCAATTCATTATAAGCTTCTTTTACATCAAATCTTGTATCACTGTTTATTAACCTTTTTCTGTTTTCAATAATATCATTGTAGTCATTATTATTATTTTTATCTGTCATAAATTTTTTAAACATATTACTTTCCTCTGGACAACTCAGTATTTTCTACAGAAATATTTGGAATTATACCAATAATAGGTATATCCGGAAACATATCCCTTATATCATCTTCAGATTTTATGGTAGAATCACTTATTTCAAGTAAAATTACCAATATAAAACTAAAAATCAATCCCGCAATTATACCCAATATTATGTTTTTTAATACATTGGGACTTGATGGTGACGTAGGCTTGTCTGCATAATCAACAATCTTTATAACACTTCCGTTCATAATTTCTGTTATATTTTCAGGTGCAATATCTGCCACAGCATTGGCTATTATAAGAGCATCATCAGGATTATTTGCTGTAACATTTAATACCAACATTTGAGTATCAGTAATCATATTAACATCCATCATAGACATTAATTGCTCAACACTGCATTCCAGTTTAGTTTCTTCAATAACAGCAGAAATAACAGCCTTGCTTTTTAATAATTCTGCATAGGTCGGAACAAGCTTAGTTGATGCATCAATATCAGATGAATCTAAATTTTGTGAAATTACATCCTTATTGTTGCTTACATAAAATCTTACTGAAGCCGTATACTTTTTTTGCTGTATAAAGACACTAATAAGGGTAGTAATTAATGCAAAAATTATAACTATAGCCACAATTAACTTAATCCTTGATAAGAAGGCTTTAAAAATCGTCATTAAATCAATTTCTATTGTATCAATGCTATTTTCATTATTAAATTCCATATTATTTCCCCTTTTTTACAATATACTGTTTACATTATACAACAATTAAACTGACAAATCAAGAATATAATTAATATGAGTAACAAACTAATTAAAAATACTGCCCATAATTTACAATTTTTAAATAAAATAACAATTATGTTTTGACAAATAAACTATTATGTATTATAATTATTTTAAAGCAATATGCTTAATAATTTTTGGAGGTTAAAAAATGAGCATTGATTTTTCATTAAATGGTAAAATTGCACTTGTAACCGGTGCATCATACGGTATTGGTTTTGCTATTGCTTCAGGTATGGCAAAAGCAGGTGCTACAATCGTATTTAACGATATTAAGCAGGAATTAGTAGACAAGGGTATTGCTGCTTATAAGGAAGAAGGCATTGACGCTCACGGTTATGTTTGTGATGTTACAAACGAAGATGCTGTTAACGAAATGGTAGCTACTATTGAAAAGGAAGTTGGCGTTATTGACATTCTTGTAAACAATGCCGGTATTATTAAGAGAATTCCTATGTGTGAAATGACTGCAGCTGAGTTCCGTCAGGTTATTGACGTTGACTTAAATGCACCTTTTATCGTTTCTAAGGCAGTTATCCCTTCAATGATTAAGAAGGGTCATGGTAAGATTATTAACATCTGCTCTATGATGTCTGAATTAGGTAGAGAAACAGTTTCTGCTTATGCGGCTGCAAAGGGTGGTCTTAAAATGCTTACCAGAAATATTTGTTCTGAGTATGGTGAGTACAATATTCAGTGTAATGGTATTGGACCTGGTTATATCGAAACTCCACAGACTGCTCCTTTAAGAGAAATCCAGCCTGATGGTTCAAGACATCCGTTTGACCAGTTCATCATTGCTAAGACTCCTGCTGCAAGATGGTTAAAGCCTGAAGAATTAGCAGGTCCTGCTGTATTCTTAGCTTCTGAGGCTTCTAATGCTGTTAATGGTCATGTATTATATGTAGATGGCGGTATCCTTGCTTACATTGGCAAGCAGCCTAAGTAATTAATAATTATAATTACATATAAATTTAGCCTGTCCGAAGGACAGGCTTTTTTATTAAAATATTTTCAATAAATCTTCAAACTTCTCAATCCTGTAATCATATCCATCTGCACTTCCAAATCCATATGCAGCATACACAAAAGGAATTTCAGCATCAACAGCAGATTGTCTGTCACCTTGAGTATCTCCTATATAAACGGAATTTTTAAGATTATTTCTTTCAATAATTATCTTATTATTCTCGCCTTTTGTAAGTCCGGTTTCTCCAAAACTTAATATATCAGTAAAATATTCGCCTGTACCATTCCCCTCAAAAAAGCTTTCAATATATCCCACTTGACAATTACTGACTATAAAAAGTTTATATTTTTTACTCAATTTATCAAGGGTTTCTAAAACCCTTGGAAAAAGTTTGCCCCCGTATTTTGACAGATATTCATTTTCAAGAACACAGCACTTATCTAAAAGACTCATTCTCATATTATGTTCAGTATTAGGGAAAAGCCTTTCTGCTATTTTATCCATAGGCAGACCCATACACCCTTCTAATTCTTTAACTGTTATAGGTTCAGTTCTTACATTAGAATATTCTCTAAGTATAATATTCCATGTCTTACATATACCATCGGTTGCATCCCACAGTGTTCCATCTAAATCAAATATAAGACCATCAAACATATTGCTCTCCTTGTTAACCAATTTCTATTGATATATATTTTACCACAGTGAAAGATTCTATTCAACAAAAAAATGCAATGAAAACCATTGCATTTTTTATTAATTATAATACCTTGTTTAAGAATGATATAGTTCTTGGATTTTGTGGATTTCCAAATATCTGTTCGGGAGTACCCTCCTCAACAATATAACCGCCGTCCATAAACAGAACTCTGTCTGCAACCTCTCTTGCAAATCCCATTTCATGAGTAACAACTATCATTGTCATTTTCTGTTTGGCAAGATCCTTCATTACATCAAGAACCTCTCCAACCATTTCAGGATCAAGAGCTGATGTAGGCTCATCAAAAAGCATTAAATCAGGATTCATTGCCAATGCACGTACAATAGCAACTCTCTGCTGCTGACCACCGCTGAGTTGAGACGGATAAGAATCCTTCTTATCAGCAAGTCCTACTCTTGTAAGAAGCTCAATAGCTTTTTTGTCTGCCTCATCTTTACCCATTTTTTTAAGTTCAACAGGTGCCATTGTTATATTTTTCTGTACTGTTAAATTCGGAAACAAATTAAACTGCTGAAAAACCATACCAACATTTTCTCTCACCTTGTTAATATTAATTTTCTTATCAGTTATTTCATTGTCATCAACAATAATGCTGCCTCCCGATGGATTTTCAAGCTTGTTAATACATCTTAAAAACGTACTTTTACCCGAACCTGACGGACCAATCAAGCAAACAACTTCACCCTCATGTACCTCAAGATTAATATCCTTGAGAACTTCAAGTGAACCGAATTTTTTCTGCAAATTATTTACTCTTACCTTTATCAATTGAGACCCTCCTTTCTATGTATTTAGAAAGCTTTGTCAGCAAATAAATGATAATAAAGTAAAGTGCACCAATAATTATCCACACAGCAAAAGCCTTGTAAGTAGTCGCTACTATCTGTTTACCCTGGAATGTAAGCTCTGTCAGACCTATAACGGAAATGATAGAAGTATCCTTAAGGGTAATAATAAACTGATTTACAATTGATGGAATTACAATTCTAAACGCCTGAGGAAGTATTACCTTAGTCATAGCCTTATGATAAGGAAGACCAAGACTTCGTGCAGCCTCCATCTGACCTTTATTTACGGCCTGAATACCACCTCTGAATATTTCAGAAAGATAAGCTCCTGCATTTAAACTAAGTGTGATAACTCCGGCAGTAATAGCAGTAAATTTAAACGGTACATTGAAAACATCTTTTATAAACGATGGTATACCAAAATAAACAACGTATACCTGAACTAAAACAGGTGTACCTCTTATAATATTAAGATAAATCGTATTTATAAACTTAAAATATTTTGTTAAGCCGCATAGACATGCAAGCAAACCTAATATTACAGCAAAGGGTAATGTAATTACTGTCAGTTTTATAGTCATAAGACCTGCTTGAATAAGCAAAGGCCAATATTCCTGTAACAACTCTATCATAATTTACTCCTCAACCTTATTCTGCAATATATTTATCTAAGATTTCCTGATACTTGCCATTTTCTTTTAACTTAGCAAGACCATCATTAAACTGCTGTAATAATTCAGTATTCTGTCCCTTAGGTACTGCAAAACCATAGCTTGAGCCTTGCTCCTTATCAGTTACAGTCTTTAAACCAACACCCTGAGTAATTGCATAACCAAGAACAGGATAATCCTCAAAACATGCAACAGTGTTACCTAACTTAACATCCTCGTACATTGTAGCAGAATCTTCAAATGTAACAATCTCAAATCCATACTGATCCTTAATACTGTCAGCAAAAGCTGAACCCTCAGTACCGGTCTTAACTGCTACCTTCTGACCGTTTAAATCCTCATAGCTGTTAACAGTATCATTATTTTCAGCAACGCCCATAATTACACCACTGTCAAAATATGGCTCTGAGAAATCAAAGCTTTCCTTTCTCTTGTCAGTAATACTCATACCTGCAATTACACCGTCTACCTGCTGAGCCTCTAAGGCCTGTACAGCTGCATCAAAACCTAATGCCTTAACTTCATACTCAAAACCCTCTTCTGCAGCAACAGCAGCTAAAAGGTCCATATCAATACCTTCCATTTCACCATTAGAGTTCTGGAATTCAAATGGTGCAAATGTAGTATCCGTACCAATTACATACTTCTTGCCTGATGCCTCATCAGTACCTTCTGCCTGACCGCAGCCTGCAAATCCTGCTACCATAAGCATAGACATCATAATTGCAATAAACTTCTTCATAATTTTTTCCTCCTGTACAATAAAATTAATTACCATTACTATTATACTACACTTTTAAAAATTTTACAATATTTTAACAACGATAAATTTATATTTATATAAAAATTCCCCTTAATTGTACCTTAATAATAAAAATCGATAAAAAGTAATTTTTTATATTTAATACATTTAACACAAAATAATATTTTAGAGCAATTTTACTGATTTTTATAATATTTTATAAAACTTTGTTGCAATATTTTTTAATATTATTTATAATTAAATTAATAAAACAAAGGAGAATTTTATGAAATTAAAAATAATTATACTGCTTATTATAATGTCTTTTATATTTAATGTCTTTTCAGGCTGTGATAATAAAAGAGAATATAGAGTTAATATTGATGATATCACAACATTTAATTTTAAGGAAATAGAAATAGATTATCCTTCTGACTGGTTATATACCAATGTAAACGATACAAAATCTGTTATAGAAAATGATAATTTAAAACAGGGAATAATACTTTTATATGAAGCCTATGATGCAGAAATAAGTGAAACAGAAGTTGAAAATGCCTTGAGCTCTGCTTATCAGTTGCTTAAAAGTGGTAGTAACTTTACGGAAAAATCAAAAGAAATTGTTGATACTAACTTAGGCAAAACAATGAATTTGGAATTTTCATATAACGATTTTAATTTAAAATCCTATATGGCAAAAGCAAGTATATTTGTATATGGAAATGCTGTATACATAGTTGAATATTATGAACAGAATACAGAGCTTATAAATCCTGATTTACAGGAAGTATTTTTTAACAGTATTACTTTAAAAAAGCATATACCGGTTACCTCAACTGAAACAACCACAGAATTAACTGCCGTTAAAATGACAGAAACTGAAACATTATTTACCAACTATTCTGATAGTTCTACTAATAACGAAAATTATGTTTATATTGGTAAAACCGGTAATAAATACCATAAAGAAAATTGCTCTACCCTTAAAGGAAAAGGCAGTGCAGTTACATTAGATGAGGCTTTGGCTCAGGGCAGAACAGGCTGCAAAAGATGTAAACCGTAAATTCCTACACCTATTATTTTACTGATTTTATGCCATAAACAAAAGAAAGACTACCTTAGAGAAAAAATAATTATTGGCAGTCTTTCTTTTATCTTATTTAATATCTCTGATTATGCTTTCCTGAAAAGGTAAAAACGTATCATGTACAAATCTTGCACCAAGCTGAAATCCTTCTACAAATCGTTCACGTTCGATAAATGTCAATACTTCTATCCATCCATTCATAATTTGTAAAAATAATTGTTTTTCTTTTTTGGCATCAGGTGTATCATCAAAATAACTATTAAGCTTACTTTCATTATCTGTTATTATATTTAAAAACTTTGCATATTCAGAATTCTTATCAAAGCATTTTTCTACAGGACTGATGTTACCATAATATAATTCTTCAATAATATTCATAGCAACACCTCCAAATTTATTATTTTCCAAACACAGTCTTTAAAGTCTTTAAGATAAATGACTCCTATCCTGCTCTGTTTTTTAGAATCAATTTTATAAAATGTTTTTCTTTCTTCATAGTTGCTCATAAAAATTTTTTCCTTTCAAATTTAGTACAACCCTTGAAAGAAATCCCAATGCATGGTATAATATTTACACTGTGACTATCTTTTAGATGGTTGCTGTACTGGAAGTGGCGTGGATTTTCGCAAAATGGGCGCCGCTTCCTTTTATTTTTCGAAAATTTCTTCATAAATCTTTTCAATACCCTTACGAATAATATCTGAGCGTGTTGTTTTAAGAACTTCACAACATTTGTTTAGCTTTTCAACAGTTTCAGAATCCATTCTAGCTCGTACCGTAGTATCTTTTGGATTTTTAAGATTTTTCCAAGTCTTTTTTTCTGCCACGAATATATCACCTCCAAATTAGTGGCTACAATTATAATAACATGTAGCTACTAATTTGTCAATATATATTCATTATTCTTCTATAAAATTTTTTTCTTAAATTAGTACAATCCTTGAAAGAAATCTCAATGCATGGTATAATATTTACACTGTGACTATCTTTTAGATGGTTGCCGTATGGGAAGTGGCGTAGATTTTCGCAAAATGGGCGCCGCTTCCTTTTATTTTCTTATGCTTTCCTTCAACAATCTAATCCCTCGCCTTACTGATTCTGAAATAGATACATATTCTTGTCTACTATAATCATCAAGAATATCTTTAGATTCCTGATCTAATTTAATAGTAATTTTATGAGTTTTGGGATTATCAGTTTTAGGACCTCTTTTACCCATTTATAAAAACGTCACCTCCTTTTAAATAGGTCTGACTTAATTATATAATAAGTCAGACCTATTTGTCAAGAAAAATTTTAATTTTTTACTATTAATAAAAATCCCAATAGTCTTATATATTAAGACTATTGGGAGATGTACATATAATAAAAATTTTTTATAGCAATCAACTATATCAGTAAACACTAAAACTAAAAGTTCTAGATATTTATACTTCATAATTAAATATAGTTACTTGATCACTCTTTTTCCATTTAATATTAAAAAAGTGTTCCAAAATAGTTATTGGTACAACAAAACAAACAGCTAAATGTTTTTCACTACGTTCATTTGTAGGAAAATATATATATTTTGGAATAATATCATTTAATGCAACAGCAATTCCTATTTCTTCTTTAATTTCCCTTTTTAATGTACTTCTGCATACAGAAAGAAAATCATGTGATATAGTTTAGTTGTATCTTCATAGCGAGAATGTCCACCAATATATAAAAGCACTTTATCTTTTTCAGGAGAAATATTTGAAACTGCATTTTTATTTTTTTTAATAACTAAAATTTTACTTTTTTCTTTGTTTGTTATTATTGCAACAGGAATAGGCTGCAATAATCGGGAATTTTTTTCTATTAAAAACCGAAATCACCGGTTAAAGTACATCAAATATTTAATTCCAGCTTTATAGTTGTTCCTTTATCTATTTCGCTGTCAAGAATAATGATACCGTTATAATAATTTACTATATGTTTAACAATAGCAAGACCAAGTCCTGTTCCCCCAACCTTTTTACTTCTTCCCTTATCAACTCTGTAAAATCTTTCAAAAACTCTATCCTGTGCAATTTTAGGTATGCCTATGCCTGTATCACAGACTTCAATACATATTTTATTATTTATATGAGCTACCGTAATAAAAACCTTACCGTTTTTAACATTATACTTTACGGCATTTGAAATTAAATTATTAAATAGTGTTAAAAACTTAGATTTTTCCTCAGTAATAATAATATCATCGCAGAATAAATTGATTTCAATATTATTTTCATTTAACATTGGTTCGAATTCTTCAATCATATCCTCAAGCATTGTTTTGATATTAAATTCAGTTCTGTCCTGTCCGCTTTTGCCTGCTTCAATACGGGAAATTGACAAAATATCATTAATCAAAGTTGTAATATTGTCACTTTCCTTCTTAATACGCATAAGAAATTCTTTTTTTTGCTCATCTGTATAGTTCATATCGCTTGTTAAAAGCTCAGAATATCCTTTAATTGACGTAATAGGTGTTTTTAGCTCATGAGAAGCATTTGCAAAGAAATTTTCCCTCATTTTTTCATTTTGTCTGACAGTTGTTACATCAATGAGTAATATTATTGCACCTCCATGCTCTCTTTCAATAACCCCCTTCATTACTCTGGAAACATGTACCGATATTATTCTTTCATCTTCAAGAACAATATCAAAAACCCTTTCTTTTTTTAAATCAATGGCGTCATTTACAGCATCAATAATTTGTAAATTTCTGGTATAATGTATAATATTAAGTGATTTTTTCTTATTTACACAGTCAAATATTTCCTTTGCTGCATAATTTATACCTATTACACTTTTATTATGATCAATAAAAACCAATCCATCCTTCATATTATCAAGGATATACTCTGTTCTTCTGTTAATATCCTTAATATTGTCCATCGCTTTTTCAATTCTTTCAGAAAGAGTATTTATGGCATTAGCAATGGCATTAAGCTCATTATATTCATATGTTTTAAGTTTTAAATCCTCACCGCTTTGTATTTTTAAAAGCTCAGAAGTTAATTCTCTTAAAGGCTCTGTAATTTTTTTTATAATTTTTCTGCTTATAAGCATTGCTAACATCAAAGTAATAACAGTTGTTATTATAATAGTTGGCAGCAATGTTTTTATAAAAATCAATTTATTGCTGTAAGGTATGGCAAGTCTTATAATATTATCGGTATTCTCTGATTTTTTTGCAACATAAAGCATATTAACATGAAGAGATTTCGAATACCTTATATTGACACCTGTTTTTCCATACCCGGCAGTAATAACCTCAGGTCTTCCACTATGGTTTTCTAGATTACTTAATTCCTTATCTGTTTCCGCAATAACTGTACCATTATCCGATATTATAGTTATTCTGGAACTTTTTAGGTTAATAAAAGAATGAAGCTTGTCTATTACTTCCTGAATATTGCTATCATAATCAACATAATTATCAATTTCATTTATAAGGTCTATCATTTCAACCTTGGTTTTTTTTAAATTATAGCTGCTATAAAGATAGGAAAAAATTGCTGAATAGATGGCAAGAGCAATTAATACTATAGCTATAACCCTTTTATATATTGCTTTTGACATATTTTCAATCCTTACTTATCCTATATCCCATACCCCTAACAGTTTTAATATATTCACCTGCGTGGCCAATCTTTTGTCTTAAAGTTCTGATATGTATATCAATGGTTCTGGTTTCTCCCGTATACTCATAACCCCATATTTTATTAAGAAGTTCATCTCTTGTTACTACTCTGTGGGTATTGTCAATAAGGTATATAAGTAATTCATATTCCTTAAAAGTCAAAGTAACAGGCTGATTATTTACAAACACCTCTCTGGTATCAGTGTTTATTTTTAATAAGCCAATTTCCTTATAATTTACAGTGTTTTCTTCAGTACGTCTTAACTGGGAACGCACTCTTGCCATAAGTTCCATAACACTAAACGGCTTTGTAACATAATCATCAGCACCGCTGTCAAGACCAATAATTTTATCTATTTCATCGTCTTTTGCAGTAAGAATGATAATTGGAAGTTTTTTAAACTTATTACTTTCCCTTAATTTCTTTACAGCCTCTGTCCCCTGCATACCGGGTAACATTAAGTCAAATATAGCTAAATCGGGTTTAACCGTTTTCATTTTTTCCAAGGCTTCTTCCGCTGTTTCAAAATCATATACGCTGTGATTATATCCTTCAAGAGCCACCTTTATCAAAGCTCTGATACTTTCATCATCTTCTGTTATAAATATATTTTTACTCAAGATAATCTCCTCCTTAAATTTTTACTAAACTTATTACACTAAGTATACTATAATTTAACCATTCTTTATACGTTAATATGTATATTTTTTGTAAAATCTGAGTAAATTTTTACTTTACCCGGATTTTACATTAGTCTTTTTAATTATTATATTTTTGTCTTCTATAATTGCAACAGGCAAATTAATATTCTCACCTTTATTATAATAATCCATAAATTTATCTAAATCAACCTTATTTATGTTATTATAATAGTCATAAATATAATCAGATGCATTGTCATCATTATTTTTAGATTTAAGTATTTCTTCGGGATTTTCAGCTTTCATTATTACTGTATCTCTGCTTATTTCTATATTATCACTAACGTAGTTTATCAAACTGTCGTAATCCTTATAATTTTCAGATAATACCATTACTTTATTATGACCTAAATAAAGATTTCCTTTTGTTTTATTATTTATTACGGATATTGCTTCATTTATGGTTTTGCCGTTACCCTTATATATTGTTTCCTCATGCTTTTCGTTATTACTTCCGTATGAAAGCTTTGCAACAGCTACAGATACATCATATCCGTTTTTTTCATCAATACCTATAGCCATCACATAATCTCTGTTTTCAAGCTCCTTACTGTTACCGCATCCTGTTAACAGTAGCATTAAAAAAATTAATATTATTGTTTTATTCAACTTTATTCCTCCTGAAAATATAAATTAAAGGAATTATAAAAACTGTAATTATACCCCCTATTATTTGCAGAAAACAGTAGGTTATTATAGCATTGGTTCCATTGTAAAATAAAACTAATACAAAAGTCAAAACCATAAGCATAATTGTTGCTGACTTTTTCTTAATATTCATATGCTCCATAAAACTTACTGTTGTACCAAAATATATAAAAACAGATATTAATGCGCTTATTATCCAAAGAGCAATAAAAATTCCTTCTTGTCTTTTTATAAATATATTCGGTAAATTTGCGGTATACATAATTTCAAATAACGGATATTCAACCTTTTTCATACCATTTATTCCTATTTTACCTATTATTACAAGTGCTACTGAAAATATCAGTAAAAAACTAAATATTACAGCTTTTATTGCCCGTTTACTTTCCCTTTTTAAATAGAATTTTATTAATATAATTATTTCTGCAATATTTATTATAAATCCAAAAAGACAGCTTTTTATAATATTTTTAAAATTAAAATCCCAATTAAAATTACTTAAATCTATATCAGGTACTGCCATAAGATACACATATATTGTACCAATTACAACAAACCAGAATAACATCTGACTTATTCTTGCTATCGACTCAATACCTTTCCAAGCTGAATATCCGGCAGATAAAACAATTATAAATATTATTTGATATATTAATACGTCATTCAACAAAACATTTCTTACAACATCTGTCAATATTTTAGTTAAAAGTACTGCTACAAGTATATTTTTAACGGAGTAAATAAAACATAATAACTTACTTCTTTGTATATTAATATCTGAATATATGGCTAATAAACACAATAAAAATCCCGTTATAATAATAAAGCACAATTCAAATGTATTGCTTATAACCATAGGCATAATTAATATCTCAAAGCCTAATGCAGCAACTATTATTAAAGCTTGCAGCTGTGCAATTGATATTTTATTATTCATTTACATCCTCCTCAAGCTTTTTATAAAAATGTGATTCTTTTCTCTTTTTATAAGGAAATCTAAATATGGTATCCTTAACCTTATCATATTTATCTTCATTAACTCCGCTAAATGGAGCAATATAGCTGACGCCAAAGCTTTCCATTCCTGCTAAATGTAAAAGCACAAACAAAAATCCGGCAACAAAACCAAAAAGTCCGGCAATTGAAGACATAAATATAATAAAATATTTTATTAGTCTGTATGCTGAAACCAGAGCTAAATTAGGTATTGCAAAACTGCATATAGCAGTAATTGAAATAATAATAACAGCCATAGGGCTTACCAAATTAGCGTCAACAGCAGCCTGTCCTATTATTATACCTCCAACAATACCCAGTGTACTTCCTATTGATGCCGGTATTCTTGTTCCTGCTTCTCTTAACGCTTCAAAAATCAACTCAAGTATAACAATTTCAACTACTGTTGGCAAAGGCACTCTTTGTCTTGCGCTTGCCATAGCTAAAACCAGGTCTGTTGGTAACATAGAAGGATTATAAATAGTTGTAGCAATATATAGTCCCGGCAAAGCAAAAGCTATAAACCCGGATATATATCTTATAATTCTTATAAAAGACATTATTTCCCATCTTTGATAATAATCCTCTGACGCCTGATAAAAGCTTGCAAGCACTGTAGGTAATAAAATTACAAAGGGACTTGTATCAACTACAAGAGCTATTCTTCCTTCTACAAGTTCAGCAGCGACTTTATCAGGTCTTTCTGTAAGTTGTATCTGTGGAAAAGGCGAGTACTCATTTCCCTCTAAATACTGTTCTAAAAATCCGCTGTCATATATCATGTCAACATTTAAATTATCCAGCATATTTTCTATTTTATCTACAAGTCTTTTATCAGCAATATTTTCCATATACATTACAGCAACATCAGTTCTGCTGATATTGCCTACTTTTTTCTGAACACATTTTAAGTGCGTACTCCTAATTCTTCTTCTTATTAAAACAGTATTTATTCTTATAGACTCAGCAAAGGCCTCCTGAGGACCCTGTACAGCAATTTCCGTTTCAGGTTTATCTACTCCCCTTTTAGGGAATCCCTTAGAAGATATAATTAAAATTTTATCCGTATTTTCTATTAGTATAAGCGTATTTCCGCTCATCACTTCAAGTATTGCTTCGTCAATATCATTGGATTCTTTTATGTCAGCAGTTGTTACTCCTCCATTTACAAGAAGGTCATAAGGATCTGAAAAATCTACCTCTTTATTTGGAGGTGAAATTCTGACATTTACCATGAAATTTTTAATAATTTCTTCTTCAAGCATATCTCTGCTTACCATATCATCAATATATATAATAAATACCTTTACTTCTCTATGTGAACCAACCGGAAATTCTCTCTTTACTATATCTCCCCAGTCTTTAAATTTATCCTCGACATATTTTTTATTTTCTAAATAGGACATAAAAAATCACCCCTATTTTATTTTTACAAATAGAGGTGATTTTATACAATATTATCTCAATAAACCAAAGTATACAAGAACCAATAATCCTAATGCAATTCTATAATATCCAAAAATCTTAAAGTTATTCTTTTTAATATAGCTTAAAAGGAATTTTATGGCAAGTACAGATACTATAAATGATACCGCCATACCAAAAATAAGCATTACAAGCTCATAAAAGTTAGGTAAACCAAATTTAATAAGCTTTAAAAAACTTGCTCCAAACATTACGGGTATGGCTAAGAAAAATGTAAATTCAGTAGCAACATACCTGGATGTACCCAAAAGAAGACCACCTATTATAGTTGAGCCGGAACGTGATGTTCCCGGAACTAAAGACAATACCTGAAACAAACCAATTCCTATTGCAGTCTTTAAAGGAAGCTTATCTAAATTCTTATACTTAATACTGTCCTTATTACGTTTGTTTTCTATTACTATAAAAGCAATACCATATACAATTAATGCAACGGCTACAACATAAGGATTAAATAAATGCTCATTCATCCAATTATCAAATAACAAACCAATCAAAGCCGCAGGAATACTTGCAATAATAACCTTTAACCAAAGATTAATTGTATTCATTTTTTCGGTTTCAGCTTTTCTTTTATCAAAAGGATTAAGCTTATTAAAATAAATTACAACAACTGCAAGAATAGCACCAAGCTGAATTACCACATCAAACATTTCCATAAAAGCATCAGAGCTTATACGTCCTATTAATTCTTCAATAATAATTAAATGACCTGTACTGCTTATAGGCAGCCATTCAGTTATACCCTCAACAATTCCTAAAATTATAGTTCTTATTAAATCGTGAAAAAAAGTTATCATAATGCCCTTGTGCCCTCCTTATTTTGTATTGATTGTTATTATTCTCTCAGCATTATCCCAGTTTACCTCAACACCTAAAGCTTCGGATACAGCTCTTAGCGGAACCATACTTCTGCTATTTATTATTTGAGGCTCTACTTCCATAATTATAGTATCTTTTTGATTAATTAGCAATACTTTTTCACCAATTACAAAAGAAATTTCTGTTCCGTTTCTTAAAGCCTTAACCTGTTGGGTATCATTATTCCAATATACCTCTGCATCTAATGCCTCAAATATTTTTCTGAAAGGTACCAATGTTCTGCTGTTTTGTATAACAGGCTTTTGGTCAAATGCAACAGCCTGTCCGTCTACAAAGACTAAAATATCATTAGTACTATTAACAAGCTTTGTAGTTGTTTCTTCCGGCATATTTATTGTTGTAGCTTCTGTATCTTCCTCCGCAGCAGCAGTTGTGGAAACTGCTGCTGCATTATTCACATTAGTAACTATATTTTTAAGGAAGTTCAAATTATTCACAAATTTATATCTGAAATGAATTTCTCCGTCTACCTTATCTATTGATTTATTGAGAGAAATTTGTTCATTGATTGCAGCACCGTTATACCAGGGGCTTTCTGATGACACTCCGTCACACTTATAGTCAGCCAAACCAACATATAATTTAGTGTTGCTGTCTTTCAGTGTATCAGCCCACCATGTTACAGCTTCTTTATAATCAATAGTTTTATTACCTATTTCCCAGTAAATCTGCGGAGCGATATAATCAACCCATTCCTCCAATGCCCACTTTCTTGTATCAGCATAATTTTTATAATAAGACTCAGAGCCATAAGTATTACTGCCTAAGGAATTATTTTTCTTATTAGCCCATACTCCGACAGGACTTATACCAAATTCAACACTGCCATCCAATGACTTTATTTTGCTATGTAAATCCTTTACTAATGTGTTTACATTTTCTCTGCGCCAATCATCCTTATTCATACCATTGCCATATAAGGAATAGCTTCTTGAATCATCAAAATTATTGCTGGGATAAAAATAATCATCCATATGTATACCATCAATATCATAGTTGTTAACTATTTCTTCAACACCGCTTATTACAAGCTGCTGCACCTCAGGTATTGCAGGGTCAAAATATAATTTTCCCTCACAGGCAACCACCCATTCAGGATTTTTTCTGGCAGGATTTGTAAGTGCAAGGCTTTCAACCGTTAATCCGACATTATTCGTTATTCTGTACGGATTGATCCATGCATGCAGCTTAATTCCTTTGCTGTGCGATTGTTTTATCCAATATTCAAGAGGATCAAAATTACCATTTGGTGCTGTTCCCTGAGAACCCGTAAGCCATTGGCTCCAGGGATATATTTCTGACTTATAGAAAGAATCAGATGCAGGTCTTACCTGAAAAAATATATCGGTAATTCCCATATCAGCACAATTATTAATTATTGAGTCAGCCTCACTTTTTAATATATCAGAATTTTTTGTTGCTGTTGACGGATAATCAAGATTTAATGTAGTTGATACCCATATTCCCTCCATTCTCTTATTTTCTTCGGATTTTATTATCTGTATATCTTCCTCTGCTTCTGCTGAACTTAAATTAATCAGCTGAAAAGTTAAAATAACAGAAAGTATTACAGTTATAATATACCTTTTATTCATTTTCTCCCTCCTTTATATACTCAAGCCATTTTTTTAGTTTTGCTTCCTGACCGTTATTGCTAAGCTCATAATATCCGGTGCCAATTAATTCATCCGGCAGATATTGTTGTTTAACATAATGATTAGGATAATTATGCACATATTTATATCCTATGCCATGTCCCAACTTAATAGCACCAGGATAATGCTTATCTCTCAAATGATTTGGTACTCCGGAGGTCTGAATATTTTTAACGTCATCTAAAGCTTTATCAATAGCCATAATTGCTGAATTGCTTTTAGGTGAACAGGCAACATAAGCCGCCGCCTGTGTTAGATTAATTCTGCATTCAGGCATACCTAAATAATCAACAGCCTGTGCCGCAGCATTTGCAACAACTAAAGCCATTGGATTTGCATTGCCTACATCCTCAGATGCACATATTACAATACGCCTTGCAATAAATCTTGGATCTTCACCTGCATATAACATTTTTGCAAGATAATATACTGCTGCATCAGCATCAGAGCCTCTCATACTTTTAATAAAAGCCGATATTGTATCATAGTGATTATCTCCGTCTTTATCATAATTTAATGCTCTTTTTTGAATACACTGTTGGGCTACTTCTAAATCAATATGTATTTTATCATCATTTCCTATGTCTGTTGTAAGTACAGCAAGCTCAATGGCATTTAATGCAACTCTTGCATCACCGTTTGCAGTATCGGCAATAAAATCAAGAGCGCTCTCATCAATTACGGCATTATAAATACCTAAACCCTTTTCTTTATTATTTAGAGCATTTAATATTATTGACTTAATATTATTAATACTTAAATGTTTAAGTTCAAAAACTATACTTCTTGAAACAAGAGCCTTATTTACTTCAAAATAGGGATTTTCCGTAGTAGCACCTATTAATATTAATGTGCCATCCTCTACAAAAGGAAGTAATGTATCTTGCTGTGTTTTATTAAAGCGATGAATTTCATCAATAAAAAGTATTGTTTTTTTACCATACCCGCCTAAATAATCCTTAGCTTTTTCAACTGTATCAGTAATATCTTTTTTACCTGCAGTAGTCGCATTTATTTGCATAAATTCACTTTTAGTGCTGTTAGCAATTACCCTGGCAAGAGTTGTTTTCCCTGTTCCTGGAGGTCCGTAAAGTATAATTGATGACAGCTTATCAGCCTTTATTGCCCTGTATAACAACGTGTTTTTACCGACTATATGCTCCTGACCAACAAATTCTTCTAATGTTTGTGGTCTTAGTCTTGCTGCAAGCGGACTTTCTTTTTTTAAATTGTTTTCTGCTTGATATTCAAATAAATCCATAGTTATTATTATCCTGTAGCTAATATATTAGGGTTTTGTTTATACACATAAATTTAATATTTCCTGTGCATTCAACCGTTTTTACTTAATCTCATTATTTTATAATAATACATTTCTAAGGAAAAATCAAGCAAATGCCGGGGGATTAAGAAAATATTAAACTTTTCCGCAAAATAAAGATAGAAAATAAAAAAAGCCTGTTACATCAATTTATTAATGTAACAGACTTTTTTAATTAATTATAATTTATATTAACAGAATATACATTTACATTATCTTTTTCGGAATAAATATATAAGCTGTCTGCTCCTCCTGTATATTCAACACTGCCAATACTAAGCTCCTTGCCTGCTGTAACTGTACCAAGTAAGGTTCCATCCTCCTTAACCACCTTGAGACTTCTTGAATTATCATTTGATGCAGCTGCAATGTTTATTGTACAATTTCTTGTCACGTCAAGCTTGATTGCTCTCTTAGACATATTACCCTTTCCTTTTAAAGAAAGGCAGTAATCATAGGTTACACCCTCTAATGTTCTTGGGTTTTTCTTAACCTGAACAGGATTTGTGCTGTCAGCTATAATGGTAAGATTATCAATCGTAACATTTGATGTAATTGTTCCAAGACTGTTCAATGCTGCATCACTAAAATTCCACACATCAGATTCAGTACTTGTGCTTATCATAACACACTTATGACCAATCCATTTAGGTGTTGTATAGCCTGTCTTTCCTTCATAAAAATATAATACTAAATCAGGACTACACCAGTTAAATGCATTCTCATCCTCCTCAAGATGATTAGGTGCGTCACCTTCAAAATAAACCTTGCTGAGATTTTTACACATCAGAAAAGCATTATCATATATATCAGTTACACTTTCAGGTATAGTTATTTCACTAAAGCCGCTGCCTTCAAATGCCATATAATCAATATATTCAAGCTTGGAATTTTCTTCAAATGTAACTATTTCGAGAGAAGATGTGTCATCAAATGCATGTCCGTCAATACCAATTAATGTATTTGGAATAAACAAAGACTTTACATTTGTACATTTCTCAAAAGCATACATACCAACATATTCAACACCATTTTCAATTGTGATACTTCCAAGTCTTTCCCATTCTGCAAAAGCTTCCTCATCAATACCGGTTACTTTAGTGCCGCCAATACTGCTTGGAATAACCAAGTCCTGTGGATTTTGAAGAACTCCATCACTGTATACAGGCTCTAAATTATCTATATATCCTGTAATCTTACCGGTGCTTTCATCAAAAATAAGACTGTAATCACTTGTCCTTACACTAATCATCTGACACTTATGACCAATCCATTTAGGTGTTGTATAGCCTGTCCTTCCTTCATAAAAATATAATACTAAATCAGAACTACACCAGTTAAATGCATTCTCATCCTCTTCAAGATGATTAGGTGCATCACCTTCAAAATAAACCTTGCTGAGATTTTTACACATCAGAAAAGCATTATCATATATATCAGTTACACTTTCAGGTATAGTTATTTCACTAAAGCCGCTGCCTTCAAATGCCATATAATCAATATATTCAAGCTTGGAATTTTCTTCAAATGTAACTATTTCGAGAGAAGATGTGTCATCAAATGCATGTCCGTCAATACCAATTAATGTATTTGGAATAAACAAAGACTTTACATTTGTACATTTCTCAAAAGCATACATACCAACATATTCAACACCATTTTCAATTGTGATACTTCCAAGTCTTTCCCATTCTGCAAAAGCTTCCTCATCAATACCGGTTACTTTAGTGCCGCCAATACTGCTTGGAATAACCAAGTCCTGTGGATTTTGAAGAACTCCATCACTGTATACAGGCTCTAAATTATCTATATATCCTGTAATCTTACCGGTACCTTCATCAAAAATAAGACTGTAATCTCCCATATTTTCTACTGTACCTTCAGATATTTCATTATCTTCCTCAGAAGCCTCATCAATGTATGTTTCTTCAATATTTGCTTCTGCAGTATCCTTATTTTCCGCAGCAATTACAGATAAATTGGTACTTACCAATGACAGCATTAAAGCTAATACAGAAGCCGCTAACTTTTTGTTAAGTTTCATGTTAAAATTCCCCCTTAATCATTATAGATTCAAATATTATTTGTATTCAACTTCAATATTTTATAAATATCTGTCTTTACAACATTATCATATTTAGTACCAAAAGTTTAATACAATTTATTTTAACATATATAACCGTCAGTATCAACGCCTAAGCGACAACAAATAACGACAAAAACATATATTAATGGTATTTATGTGCCATATCTTGCATTTCTGCTAAATATTAAAGGAAGATAATATTTTGAAAAATAAATTTAATATAAACACCTTCTAAATTTGCACTTTTTATATGAAATCAACTAAATCACTTTTTGCTAAAAATGTATTTTCATTTAATGTTATGTATGACACTCCAAATATATATACAGTTTGCCTCGGTATGGCTTTAAAGGTTATAAGTTTTTTATAAAATATTTATAGTATCAAAACAGTATCACAATACAAAAATTAATCCCTGAAACCTGATATTTAATCCGGTTTCAGGGATTTTTAATACTATTCAAACTCGACCAGTGTTAACTAATTTTGTTTAACTTTCATTCTCTGTCGAGTATGTAAATCTTTTGATTATTTGATATATCCATATTATCCTGCCTATATGAGCTAATGTTATAATTTTGTTATCGGCATTGATAACACTCGCTCTGTAACTGCGGATAATAGCTATATGTTATCATTCAAATTATAAGCGGTTTTGCTTAGAAAATCAACACCACAATTAAGAAAACCTGCTTAACAAACAGGCTTCATATTTCTGTTTCTATAAAATGAACAGCAGAATTGTCCCAATATTTTTTGAAAACTCGGTCTTCGTTACCGTCAAGATTGAGTTGGTACATTCTGAATGTAACCAATATGTCTTTTGGCTGCCATTGTTCTTCATACGAATATTGATATTTCATTCCTAACTTTTTCATAACCTCGCCACTTCGTGGATTGTTAACATCATGTGTAGCAGTAATATATGGAATGCCATCTTTTTTTAATTGCTCAATAACAGCTTTAGCGGCTTCCGTAGTAATTCCTTGATGCCAAAATTCTTTGCGTAATCCATATCCGAAGTCGTGGCTATCATCTAAATTGACATTGACATATCCAATAGGGAAGTCATTTTCTTGTAAACAAATCGCAAAATAATATTTTTGATTTTTAAGTTGCTTTTCAAAAAAAATTCTTGTTTCTTCCAAAGTTCTTAAAGGAAACCACGGTAAAAAAAAATTAACTTCCTCATCTTTAAGAAGCATGTACAAGGCTTCTATATCATCTCCTATAAACTCCCTTAATATAAGTCTTTTTGTTTCAATTCTCAGTGTATTCATATATTCAAATATTCTCCCATAAATCGTCAGTGTTTTCAGCTTAATTATACATCAAAACCGCAGAAAATACAAGTTTCCAACATAATTAATCAACAGGGTAAGGCACTTCCACAATCTTAAAAGCACCTTACCCCAATTGATTTATGAGAAAATGATTTCTTTCTCTACCACTTCTCGTACACACGATTGAATATTATTCATTTTCTAAATCCATTCAAGCCGATTTTCAGCTTTCAATTTCTCCGTCATGCCCTACCGTCGGCATATTCTTTTATCCACCAAGAAAACATCTCCTCTGCTTGTTCATCAATGTCAGAAAGGTAACTGGTCAACTTGCCGTTTGTCAACAGGTTTGTGTAAAGTAGCCGCTTATACTGGCAGATATACCGCAAATGCCTCTGTCCCCATATGCTGATAGGATTGTTTTCTTTTTCGGTGTGTTCTTCGTTATCCTTAACTATTTTTGTTTAAGTTTTATACAAATGCACCCCTATTTTTACTTCAATTACATCATTTATTATGGCTTGCTGATTTCTGTTGCCAAAATGTTGCCACGCATTTATTATAGCAAATCCTGGCAATTTAGCAACCTATTTTTGAAATGTTACGCAGTAAAAGCCGTTTTTGATGATAAAAGTACAGGATATCTCCAACGTCCATTTTATGTTTGAAAGTTCTTGCAAAATAAGGCTTTCAAAACGTTTATTGCGTAACACAACACCACTTTTCTTCTTATCTACCCTTAACACATGGTGCTAGCACCATGTATATATAATCAATAAGAAAAAATAATTTTTCGCTACCACCACTACACTATAAACGTGAAATTATATTTCCGTTTTCAGCAGAGAATACATCTTCATGTCGATAACTTTACCATTTTTTACAGCATTGCTTCTCAATGTACCCTCATACCGGAATCCTGCTTTTTCAAGCACTCGGCAAGAAGCAATATTGTATGCAAATGGCTCTGCATATATGCGGATAATATCGCTCTTATCAAAAACGCACTCACAGATCTGTTTTACGGCTTCGGTCATAATCCCTTTTCCCCAGTATTCTTCTGCAACATAATATCCTAATTCGGCAGTCTGCCTGTGTATATTTCCCTGCCGGAAAACTCCGATACTGCCAACCACTTTGTTATCTACTGTAATAGCAAACGCAAAGGTTTCATCTCCATTTGCGGAAAGCATAGCAGAAATATAGTCCTCTCCGTCCTGCTCTGTGTACGGATATGGCAATCCGTCCCGAAGATTATCCTGTACTTTTCTATTTGAAAGGGCGATTGCCAAATCTTTTGCATCCGATAATTTCCATTTTCTTATTTTACAAATAATTTTTATCATTCCCACTCTATAGTTGAAGGTGGCTTAGAAGTAATATCATACACAATTCTATTAACAGATTTAACCTCATTAACAATTCTGCTGCTAATCTTAGCAAGTACATCATAAGGAATTCTTGCAAAATCAGCTGTCATAAAGTCAGAAGTAGTTACACCTCTTAAAGCCAATGTATAGTCATAGGTTCTGAAATCACCCATTACACCAACACTTCTCATTGATGTAAGTACAGCAAAGTACTGATTAATATCTCTGTCAAGCCCCGCTAAAGCAATTTCTTCTCTGAAAATAGCATCAGCGTCCTGTAAAATTTCAACCTTTTCCTGAGTAATTTCACCAATAATTCTGATAGCAAGACCCGGACCCGGGAATGGCTGTCTCCATACAAGATAATCAGCTAAACCAAGTTCAATACCAAGCTGTCTTACCTCATCCTTAAATAAAAGCCTTAAAGGCTCTACAATATCCTTGAAATCAACATAATCAGGCAAACCGCCTACATTATGATGACTCTTGATAACTGCAGCATCCCCTGCACCTGATTCAATAACATCAGGGTAAATTGTGCCCTGTGCAAGGAAGTCAACAGCACCAATCTTCTTTGCCTCGTCCTCAAAAACCCTAATAAATTCTTCACCTATAATCTTTCTCTTTGTTTCAGGATCCGATACACCCGCAAGCTTACCTAAAAATCTCTCTCCTGCATTAACTCTTACAAAATTAACATCCCAGTCAGCAAATGCAGCCTCAACCTCATCACCCTCGTTCTTTCTCATAAGACCGTGATCAACAAATATACAGGTAAGCTGATTACCAACAGCCTTAGATAAAAGTGCGGCAAGAACAGAACTGTCAACACCGCCGGAAAGAGCAAGTAAAACTTTACCATTGCCAACTTTTTCTCTTACATCCTTAATTGCTGTCTGAGCATAGTTGCTCATACTCCAGTCACCTGAACACTCACACACTTCATAAAGGAAGTTTCTAAGCATAGCAGTGCCGTTTTCAGTATGCATAACCTCAGGATGGTACTGAATGCCATAAAGTTTTCTTTCAATATTTTCCATAGCAGCAACAGGACAGTCTGTAGTATGGGCGGTTGACTTAAAACCTTTTGGAAGTTCACTTATGTAATCAGTGTGACTCATCCATGTAACACCCTCCGCAGGAAGTCCCTTAAACAATAAACCTGTTGTATCAAATTTAGTATCAGTCTTTCCATACTCACTTACTTCAGCAGAAGAAACCTTGCCGCCAACTAAGTGCGCCATTAACTGACAACCATAGCAAATACCAAGCACAGGTATACCCAATTCAAAAATCTCCTTACTAATTGTAGGTGACTCCTCAAGGTAAACACTGTTTGGTCCACCTGTAAATATAATGCCCTTTGGATTTAAAGCCTTAATTTCTTCAATAGAAGTCTTGTAAGACTTAACCTCACAATAAACATTGCATTCACGGACTCTTCTCGCAATCAGCTGATTATACTGACCGCCAAAGTCTAATACAATAATTAATTCATGCATTAATTTTTTCCTCCATTTATTTATTTCTTTAAATACATTCTTCTTGGGGTAAGGTCCTTACGCATTGCCATTATAATATCCTCTCTTGGCTCAATAATAAACCTTTTTCTCTTACCCTTATATGTTGTTACAAAAACATATGTATTTCCAAGCACCTCACCGCTGCTGAAGTCTGCCGAAGGAAGTTTATCATACATAGTCAAGTGCTCTTTATCATCAATATGTGCCATTATTTCAAATTCAGAAACTACACCTTCAAAAACCTTTTTTCGTTTTGAACGATTCATTATAACATCAATATCAAGAGAGCCGTTTGTATAAGCATACTCATACTCTTTGTTAAGTTCCTTAATTTTTTTAACAGCAATATATATATCAATGCCAACAATTATGAGTGTAAGCAAAGTAAAAGCATATCCCATACTGTCATCACCGTTACTGAAGCTGACCGATGCCCTTGCCTGACAAACCTCCCAAAAAAACAACGCAACAGCTATTGCAATACCTATAATATAAAGTCTCTTACTTCTTTCCCTTTGGCCAAAATCCCTTTTAACCAACTGTTCTTTATAAACATCACTTCTCATAGGCTAGTCCTCATTCTCTACAGCACTGCTTTCCTTATCAGCAAAAAAGCTGAATTTATTTACAATCCCCGGCACCATATCTATGAGCTTATTAACACTGTTGCTATCTTTAACATTAATAAGCTGAACAGCACCGTTTGCAATTACCATAATTGCACTTGGAGTAATTTTAGCACCCATACCACCGGCACCTGAAGACTTACCATTCTTTTCAACCCTTGAATCAGAAGAGCCGGCACCCATACCAAAGGACACATCGACTAATGGCACAATGGTTATGCCATTCATTTCTATAGGCTCACCTACAACAGTTTTGCTGGAAACAAAGTTATCCAATTTACTAAACATAGTTTCTAAATTTTCGTTAAAGCTACCCATTCAACTCACCCTTCCAATAATCCTTTACTACAGGCCATACAGGCTTAGTAAAAACATACTTTGCAATAGGGAATAAAATAAGCCACAGATTAGTTCTGCCCTTAATATTAAAATCCCCGGTCAATTCCTTATTTTCAAAATTCCCGTCAATATTAACATTTAAAGGCAAAAAAGTCTTAACAATAGATATTGCACCCAAAGCATTACCGGTATCGGCAGGATTATCAAAACCAATAATACCATTTAATTCAAGCTTTTTAAAGCCTAAATTTTTAATAAGCCTTATTAAAAGCTTCCAAGTTGCCGAAATTAATGAATTAATACAATACTTACAATTAAACCTCTGTACAAGCTTTATTTTTTCTGCTAAGTATATTATAAAATTCTTTTTCTTAGTAAAAAAAGCTTTAATTTTTTTCACTATATTATCTATTTTACTATTTTTTTCAATATTTGCAATACTTTTATTTATAATTTCATCGTCATTACATATATTTTTTTCATCTAAATCAAAATTTATATTACTTTCCTCGGAATTATACTTAATATTGCAAATACCAAAAGGAATATACAAAGAATATTTAGTAATATCTCCATCTATTTCATAATAACCCTTTATTATTCCAAAAAGCCATTTAAATTTTGCACTTACTTTTAGCTTTTCATATTTATTGCCTACCGCCTCAAAACGACAGCGGTTAAACAATAAAACAGCTAAAATAAGCAATACTACACCCAGTATTACCCCTATCAATATTAATATAATTTTTAATATTGCCAATATAATACCAAGCATAGCTTCACCTACTTACATTTACTGTTATAGTATTCCTTGAATTTACTTAAATCCTTGTTATTTTTCAGCCAACCCTCAATGAGCTTAGCTGACATATTTTCTGCTGCAAACTTTCCCTTAATAATAGCAATAATTCCATAATTTTTATAAGTATTTACACTTTTAAGAACATTGTCAAAACTTATAATTTCCATAAGACCGTTGCCAATATTACTGACACATACAGCATAATAATCAAGTCTTGCTACTCGGCTTCTTAACAATGTTTCAATGCTCTTAATATTTTTGTCTAAAATAATATTTTCATAATATCTCAAGGCTATCACTCCACATTGATATACTCAAATTCAGCATATCCGCCATTATTTTTACCATTACTGTTAACAGCAAAAATTCCTATTTTACCTCCAACCCAGCTTTTCCTTGAAACCTCATATTTCAGAGTATCACCTATCTTTTCAAAATTAATACCATCTTCACTTATGTAACAATCCACATTACAAAGATATGAAACTCCAAGTCTTAAATAAATACTGTCTGTATTTATTTTCCTTTCTGCAATTACAATTTCAGAGGTTCTTTCATCCTTCTTCAAGTCAAAACTAACCTGTTTAGCAAAACCATTTTCAATTCTGATGCCATAATAGCTGCCCCCTGTAATAACCAGACCACAGCTGTCATTTTTATCAAGTCCTAAATTAATTTTAGTTGTTACATAAAAATTAGGTCTTTTCATTAGCTCACACAAAACATTAGGAGCATCTGAAATATTATTGCCTTCATATGGCAAAGCATAAAGCTTAATACCATTTTGGGTAAAGTCGTAAAAGCTGTCCTGAGGATATGCCTGCCACTGCCACTGTAAGCTTAATTTACCACCATTAAAATCATCACTGTCAACAGGAGGTATAATTTCACTTGTACAGCTTCCCGGCTTACTGTATTCCATAACTGGTTCACCAATTTTATCATTGTTTGTATCCACACCAATTTCAATCCAATCATCATCAGTCCATTTAGCAGGCTGTAGGTGAGTAATTCTGCCATAACCCTCTAAATCCTGAAAATGAACAAACCAGCTTTCACCGTTATCCAAATCTACCAAACCGCCTTGGTGAGGTCCGTTTACTGGACTGTTTCCCTGCCACATAACAACTTTGTGTTCATAAGGTCCATAAATATTCTTACTTCTTGCCACCATTTGCCAGCCTGTCTGAACGCCGCCTGCAGGAGCAAAGATATAATAATATCCGTTTCTCTTGTACATTTTAGGTCCTTCAAGTGTAGGATGATTAATTCTTCCGTCAAATACAAGTACACCATCATCAAGGAGCTTAGTCCCATCATTAGTCATTTTATGAAGAAAAAGCTTACTTTTATATCCAATTCGGCTCTTTGCAACTCCTCTTATTAAATAAGCATTGCCATCGTCATCCCATAACGGACAGGTATCAATCCACCCCTTCGACTTTGCTACACAAACCGTATCATTCCACTTGCCAAAGGGATTTTCAGTATTAGCCATAAATATTCCTTCATCAGGATCACCAAAATATACCCAAAATTTATTATCATGGTATCTTATACTTGGTGCCCATACACCCATACCGTGCTTTGGAGTTGAGTATTTATCAAGAGGCATTTTTTCAACTGCATAGCTTACAATTCTCCAGTTTACCAAATCTGTTGAATGTAAAACAGGCACGCCCGGGAAATAAGTAAAAGAACTTGATACCATAAAGAAATCTTTTCCAACTCTTATAATATCGGGATCAGAATAGTCTGAAAATAAAATTGGATTTTTATATTTGCCATTGCCTAAATCAGCAATCCACTTCCCCTTAATATCATTATACATACTATTTATCTATCTCCTCAACCTTATCCCTTGTCATTAAATCGTATACAGCCTGCTTAACATCCTTACCTTCATATAATACACTGTTAATTTCGTGAGTAATAGGCATAGGAATATTAAGCTTTTTAGAAAGCTCATATGCAGCCTTTGCGTTAATTACACCTTCAACTACCATATGCACTTCATTAAGGGTTTCCTCTAATGATTTTCCCTGTCCCAGAAGTATACCTGCACGTCTGTTTCTTGAATGCATACTTGTACAGGTAACAATTAAATCACCAACACCGGCAAGACCTGCAAGAGTTTCTCTCTTGGCTCCCATAGCCTCACCAAGTCTTGATATTTCGTGAAGTCCTCTTGTCATTAATGCAGCCTTTGTGTTATCACCAAATCCACAGCCGTCAGATATTCCTGCCGCAAGAGCAATCAAATTTTTTAAGGCACCGCCAAGCTCAACACCAATAATATCAGTATTAGTATAAACTCTGAACATAGGTGACATAAATGTATTCTGTACCTCTGAAGCAACATCAATATCCTCTGAAGCCGCAACAATTGTAGTAGCCATATCCTTACATACTTCCTCTGCGTGAGATGGACCTGAAAGAACTGCAACCTTACACTGAGGTATTTCCTCCTTAATTACCTGAGAAAGTCTTAATAACGAGCCTTCCTCAAGACCCTTGGCCACATTAACAATAATCTGGTCCTTTTTAACAAAGGGAGCAAATCTTTTTGCCATATTTCTTACAAATTTTGAAGGAGTAGAAAATACAAGCATATCTGCCCATGTAACATCTTCATCTCTGCATGTAACAACTATATCTTTATCAAGCTTAATTCCGGGTAAAAACTCTTTATTTTCCCTGTCTGCCAAGATGGCTGCTGCCTCTTCCTCTTTAAATGACCATAAAATCACATTATTACCTGCTCTTTTTAGCTGAACAGCCAAAGCAGTTCCCCAACTGCCTGAGCCAATTACTGCAACTGTTTTCATATAAACACTCCTTTATTTTTTTTGCTGCCAAATTTATTTTCGGTTCCATTAAGCAACCTTTCTATATTGGATTTATGCTTAATATAAGCAAGCACACAAAGCAGAAACATTAATATTATTTCTTCAAAATCAAATCCAAACATATTTTTTGTTATAATCATAAATACAGGATATAGCAATGCCATAGTAAGTGAAGCAAGTGAAATATATCTCTTTGCAATAAAAACTATAAAACCAATTAAATATGTAGCAAGTGCTATTCGCCAGTCTGCACATAGCATTAATCCAAGTGTACAGGCAATACCTTTACCTCCTCTGAAACCAAGATAAAAAGGAAAATTGTGACCAAGAACAGCGCCAAGTCCCGCATAAATACCCGGCAAAAGACTTTCTCCGTTTACAAAACTTCCATTACCATTAAATATAAGTGAACACACAATATAGGCAGCTATTACTTTAAACAGGTCAAATATAAATACCATGGCACCAACCTTTTTTCCAAGTACTCTTGTAGTATTTGTAAATCCCGCATTACCGCTGCCATATTCTCTTATATCAATTTTGCCTACTGTTTTTCCCAAAAAATATGCAGACTGCAAGCAGCCAAACAGATAGCCTATTAACAGACAAATAATTCTGAACATAATTTATTATTCCTTTCGATTTCTAGCTATAAAATGTATTGGTGTACCCTTAAAGCCAAAGGCATCTCTAAGCTGATTTTCAATATATCTTTTATACGAAAAATGCAAAAGCTCGGTATCATTTACAAAAATCACAAATGTAGGCGGCTTAACAGAAACCTGTGTCATATAATAAATTCTGAGAGGTCTGCCCTTTTCTGCCGGAGGCTGATTCATAGCCATAGCCTCAATAAGAACATCATTAAGTATGCCTGTTGAAATTCTCATGGTGTTATTCTCATGTACCATATTAATAAGTTCAAAAAGCTTAATTACTCTCTGACCTGTAGCAGCAGAAATAAATATTGTAGGAGCATAAGAAAGAAATTTGAATTCAGTTTCAATATCCTTTACAAATTTATTCATTGTCTTGTTATCTTTTTCAATTTTGTCCCACTTATTTACAGCAATAATAACAGCCTTACCCGCCTCGTGAGCAATACCTGCAACCTTTGTGTCCTGATCCGTAATGCCCTCCTCGGCATTAATCATCATTATACATACATCAGCCCTTTCAACTGCTGCAACAGCTCTTATTATAGAGTATTTTTCAATATTTTCCTTAATTTTGGACTTTCTTCTCATTCCTGCCGTATCAATAAATACATATTTTTGTCCACCATATTCATAAGGTGAATCAATAGCATCTCTTGTAGTGCCTGCCACATCACTTACTATAACTCTTTCCTCGCCCAAAATTCTGTTAATAAGAGAGGATTTACCTACATTAGGCTTACCAATAATGGCAACCTTAATAACATCATCATCTTCTTCTCCTGTTTTATCTTCCGGAAAATGCTTAACAACCTCGTCAAGCAGATCGCCAATACCAAGCATCTGACCTGCACTTACACCAAAAGGCTCACCAAGTCCAAGCTGATAAAATTCGTAAATGTCCATACCATATTTAGCAAGGTCATCCATTTTATTTACAGCAAGCACAACAGGTTTTTGCGATTTTCTAAGAATATTGGCAACCTGTAAATCAGCATCAACCATACCTGTTTTAACATCAGCCACAAAAATAATAACATCAGCAGACTCAATGGCAATTTCAGCCTGTGAATACATATTCTTTAACATCATATCATCACTTTCAGGCTCAAGACCGCCTGTATCAATAAGTGTAAAGTTATAATTAAGCCATTCAGCATCAGCATAAATTCTGTCACGTGTTACGCCGGGCGTATCCTCAACAATAGAAATTCTCTGACCTGCTATCCTGTTAAATAATGTAGACTTGCCTACATTAGGTCTGCCCACAATAGCAACTATAGGTTTAGCCATTTTAATTTTCCTCCGTTTTCAATATTTCCTTAAGTAATTCTGCCCCTTCACTTTTTACAGGAATTACTTTCACATTCAATTCTTTTTCAACATCAGTTATGTCAACATCATCAAGGAAAAGTGAACCTTCAACCCTGATACAATTCTCAGGTATAAAAAGTACTGTTCCCAGTTCCTTATCTTTAAGCTGATTTATAATATCAGTTCCTGTCATAAGACCGCTTACTGTAATTGTTCTTCCAAAATAGTCATTTTCAATAGCAAATACATTTATTTTAGTATTAACATATTTTTTCATTATATCACAAGCAAGAGAATAAATAAAGTCATAAGCAATTTTTCCTGTAGCAATACTTACATTTCTTATCTTGTTATCTCCATCAACATTGTTATAGCAGTCATAAAACTCCTTTTTTGTAAGAGTAACCATACCAACACCGTTCTCATACTGTGCATAGTCCTCATAAAAATCATTTCCGGGCAGTTCTTCTTCTGCCGTCAAATAAAATTCGTCGCTTAAATAGCAAAACCTTGTCCCATATTCCTCTAAAAACTTATTTTGCCAAACCGACACCTGCTTTATTATTTTCTTACAGTCATCTTTGTTAAAAAGCTCAATATCAGTAAGTCCCTCTCTGTACTTTGACTTACCGAAAGGAACTATTGCCATACTTCTTGCAGTAGGCAAAAACTGTGACAAATCCCTTATGCTTTTTTCAAGATAATCACCGTCATTTATATTTTTGCACAAAACTATCTGAAAATTCATTTCTATATGATTGTCATTAAGCTGTTTTAAATAGTCCATAAGTTTTACGGAATTAGGATTTTTAATCATAAACTTTCTGAGTTCCATATCAGTGGTATGGACAGATACATTAATAGGCGACAAATGATAGAAAATAATTCTGTCAATATCCTCTTGCTTCATATTTGTAAGTGTAACATAATTGCCTTGTAAAAATGAAAGCCTGGAATCATCGTCCTTAAAATACAAGTCCTTTCTCATACCTTTTGGCAGTTGGTCAATAAAACAGAATATACATTTATTTGAGCAGGATTTTGCCTTATCCATAAGTCCTGATTCAAACACAATTCCCAAATCCTCATACTCCTCTTTATCTATTTCAAGAAGCCATTCTTCACCGTCAGGCTTTCTAATACCAACCTCAATATATTCGCTTTGTATCATATATCTGTAATCAAGAATATCTTTTACAGGCATATTGTCAATATCCACCAAGATATCTCCAACCTCAATACCAAGCTCCTCGGCTATGCTGTTTTTTTCAACCTTAATTATAACATTCTGCATTATATCACTCCATATCAAAAAGAGTTAATTGTGACGTTTTATATTTTTTCTTATACCCATTTATAATTGCCTTCATATCATAAAGTATACCATACTCTTTACACTTTTCGGTAAATACACTCCACAGTTTTTTTTGATTGGGGCTTTGACAAACATAGTAATTCCCAAATCTTTTTATATATTTATCACACAAATTTTCGTTTGGAAACAGCTCATTCAGTTTTTTAAAATAATATTCCCTTTGATTTTGTCTTAATGTCATACCAAAGGCGGGATAAATAAACTTTGCACCAACCTCATTAGCTTTATTAATTATTGAAATTATATTTTCTTCATTATCTTCTATAAATGGCAAAACAGGCATTAACAATATTCCCGAAAATATATCATTGTCACTTAGTTTTCTTATAAGTTCAAATCTTTCAGACGCTACAGCAACATTTGGCTCAATTTTCCTGCAAAGATTATCATCAAATGTAGTAATTGTTATTTTACAAAGTACAGGTGCCTGCTCCTTTATTAAGCTTAATATATCAATATCTCTTTCAAGCAATGTACTCTTTGTTGCAATAGTAACACCAAAGTCAAAAGCATATATAAGCTCCAAAGCATGTCTTGTTAGCAAAAGCTTCTTTTCAAGAAAATTATAAGGATCACTCATTGCACCCATACCTATAACGCCTTTTTTAACCTTACGTCTTAAATCATTTCTTATAATTTCAAGAGCATTTTCTTTAGGTTTTACAATATCAAAATCTTCTATACCATAACAGCTTGATCTGGAATCACAATATACACAGCCATGACTGCATCCTCTGTAAATGTTCATATTGTAATCAGTGCCAAACCATTGGCTTCCGTCCTTTTTGTTTGTTACTATTGTTTTTGCTTTAATATATTCCATAATCTACAAACTTATAAATCCTGCCATCGAACCTCTTTCATTACCCATTAATCTGTGTGTAAAAAACATATCGGGATTGCACATTGTGCATATTCTGCTGTTTTCAATATTTTCCCGCAATATACCTGAATTAACAAGTATTTCTTCATTTACACTGTGGAGATCAATATAATAATGCCCCTCATTTTCATTATCTATTTCAATAAAATCATCAACCCATTCAAAAGACTTTCTGAAAGCATCCACAACCGGTTGATCAACCTGAAAACAGCACTTGCCTATTGCAGGTGCAATACCACAAATAATATCCTTTCTGTTACAGTCATAATCAGATACCATTTTATCAACGATTTTGCCTCCAATAGCAAGAACCGTACCTCTCCATCCGCTATGACATATAGCAATAACCTCTTTTACCCGGTCATAAAAATAAATAAGAACACAATCAGCAGAAAAGCCTGTAAGTACAACATCTTTACAATTTGTAATTATGCCGTCATACCCCTCTGTTTCTCTTTCCTTAAATAACCCCTTGCCCCTGTCAGCCTTGGTTACATTTATTATTCTGTCAGTGTGTATCTGTCTTGTCCACACTGTATTGCGGCTGTCACATCCTATGGCGTCACATATTCTTCTGTAGTTTTCAATCACATTTTCTGCCTTATCCTCTCTCCAGCCTAAATTCATTGAAGCATAGCACCCTTTTGACACACCTCCGTAGCGTGTAGAAAAGCAATGCTTTATATTTTTAAGCTTGTCAAAAACATAATACTGAATATCTCCCTTTTTAATTAAATCCATACAATCTCCTTAAAATGCATTTTTAATATGCTCAATCTTTTTACCTAATATTTCAATAACATCAAAACGCATATCACAGCTTAGTTTATTCTCCATAATATACATTTCAGCAGTTCTTTTAATCTGCCTTTGTTTAAAGGCAGTAACAGCCTCTCTGGGCAAGCCTTTATTGGTATTACTTCTGTATTTGACTTCTATAAAAATAATATAACCGCTTCTTTTAGCTATTATATCAATTTCGCCTGTTTTGCGTCTGTAATTTGTTTCTAGTATTTTATAAAACCTTAGTTTTAAATATTGCTTTGCAATTTTTTCACCTTTATTGCCAATTTCTATATTATTCATATCTATATATTAAACTTGTGTGTAAAACTCCTTCTATGTATGTCACAAAGACCATATTTTTTTATTGCCTCTTCGTGATACCTTGAGCCATAACCAACATTACTTTCAAACCCATACTGAGGATAAATTTTGGCATATTCAACCATCATTCTGTCTCTTACAACCTTAGCTATAATGCTTGCGGCGCCTATGGATATACTTTTAGCGTCACCTTTAATAATTGCTTCCTGTGGAATATCAATTCCTGGAATTGTGACAGCATCAACAAGTAGCTGCTGCGGCTTAATAGCCATATTTTCAACAGCAATTCTCATAGCCTTATATGTTGCCTGCAAAATATTAAGCTCGTCAATTTCGTGGTTATCAACTATACCTATACCTACAGACAAAGACCTTTCCTTAATAATTCCAAACAGCTCTTCTCTCTTTTTTAAAGAAAGCTTTTTGCTGTCATTAACTCCCTCAATTTTGCAATCCTTTGGAAGTATAACACAGGCTGTAACAACCGGTCCTGCATAAGGTCCTCTGCCTACTTCATCTATGCCGCCAATATACTCAATACCCATATTCTGATATTTTCTTTCATACTGAGTAATGGTTTCAAGTCTTTCAAGCTCTTTATTATGCTTGTCCAACTTCTTGTAGGCACGTTCAACAAGTTTAATAACCCCTGCTCTGCTGTCTTTTTTGTATCTTTCTATAAAACTGTTAATCTCAGATATATTGCATTTATCCAGTTCATTTTTAACATCTGCTATTGATTTCATTTTATTTTCCTTTTTATATGATTTTCAGATTTATCTACAGAAGAATTTAAATAATTAAAGTAAATATAAAATTAAATTTCAAAACCTTAACCAATAATTGATTTTTTTGTAACTGAATTATTTTCAAAACCAATACATATTCAGAATATATTATACAATAAACTTAATAATTTTTCAATAGTATTGAGAAAAATAAAAAGTAGAAGAGTAATCTCTTCTACTTCATTATATTTAAATTATTCACCAAATGAGCTTCCAAAATTCTCAGCAGCGCTTACAAGGCCTCCTGTTATGGCATCTTGTAACTTTTCATCAGCATCTACTTTCCATCCATCATCAGTCTTTACCATATTTATATCAATAGTACTTGTAACTGTTTCAACATCTTCACCACTCAAATTCTGAGTAAATATTTCAAGAATTTTACTTTCCATTTCATCCTGGCTCACATTTCCTGAAAGTGCAAGAGAAAACGCCTGAGTAATAGTGTTTTTAAAAGCATTTGCTGTATTTACATTTGTAACATCTGCATTAATCTTAACGTTAGAATTATCAATTTTCTCAGAAGAATTAATTTTGCAAATCAGCTTAGAAAATAAAGCCTTTGCAACATTTTCAGTGTTTTCGGCATTCTTTAACATTTCATTATTTTCAAGAAATTCATTTCCATTGACATAACCGGATGCCTTTGTGTAATCTCCTTCCTGTAATGCTGTAATGGCAGAATTTAAAGCATTTTCTGCATCCTTTACCTCATTACATCCGCATAAAGCAGCCAAAAACGCCAAAGTTAAAATCATTACCAAAACTTTTTTAAAATTAATCATAACGATACCTCCTTATATATTATTAGTATATATTTATGTTAACATATTTACTGTACATCTGTCAAACATTTTAACACTTATTTACAATTTGCATAAATTAATATATAGAATAAGTTTTGGTGAAATATATGGACGTTATTTTAAAAAATAAACCTGACATCCAATTTAAAAATGTAAAATATAATCTGGATATAATAAATAGTGTAGTTATTAATAACAGTAGCAGTAACATAAATACTAACTATGACAATCCTAAAATTTACGCTCAGATTAATAATGCAAAAAAGACAGTTCACTGTAATAATGACAGTTATACAGGAAAAGATATTACCATAGCTTTTTTAGATACAGGTATATGCTATATTCCGGATTTTCAGGGAAGAATACTATATTTCAAAGATTTTATAAATAACAAAAGAGTTATATATGATGATAACGGACATGGAACTCATGTTGCAGGCATAGCTTCAAGCAATGGTATATATAAGGGGCTTGCTCCCAAATCTAATATTATCGCCTTAAAGGTACTGAATAGCAGCGGGCAAGGCAATGCATCTGATGTATTGGCAGGCATTCAGTGGATAGCTAATAATTACAAAAAATATAATATCAGAATAGTAAATTTATCAATAGGAACTTCTACTTCCGTAAAAAATGATCCTCTTGTAGATGCCGTAGAAAAGCTTTGGGATATGGGAATTGTAGTTGTAACGGCAGCCGGTAATAACGGACCAAATCCTGGAACAATATCCTCTCCGGGAACAAGCAAAAAAATTATTACTGTAGGTTCCTCAGACGACGAAAAATATAACAAGATTTTTTCAGGCAGAGGTCCAACAAGAGATTGTATCATTAAACCTGATATTTTAGCTCCCGGCAATAATATAACCTCCTGCAAATGCACAATAGGAACATATAAAAAATTAAGCGGAACATCAATGTCCACACCTATTATAAGCGGAGCTATTGCTCTCCTTTTAGAAAAGGAGCCAAAATTAAGTCCTGATGATGTTAAATATATGCTTAAATTATCCTCAACTTCTCTTAATATGCCACCAAACCGACAAGGTTGGGGATTGTTAAACGTTGAAAACCTATTAAATATGGAGGCAGTTTATGTTAGAAGTTAGCAGAGATAGATCAATTCACAGAGATGGTATTTATGATATAGATGAAAGCTGCAATATAATAACTAAATCAATGGGCATAGAAGATAATATTACATTTGCCATACTTGCTTTATTTGTGCTTTTTAAATGAAAAATTAAACTTTAATTATAAACTAAAAGGATTGAGTCCGCTTCAACGCAAGATTCAATCCTTGTTAGTTTCTAAAACAGAGTTAACTGGTCGGTTTCTCTCATATTACCAAGTACACCGGAATCCCTCAGCATTTGTATATTACTTTGACCAAGTCCTGTTCTCTTCTGCAATTCTTCAATAGTTTCAAATTCGCCATCTTCTCTTGCCTGAACAAGAGCTTCAGCAGCAGTTACACCAAAGCCTGAAATTGTACAAAACGGAGGTAAAATCAATTTTTTACCGTCTTCTTCTATTACCTTAAACTTTGTTGTGCCTGAATTATATAAATCTATGGGTGCAAATTTAATTCCTCTTGCATAAAGTTCAATAACAAGCTTTAACATATCGGCAGTAGTTTTATCCTTTGCACTTGCCTCCTTGCCCATAGCCATAATACTGTCATAGGTTTCTCTTGCCTTCTTTTCACCAAAACACATAACCTGATAGTCAAAATCGTCATATTTCACCGAGAATGTTGCAGCGTAAAAGGCTTCGGGATAATTTATTTTAAAATAACCAATTCTAAATGTATTAGTACAATAAGCCACTGCATGTCCTTTAGGAAACATATATTTTATTTTTTTACAGCTGCCTATATACCAATCAGGCACATCGTGTTCACGCATAAGAGCCTCTTCATCAGGAGTAAGTCCCTTACCTTTTCTTACATGTTCCATTATGGAAAAGGCATCCTTATTCGGCACATTGTGAAGCTGAAGATATACCATAATATCATCTCTTGTAGGTATAACTTCGTTAAGTGTACAGGTGCCGTTTGCAATAAGCTCCTGTGCATTTCCGTTCCAAACATCCGTACCATGTGACAAACCTGAAATCTTTACAAGTCCCGAAAAAGATTGGGGCTGAGTTTCAACCAACATACCTATAACAAAAGGTGTACCAAATTCAGGCAAGCCTAAAGAGCCTGTAGGACAGCCATTAATATCCTCAGGCTTAAGTCCTAAAGCCTTTGGGCTTGTAAATAATGACATTGTTTCCTTATCATTCATAGGCACCTTTAAAGGGTCAAAACCTGTAATATCGTGAAACATTCTTAATATTGTAGGCACATCATGACCCAACATATCAAGTTTAAGCAAACAACTATCAATAGAGTGATAATCAAAATGAGTAGTTCTTACACCTGACTCAGCTTTGTTTGCCGGATGCTGTACAGGACAAAATTCATAAATATCCGTATAATCCGGAACTACAACAAGACCGCCGGGATGCTGACCGGTAGACCTTTTAACACCCACACAGCCATTTACAAGACGTCGTTTTTCAGCACCCTTCATATTTATACCCTTTTGCTCACAATATTTCAATACATAGCCAAATACGGTTTTATCCTGCAATGTAGCTATTGTTCCTGCTTTAAACACATGCTCTTCACCGAAAAGCTCCTCGCAGTATCTATGAGCTCTTGTCTGGTCCTCACCTGAAAAATTAAGATCAATATCAGGCTCTTTGTCACCATTAAAGCCCAAAAATGTTTCAAACGGTATTGCCTGTCCATCCTTATCCATTTCTGCACCGCAATGAGGACACTTTTTATCAGGAAGGTCAAAGCCTGAATTACCTGCAACCTTCTTAACCTCCTCAGATGTAAAATCAGAGTATTTACAATTAGGACAAACATAATGGGGGTCAAGAGGATTAACTTCCGTAATACCTGCCATTGTTGCAGCAAAAGAGCTTCCTACAGAACCTCTTGAACCTACAATATAACCATGGGCATTGGAATCCCACACAAGCTTTTGAGCAATTATATATAGCACTGCATAGCCGTTGCCTATAATTGAATCAAGCTCCTTATCAAGTCTTTCCTCTATATTTTTAGGCAAAGGGTCACCATATATTGACTTAGCCTTTGAGGTTGTTATCTCTCTTAATTCTTCATCTGAACCTTCAATAATTGGAGGACACTTTCTGTCAGGTACGGCAAATATGCCGTCATCAATCATATCTGCCACAAGATTTGTATTTGTAACAACAATTTCATAAGCTTTTTCGGGCTCAATATAATTAAATTCCTCAAGCATTTCATTAGTTGTTCTGAAGTAAAGGGGTGCCTGTACTTCAACATCCTCAAGTTTAAAGCCCTCTCCTATCTGTACTATTTTTCTGTAATCGGCACACTCAGGGTCAATAAAATGAACATCACCTGTTGCAACAACAGGCTTATTATATTTTTCACCCAGCTCAATAATTCTCTTGTTAAGCCTTATAAGGTCATCCCAATCTTTAACTGTTTTACTGTTTTTCTTTGTATTGCCAATCATATACTGGTTATTGCCTAAAGGCTGTACCTCAAGGTAATCATAGAAATCTACAATTTCCTTCAAATCCTCATCAGGCATATCATTATATACAGCCTCATACAAATCTCCTGCTTCGCAGGCAGAACCTAATATTAGATTTTCTTTGTACTTCATTATTTCTGATTTAGGAAAATGAGGTCTGCCACCTCTTACGCCAAAATACTTTATATGGGCATCAGACACAAGCTGATAAAGATTTTTAACACCTGCCTGATTTTTTGCAAATATAATTATGTGATACCTTTTTCTGATTTTAGACTTATCAATATTTTTGGCACCTAATTCATTTAAGCCGTCAACTGTTGCTTCGCCTGAATTTTTAAGCATATCAATAAATTTAATAAAACACTCTGCTGTTGCCTCCGCATCATCAACTGCTCTGTGGTGATTTTCAAGGGATACACCCAATGCTTCGCATATTGTATCCAGTTTAAAATTATTAAGCTTAGGCATAAGAGTTTTACCAAGCTCAACCGTATCAACTATTGTATTGTCAAGTACAATATTATTTGCTTTTGCAAATCTTTTAACAAAAGCTGTATCAAAGCCGGCATTATGTGCAACCAAAACACTGTCACCAATAAACTCCAAAAATTCGGGTAAAATTACATCTTCTGTAGGAGAATTTTCAACCATATCATCATAAATTCCGGTAAGCTTTGATATTTTTTCGGAAATATGCTCCTGCGGATTTACAAAAGTTGAATATCTGTCAACAATTTCACCATTACTTACTTTAACGGCACCTATTTCAATAATTTTATCAACATTGCTGTTTAAACCTGTAGTTTCAAGATCAAATACAACATATGTATCATCAAGACTTTGCCCCTTTGGAGATTTTACAACAGCACCAATGTCATTTACCATATAGCCCTCACAGCCATATAATATCTTAATACCGGTTTTCTCTGCTGCATGCATAGCTTCAGGGAAAGCCTGTACAACACCATGGTCAGTAATAGCTATTGCCTTATGTCCCCACTTAACAGCCCTGTTTATATACTCTGAGGCAGTAGTTATACCATCCATCATACTCATATTAGTATGCAAATGAAGCTCAACTCTCTTCTCCTCTGCATCATCCATTTTCATAGGTGGTGCAGATGCAGAATTTATTGAATTAATAATAAGCACCTGTTCATTATTCTCAAACTTATCATAGTCAATATTTCCCTGTACCCTGGCATAACAGCCTTTTTTAAGAAGTGCTTTAAAACTTGCCTTATAATCCTCAGGTGAACAGAAAAGTTTAAGAGGTACACAGTCTGTACCATCATAAATATCGGTTTTTACTATATAGCCGCCTTTTCTTGTTTCAGTAATTTCTGCTTCTGAATATATTTTTCCCTCAATAGTAACAGCACCATTTTGAGCACAGGCCTGTTTAATGGTAATTGGCTCATCAGTAATTTCCTCGGTTTTAGGTGCCCCGGTTTTAACCCTTCTTTTAAATTTACCGTCACTGACAACAGGAGCAACCTTAATATTATTCCCGCTTACACTTTGAGAATTTTCGGCAGAAACAATATTATTAATATAAGTTTTGGCTCTTTCTTCCTTCAATTTATTATATTTTTCTAATTCGCTGTCATTTAAAGGCCTATCAACAAACTTTACTTTATAATCAAGCTTTAATCGGTCTCTTAAAGCTTTTTCAATTATATGATTAATACCCAGTATTTCAAAGGCTTTGTATGTATTATTTTCAACCTCAATTATAAGGCAGTTATCTTTAATATGCCATATAGCTCTGTTAAAAACGGGAGAACAGCATATACTCTTTTTATAAACAAGTTCAGAAAGCTTTCCCCAATACTTTTCTATTTTCTCCTTTGGAGATAAATTTTCCATAGGATAGCATATTGATGCATTAACCTGACTCACACCGGGGAATGATTCTATAATGTCTTTTTTCAAATCCTCAAGACAGCTTTCATCCACAAATTTATCAGACTGGAGTGACACCTCCATAGTCTTGGTCTGAAACCATACCTTCACATTTGAAACTATAGCATTTCTTAAATTGCTTTTTACATTTGCCGATAAACGTATTCTTCCGAATACATCTTCAAACAAAGCGTTTTCCATATAAGTCACCCAATTCTAGAGTTTCTCTATTTCCTCCATGAGTGCATCAAGTAATTCCTCCTCAGGAAGTTTTTTGAGAATTTCTCCCTTTTTAAATATTAAACCATATCCATTGCCGCCTGCAACGCCAATATCAGCCTCTCTTGCCTCACCAGGGCCGTTAACGGCACACCCCATTACTGCAACCTTAATATCCTTATTAATGTTTTTACATCTTTCCTCAACCTTATTTGCAAGACCTATTAAATCTATAGATGTTCTTCCACAGGTTGGACATGATATAAATTCAATACCAAATTTTCTTAAACCTAAATCCTTCAAAATAGCCTTGGCAACTTTTACCTCATCAACACAATCACCTGTAAGGGATACCCTTATTGTATCGCCTATACCCATTGCAAGTATTGCACCAATGCCGACAGCAGACTTAATTGTACCTGACCATGCAGTTCCTGATTCAGTTATACCTAAATGAATAGGATAATCTACTTCTTTTGATAACAAACTGTAGGTTTCAAGAGAAAAAGGAACATTGGAAGCCTTTATTGAAATAACTATATCATAAAAATCCAGCTTTTCCAGAATTCTGACATGTCTTAAAGCACTTTCAACAAGTCCCTCAGGTGTAACCTCGCCATATTTTTCAAGAATTTCCTTTTCAAGCGAGCCTGAATTCACACCTATTCTTATTGGAATGTTTTTAGCCTTAGCAGCCTCAACAACAGCCTTAACTCTGTCCTCACCGCCAATATTTCCGGGATTAATTCTAAGCTTATCAACACCGTTTTCAATAGCCTTTAATGCCAGTCTGTAATCAAAGTGAATATCGGCTACCAAAGGAATATGAATACGTTTCTTAATTTCAGAAATAGCTTCAGCAGCTTTCATATCAGGAACAGCAACTCTTATAATTTCACAGCCTGCCTCCTCAAGTGCTAAAATCTGTCTAACCGTAGCCTCAACATCAGAGGTTTTTGTATTACACATGGACTGTATGGCAACAGGATTGTTGCCACCAATAAGTACATTACCGATTTTTACAACTCTTGTTTTTCTTCTTTTGATAAAATCCATAATATTTTCTCCTTTACAACAGCTTTAATACATCGTTGAAAGCAATATATACTCCCAATGCCATTAACAAAGCAAATCCGATAAAATGAATAAATCCTTCTACATTTTCAGGCACTTTGCGTCTTGTTATAAGCTCAATAAAACCAATAACAATTCTGCCGCCGTCAAGTGCAGGCAAAGGAAACAAATTAAGTACGCCTAAATTTGCACTTAATAATACAGTAAATTCACACATTGATAAAACAACAGCAGACATACCGACTTTAACGGTTTCAGTATATACCTCGCCTACTGCTGATGTTACACCAATAGGACCTGACATCTCCGTAACAGCCACTTTTGCAGTAATGAGTCTTATAAAACTTATAACGGTTGCTTTAATCAAAAATATAACAGACCAGAAGCCGCCGGCAATATATTCCCAAAACTCTCCCTTTACAATATCCCCATAATCATTATTGAATACATTAATGTAAGGTGCTTTCAATGCCAATCCAATACCATATACATAACGCTCATTTATTTTGACCGGTGTAATTGTATACTTAATCTTTTCACCATTTCTTTTCACTACCAATTCATCCGGTGTATTCCCGCCATTTTTAAAAAATTCAATTTCCTGCTGACTATGAACACTATGTCCATTTATTGCTACTACCTTATCCCCTACCTCAAGACCTGTTTCTGCCGCAGGTGAATCTGTGCTGACATTTGTAATAATGCTACTTCCTACAGGAGAGCATAAGCTGATACCTGCCATAAGTACAAAAGCAAGAACAAAATTCATAAAAGGACCTGCAAGACAAATAAGTATTTTTTGTATAGGAGTAGTATCATTAAAGGAAATCACATCTGTTCTGTCCTCAACTTCCTCTTCCATTCTGCAAAAACCACCTAATGGTAAAAGTCTTAAACTGTAAACTGTATCACCCTTTTTAAAACCACAAATTTTAGGTCCCATACCGACAGCAAATTCCGATACAAGTACCTTAAACTTTTTAGCTGCAATCATATGACCGGCTTCGTGAATTACAACTATAATCGTAAAAATTAATAAAGTTAATATAACAGACAATTATTTCACCTCTAAAGTTTTAGTATAATTTCTTGCCCAAGCATCAACCTCAAGAACATCATCAATAGTATAATTATACTTAACAGTATATGCATTCATTGCTATTTCTATTAATTTTGGTATATCGGTAAATCCAATTTCTCTGTTTATAAATCTGCCTACAGCTATTTCATTTGCAGCATTTAATACAGCAGGCATCGTTCCTCCTGTTTTAATTGCTCTGTAAGCAAGTGCCAAGCATGGAAATTTGTCAATTTTGGGTTTTTCAAAGGTTAAGTTATTATGCTCCAAAAAATTAATCTTAGGAAAAGAATTCTTTACTCTCTTAGGATAAGTCAAAGCATACTGAATTGGTACCTTCATATCAGGTAAACCAAGCTGTGCAATTACAGCACCATCCTCATAACCTACCATTGAATGAACAATACTTTGAGGATGAACAAGAACCTCAATCTGTTCAAGGTCAACGTCAAAAAGCCATTTAGCTTCAATTACCTCTAATCCCTTGTTCATAAGTGTAGCAGAATCAATAGTGATTTTTTTACCCATATCCCAGTTGGGGTGATTTAAAGCGTCATCAACTGTTACATTAGACACATCCTCCCAATTCCTGAAAGGTCCGCCTGATGCAGTTAAAAATATTTTGTCTATTTTATTGCCTTCGTTACCCTGCAGTGATTGGAAAATTGCAGAATGTTCACTGTCAACAGGATACATATTAACATTGTTTTCCTTTAAAAGCTTCATTACAAGCTCGCCTGATGTAACAAGAGTTTCCTTGTTTGCAAGAGCAATATTCTTTTTAGCCTTAATAGCTGAAACCGTAGGTACAAGACCAATATTGCCAACTACGGAATTTACTACTGTATCGGTACCCTCATAAGTCGCAGCCTCAATAAGACCCTCCATACCTGTAGTTACCTTAACATCAATATCCTTAACCCTCTTTTTTAATTCCTCAGCCTTTTCACTGTTCATAACACAAACAAGCTCAGGCTTAAACTCTCTTATCTGCTTTTCAAATAAATCTATTCTTGTATTAGTGCTCATAGCCTTAACATTGATACCTCCAATATCTCTTATTACATCAAGAGTTTGAGTACCAATAGAGCCTGTTGAACCTAATATTGAAATATTTTCTGTCAAATTCCACACCTCTTTAATCCTTAGGTAAAAACATAATTAACCAAATTAAATAAACATAAGGCAATGTAAACAGTACAGAATCAAATCTATCAAGTACACCGCCATGTCCCGGCATAAGTTTTCCATAATCTTTAATTCCAACGTATCTTTTAATGCTTGATGCTGCTAAATCACCAAATTGTGCCACAACAGAGCCAATTGCTCCCAATACGGCAAACAAAATAACCCAACCAACAGAGAAACCATCAAATGCAAAAGCATATATTGCTGTAAAAATTGCAGCCGATACAACACCGCCTATAGCACCCTCAACAGATTTCTTAGGACTTAACTCAGGCGTAAGTTTATGTTTTCCAAATTTGGAGCCGATAAAATATGCACCTGTATCACTGACAAAAGCAAAAATAAATGGCAGCCATACTAAGTATATGCTATTTTCTCTAATAGGACAAATAAGACTAAATAAAACACCTAAATAAAAAAATCCAAACAAAGTAATAGCACCATCATTAATATTATTGGTTCTATGTTTTAAAACAAGTATAAATAATATTGCTATTGTTGCCATTGCAAGAGCTAAGGTCATTATTCCTGTATCAATATTTTTAAACCAGCTTACAAAATAAAACACTTCCAAAATAAATCCAACTAAATGTACAGCCTTTATTTTTCCTGAAACAGCCTTATAAAGCTCATACATACCAATAAGTGACAGCACAAAAACAGCACATTTTAAAGGTAAGCCGCCAACCATAATAAAAAACAACAGCAAAGGTATTGCAACCACTGCGGATATAATTCTAACAACCATCACTTCTTCTCCTCATTTCTGCCGCCAAAACGTCTGTCTCTTGACTGATAGCTTGCTATAGCATCTTTAAAGTCCTCAATAGTAAAGTCAGGCCATAGTTTATCAGTAATATAGTATTCTGAATAAGCACTCTGCCACATAAGGAAATTACTTGTTCTAAGCTCACCGCTCGTTCTTATAATTAGCTCAGGATCAGGAGTCCCTGCACTGTCAAGATAGTCTGAAATAAGCTCTTGCGTAATATTTCCAACAGCAAGCTTATTATCTTTTACATCCTGTGCTATCTTCTGAACAGCTCTTTTAATTTCATCTCTTCCGCCATAATTCATGGCAATAGTTAAATGAATACCCTTTTTATTTTTTGAAACATCCTTAAGCTCTGCAATATCCTTTTGCAAATCAGGAGAAAGTGCCGATAAATCACCAATGGAATCAACTCTGAAATCACTGTTAGCATAATCTCTGAAGTACTTATTTATGTATTCCCTTAAAATACCCATAATACCCTTAACTTCTTCTTCGGCTCTTGACCAGTTTTCTGTTGAAAATGCATATACAGTAATATGCTCAACACCAAGACCCTTTGCATTATTTAAAAGCTTATCAAGAGCTATTGCTCCCTGTCTGTGTCCCATAACCCGAGGCAGCAGTCTTTTTTTTGCCCAACGACCGTTACCATCCATAATTATGCCTATATGCTTTGGTACCTCTTTTGTAGCCATAAATTTACCTCGCTTCTACACTAAATAAGGCTGTCACAAATGCATAAACACTCAAGACAGCCTAAAATATTAACTTAAAAAAATTACTTAAATAGACATAACCTCTTTGCTCTTGGCTTCAACAGCCTTATCAACAGCTTCGATATTCTTATCAGTAATCTTCTGAATTTCAGTTTCAAGATCCTTCTTTTCATCCTCGGTAATGTCACCATTCTTTTCAAGCTTCTTGGCAGTATCCATTGCATCTCTTCTTACATTTCTGATAGCAACCTTGCAATCTTCGCCAAGCTTCTTAACATCTTTAGTTAATGACTTTCTTCTCTCTTCATCAAGCTCAGGGAAAACAAGTCTTATAACCTTGCCATCGCTATTTGGATTAATACCAATATCAGCAGAATTAATACCTCTTTCAATAGCCTTAATAGTGCTTGCGTCAAAAGGCTGAACAACAATAACTCTCGCCTCAGGAATAGATATATTGGCTACCTGGTTAAGGGGCATTTCCATACCATAAGCCTCAACCATAACCTTATCCAATACATGAGCATTAGCTCTTCCTGCTCTGATACCTAAAAGTGCATTTTTTAAATTACTGAGGGATTTTTCCATCTTTTCCTCAAAAACCTTAGTATGTTCTGACATAATATACCTCCAAAATTAAAATTTATTTATACGGTAACCACTGTACCGATTTTTTCACCCTTAGCCGCCTTAACTATACCATTATTTTCGGCAAGACCAAATATAACCACAGGTATTTTGTTTTCATAGCAAAGACTGGCAGCCGTAATATCTATAACCTTTAAATTTTTTTCAACTATATCCTTGCAAGGAATTTCATCAAATTTCTTTGCATATGGATTAGTTGCAGGGTCACTGTCATAAACACCGTCAATAGCCTTAGCAAATAATATGGCATCTGCACCGATTTCACAGGAACTTAATGCTGTAACGGTATCAGTTGAGAAGAACGGACGCCCTATTCCTGCCGCAAAAATAACTACCTTACCTTCATCAAGAAGTTTGTTCGCTAAGTCAGCAGAATATTCGGTAGTCATAGTACCGATTTTAATTGGTGTCATAACAACAGCCTCTATGCCCTTTTGTCTGAAACAATCAGATACATATATTGCATTCATAACAGTAGCAAGCATACCAATCTGGTCAGCCTTTACTCTGCTCATATCAGAATTAGCACTTCTGCCTCTCCAGAAATTGCCGCCGCCTATTACAAGTGCTGTCTTTGTGCCCATTGCTATAATCTGCTTAATCTGTTCAATAATAGAAAAAATTGTATCATTATCAAAGCTTTTGCCTGTATTTCCTGCAAGAGCTTCTCCGCTAAGTTTTAAAACAACCTTGTTATACATAATCTATGCGCTCCTTCCTATTCAACAACCTAATTGTAACATATATTTTTATTTTTGGCTATACTATTTTATCAAAATTTGAATTTTTTTTGTAAGTCAGTATTTTATTTTATTAAATATTTGTTATTTTTAAACATAAAAAGTTGATAAGTAAACACCTATCAACTAAAACCGTCTATTCAAAAAGTTTACTATAAAGTTGTTACCTTTGTATTTGTTATTAATGTATGGTATAATAGCTAATAAATGCGGTTTATTAAAAGGAGTATTTATATTATGAAAGATTAAGCAATTGAAATGGCAAAAAGACTTCTTGTAGATAGTATTAGGAAAAGTGAAATTTAGAGGGCTTAGGAACAACATTTCCTAAAACTGAAGCAATTCTTGCGAATGCACCTGCCACAACAAAAACAGAAGAGTATTATTTGTTATAAATATGAAAAGAGCATGGCAGTTTTTATTAGACAATTTACATTACAATAATTATTTGAAACCAAAAGCATACAGCATAGAGGATTATCCCCTATGCTGTTGTTGTAAAAACTTACTCTATACCTGTAACCTCGTATCCTGCATCTGTAACAGCCTTAGTTAATACGGAATTGTCAATATTACCTGTAACAGTTGCACACTTGTCATCAAGAGATACATTTACCTCTCCTACTCCTTCAATAGCCTTTAAGGCTTTTTCAACGTGTCCTACACAATGCATACACATCATACCTTCAATATTAATTTTTTTCATTTTATTTTCCTCCTTAATAATTTTAGATTTTATTTTTTTATCCCTTGCGGAACTGTGAATTTTAAACAAATTAAGCCTTAAAGCATTTGTTACTACACAAAAACTAGATAAGCTCATTGCGGCAGCACCAAACATAGGATTTAACTTCCATCCAAATATTGAAATAAATGCACCTGCAGCCAAAGGAATTCCTATAATATTATATATAAATGCCCAGAAAAGATTTTCATGAATATTCCTTAATGTTGCTCTGCTGAGTCTTATTGCGGCAGGCACATCACTTAACCGACTTTTCATAAGAACAATATCAGCCGCATCTATTGCAATATCAGCTCCCGCACCTATGGCAATACCTATATCAGCCCTTGTCAATGCAGGTGCATCATTTATACCGTCACCAACCATAGCAACCTTGCCCTTTTCCTTTAAGGAACGTATAACACTTTCTTTTCCGTCAGGAAGTACTCCTGCAATTATTTCATCAACACCTGCCTGCTTACCAATAGCATTTGCTGTTCTTTCATTATCTCCCGTAAGCATAACTACATTAATACCCATATTCTGCAATTCCTTGATTGCCTTTGGACTGTCCTCTTTAATCGTGTCAGCAACAGCAATAATACCAATTAATTTTTCGTTCTTACAAAAGAATAACGGTGTTTTACCCTCCATGGCAAGCCTTTCAGCCATTGACTTTATATCGTCAGATATGTCTGTCTGTTCTTCTGAAAATTTCAGATTACCACCTGTTAATTTTGCTCCATCAATCACAGCACTTAAACCATTTCCCGGTAAAGCCTGAAAATCTGCAACTTCATTTGCTTTAAGTCCCATATTTTCTGCCTTTTCCAATATTGCTTTAGCAAGAGGATGTTCGCTCTTTTTCTCAATGGAATATGCATTTACCATAAGCTCATTTTCACTTATATCCCCAACAGGTATAATATCAGTTACCCTGGGTTCTCCCATTGTTATAGTTCCCGTTTTATCAAGAGCCACAATATTTACCTTTCCTGCTTCCTCCAAAGATACAGCAGTTTTAAAAAGTATACCGTTTTTTGCACCCATACCATTACCAACCATAATAGCAACAGGAGTTGCAAGTCCCAAAGCACATGGACAGCTTATAACAAGTACCGAAATACCTCTTGCAAGAGCAAAGCCTATGCTTTCACCTAGCAAAAGCCAAACTATAATTGTAATAACAGCTATTGTTATAACAGCAGGTACAAAAACACCTGATACCTTATCAGCTACCTTTGCAATAGGTGCTTTTGTAGCTGCCGCATCACTTACCATTTTTATAATTTGTGATAATGTAGTATCCTCACCAACTCTTGTAGCCTCACATCTTATAAAGCCTGACTGATTTATTGTTGCCGCTGATACTCTATCTCCCTCAGTCTTGTCAATCGGTATACTTTCACCTGTCAAAGCAGACTCATTTACAGCACTGCTTCCAAAAATTATAACACCGTCAACAGGAATATTTTCACCGGGCTTTACAACAAAAATATCACCCTTTTTAACCTGTTCAACAGATACCGTAACTTCTTTGTTATCAATAATTATTGTTGCAGTCTTTGGTGCAAGTTTCATTAATCCCTTTAAAGCATCAGTAGTCTTGCCCTTAGACAATGCTTCAAGCATTTTACCAACAGTAATAAGAGTTAAAATCATCGCAGCAGATTCAAAATAAAATTCATGCGTATATAACATTGCAGTCTCAGATCCACCGTTCACCTGTGCATTAGTCATCGCAAACAACGCATAAACACTATATACAAATGACGCTCCCGAACCTAATGCAACAAGAGTGTCCATATTTGGTGCCCTATGCCAAAGACTTTTAAATCCACTGATAAAAAACTTCTGATTAATAACCATAACAGCAATAGTCAGCAAAAGCTGAACAAGACCCATAGCTATATGATTATCATTAAAAAAACTTGGCAAAGGCCAGCCCCACATCATATGTCCCATTGAAAAATACATAAGAACAATAAGGAAAACAAGAGAGGTTATTAATCTCTTTTTCATAACAGGTGTTTCCCTGTCAGCTAATATATCCTCATTATCTGAAGATGAATGACTTTTAATCCCATCACCTTTTTTAGATGCACCATAACCTGCCGCCTCTACAGCAGCTATAATTTTCTGGGGTGAAGCTGTTCCCTCAACGCCCATTGAGTTAGTCAGCAGACTCACAGAGCAGGAGGTTACACCCTCCACTTTAGATACTGCTTTTTCAACTCTTGCACTGCAGGCAGCACAGCTCATACCTGTTACTGTATATTGCTCCATATTCTGTCCCTCCTATTTCATTAACTTCTGTAAAGTAGTTACTAATTCGTCAATAATTTCATTATTCCCTTCTCTTATATTATTAGCAACACAGGTCTTTATATGATTTGCAAGTAATTCTTTATTAAAAGCATTAAGCGCCGCATTTGCTGCCGCCACCTGAATTAAAATATCAGTACAATAGGCATTTTTTTCAACCATACCCTTAATACCACGAATTTGCCCTTCAATGCGATTAAGCCTGTTAATAAGTGCTTTATATTCCTCAGGTGAACGTTCCTTTGTCTTATTACAGCATTTTACGGAACATTTATTTGCTTTATTACAACATTCTCTATCCATATTATACGCCTCACCTTCCATAAATATATAATATACCCCTTAGGGGTATATGTCAAGAACTTTTTCACAAAAAAAGTGCAAATGTTAAAACACTAATAAAATGCTTTACACTTACACTTTTATGATACCAAAAATATCCAATCTTAAAAGATGAAATATTTCAAATATTTATTTTCAATTTTAAACAACCTGTTTTCCTCTCCATTTTCCGCTTCTGTATCTGATTACAAAGAAGAAGGCTCTTACACACCAATCCATAATCATTGCAACCCATACGCCAAATACACCCAAGCCAAAGAACTGACCTATTATATAGCTGAATATTACTCTGCATATCCACATTGATATAATTGATGTAATCATACTAAACTTAACATCGCCTGCTGCTCTGAATACATTAGGCAATACAAAAGCAAGAGGCCAAATAATCATTGCACATGAACCATGAAGAAGTAATATATGTGTTGCAGAGGTTGACGCCATTTCAGACAAATTATAAATCTTCATAACAAAAGGAAGCATAACAAATGTTAAAGATACAGAAATAATTATACCAATATATGCAAATATATGAAGTTTAACTGTATAGTATTTTGCCTGTTCATAATCTCCCGCACCAACACATCTTGATATAACCGTAACCATAGCCAAACCGGTGGCAATACCTGCTATATTCTGAAAAGAAGCAATAATATTGCTTACTGCATTAGCCGCTATTGCATAAGTACCAAATGTGGATACAAGGCTTAACACAAGTATTTTACCAAGCTGGAACATACTGTTTTCCATACCGTTAGGCACACCAATATAAAGTATTCTCTTTACCATATCCCATCTTACTTTATATTTAAGACTTTTCTTAATATGGAGCTGTAAGCTCTGATTACAAGCAAGAACTGTTATTACAATGCCCGCAAAAATTCTTGATACAAGGGTTGGTATTGCTACACCCTCTGTTCCGCATTTAAAGCCATATATTAATATTGCATTACCGACTACATTAATAATATTCATCATTATGGATACCTTCATCGAAATATTTGAATTACCCATTGACCTGAATATGGCTGCACCACAGTTATATAAAGCAATAAAGGGTATTGATGCCGTTACAATAAGAATATATGTATTGGCATGACCTTCAACATCGGCGTCAATTTGTCCAAAAACTCCATGAAGTATAAGATTTTTACACAAATATACTAATACCATTATAACAACTGAAATTATTGTTACAAACCACACAAGCTGATTTGATGCTTCACAGGCATTTTCCCTGTCCTTTAAGCCTAAATATTGCCCCGCAACAACAGCACCGCCTGTTGCCAGTGCTGCAAAAACCTGAATTAACAACACAAAACAACTGTCTACAAGGGATACTCCCGATACAGCAGATTCCCCTACTGATGCTATCATTATTGAATCGGCAAGACCAACCAAAATAGCCAAAAGCTGCTCAACAATCAACGGCACAAGTAACGCCACTAAATCTTTACCTGAAAATAAATAATTACTTGTATCTTTCTTTACTCTCATAAATATCAACTCCCAAAGGAGTATTATACACACTATACATAAATTTTACAAGGGTATTTTAAATAAAAAAAAATATTAAAACATATAACTATCATATTTTTTCCTATATGCGGCAATTTATTTATAAAATTTAATCAGCTGCCTAAAGCTCTCCAATGAATTTTCAACAGTAGACTTATCTACACAATAAGCTATTCTGAAATATCCCGGGCAGGCAAAATTAGAACCCGGAACAATTATAAGTCTAAAATCCTTTGCTTTCTTGCAAAATTCTTTATCATCAGCTATAGGACACTTAGGGAACATATAGAATGTGCCCTTTGGTTCAACACACTCATAGCCCATTTCAATAAGAGCCTTATATAAAATATTCTTATTTTCCTCATATACAGATAAATCAGCAGTCTGTCCGATAACCTTCTTTATAACTTTCTGCTGTAGTGTCGGAGCATTTACAAAACCAAGTATTCTGTTTGCCACAACCATTGCATCAATAACTTCTTTAGAGTCATCAAGCTCACTAGGTACAACAAGATAGCCAATTCTTTCACCCGGAAGAGATAAGCTCTTTGAATAAGAATAACCAACAACAGTATTTTTGTAGAACTTTGTTATGTAAGGAATTTCTAAACCATTAAAGGCAATTTCTCTATAAGGCTCATCACTGAATAAATAAATTGATGTGCCAAATTCAGCCTGCTTCTTTTCAAGAATTTCAGCAAGTCTTTTTATATCCTCTTCAGTATAAACTGCACCTGTAGGATTGTTTGGACTGTTAATAATTACACACTTAGTCTTTGCCGTAACCTTGCTTTCAAAATCAGTAAAGTTAATTGCAAACCTTTCAAGGTCAGCATTTACCATAACCTTAACTCCATCAAAATTACTTATGTAATTATCATACTCCCCAAAATATGGAGCAATAACCATAACCTCATCACCGGGGTTAATTATTGCCTTTAATGTAACATTAATACCACCGGCAGCACCAACAGTCATTATAATATTTTCTGCATTTAAGTTAGTTCCATGAGTTTTATTTGTATAATCTGCTACAACCTGTCTTACATCTTCAAAACCGGCATTATTAGGGTAGCCATGAAGCTCCATTTCAGGCTCATTTTCTGCAAGATCAATTATTGCCTCTTTTACACAGACAGGCGGTACTATAGACGGATTACCAAGAGAAAAATCGTAAATATTTTCCTTACCATATTTTGCAGCCATAATTTTACCTTCTTCAAACATAGCTCTTATGGCTGAACCGTTTTTAACAAGAACTTTCATTTTTTCTGAAATCATTTTTTAATCCTCCCAGCATAATTTACCTCTATAATACACCTTTTAGTAAAATAATTCAATATTTTTTAGACAAAACAAAGAAAAAGCTTGTTATCCATAATACATTTGTAAAACAGATAACAAGCTATCTCATTGATTCTTCAATCATTTTATTTAATCTCTTTCTTTAATAAAAATAGTAACTTTTTTACTTATTGATTAATTACCTACTCTTTAGTAACCCCATTTTTATAATTAATTATTTATCAACATTAAGTTTTAAAAGTATTAAGCATTTATTTTTCATTTTTTTATAATGATTTTATTTCTTATAATTAAACCTTATTAATTGATAATTTTATAATTAATTTATTGATCAATCTTTTTATATTTAAGTATTTTCCTTTTTACTAAGTTTAAAATTTTACTGATTATCTTTTATTTATTTCAGCTTTAATGTTATATCCATTCATTTTATAACTTTTCATTCAACTTAAAATCTTAAATATATTTTTAATCCTTATTCAGTTTTAATTTTTTGATTTACTAATTATCAAGTTGTTAAAATTTTTTATTGTTTTAATAATTTTTTATTATTTTAATAAATTAATGGTTATTGTTTTTTACCACTTATTTTACACCTTTTATAATTATTAAATCATATAACATTTACGTATCAGGTTAACTACATTTCCTTACCATCTATGTAAATATTTCCTGGTCGTTATAACTTCATCAAACTGTAATCCTTATATGCTATTTTTCTACACGATTTTGAACATTTATTTTTTCATAATTAAACAATATTTAGAATTATTTGTTGCCTATTATCTTAATGTTTAAATACCTTTGTAAATGTTACAGTTTTCAAGTTATAAGACTAATGTTGCCTGTTTGGTGGTTCCATCTCCTTTCATTTATTTTTTAGTTATAACCAATTGGTTATCTTGTATATATATAATAACCTATATATTTAATTTTGTCAAGTGTTTTTGAAAAATTTTTTTAAAAAATTTAAAAAAATGCAGAACACTTTAAATTAAGTGCCCTGCATATTATTTAGTTAAACAAATTTAATTGTTTAGGAAAATTATTTGCCTCTTTATCAGTATCATTTATAAAATGACCTGTACCCGGAATTTTATTTGAACGATAGTATTCAATATCACCTGAAATAAATTCTTCTTTCTTGACCATTTTTGTAAGTTTACTGTTTTTCTTCAATGTGTACACAGTTAAACCTGTTGTTGTCTTTGTTTGCTTTTCAGGTATTAATGATGTATTTAACAGCATTGCTTTATCTGTATCTCTTACAAGCACAATATCAGTATCTTCTTCAATATACATTGCAGCAATCAGCGGAATTTTTCCATTATATGCATTTATAAGTTTCTTTCTCATTGTTTTAGTTGCATAGGCTGACATATCAATCTTTGCAATTTTTCCGTTTTCAAAAGCAAAAAGCATATAGCCCCTGTACTCATTGCTTACGGTAATATATACAATCCTTTCGTCACTATCCATTGCCAGAACATTGTTTAAATACTCACCTATATTGCTTGTTTTACATTCAGGCAAATCATGACATTTAACCTTATATACATTTTGATGATTTGAAAACATAAGCAATTCGGATTTATTGCCTGTTTCCACAGTTTGTATTATTTCATCGTTTTCTTTAAGCTTATGCTCAGCAGAAACTCTCATAGAAGCCTGAAGAGATATCTGTGTAATTTTCTTTAAATAATTCTCCTTAGTAAGGAATAATGTTACAGCATAATCTTCAATAAAATCATCAACATCTACCTGTTTAATTTCACTTTCATATATAATATCTGTTTTTCTGTCCTTTCCGTATTTTTTTGCAACACGCTTTAAATCGGAAACTATAATTTTAAGAATTTTACTCTCATGATGCAAAATATCATCAAGATCAGCTATTTCATTTTTTAAATCATCAATAGCCTTAGTCTGCTTTAATATATATTCCTTATTTAAATTTCTAAGCTTAATTTCAGCTACAAATTCAGCCTGTACCTGGTCAATACCAAAACCTGACATTAAATTTGGAATAACCATACTTTCTTCTTCGGTTTCTCTTATTATTTTAATAGCCTTGTCAATATCCAGTAAAATTTTTTCAAGACCTTCCAAAAGATGTAATCTCTCACCTTTTTTTACAAGATCATAAGCAGTCTGGCGCTTAATGCAGGACATTCTAAAATCTATCCATTCGTTTAGAATTTCCTTTATTCCCATAGTTCTGGGAGAACCATTGACAAGAATATTAAAATTACAACTGAAGCTGTCTGTAAGCGGTGTCATTTGATAAAGCTTAGTCATAAGTTTTTCAGGATCGGCACTTCTCTTAATATCAATAGCTATTTTAAGACCATTTAAATCTGTTTCATTTCTGACATCATTTATTTCCTTAATTTTATTTTGCTTAACAAGGTCAATTATTTTGTCAATAATAGTTTCAATATTTGTAGAATATGGTATTTCATATATTTCTATAATGCCGTTTTTCTTATCAAATTTATATTTAGCTCTAACCTTAAAACTGCCTCTACCCGTATCATATATTTTAGCTATTTCCTCAGCATTATATATTAATTCACCACCTGTAGTAAAATCAGGACCCTTTAAATATTCCCTCAAGTCTACATCAGCATTTTTAATATACTGTATGGTAGCTTCACAAACCTCTCTCAGATTAAAACTGCAAATTGTACTTGCCATACCAACAGCTATGCCTTTGTTAGGCGTTACCAAAACATTAGGAAAAGTAGTAGGAAATAGCACAGGCTCCTTTAAAGTTCCGTCATAATTATCTATAAAATCAACTGTATCTTTATCAATATCCTTAAAAATTTCGCTGCATATACTGTCAAGCTTTACCTCAGTATATCTTGAAGCCGCATAGGCCATGGCACTTGAAAACACCTTACCAAAATTACCTTTGCTATCTATAAAAGGATGCAAAAGAGCATCATTTCCTCTTGTAAGCCTTACCATAGTTTCATATATGGTAGCATCACCGTGAGGATTAAGCTTCATTGTTTGTCCAACAACATTGGTAGACTTTGTTCTCGCACCATTTAAAAGCCCCATTTTATACATTGTATATAAAAGCTTTCTGTGTGCAGGTTTAAAACCATCAATTTCAGGTATTGCTCTCGACACAATTACACTCATTGCATAAGGCATATAATTAAGCTCAAGAGTATCTGTAATATGCTGCTCTGTATATTTACTTTTGGTCATAATACATTCCTCCTTAGCTTAGTTCCGTCAAATCAATATATTTATAGCCTTCTGTTTCAATATGCTCTTTTCTGCCCTGTAAATTATCACCGAGCAACAAATCAAAGGTATCGGAAGTCATTTTTGCTTCCTCGGGCATAACCATTATTAATCTTCTAGTTTCAGGATTCATAGTAGTTTGCCACATCATTTCAGGTTCATTTTCACCAAGACCCTTTGAACGTTGAATTTTGTAATTACCTTTAATTTTAGCAGTAATTTCAGCCTTTTCCTTTTCGGTATAGGCAAAATAAGTTTTTTCATTTTTACCGCTGCCTACAGTTATTTCATATAAAGGTGATTCGGCAATAAATACCTTGTGTTCATCAATAAGTGTTGGAACAAGTCTGTATATCATAGTAAGCACAAGAGTTCTAATCTGAAATCCATCTACATCGGCATCAGTGCATATAATAATTTTATCCCATCTTAAATTATTTATATCAAAGCTGTTCAAATCCTTACTTGTATTGTGCTTTGCCTTTATTTCAACACCACAGCCAATAACCTTTAAAAGGTCTGTTATAATATCAGACTTGAATATTCTGTCATAGTTTGCTTTAAGACAATTAAGAATTTTACCTCTTATAGGCATAATACCCTGAAATTCCGCATCTCTTCCAAGCATAACCGAACCTAAGGCAGAATCACCCTCAACTATATAAAGCTCACGCTTACTGACATCCTTAGAACGACAGTTGACAAATTTTTCAACCCTGTTGTTCATATCAATATTACCTGTAAGTTTTTTCTTAATATTTACCCTTGTTTTTTCTGCGGTTTCCCTGCTTCTTTTGTTTACAAGAATTTGTTTTGCAATTTTATCCGCATCAACCTTATTTTCAATAAAATAAAATTCAAGCTGTTTCTTTAAATAATCAGTTAAAAACTCCTGTATAAACTTATTTGTTATTGATTTTTTAGTCTGATTTTCATAGCTTGTAACAGTTGAAAAGCTGTTTATAATAAGAACAAGACTGTCCTCAACATCAGAAAATACTATTTTCTTCTCATTTTTATTATAAAGATTATTATTTTTTAAATAATTATCAATAGCATATACAAAGGCAGACTTTACCGCCTTATCAGGAGAGCCTCCATATTCAAGATAACTGGAATTATGATAGTATTCAAGAGCGTTTACTTCATTATTGAAACAAAAAGCAAGCTCAAACTTCAGTTTATATTCTTCCTTATCTTCCCTATCTTTTCCCTTGCCTTCACCTGTATAATACTGAATTTCAGTAAATCCCTTTTCACCGGACAACTCAGCAATATAATCCCTTATACCTTCAGGATAACAATAAACAAACTTTTCCTTAGTTCTCTCATCAATTAATTCAAATGTAAGTCCGGCATTTACAATACACTGCTTCTTTAAAATATCCTTAAAATAATCCACAGGAATATTAATATCTGTAAATACCTCTCTGTCAGGTTTCCAATGTATTGTAGAACCTGTTTTTTTAATATTTGTTTCTTCCTTTTTTAATCCGCCTGTGTTTTCACCTTTTTGAAAATTAAGCTCGTACCTGTACCCGTCTCGGAAAATAGTTACCTCCATAAATTCAGAACTATACTGAGTTGCACAAAGTCCAAGACCATTTAATCCAAGACTAAACTCATAATTATCACCACTGTTATTATTATACTTTCCACCGGCATACATTTCACAAAAAAGCAGTTCCCAGTTATATCTTTCTTCATTGGCATTATAATCAACAGGTATACCTCTTCCATGATCACAAACGGTTATATCATTATCTGTACCCAAAATAATTTCAATCTTATTTCCAAAGCCCTCTCTTGCCTCATCGATAGCATTAGAAAGAATTTCAAAGACTGAATGTTCACAACCTTCAAGTCCGTCAGAGCCAAAAATTACACTTGGTCGTAATCTGACCCTGTCAGCACCCTTTAGTGAACTTATACTTTCATTAGTATATTCATTTTTTGCTGTACTTTTTTTCATAAGACTCTTTCCTTTCTACATCTTTATAATATTAACCTATAATTCAAATGTTTGTCAAGTAAAAAATGACAACAAGGATAAAATTAAGCTGTTTTGCCAAAATTTTTTATATATAAAATTATTAAAAAATAAAAAAATAAAAGGAAAATTATAATATTTGTTGAATATATAAATTATAAAGTAACAATGAATTTCATCATTGTTTATTATTGCCATATTTCAAATTCTATTTATAACTGATATGGGAATAATAGAATGAAGAACAATTCTTCAATTTAATTTAAGGAGGAGATTACTATGGTACAGATTTTAGCAGGAGAAAAAGGTGAAGGTAAGACAAAGAAGTTATTAGAAATGGCTAATAACGCAGTAAAAACAGGCAATGGTTGTGTTGTATATATTGATGATGATAGTAGACATATTTACGATTTAGATCATTCAGTTAGATTTGTTGAGGTTTCTGAATTTCCATTAGCTAACTATAGAGAGTTAATTGGTTTTATTTATGGTATCCTTTCTCAGAACAGTGATATTGAAAAGGTTTTTATTGACGGTATTTTTAAAATTGTTGAAAAACTTGACAGTGAAGATATTATTAAATTAGTAGCAAAGCTTAAAGCTATCGGCGATAAGTATGGTATTGATTTTGTTGCTGCAGCTAACACACTTCCAACAGATTTACCTAAGGAAATTGCTGATGTATTAATTTAATTACATAATAATTTACAGCTCCCTTAATTTGGGAGCTGTTTTTATAGTATCAATTTTAAATATTTAAATAAAAAAAGCGAGAAGAAAATCTCTCGCTTAATTATAAATATTAATTAACAGGCATTCATACTATTCTCGGTTTCAGAGGTCTTTCTGACTCTCTTCACTCTGGATGAATTTCCTTCATTATAAACATATTCCGGCTTTCCACCTTTTGTAACGGTATCTTCTGTTATAATACACTTTTCAATAGTTTTATCAGAAGGAACCTCATACATAACATTATTCATAAAGCTCTCAACTATAGCTCTAAGACCTCTTGCTCCTGTTTCCTGTTCAATAGCCTTTTTAGCAATAGCCTTCAAAGCATCGTCAGTGAATTCAAGGTCAACACCGTCTAATTTCAGCATATATTCAAACTGCTTTGTAATGGCATTCTTAGGCTCAGTTAAAATCTGAATTAATGCGTCTTTGTCAAGATTTTCCAATGTAGCTACAACAGGCATTCTTCCTATAATTTCAGGTATAAGCCCAAATTTAACCAAGTCCTGTGGAATAATATTTTTAAGTATATTGCTATGCTTAATATCCTCCTTGGATTTTACATCAGCCCCAAAGCCTATAACCTTTTTTGTCATTCTTTTATCAATTATTTTTTCAATACCTGCAAAAGCACCGCCTAACACAAACAAAATATTTGTCGTATCAATCTGTATAAATTCCTGATGAGGATGCTTTCTGCCTCCCTGAGGAGGAACATTTGCAACAGTACCTTCAAGTATTTTAAGAAGTGCCTGCTGTACACCTTCACCGCTTACATCCCTTGTGATTGAAGGATTATCCGATTTTCTTGCAATCTTGTCAATTTCATCAATATATATTATGCCTCTTTGTGCCTTTTCAATATCAAAATCAGCTGCCTGAATAATCTTTAAAAGAATATTTTCTACATCCTCACCTACATAACCCGCTTCAGTAAGACTGGTTGCATCTGCTATAGCAAAAGGAACATCCAAAAGCTTAGCCATTGTCTGAGCCAAAAGTGTCTTACCAACTCCTGTCGGACCTACTAAAAGAATATTACTTTTTTGCAACTCAACATCAGTCTTAACATCCATAGCTGAAATTCTCTTATAATGATTATAAACGGCTACGGACAAGACCTTTTTAGCATCCTCCTGACCAATAACATATTCATCAAGGACTTCTTTAATTTCAGCAGGTGTAGGCAGTTTATCACTTAACTCAAAATTTTCGGTATCAGTATCAAATTCATCCTTTAATATATCCTGACATAAACCTATACATTCATTACAGATATATACGTGAGGTCCTGCTATAAGTTTTCTTACCTCACTCTGTGCCTTACCACAAAAAGAACACTTTAATTTCTTATCATCCATTTTTGACGCCATCTTCTCTCTCCTTTATTGAGGCTTAGTTATAACTGAATCAATAAGACCGTAATTAACAGCCTCATCAGCAGACATAAAATTATCTCTTTCAGTATCAGCTTCTATAACATCAAGTGGCTTGCCTGTGTTTTCAGAAAGCATTTTATTAAGCTTATCTCTGATTTTTAATATATATTCGGCATGAATTTTAATATCTGTTGCCTGACCCTTTGCACCGCCTAAAGGCTGATGAATCATAATCTCCGAATTAGGGAGAGCATATCTCTTGCCCTTTGCACCGCCTGCAAGCAGAAAAGCTCCCATACTGGCTGCCATTCCTACGCATATAGTAGATACATCAGGTTTAATATACTGCATTGTATCATATATGGCAAGACCCGCAGTAACTGAACCGCCGGGACTATTAATATATAAATTTATATCCTTATCAGGGTCATCAGCAGCAAGAAAAAGTAACTGTGCCACAACAAGGCTTGCTGTAGTATCATTAACTTCTTCACCTAAAAATATTATTCTGTCCTGTAAAAGTCTGGAATAAATATCATAGGATCTTTCTCCTCCTGCAGTTTTTTCAACAACAATAGGTACCAAACTCATCCATATACCTCCCAATAATTATAATTATGCTTCCTTAGCTGCTTCCTCTACAACTTTTAAAGCCTTCTGTCTAAGTAAATCAGCCTTAACAGTATTTACAAAATCAACACTCTGCATAATCTGGTCAGCTTCCATATTGTAAGACTTAGCAACCTTTTCAGCTTCAGCCTTAACATCATCATCAGTAACTTCAATGCTTTCTGCCTTTCCTACAGCCTCAAGAGCTAATCTTGCCTTAACATGCTTTTCAGATAATGGCTTGTAAGCTTCTTTCATTGAATCCATAGTCTGACCCATATACTGTAAGTACATATCTAAACCTATTCCCTGCTGCTGTAACTGGAATGCATATTCCTGAATTTTCATTTCAACATCAGAGTCAATCATAGCCTGGGGAACATCCATTTCACAAACATCAACTAACTTATTAATAAGTTCTTCTTCTTTTTCAGCGTCAATTCTCTTAATATTTTCTGCCAAAAGATTACCGCAGATTTCATTTCTATAATCATTAAGATTATCACACTCGGTTGTATCCTGAATAAATTCATCTGTTAACTCAGGAAGCTCTTTAACCTTAACAGCCTTAATTTCAACTTCAAACTTTGCAGGCTTATTTGCCAAATCTTCCTTTCCGTAATTTTCAGGGAAAGTAACGTTTACAACAACATCCTGACCAATTTCTGCACCAATTAACTGCTCTTCAAAATTATCAATAAATGTATGAGAACCAATTTCTAAATCAAAATCCTTGCCTTCACCGCCTTCAAAAGCTACATCATCAATATAGCCCTTAAAGTCAATTGTAACAATATCGCCATCCTGAACAGTACGGTCAGTTACATCTACAATTCTTGCCGCCTTCTCCTGTTCCTTTTTAAGTTCTGCATCAATGTCTTCATCTGTAGGATTTGGATCCTTCTTAGTATATGTTAATCCCTTATATTCTCCAAGCTTAACCTCAGGCTTAATCCAAACCTCAGCAGTAAAGGTAACACCATTTTCATCGATGGAAGTAATATCAACCTCAGGCTTAGAAACAACCTCAAGATTATTATCGGCAACAGCAGCATCATATGCATCAGGTAACACATAATTTACAGCATCATCATAAAACATAGCTTTACCATACTGTGCTTCAATTAACTTTCTTGGAGCCTTGCCCTTTCTAAAGCCCTGAATACTTATTGAACCCTTATTCTTATTATAAGAGTAGTTCATACCCTTTTCAAAAGTTTCTGCATCAACAGAAAAAGTAATTTTTACTTTATTCTTCTCGATATTTTCAACTGTGCTCATTAATATATCCTCCTTAAAACATAATTGCACTTCTTAGCATTATAACACAACATTACACAAAAATCCAGTATTATTTTCAAAAAATTTCCCTTTCTACATCATCAATAACGGCATCTGTATTTCTTTCTATGTAATTGAGCACATTTTCTATAATTTCATCAGCATGCTTTACCTCATTCGTAACACAGGCAAAACCAATTACAATGGATTTATGAATATCCTGTCTGTCAACCTCAGCAATTGATATATTAAATTTGTGTTTAGCCTTTTCAACTATACTTTTAACTACCATTCTTTTTTCCTTTAAAGAATTGCACCAATCTGCTGTTAAATATATTACACAACTTCCAATAATCATAACACACCTCCAAAATTATAATCCATACCAATATATTATACTATAATAACTATCATTTCAACCATATAATTCTAAAACATACTACATAAGTATTTACATGAAAATAATTTTTATACTTCCTTGTTTTATTTGCTTATAGGTGTTATACTTTATTTTAATTTACAAAATCTATTATAGAGGTGTTAATATTGAATTATAAAAAATTTTTAGATATAGTCATTAAAATTGGAAAAGAAATGCTTATATGCGGAGCAGAAGTCAGCCGTGTTGAAGATACAATCACAAGAATTTGTAAAGCCTATGATATAAATGAAACAGATGTATTTACAATTACTTCAAGCATAATTGTAACTATTAAAGCTGATGATGAAATATATACACAGACAAAAAGAATATCAGGATATAAAACAAATCTTGATATATTGGACAAGCTTAACAGTCTTTCAAGATATATATGTCAAAATAAGCCCGATATTTCTTATATAGAAAAGAGTTATATCCAAATAAAAAATAATAAAAGTTACCCCTTTACTGTTCAATGTATCATATATTGTATGATAGCGCTTTCATTAACATTATACTATGGAGGTAATATACTTGACGGTATAGCTTCAGGTGTCTTAGGAATTTTAATGTGTTTATTAATATATAAATCTGATTATATTGATGCTAACATTTCCTTTCTTACAATGATTATTGCATTTTTAACGGGAACACTTGCAGTTATATTTGTTAAGTTTGGCTTTGGAAAAAATTTAGATTGCATAGTTGTCGGTAATATAATGCTTATGATTCCCGGAGTTGCCATTACAAATTCAATCAGAGATATGATAAGCGGTGATACGATGTCAGGACTTTTAAGATTTGTTGAGAGCATAATTAAGGCTGTTGCAGTTACAATTGGTTTTGTTTTAGCAACATTTTACTTAGGAGGAATAATATTATGACAAAATATTTAATACAAATATTTACTTCAGGCATAAGTGCCCTTGGGTTTGCACTTTCATATAATGTAAAAGGAAAACGATTAATTGTGCCGTTTATTGGCGGTATAGTCAGCTGCGGACTTTATTTATTATTAATTTTTTTAAACAATGAAGTATTACAACGCTTTATTGTTACTGTATTTTTGTCTTTCTATACTGAAATTGCCGCAAGAATTATTAAAACCCCTACAACAACATTCTTAGTACCTAATATTATAATTTTAATTCCGGGAGGCTCACTGTACTTTACAATAAGCAGTGCAATAAGAGGAGATTGGCTTAATTTTATAGTGAACGGAAAAGAAACTATCTCCATTGCCATTTCTATAGCTTCAGGAGTTATGATAGTTTCTTCAATAATTAAGATTATATATAGAAATAAATTAAAAAACAGCTAATACTTATGATTTATATAGTTGTCTATAACAGACTTTTTCATTCCATCGCTGAAACAATTTTCTGACTTTAAACGATTTAATATTGCCTCAGAGGTGGAATGTAAAATCATACCGCTTTCTTCCAATATAATTTCAAAAAGTTTATTTTTCAACTCTCTGCTCCTTACCTTTATAAAATATGAATTAACTCCCCTGAAATCCAGTAATTCAAGTATTCTCATTGTTGCTCCGTCTTTTTTACTATAATAATAATTCACCTGTTCATTATAAATATGACAAAATTCTTTACCTGCATACTTTTTTGCTTCCATTGAGGCATCTTTAGCCAAGGCATTAAAAAACTGATAATTAAATAACCCCTTTTCAATTGAGTCAACTCTTTTAAATGGTTCATCCTTTAATGCCAGTACTGCGTCCAAATTTCTGTTAAGATATTCTTTTTTAGTCAAATCCCCTTTTACATACTGATCAATCAATGCTTGTCTGTAATTAAAATATTTTTGCAATGCATTCATAATCAACACTCCAATTCTAATTTATCAAACAATTTATCCAATGTTTTATCTTTGTGTAAATTCCAGTATTTACAGCTGGACATTTAAAAATTCACTCTTTATAATTATAAATATAAATATAAGGAGTGAAAATATAATGAATAGTTTTTTTTATGTTTATTACAATGAAATATGCCCTACACTTAAAGCACTTGACTTAATAATCAAAGGGCAATACAATAGTGTAGACATAAACGAATTAAGTAATTTATTACATATAACACCAAAAGAAATAAACATAATACTTAATTCCAAACATATTAAAAATATTACTTCTGATATAATACCTACAATAATGCTTAACGGTAGCAGCTATATATGCAAAATATTTAAAAAGTCCCTCAGTTATTATAATTGCAATACCTATTCTCCAAAAGATATTGCCTACATATATAGTATTGACAAAACAAAAGTCGAAAATGCCTTTAATACATTGAATATTACTGAAATATCAGAAGCTAATCTGCCTCAGCTTTTCAGGCTTATTTAAACAGCAAACCTTGAGCAGTTTTCTCTGCAACAGCATCTCCTGCTATTGCTCTTACCAATTCAACAGCAAATTCCATTGCAGTAGCAGGACCTCTTGATGTAATAATATTGCCATCTCTTACAACGTTATCATCACTCATAATTGCACCATAACACTGATTTTCAAAACCCGGATAACAAGTTGCACTTCTTCCTTCAAGTATGCCATTTTCACCAAGTACGCTTGGTGAAGCACATATAGCAGCAACCATCTTTCCAACCTCATTAAACTTTTTACATACAGTAACAGCTTCCTTACAGTTCATTAAATTATTTCTGCCTGCAAGACCGCCCGGCAACACTACCATATCTACTTTGTCAAAATCAACATCATATAAAGTGCAGTCAGCAATAAAATCTATACCGTGAGCACCCTTAATAATTTTTTCGGTTGTTATGGACACTCCCATAACCTCTATGTCAGCCCTTCTTAACACATCTATTTGAGTAAGAGCCTCAATTTCCTCACAACCGTTTGCCAAAAATACAACAACCATTATAAAACCCTCCCAAAATATTAATTTATATGTTATAATTTAATATATCCAAAGGCAAATAGGAGCTTGCTCACAATTTACATTGGATAAGTCGCAGATTTTCCTTCGACAAGTTACATTATACTAGAATACAAATATTAAATCAAGGGTGATAAAAATGAAAAATGAAAATTATGAAATTGAAAGAAAATTCTTAATAAAAGCTTTACCTGAAAATTTGGAAAATTTTACACACTACGAAATTAAACAAGGATATATTTCAACAAATCCAACCATCAGATTAAGACAACAGGATAATAGGTTCATTCTTACAATAAAAAGTGCAGGCTTGATGAAAAAGCTTGAGTATGAATTAGAACTTACAAAAGAACAATTTGAAAACCTTTGGCTAAAGGTTGAAGGAAATATAATTGAAAAAACAAGATACATAATTCCTCTTGAAAACAATTTAAAAGCAGAACTTGATATTTATAAAGGTTTTTTATCAGGTTTTAAAAATGTTGAGGTCGAATTTCCATCAACAAAAGATGCCATAATGTTCGATTGTCCTGATTGGTTTGGACAAGAAGTGACACAAAACCCAAGATACAGCAACTCGGCATTGGCAAATTTTGGTAAACCTTCAAAAAATTAATAAATTTCTCTTGCATTTTAATCAAAAAACCGTTATAATGGATTTATCTGGTAAATATTACCATTTTTACCAAACCCAAAAACATTATTTTTTTATAAAACAGGAGGAATAAAAATGAACAAAGAAAAATTAACTGTACTAATTGCTGATGATAACAAGGATTTCTGTGACTGCCTTAGCAATTACATTGAAAAGCAGGAAGATATGGAAATAATCAGCATTGCACATGACGGTCAGGAAGCTTATGATAAAATAATTAAAGAAACACCTGATATTGCTCTTATCGACGGAATTATGCCAAAGCTTGACGGAATAGGAGTTCTTGAAAAGTTACATAAGGAAAACAAAGCAAAAAACACAATGTGCATTATGCTTACTGCAATTACCGGTGAGCAGATAACACAAAAAGCATTTACCTTAGGAGCTAAGTATTACATTGCTAAACCTTTTGATATGGAATTACTTGTATCAAGAATAAGACAGTTAAAGGAACCTGTAACCAAAAAAGGAGTTTTAAGCACAGGTCTTTGTTACAGTAATCACAGTGATATTGACCTTGAAACAAGAGTAACAAATATTTTGCACGAGGTAGGAGTTCCTGCACACATCAGAGGTTATCACTATATGAGAGAAGCCATAATTATGGCTATAAACGATATTGATGTACTTAACTATATTACTAAAGAGCTATATCCTGCTATAGCAAAAAAATGCAACACTACTCCAAGCAGAGTTGAAAGAGCAATCAGACATGCCATTGAAGTTGCATGGAGCAGAGGCAAGGTTGATGCCATTGATTCTCTTTTTGGCTATACAGTATCAAATAATAAAGGTAAGCCAACAAACAGTGAATTTATAGCATTAATAGCAGACAGATTAAGACTTGAAATAAAAGCATCTTAATTATAAAAAAGGTGCTGTTGCAAAAAGTAAACTATTTTGCAACAGCACCTTTACAAATTGTCAAAAAAATGTCTTTTACGAAAAACGTGAATTTTTGCAACACAGTAAATTCAATAAGCATCGCAGACTTTAAGCTGTAGGTTTTAAATTCCGAAGTTTCGCTGAAATTGCTGACAAGCATTTCTTTCAAGGTTGTCAACTTTTTTCAACATCCTAAAAGGATGAGGTCAAATACCTCATCCTTAATTATTACAATAATACTATAGTACAAAATATTTAATTATAAATAATATTGATAAAATATACATCAATATACTCATCTTGCTCTTTTTATCAGGATTTACAATATATAAAACCGTATAAGAAATAATACCCATTGAAATGCCTTCAGAAATACTTGAGAAGAAAGGCATAGCAATCATACAGATAAATGCAGGAATTGCCTCAAAAGCATCACTAAAATTAATATTTGCAATATTTGTTACCATATAGAAACCTACAATAATAAGAGCAGGAGCAGTAGCAAATGATGGAATAGCCAAGAAAATTGGTGATAACAACAATGCAACAGCGAATAAAATTGCTGTAACTAAGGCAGTTAAACCTGTTCTTCCGCCTTCGGTAACACCTGATGCACTTTCAATATAAGTAGTAGTTGTAGATGTACCAAGAGCAGCACCTGCAGTTGTTGCTATAGCATCAGCCAATAAAGCACCCTTAATTCTAGGTAACTTGCCCTCCTTATCAAGAAGACCTGCCTTTGATGACACACCTATAAGTGTACCGATAGTATCAAATAAGTCAACAAATAAGAAAGCAAATACTACAACAATAAAGTTTACTGATAATATATTACTGAAATCCAACTTACAGAATACAGGTGCAATACTAGGCACAGAAAGACCTGCACTGAAATCAGGAAGTAATGAATAAAAACCTGCTTCAGCATTTGGAACATATAATCCGGCAAACTGACAGATAATGCCTAAAATCCAAGTTATAAGAATACCTAAAAGAATATTACCCTTAACATTTTTTGCCACCAAAATTGCTGTAATAATTGTACCTATAACAGCAAGTAATACAGTAATTCCTACATCGTGCATACCTACAGCACCGGCCTCTAAACCATTAGCTGCAATATAACCGTCAACTGTAAATAAAGATAAGCTTCCCGTAACAATATTTGCATTCTTTAAACCAATAATAGCAATATATAAACCTATACCTACTGAAACAGCTGTTTTAAGTGTCATAGGAATTGCGTTGAATATTGCAGTTCTGATATTGGTTAAAGATAAAAGAATGAAAATAATACCCTCTACAAATACTGCGGTTAAGGCTGTTTCCCATGAATAACCCATACCAATAACAACAGTATATGCAAAATAAGCATTAAGACCCATACCAGGAGCCAAAGCAAAAGGATAATTTGCAAATAATGCCATTAGCAATGTACCAATAAATGATGCAATAGCTGTAGCTGTAAATACAGCACCTCTGTCCATACCTGCATCAGCCAAAATACTTGGATTAACAGCCAATATGTATGCCATTGTCATAAAAATGGTAATACCTGCTAATACCTCGGTTTTAACATCGGTATTGTGTTCCTTTAGCTTGAATAACTTTTCTAGCATAAGTATACCTCCTTAATAATATAAATTTTACTTACTTTATAATTATATATATTATTTTGTCAAAGGTCAACAAAAATTTAGATTTTTTTAATTTTTCCTTAATAATTTC
>ENA-UOJJ01000285-UOJJ01000285.1-human-gut-metagenome-genome-assembly--contig:-CS66-NODE-285-length-90163-cov-52.057731_pt1 | contig 90163 bp, 75 predicted proteins | sample MGYA00242343_ERZ723890 | MGnify/ENA metagenome assembly ERZ723890
TTATAAGAGCTTCTTTTTACCCCTCATCCGTCAGCTTCGCTGACACCTTCCCCCCCAAGGGGAAGGCTTGAGGGACTGCCCCGCGCCACCTGTCTCCCTGCGGGTCGGTCGGTCCACGGGTCTGACATGCCACCGGCGTGTCATTCAACACCGCGGACCCCTCGAGGGGAAGGCTAACGAGGGAGCGCCCCCAAGGGGAAGGCTTGGGGACGTTTTTATTGTGCTTTACACAGTAGGGCGAAAAGTGGTATAATACCGACAGAAATCAACACAAACGAGGAGGTCTTGTGATGAGATTGCTGTTCAAGGGCGGTACCGTGGTCACCGGCAAGGGCCCCCGCCGGGCCGATGTTCTGGTGGAGGACGAGAAGATCCTCGATGTCTGCCGCGATATTCCCGCCATCGGCGCGCAGGTGGTGGACGTGACCGGGATGCTGCTGTTTCCCGGTTTCATCGATGCCCACACCCACTTCGATCTGGACGTGTGCAACACCACCACGGCGGATGACTTTGCCAGCGGCTCCCGGGCGGCGCTGCGGGGCGGCACCACCACCATCATCGACTTTGCCTGCCCCAACAAGGGCGAGACGCTGCACGACGGCCTGCGGCTCTGGCATGAGAAGGCCGACGGTAAGTGTGCCTGCGACTACGGCTTCCACATGACCATCGACGACTGGAACGAGACCATCGAGCGCGAGATCGACGATATGTACGCCGAGGGTATCTCCTCTTTCAAGATGTACATGACCTACCCTGCCATGATGATCGGTGACGAGGCCATGTACAAGGCGCTGAAAAAGCTGAAGGAAAAGGGCGGCATCTGCGGCGTCCACTGCGAAAACGCCGGGGTCATCGACGCGCTGATCGCCGAAAAGAAGGCCGCCGGCGAGAACGGCGTCCACTGCCACCCGGAGACCCGGCCCGACATCATGGAGGCCGAGGCCGTGGGCCGTCTGCTCCGTATCGCCGAACAGGTAGACGTCCCCGTGGTCATCGTCCACACCACCAACATCGAGGCGCTGGACGAGATCGCCAACGCCCGCTGGCGGGGCCAGAAGGTCTTTGTGGAGACGTGCCCCCAGTATCTGGTATTGGATGACAGCGTGTATTATAACGAGGACTGGCTGCAGGCGGCCAAATACGTCTGCTCGCCTCCTATTCGGAAACCGGCTGACCGTGAGGCCCTGTGGCGGGCCATCCGCCGGGGTGAGGTGCAGACCGTGTCCACCGACCATTGCAGCTTCACTACCCAGCAGAAGCTGGCGGGCCGCGACGATTTCACCGCTATTCCCGGCGGCATCCCCGGCGTGGAGACCCGCGGCGAGCTGATCTACACCTTCGGCGTGGCCAAGAAGAAGATCGGTCTGGGCGCCATGTGCCGTGTGCTGGCAGAGAACCCCGCCAAGCTGTATGGCCTGTTCCCGCGCAAAGGCGTACTGGCCCCCGGCTCCGATGCCGATATCGTGGTCTACGACCCCAACGCCGACCACGTCATCCGCGCCGAGGACATGGTGGGTGCGGCGGACTACAACCCCTACGAGGGCGTGGTCACCAAGGGCTCCATCCGCCAGGTGTGGCTCCGCGGCAAGCCCGCGGTGTCCTCGGGCAAGGTGCTGGCCGGGCCGGACGGCAAATACCTGCCCCGGGGCAAGTGCCAGCTGTAAGGAGACGAGGCCATGTTGGACAAGACATTGGGCTATATCCTCTGCTGCCAGTCCCCGGCGCTGTTTCTGGCCGCGCTGGCGCTGCTGGTGGCGTATCTGGCCGGGCGCAAGCACAAGGTCCGGGCCTTCTTCCGCCTGCTGCTGTGCATTTTGTGTGCCGCCGGCGGCGTGGCGCTGTATTTCCTGGGGATCTACAAGGAGTATTTCACCATCCGGGACTTTTTCCTGATCCGCACTGCGGGCTGGATCGGCCTGGCCATCGCGGCGTTCTTCGTGCTGCTGGCACTGGTGCGGGCGTTCTTCGCTGCCGCTGATGCCCGCCGCGAGCAGAAGGCCGCCATCCGCGAGGAAAACGAGCGCCTGGCCCGTGAGGCCCAGGAGGCCGCTGAAGCCACACAGGCGGAGCCGGACCCGCGGGTCCCCGCTGCGCCCGAGGCCTCCCCGCAGGAGTCGGTACCCGAGGCGGTTCCGGAGCCCGCTGCCGTTTCCGCCGTCGAGACTCCGGTGCCAGAAAGTGAGCAGCCGCAGGGCTAAGTTGACAATAATACAAATTATGGTAAACCCATCGGCCGCACAAAAATGCGGCCGATGGGTTTTTTGTAGGCAAAGCAAGGCTCCCGGGAAACAGATGATCTGTCTCCCGGGAGCTCCCCTCCTGTCGCGCGAGGCCTGTACCTCACGCCCCCTACGTTGTTTTATGGTAGCACTCTATGATTGTAGTTTCAAGAAAATCGGTGATTTCTTAACGCAGTTTTAACGGAACGCTAACAGGGGCGCGAAAAATCCCTCCCCCTGGGGGAAGGTTTTTGCCCATTTTCATGGGCTTTATCGTCATTCTGCACAACAATTCCCCTCAAATTTCTGCCTATTGCGAATTGAATTGTTCGGTGACCGGTGATAAATTTAGGTTGGTATTTGCCGAAAAGTGGCGAAACGGAGGGGTTTTTAAGATGAAACGATGGTTTTCCGGGCTTTTAGCGGCGGTTATGGTACTGCTTTTGCTGCCGGCGTCTGCCAGCGGCGAGGATCCGAAGTACTACGTCTCTCTGGGCAGCACAGCAACATCTGCCGAAGTAAATAAACCAGTGTCAGTGGCGCTGTTCATGCGTCAGGAGCCGGGGGATCTGACCTACAACACCTTCTTTTTTCAGTTCTCCTATGACGCGGAAAAGCTTGATTTCGCAAACGCAGCCATCGGCAACAGCAGTGAAACTCCCGCCATTATCAACGACAACTCTGACGCTGGATTGCTGACCATAGGCGGCTACGGAGAAGTGCGCTCCGACAGTTCTATCATGCTGAATTTCACCGTAAAGGCCGCCGGTGAGGCCACTGTGAAATTGGTCAAGGCACAGATGGACGTCCGCGCCAACGCGGCAAAGGACGCCCAAACCGCCAGTGTACCGGCCGGCCAAAGCGACACGGTGACGATCCTGTGCGGCGGTTTCCCTGTTGTGCTTCCAAAATGTGCCACCGGTGACGCTTATGTGACCGCAAACGGCGATTATACCTTCACCGCCGATCCCGGCTATAACTACGACTTTTCGGCCACTGTGGATAATGAAAAAGTTGACATCATCAACAACGACGACGGCAGCTATACGATCGAAAATGTTACCGGCGAGCTGGTCATCAGCGCCAACAGCGCACCCACTATCAAAACATACGCGGTGACCGTTGAGGGCGACGGCTCCGGCGATGTCAACGCCCCCACTTCCGCAACGCATGGGCAGAATTATACCTTTACGGTCACGCAGGCCGCCAACTACGACTACGCGGTGGCCGTAACGGTAAACGGCCAACCGGGGACGTGCGCTGTCAGCAGCAGCGGCCGCAACGCCTATACCTACACGATCCCGGCAAAGTCCGTCACCGGCCCGGTGGTCATTACGGTGAAGAAGGCCCCGCAAAGCGGCACCACGCAAATCGTGCTTGCGGGCAGCGGCGCCGCCGATGTCTGGGATGGCGTTACGTCCTATACCGTAAAAAGCGGTGAAGCTTTTACATTCGGTATCAACCACCAAGATGGATTTGACTACACAGTTATTGTCATGGTTGGCGAAAAAACTCTCACGCTCCAGCGTAATGAAGGAAGCACCAGCACCTACACCATTCCCGGGGACTACATCAAGGGCGGCATTATCATGGTGACCATCACCAAAACGTCACAGCTTGCATTGACGGTGAACGCAGCCGAGTATGTGAAGCTCATAAATGGCAACGCCGTGTGGCTCATCACCGCTGTGCCGGAAACAAAGCTCCCTGCGACCAAGTCCCTCTATTACGGTGACACGGCCATGTTCTGGTCAGAGAAATACGAAGCCTATGCCTGGCTACTGGTGGACAAGGGTACAGCGGCAGATATCGCCGCCACGGCGAAATCTGCGATCTCCGTTAAGGGCAACTCCACTGTGTCGGTATCCTACGGCGGCGACGTCAATGGCACGGGCCATATCGACATCAACGACGCCCAGTATATCTACGACCTATATAACGCCAAGCATTCCGTACTTGACATGGAGAAGTTTCTCCGCTGCGATGTCAACGGCAACCGCGAAGTTAACGTCGAAGACGTACGAATGGTTGTCAGCCTGCTGCTGCGCTGATAAGTCAAAAGAGAAGCGCCCTTCAGGCGCTTCTCTTTTTTAGGCCTGTCAAAAAGCTTGTGAAAGCCGTTATGCAAGGCTCCACGGCGAAAGCCACGGGGCTTTCTGTCAGGACTCCATGTGCTTGCCCAGAAAGGACGCCACGGTCTGGGCAAGCTTACACTCCGTCTCCCCCGCCGGCTTGCCGTCGGGAGAGAGAAAGAGCACCGCGCCCAGCACGTCGCCGCCGCAGAGAATAGGTGCCGCCACAGCGGCCCGGAACTGCTCGTTCTCATCGCTGATGGCCACACCCTCGCCGCAGTAGAGGCCACGCTGGTCCATGACCTGCTCCAGCGCAGGGGAGACAGGCTTGCCCAGCAGTTCCTTCTTCCCCGCCCCGGCGATGGCGATGACCGCATCGCGGTCGGTAACAGCGGCGGAAAAGTCCGTGCTGCGGCTGAGGGTATCGCAGAACTGTGCGGCGAACTCCTCCAACCCGCCGATAAGGGAATACTTCTTGAAAATAACCTCGCCGTCACGGGTGGTGTATATCTCCAACGGGTCGCCCTCGCGGATACGCATGGTGCGGCGGATCTCCTTAGGGATGACCACACGGCCCAGGTCGTCGATGCGGCGCACGATGCCTGTTGCTTTCATATATGAAATTCCTCCAGTCAAAGCAGATTTTACATCCGTAGTCTTTGTCCGGTGTCGGAGGAATATACATCCGCCGCACATGGTGCTTCATTACACAGAACAGCCCGCTTTGCAAAAAACAGACCCGCCCTCAGGCGGATCTGTTTTTTACCGTGTGCCGCACAGTGCTGACACAGCTGTTCAGCAAAATTTCACGGCAGCTCGCGTCGGACGCTATTCCGGCTCGGACTGCGTCGGGAACGCCCGGTCTTCTCCCTCGATCCTGTCGATGAGTCGCTGGATATAGGGGGACAGGCGGCGGGACGTTTGATACAGTATCACATCGCAACCCTGGATTGGCTCCGCGCCGCAGGGGCGCTCCACCAGACCGTAAGCATTCTTCAGCGCCTGGGCGGTGGGCGTTGTCCAGATGTAGCTGCCATGCACGTTGGACAGCATCTCCATCAGCGTGCCCCGATCATAGATGAAAATCACGTTTTTCCGGCGGTCCGCCGTCCGGCCGCCGGTATAGCGGTAGTCGGAATAGGGATAGATGGGCATATCGTAGTCAGCGTGGACCACCTCGGTGTAGGGTGCCAGCTGCTCCGGCATGATATGCGCCGCCCCGGCCAGCGGATGACTGCCGGACAGCAGCAGCACATAAGGCTGCGGCCTGAGCTTCACGGCGGTCAGCCCGCGCAGCTGCGCCGTGTGCAGATAGTAGTCCGCGGTCATATAGTTGGGCTTGAGGATGCCGATATCCGCGTTGCCGGCGGCCACATCCTCGATGACCTGCATATTGGTGGCCTCGCAGATACGCGCCCGGAACGGTACGCCGCTTTCCGCAAAGTCGTTGAGGTACCGGGCGATACGGTCCGAAATGGCAGAGGACCGCGCGGTGGTAACGGATAGGGAGACGCTGTCGTCCCGGCTGTGATAGGCAGACTCCAGCGCGTCGAACTGCGCCACGATATCTGCCGCCTGCCGCAAAAACTGTTCACCGGCGTGGGTGACCTCCACTCCCTGTGAACTGCGCTTGAATAGGGTGATACCGATCTCTGCTTCCAGCTCCCGAATGGTGCTGCTAAGATTCGGCTGCGCCATAAACAGGTTCTGCGCCGCCCGATTGATGGAGCCCGCCCGGCCGACCTCCAGGGCACATATCAGCTGCTGTCGTGTCATAACCGCCTCCATGTCCGTGATCTGCGTCCATCATACCACGTCTCGTCCGTTTTTGGAAGCCGAAGTTATATGTTTTTCCATATAGCTTCATATAAAATATATATTTTACGCTCTGCTTTTACCGGAGTATGCTATATGTATTCCTATATAGTCGTGGTGAGATATACTATGAATTTCGACCTTACTGAAGAAGCGAAGAAACAGCTGGACTACATGATCGCCCGGCGCCGCTATCTGCACCGGCACCCCTGCGTGTCCTTCCATGAGGAGGACGCCCGGGACTATCTGGCCACGGAGATCGCGGCACTCGGCCCGGACACGCTGCGGCCTTGCGGGAAGAACGGTCTGGTGGCCGACCTGCACGGCCATACCGGCGGGAAAACCATCGCTTTTCGCGCGGACATGGACGCCCTACCGATCCAGGAGGAAACGGGCCTGCCCTTTGCCTCGGAAAACCCCAGCGTCATGCACGCCTGCGGCCACGACTGCCACACGGCAGCCCTGCTGGGCCTGCTGCGATCTATGACGCAGCACCGTGCAACACTGAAATACAACGTGCGATTTATCTTTCAATACGCCGAGGAGCCGGATCCCGGCGGCGCCATCGATATGATCGCCAACGGCTGTCTGGCCGGTGTAGACCGCATTTACGGTCTGCACGTGGACAACCAACTATCTGTGGGCACCATCGGCATCAAGGACGGCCCCTACATGGCCGGCTCCGGCCGCTTTGACGTGACTATCCGCGGCCAGGGCGGCCACGGTGCGCTGCCCCACCTGACCACCGATGTGCTGGGCGCTGTCTGTCACACCGTCTCTGCCATCGACGCCATCCCCGGCAAGCTGCTGGGCCCCGGCGAGGAGGGCATTATCAGCGTGTGTTATATCAATGGGCAGAGCGCCTTTAACGTGCTGCCGGCCGAGGCCAACTTCGGCGGACTGATCCGTGCTTTCAATGACGAGACGTTCGAAAAGATCGAGACACTGCTGCGGCGGGAGCTGCACGGCATCTGCGACGCCTACGGCGCGGCCTTTGACTTCCGGTACAGCCGAGGCTATCCGGTGCTGGTGAATCACACCGACCAGGTGAATACAGTCCGTGCCGCGGCGCAGGCGCTGCACCTCCCCTGTCGGGACCTGCTGCACACCTTTATCACCGAAGATTTTTCCCGGTATCTGGAGAAGTGCCCCGGCGCCTACTTCCGTCTGGGCACGGGCAACCCGGAAAAGGGCGCCATATACCCGCTGCACAGCAGTCATTTTACTGTGGACGAGGACGCCCTGGCCTATGCGCTGATGATGTATTGGCAGATCTATCAAAATGAGAGCAAATAAAACAGAGAACAACGGAACAGGAGGAACGAAACATGGCAAGAAACTATCATCTGACAGGCTTGGAGCCGGCCAGTGTATGGGAAAACTTCTACGCGATCTCCCAAATTCCCCGGGAGACCGGCAACCCGGAGGGAATCACCTCGTACCTGCTGGATTTCTGCAAGGCCCACGGCATCGAGGCCTACCGCGATGAAGCGTATAACGTCATCGCCCGGGTGCCGGCCACCCCGGGCTATGAAAATGCCTCACCCGTCATTCTCCACTCCCACAGCGACATGGTCTGCATCAAGGACGAGGGCGTGGACCACGACTTCGCCAAGGCCCCCATCCGCGTCTATGCCGAGGGCGACGTGGTCACGGCGGAGGGCACCACTCTGGGCGGTGATGACGGCATCGGCGTGGCTTTTATGATGGCCTACATGACGGACAAGCAGGCCAAGCATCCGGCTTTGGAGTGCGTGTTCACCGCAGACGAGGAGACCACCATGAACGGCGGCATCCATCTGGACTACAGCCAGTTCAAAGCAAAATATTATGTCAATCTTGACGGATTTGGCTTCGCCGTAGGCAGCGCCGGAGAGATCGACGCCCGCGTTCTCATGCCCCGCGGCCACGAGCCGGTCCGCCCGGGCTGGCAGGCCCTGTGTCTCAAGATAGAGGGGCTGCACGGCGGCCACAGCGGCAATCAGGCTCTGCTGGAGCGCGCTAACGCCATCATTCTGCTGGACCGTCTGCTGCTGGATCTGGAGGAACAGTCCACTTTCCAGCTCATCACCGCCAAGGGCGGCCGTGAAGGCGGCTGCATGGCCACGGCTATCGCCGCCACAGCTTCGGCCATCATCGCCGTACCGGACACCAAGGCCGCGGAGACGGTACTGGCCGCCAGCGCGGAAAAGCTGAAAAAGGAGTATTCCGTCCGGGAGCCCAATATGAGCATCGCTGTCTCCCCCTGCGAGGTGGAAACAGACGCTATGACCGACGGCGACCGCGAGATGCTGCTGGACCTGATGACACTGCTGCCGGACGGCCTGCGCTCCACCCACCAGACCTTCGAGCACACCCTGGGCAGCACCTCCAATGTGGGCGTACTGGAGACGCGGCAGGATGAGGTCGAGCTGGCCGTGACCATCCGCAGCACGGACACCAAGCGTTTTTACAACTACCAGCAGCTCAAGCGGCTGTGTGCGCGGCTGGGCGTAAAAACTGAGCTGATCTGTGAACTGCCGGAGTGGGAGTACAGCGTCAGCGATGAGTGGATGGACATGCTCCGCAAGATGTACCCGGAGTATCCCCCCTACTACCTGGGCGGCACCGGCGAGATCGGCTTTTTCACCACACGCATTCCGGGCCTTAACGCCGTCTCCCTGACGCCCAACGCCTTCAACTGCCACTCCACTCAGGAGTACCTGAGCATCCGCGAATGTCGGTACTTCTACAACAAGATGGCAGAGCTGCTGGAAAAAATGAAGGATATGTAATATGCAGAGGACGGCGCCCCACGGGGCGCCGTCCTCTTTTCTTCTTTATCCGCGGCAGGCAGCCAGCTGCGCCCGTACACCGGCGATCAGCATCGTGGCATCCAGTCCGATGGCCACGCCGTCGAAGCCCTGGGCCAGCCGTGCACCGGCGGCCGCACCGTCCCCGGCAAATATCAGGCAGGGTTTGCCCGCCTGGCGGCAGGCCTGTTGTATCCGCGTCAGGGCCGCCTTGAAGCGCAGCTCCTCAAAGTCCCCCGGCAGCCCCATAGAGATAGACAGATCGAAAGGACCGATAAAGATGCCGTCCACACCCTCCATCGCTGCGATATTCTCAATATCCGCCAGCGCCTCTGTCGTCTCACACTGGGGGATCACCAGCGTCTCACCGTTGAAGTGCGCCATTGTCTCCAGTACGCCGGCCGGCGTATCGGTGCCCCAACCATCCTTCCGGGACGGGCAGAACCCCCTCTGCCCCACCGGGGCGTACTTGGCGTAATCCACCACGCGCTTCACCTCCGCCGCGCTGTGCACATCTGGAATAATGATCCCCTGCACGCCAACGTCCAGCAGCTTCAAGATCGCCGGGCGGCTGATCTCCCGCACCCGGGCCAGGGGCGTGATGTTTCGCCTTTCCGCGGCGCACACCAGCCGGGCGGTGGTCTCCGCCTCGATGGGGCTGTGCTCATTGTCCAGGATAGCAAAATCCAGCCCCGCACAGCCCAGACATTCCACCACTGCGGCACTGCCGGTACCCACGAATGTGCCCAGCGGCTTCTCGCCCCGGGCCAGCTTTTCCTTCAATATGTTCCGCATCTCTTGTTCTCCTGTGTTGTTTTCTATTTGTCAACTGCGGCAGCTCAATAATCCGCGTTCAGCCAGGGCTTCTGGACACAGTACAGCATCTGCGCCAACTGCCGCGCCTTTTCGGCGTCATCTGCGGACGCCGCACCCAGCCGCAGCAGCGCCGTCAGACCGCAGGACCCCATCAGCAGCGCCGCCAGATCCCCCTGCCGGCAGATCACCGTCACGTCCGCGGTCCCCTCTGCCACGGCCCAGCGGCCATCGGCAAAGCCGATACGCAGCTCCTCCTCCCGGTCCGCCATCTCATCCCGATAGCGGAAGGCCGCCGTCAGCGTCCCCGCCGGGAAATTCCGATAGCCGGTCCGCCGCACGAAGTCCGCCCCGTCCGTCAGCTTGAACATGGTCCCCACGGCGGAAACATTGGTCTGCAAAAAGCCGTAGTCGATGTAGTTTCCGGACACGTCCTGCGGATCGTCCAGCAGATGGTGGAAATCCTCCTCCCCTGTCCGCAGTATCACTGTCTGGGCCAGATCCTCCTGCATCCGCAGGCCGCCCAGCAGCGCCCGCAGCACTGTGCCGTTCTCATACACCAGTTCCTCCACGCTGAGCCGGTTTTGGGTATAGTTGCACGCACTGGCGCTTTCAAACCGATAGGCCGCGTAGCCTAACAGGCGTCCGCCGTCGTAATAACCCATACGGCGTACCTGAATATCCCCCCGGGCTCCGCGCAGTTCCTCGTCGAACTTCTCCACCATGCCATGGTTTCGGGCGGCAAAGCGCCGCTGGCAGTCCATCGCCTGATCAAACTCCTCCGGCTGCAGCAGGCGCAGGTGCGCCCGCACCTCTCCGTCCAACCGCGGCAGTGCCCCGGTTGGCAGATGGTATTCATATAACTTCCCGCCAAAGCCATAGCCCATCCGACGGTAAAAGCCGATGTTGAACGGCAGCAGCATGGTCAGCAGCGCGCCGTTTTCCCGTGCATAGCGCTCGGCATACCGTATCATATACAGCGCCGCGCCCTTCTTCTTGTGCAGGGGGTGTACCTCCAGCGCCATCACACCGCAGGAAGGCTGCATGACCCCAAAGAAGTTCATGGAGAACAGGATCAGCTTCATGGTGGCGATCAGTGTACCGCCCTCAAACAGGCCCATCGTCCGAGTCTGGGTGTCCTCCCGCAGCTCCGTAAGATGCTTGCTCCGGTAGTGTGCCCGGCATTCCTCGTCCAGCGTCTTGTACGCCGGATAGGAATTGAGATAGATGTCCAGATACGACTCTATGTCCGCCTCCGTCACCGGATGGACATCCCATGCGCGGTCCGCTGTCACATTACCCATAGATTTCTCCTTTCTCGCCGTTCCGCAGTATGTTCTCCTTAGATTATACCTTCCCCCGGCCCGTTTCGCAACAGGCAGTTGAAAGCCCTCCGGCAGCTGCCGGAGGGCTCATTTCGTTGTCCGTATATACGTATCCCTCAGATACTCTTTTACAGCAGGGTCAGAAAGTGCCCGGCGTGTACGCCTGGTCCACGGCCGCCGGCCTTATACCAACTTTTCCAGGGCGTCCAGATCGCCGGCCTGCAGCAGCGGGATAGCCCGCCGCACCTGCGCCTCCGGCCAGTCCCACCACCGCAGCTTCTCCAGCCGCGCGGCGGTCTCCTCGTCATACCGCCTGCGGATGGGCTTGGCCGGCAGGCCGCCCACGATGGTGTAGGGCGGCACATCCTTTGTCACCACGGCGCGGCTGCCGATGATGGCGCCGTCGCCGATGGTAACGCCCGCCAGGATCACAGCCTCATAGCCGATCCATACGTCATTGCCCACCACGATATCCCCGTGGTTATCCCAGGCGGCGGCAATGTCCTCGCACGCCGTCCCCAGGTCCCACTCCTCGAACATGATGGGGAACGGGTAAGTAGAGAGGCTGCTCAGCGTATGGTTGGCCGCATTGAAGATAAACTTCGCCCCGCAGGCGATGGAGCTGTACTTTCCGATGATCAGCCGGTCATGGTTGCACTCGGGATAGTGGTACAGCACGTTGTTCCGCTGGAAGTCCCGGGGGTCATTGACAAAATCGTCATAGATGGTGTACGCCCCCACCTGTATGGCGGGATCTGTGACCACGTTCTGCAGGTACACGGTACTGTGTCCCTGAGAACGGGGATATATTTTCCATTCGGGTATCATAGACTCTCCTTTATTTTACAAAAGCTTCTCCCACCGGGGCGTTCCCCATCCGGCGGTATCGAAGCACTCCCGCACAGCGCGGCACATCCATTCCAGCTTCTGCCGTATGGCGTCTGACTGGATCAGCAGCCCCGCCTCGTCCTCATGTACCATGAAATACTCCATGATCCGCGCCCGGTCCTCCTGTGCCGCCAGCTTGGCGTAGCTGTCCACAAAGTACACGCCCTCGCCGTTGTCGAACATGGTCCAGCGGACGTCGTACCGGTCATAGTCACCGCTGTCGTTCCAATAGGTAAAGCCCGCCGGGTTCAGCGCATTCCAGTCATCCCAGTTGAAGGCGGTGTAATCGCGTGAGAGTATCTCGTTCTCCGTAGCGTGCCAGATCTCGTGGCAGACAGTGCCCTCCCGCATATAATCCGCCTGCACATCCAGCGCGATATACTGCCAGTCCGCCGAATCGTAGGTGCAGCCTACCACGCCATAGTCGCTGTCGATGTGAGCCACCAGCAGGAAGCACAGCCCGCCCTCACCGGCGCGGTTGCGGAACTGCGCCAGAAAGCCCTCCGGATACAGGGCAAAGCTGCGGTCCATCGCCGCCAGCACGGCGCGGACGCCGTTCAGCTCTGCTTCCGTGTCCATGGTGTCCGACAGAGTGATGGGATAGCTGCTCAGCGCCGCTGCCTCCCGGCACTGGGAGGACAGTAGTATCCGCACGCCGTATCGCTGCTCCAACACATCCGCCTGCTGCCGCGCCTCCTGTAAGCTCTCTGCCACCGGCAGGCCGTTCAGGGCACCCCAATAGGCCTGCAGCAGTGTCTCATTCACCGTCAGCGGCGACGGGACGGGCACCGCTGACGCTACCGGCTCGAAGGTCAGCTGCGCCGGGTCTATAACGTACAGCCGGAAGGCGCCGTTTTCATGCATGCCGCCCACCAGCAGGCCTGCCTCCGGCAGAACGCAGCAGTCGTACATCTCTCCGGCGATACCGTTAGCCGTCAGGTCGCAGGCCGTGATGCTCTCCCCCACGTTATACAGCGTCGTGCGGCCCGTTCCCACACCGATCAGCTCCTCCGCATCGCCGACGGCGTACAGCGCGCCTCCCGCGTCCAGAAACAGCGAAGCATCGGCGAACCAGAACGTATCGCCGCTGCCGCACAGAGCGGAATATCCCATTTTATCGTTGTCAAAGGCCAGCAGGCTCATGCCGCCCGTCGGCGCCAACATCACCTGATACCGCTGCTCCTGCAGCAGGCTGATCGCCCCCGTCTCCGGGTCAAAGACCGCCGTACCGCAGACGCTGCCGTAGGGTGACAGGAGGAACAGGGCCGCCATCCGCCCGCTTGCCGCATCATAGGCCGTCAATTCCGCGAACCGCAGCTGTGACAGCGCCGTTACCGGCTGTGCCTCTCCTCCGGCTACGTTCTGACAATGCAGCACCCCGTCCCGCAGGAAGTAATAGCTCTCCCCGTCATATGAGAAAAAGCCATCCACGTTCTCCGCATCAAAGCTGCCTGTCTCCGTCAGCACATCGTCCAGGAGCTTCCAACGATTCGCCTCCCGGTCGCACAGCGCAAATCCATGCGCCAAGGCCTGCCGCTTCGTATCCCAAACCCCATCCAGCGTGACCTCACGCTTCACGGTGTCCGCTTCCGCATCCACCAGCTGCACAGTGGTCCTGCCGCTCTCATAGTCCGCCCAGCTGATCAGCACCACGCTGCCGCCCGCCGGATACAGCCCGGACAGGGATGCCAGGCGGGTGCATTCCAGTGTCTGCACCGACTCGCGATCCACCTTCTCCCCCAGGCTGCACCCGGGCAGCAGCACCAAAAAACACAGCGCTGCCAGCAGAGCCGCCGTATACGACAGCAGACTCTCCAGGCCCAGCAGACACAGCTTCTGTGCCAATGTCTTATTTGTTTTCACTTCAACACCTTCTTTCCACCGGAGGAGTATACCGCCATTATCCCATGGCAGCTATTGCTTTTCCTTACATTTCCTGCGATTTTCTTACAATTTTGCAAGACGGCCTCTTAGCGGAATAATTGATGCACTGCATTCTCCCTCTCTGCAAATTCCGGCAGCTTCTTCGGCGGACCGTAATACGCCGCCAGTGCACGGAACTCCCGTCGAAAGGCTTCCCGAAGCTCCGTCTCTGTCAGCGCCAGATGCCCGATGTTGGCGAGGATGGCCAGTCCGTAGGAATAATACGTCATATCCCGGTGAAAGGCCCGGGCCGTGACCTCGTCATAGCCGAATTCGTCCATGACGGTCCGGATGATCTCCGGCTCCAGCACGTCCTCCTGATGGCGGCCCGGCTGGTTGTCCTCCAGGTACAGCCAGCGGAACAGCTGCTTTTCCTGGGCCGCGAACTGCACAAAGCCCATGCCGTAGCTGCTGTACCGACTATCGCACCCCTCATGCGCCCGCAGAGATTCCCGTACCCGCTGGGTATGCTGCTCGATGGCCCGCTGGGTCAGCGCGGACTTCAACTCCTCCATATTGCGGAAGGACAGATAGATGGGCTGGGTGGAGCACCCCAGCGCCTTCGCCACACTGCGGGCGTTGATGGCCTCAAACCCGCCGATGCGGAGCACCGCCGCTGCGGCGTCGATGATGGCCTCTTTGGATATTCGTTTTGCTGCTGGCATTGTGCTCACCTCAATAATCACTATATGTTATCGATAACAACACGTTATTATATGCCACTGTGCGGCCTTCGTCAAGCGCAAAAAAACAGCACCCCGCACACACGGGCGAGGCGCTGTCATCCTTCTAATCCGGTCTGTTCAGCAGTACAGACACGCTGAAGCGCCCGTTTTTCGCCAGTGTCCGCAGGCATAAACACGCATGATCTGACCGCCCTCCGGCATCACCGGAGGGTGGTTTTGCGCCGCTTGGGCTGTTTGTGAGAAAACGGTTGAGTTTCCCGTTAAAAACGCGCTATACTGAGCACACTACGCACAAAGGAGACCACACCATGCGAAAGCTTGAATGCCGCCGAGAGGCGCTGTTTCAATACCGGGGCCTGCCACCTGTTGGCATGGCCGTATCCATGGCGCTGCAGCACCTGGTGGCTATGATCGTGGGCTGCGTGACCCCAGCCATCATCATTGCCAACGTGGCCGGACTGGCGCAGGACCAGCGGGTCCTGCTGATACAGGCATCGCTGGTCATGTCCGCCGTTACCACGCTGCTGCAGCTGTTCCCCATCGGCGGGCGCTTCGGCGCGGGGCTGCCGGTGGTCTTCGGTGTCAGCTTCGCTTATCTGCCCAGTATGCAGGCCATCGTCTCCGGCAGCGGCGGGTTGGCCGCTGTGTCGGGCGCTATGATCGTGGGCGGCGCGGTGGCAGCACTGGTGGGCATCTTCATCAAGCCTATCCGCAGGCTGTTCCCGCCGGTCATCACCGGTACGGTAGTGTTCACCATCGGTCTGTCTCTGTACCCCACGGCCATCAACTATATGGCCGGCGGCACCGGCAACACATATGAAAGCGTTGTGGTGCAGCGGGGCCTGCCGGAAGCGCTGGTGTACGGATCCTGGCAGAACTGGGCTATTGCGGCATTTACACTAGCGGTGGTGCTGGTGCTGACCAATCGCGGCAGGGGCATTTTTAAGCTGGCGTCCATTTTACTGGGTATTCTGGCGGGCTACGCCGTCGCTTTTGGGGCCGGGATGGTGGATCTGTCCGGCATCGCGGGGGCCGGGTGGTTCTCTCTGCCGGAATTTCTGCCCTTTGGCGTGACATTTGAACCCTCGGCGTGCGTCGCACTGGGGCTGTTGTTCGCCATCAACGCCATTCAGGCTATCGGCGACCTGACGGCCACCACCGTGGGCGGCATGGATCGGGAGCCCACCACGCAGGAGCTGCGGGGCGGCATCGCAGCCTATGGCGTCAGCAACATTCTGACAGCGCTGCTGGGCGGTCTTCCCACGGCGACATACTCCCAGAATGTGGGAATTGTAGCCACAAATAAAGTTGTAAATCGCAACGTTTTTGCGCTGACCGGCGCGTTTTTACTGCTTGCCGGTATCATTCCGAAATTTTCCGCCGTACTCACCACCATCCCGCAATGCGTGCTGGGCGGGGCCACGGCGGCGGTGTTTTCCACCATCGCCATGACCGGCATGAAGCTCATCGCCGCCGAGGGGCTGACCGCCCGAAACACCACGATCGTCGGGCTTTCCGCCGCACTGGGTGTGGGCATTTCCCAGGCGGCAGAGGCCCTGGCACAGTTCCCGGAGGCGGTGACGACCATCTTCGGAAAGTCCCCGGTGGTGGTGGCCACACTGATGGCCGTACTGCTCAATCTGGTGCTGCCGCGGGAGGAAAAAAGCGAGAAATAGTGCTTTCTTTTGATACGTTTGCTTTACTTTTCCTGTACCCGCCCTGTACTCTTTGGTTTCCTTTTTGTGCTTTTTTTGTAAGCAAAATGCAGCAAAAATGAAGTGACGGCCCCCGGCTGACGCCGGGGGCCGCTAAGTGTCTTTTTTGCTCATCCGATCATCCCCCCCCGGCTGACGCCGGGGGCCGCTGAATGTCTTTTTCGTTCACTCGATCATCCCCCCCGGCTGGTGCCGGGGGCCGCTGAATGTCTTTTTCGTTCGCTCGATCATCCTCCCCGGCTGACGCCGGGGGCCGCTGAATGTCTTTTTCGTTCGCTCGATCATCCTCCCCGGCTGGTGCCGGGGCCGTCACCTCCACCGTCTGGTCGGCATCGGCCGACACCAGGGCGGAATTCTGTACGGGGTCATTGGCGGATCAGCTGCACGGCGGAGATGTCCGCCGGCAGGGCGGCGGCGAAGGCCGCGCCGTCCGTCCTCTCCCCCACGATACAGCCGTAGTGGGTGGGGACGGCGATCTGCGGGCGGAGGGCGGCCGCCAGACCGGCGGCCTGGGCGGCGGTCATGGTGTAGGTGCCGCCCACCGGCAGGAAGGCGACGTCACACGACACGGACCGTGCATCGGGGGTATCGTCGGTATCGCCGGCCACATAGACCCGCCGGCCCCCCAGCGTGACCACATAGCCCACCCAGCGGTTCCCGCGGGGGTGGAAGGGCTTGCCGAGGTTATAGGCGGGCACGGCGGTGAAGGGCAGGTCCTTCACGGTGTACGCCTCTCCGGGCCGCACCGGCAGCAGCTGCGCCGAGGCAAAGCCGGCCCGCAGCGCCGCCGCCACACACGTCTCCGGCAGCACCAGCACCCCGCCGGGCTTCATCACCCGGTGGATATCCTCCGGGGAGAAGTGATCATAGTGGTCGTGGGTGACGAAGACCACATCTGCATCGCAGGGCGCGTCCGCCACGCGGAAGGGGTCGAACCACACCGTCATCGCGCCGGCATAGCGGATGCTGCTGTGGCAGTTGATGGAAAAACGGCTCAAAATGTCATCCATGGAGCACCTCCCTTTTCTGTATTGTTTTCAGTATAGCACAGGCGGCGGAAAAGGGCAAGAAAGCCGGGGCGAACCCTTGCGTTTCCGGCCAAAATATGGTAAGGTAACAGCCGTTGAGTCGTATCGTGCGGAGGTGCATACATACATGAAAGTTCTCCAGTGGTGCCGCTCCAACGCCATGCCGGTGATCGCGGTGCTGGCGGCGGCCGTCACCGCCGTATTCGTGCCGCCGGACAGCGCCTATCTCGGGTACTACGACGTGAAGACGCTCTCATGCCTGTTCTGCATACTGGCGGTGGTGTGCGCCCTGCGGGGCGCGGGACTGTTCCCCCTGCTGGCGCAGCGGCTGGTGCGGGCGTTTCACACGGCCCGCAGCGCCGTGACGGCGCTGGTTGTCGTTACGCTGATCGGCTCCATGCTGCTGACCAACGACACGGCGCTGCTGACGTTTCTGCCCCTGAGCTGGTTCGTGCTGGAGGGCACAGGGCAGACGAAGCACACGGCGCTGACGTTCATATTGCAGAACTGCGCCGCCAATCTGGGCGGGATGCTGACTCCCTTCGGCAATCCGCAGAACCTATACCTATTTAATCATTATACGATCCCCAATGGGGAGTTCCTGACCATCATGCTGCCGCCGTTCCTGTTGTCCACGGCGCTGATCCTGGCGTGCTGCCTGCTGATTCCCCGGGAGACGCTGACGGTACCGGCGCAGGAGACGCCGGTGGACAAGCGCCGGTGCATCGTGTACGGCGTACTGTTCTGCACGGCTGCGGCCATGGTGCTGCGCGGCATACCGTATTGGCTGGGGCTGGCCGCCATCACGGCGGCGCTGCTGGTGCTGGACCGCCGGGCGCTGCTGGGCGTGGACTGGGGGCTGCTGGTGACGTTCGCGGCGTTTTTCACCTTCTCGGGCAATATGGCCCGGATGGAGCCGGTGCGGACACTGTTCCGGCAGCTGCTGGCCCACGGGACCATGCCGGTGGCGGCGCTGACCAGTCAGGTCATCAGCAATGTGCCCGCGGCCATACTGCTCAGCCAGTTTACCGACGATTACCCGGCGCTGCTGGTGGGGGTGAACATCGGCGGGGCGGGGACGCTGGTGGCGTCGCTGGCCAGCCTGATCACCTTCCGGGAGTATACGAAGCACGTCAAGGGACAGACCGGACGGTTCCTGGCACTGTTCTCCGCCGTCAGCTTCGGCTTTTTGGCCGTGCTGCTGGCAGCCATGACGTTTTTGACGCAATAGACCGTGCGCCGGGGCTGCACGGGGGAAAGGAGGCCGATGGGTCATGCTCAGCAATCTGCAAGTCTGCTTTAACGCCGTGATGCCCCTGTTTCTTATTATGGGACTGGGCTACGGGGTCAAGTGTCTGGGCGGTATCCGGGTGGAGGACGTGCCCGGACTGAACAAGATGGCGTTCCGGTTCTTCATGCCGGTAATGCTGTTCTGGAACCTGTACACCTCCTCCATCGACCAGGCGTTACAGCCGAAGCTGCTGCTGTTCGCCGTGGGGGCCACGCTGGTGATGTACGGCCTGTCCCTGGCCATCGTACTGCCCACGGAGAAGGACTACGAAAAGCAGGGCGTGAAGATACAGGGTATGTACCGCAGCAACCTGGCCATTATCGGCCTGCCGCTGGCCACGGTGCTGGTGCCCGGGGCGGACATGGGGCCGGTGGCCATGCTGGCGGCCATCATCGTGCCGCTGTTCAACGTACTGGCGGTCATCACCCTGACGGCGTTCCGGGGCGAGAGACTGCCCGCCGGAAGGCTCATCAAAATGGTGGCCACCAATCCGCTGATCCTGGGTTCCGCCGTGGGGCTGGTGTTCCTGGGTACCGGCTGGAGGCTGCCTACGGCGCTGGAGTCGGCGGTGCACCAGGTGGCCGCCATGACCAGCCCGTTCATGCTGTTCCTGCTGGGGGCCTTCTTCCGGTTCAGCGGCCTGCGTCGGTACCGGAGAGACCTGATTGAGGTGTGTGTGGTGCGGCTGTTCCTGATGCCGGCGCTGCTGCTGACGGCGGCGTTTCTGATCGGCATACGGGGCGTGGGCTTCGCGGGGCTGATCAGCGTGTTCGCCAGTGCCACGGCCATCGCCTCCTTCACCATGACACAGCAGATGGGCGGCGACGCGGAGCTGGCCGGGGACATCGTGGTGTCCACCAGCGCGCTGTGCATCGTGACCATGTTCGCCTGGTCGGTGCTGTTCAAGGCGCTGGGCGCGTTCTGAGGCTGAAAAAGATACAAGACCGACGGCTCAGCCGTCGGTCTTTCAGTCTGTCAAAGCGCCTGCCCGGTCACAGATATCGGAGGGAAGGATTTTGTTGGCGGCTCAGCCGTCGGTCTTTGTGTTGTCCGGTTTTTGTCCGTGCCGACGGCAGACGGCGCGGTAGATCACATAGCCCACACCCGCCACAGCGAGGGCGAGAGCGAAGGCAATGACCGCCGCCCGGTAGTTCTGCTCCCCCAGGGCGCTGCCGCCCACGGTGGAGGTGACGATGGAGGGCAGGCGGCCCACTGTGGCGATCAGCAGCCAGATCCCCCACGGCAGGTCCGTCAGGCCTGCGAAGTAGCACAGCAGGTCCTTGGGCGTACCGGGAATGGTGAAGATCAGCCAGAACAGGGCGGTGCGCTTGGGGGAGGTATGGAGGAGAAATTGGAGCTTTTCCAGCTTGTCCGCCGGGAAGAACACCTCCACCAGACCGCGGCCCCAGCGGCGGACCAGGGCAAAGACGGTCACGCTGCCCAGCACGGCACCGAGCAAGCACAGGGCCGTGCCCGCCCAGGCGCCGAAGGCGTAGCCCCCGGCGATCTCCAGCGGCTCGCCGGGGATAATGGCCACCAGCACCTGCAGAAACACCATGGCCGCGTAGGCCAGCGGGCCCCAGGCGCCGTGGCCGTCTACCCAGGCGCGGAACTGTTCCGGCTGGCGGGCAAAGCGGACCATGGGCCGCCCCACGAACCAGGCCAGCGCCGCCGACAGCAGAACGAATATGACGATGGCCAGCACGGACAGCGTTTTTTTCTGTTGTTCGGTCAGCGTGCGCTTCACGGGCGATACCTCTTTTTCTTGTACTACCCGCAGGATACCACGATTTTCGGAAAATCATGTGAACGAAACGTTAAGATTTGCTTATAAAATGTCAGCCCCCGGGTTCCCGGGGGCTGCATTTTACTCATGAGTATGCACATTGATAAACTCTGCCTTCAGCTTGGAGTAGAGGATGGTCTGGCTGCTGTAGAGCCCGCAATAGCCGGAGAGCAGGTAGCTGAGGGCGCAGGCGGCGGCGAAATAGACCAGACCGCCGGAGCCGAAGAGCTCAATGCTGAGGATAACGGAGGCGATGGGGCAGTTCACCGCGCCGCAGAACACGGACACCAGGCCGATGGCGGCGGCAAAGGCGGGCGGCAGGCCCAGCAGTCCGCCGAACACGCAGCCGAAGGTCGCGCCCACGAAGAACGAGGGCACCACCTCGCCGCCCTTGAAGCCGCAGCCGATGGTGACGGCGGTGAAGGCCAGCTTCAGCAGCCAGGCCCAGGGGTCCGCCTGGCCGGACAGGGCGCGCGCCACCACATCCATGCCCGCGCCGTTATAGTCCGTAGTACCCAGCAGCAGCGTGGCGGCTACGATCACGCAGCCGCCCGCGGCGGCACGGAGGAAGGGATCCTTCAGGACACGGGCGGCCAGGTGCTCGGTGATGTGCAGGCCGCGGCAGAAGAGGATACTCACCAGAGCGCAGCCCACAGCCAGCACCGCCACAAGGCCCAGGGTGGGCCAGGCCAGCGCCGGCATGGCCACGGTGAAGCGGGTGGGCTCCACGCCCATGAGGAGGGCGATGTAGTAGCCGGTCAGAGAGGCGGTGATGCAGGGCAGCAGCCCGGCGTAGTACAGCACACCCACGCTGATGACCTCCAGAGCGAAGATGGTGGCCGTCAGGGGTGTGCCGAAGAGGGCGGAGAACACGCCCGCCATGCCGCAGAGGGTGGCCAGGGGCAGGTCCTTCTCCCCCAGGCGCAGCAGCGTGCCGGTGCGGTAGCCGATGCCGCCGCCGATCTGGAGCGCCGCGCCCTCACGGCCGGCGCTGCCGCCGCACAGGTGGGTGATGACCGTGGAGACGAAGATCAGCGGCACCAGAAGGGTGGGTATTTTTTTGCCGAAGTGGACGGACTCGATGACGGCGTTGGTGCCCGCACCCTCCAGCCGGCACAGCCTGTACAGCAGGGCGATGACCACGCCGCCCAGGGGCAGCAGGTACAAAATCCAAGGGTGGGCCAGGCGGACGTTGGTGGCACAGTCGACGCCCAGGTGGAACAGCGCGCCCACGAAGCCGCCCACGCCGCCCACCAGTGCGCCCACCGCCAGCCATTTCAGCAGGGCAGTGACGTACAGACTGTAGTGTGTGATGCGCTCCTTTACCTTCTCCATGGCCGTGCCGCCTCCTGTAACGTTCTCTTTGCAGACGATTATTCTACCATCTATGCGGGAGTGTGTCAAACCCTGTCGGATAAACTTTCAGCAGGGCTGAAAAATTTTCAGTTTATCTGACTTTTTTTCATTTTCCCTGTTGATTATGCCGCGGTGTTGCCGTATACTATATATTACCAAACGCAAAAGGCACAAGGAAGACCCAACAATATACAAATAGGAGGAAAACCACATGAAATACGGTCGTACTTTTAATTTCTCCGCCGGTCCCGCCATGATGCCGGAGCCCGTGCTGGAGGAGATCCGCGACGAGATGATGAACTACCGCGGCAGCGGTATGTGCGTCATGGAGATGAGCCATCGCTCCAAGGTGTTCCAGCAGATCATCGACGAGGCCGAGGCCGATCTGCGCGAGCTGATGAACATCCCCGACAACTACAAGGTGCTGTTCATCCAGGGCGGCGCTACCCTGCAGTTCGCCGCTGTGGCGTGGAACCTGATGAAGAACGGCAAGGCCGTGTACATCGAGACCGGCGCATGGTCCAAGAAGGCCATTGCCGAGGCTAAGAAGTACGGCGAGGTCATCGTAGCCGCCTCCTCCAAGGATAAGAATTACAGCTATATCCCCGACTGCTCCGACCTGGATATCCCCGAGGATACCGACTATGTGTACATCTGCGAGAACGAGACCATCCACGGCGTGACCTGGAACAAGCTGCCCAACACCAAGGGCCACGTACTGGTGTCCGACCAGTCCTCCATGTTCCTGAGCAAGCCCTGCAACGTGTCCGACTACGGCATGATCTACGCCGGCGTGCAGAAGAACGTGGGCCCCGCCGGCATGGTGGTGGTCATCATCCGCGAGGATCTGATCCGCGAGGACATCGACCCCAAGATGCCCGTCTACATGAGCTACAAGACCCATGCCGACAACGGCTCCATGTACAACACCCCCAACTGCTGGGCGATCTACTGCTGCGGCAAGGTGTTCAAGTATCTCAAGAGCATCGGCGGCCTGGAGGAGATGCACAAGCGCAACATCGCCAAGGCCAAGGTCATCTATGACTTCCTGGATCAGTCCAAGATGTTCAAGGGCACCGTGGAGCCGGAGTTCCGCAGCCTGATGAATATTCCCTTCGTCACCGAAAGCGCCGAGCTGGACGCCGAGGTGGTGGCCGCCACCAAGGCCGCCGGTTACGACAACCTGAAGGGCCACAAGTCCGTGGGCGGCCTGCGCGCCAGTGTGTACAACGCCATGCCCATCGAGGGCGCCCAGGCGCTGGTGGAGTTCCTGAAGAAGTTTGAGGCCGAGCACACGAAGTAACGTACAAGGGGGATAACATCCCCCTTGTATATCCCCCTCACCAGCTGACATCGGTCACTGGTGAACGCCGCCCAAGGCGGCTGGGCCGTGGTATTTTTGCCACGTACACGCCGCGGCAAAAATGATCGCATTCCCCTCTTGGTCGGCAAATTCCGACAACAAAACGTATTTTAGAAGGAGAGTATTACCATGCGTATTCTGGTTACTGACGGTATGGATAAGACCGCGATGGCGGAGCTGCGTGAAATGGGTCACGAGGTCGTGGAGCAGTTCTATGAGCCCGATCAGCTGGGCAAGGCGCTGCGTGATTTCGACGTGGTGGTGGTCCGTTCCAAGACCAAGGTCCGCGCCAACCACATCGACGAGGCCAAGGGCAGCCAGCTGAAGCTGATCATCCGCGGCGGCGTGGGCGTGGACAACATCGACGTGGACTACGCCAAGGCCAACGGCATCGACGTGAAGAACACCCCCAAGGCCTCCTCCCAGTCTGTGGCGGAGCTGGCTATGGGCCATATGTTCTCCTGCGCCCGCTACATCTCCATCGCCGGCCACACCATGCGTGAGGACAAGTGGGAGAAGAAGGCCTACGGCAAGGGCATCGAGCTGCAGGGCAAGACCCTGGGCATCGTGGGCTTCGGCCGCATCGGCCAGCACCTGGGCGTGATGGCCAAGGCCATCGGCATGAAGGTCGTGGCGTTCGACATCTTCCACATCCCCGGCATCGAGGAGCAGCTGGGCATCCCCTATGTGGAGATGGATGAGCTGCTGGCCATGTCCGACTTCGTGTCCGTCCACGCCCCCGCTGTGGACGGCGGCGCTCTGATCTCCGCCGAGAACATCGCCAAGATGAAGGACGGTGTGGTGGTCATCAACACCTCCCGCGGCACCAACGTGGACGAGGCCGCTCTGCTGGCCGCCCTGGAGTCCGGCAAGGTGCGCGCCGCCGGTCTGGATGTGTACGCCGACGAGCCCGCCACCAACAAGGCGCTGTACAGCCATCCCATGGTGTCCTGCACGCCCCACATCGGCGCTGCCACCAACGAGGCCCAGAAGCGCATCGGCGCGGAGATCGTGGACATTATCAAGGCCATGTGACCTGCTGAAAAGCATATAAAAAAGAGACTGCTTTCGCAGTCTCTTTTTTTGCGCTTTTTTTGGCGGGGGAGGGTTTCGCGCCTGCGGGCGCGAGCCTCCGGCGGCCACATTTCTTTCTGCGAAGAAAGAAATGTGGGAAAGAAAGTCGCTTAAACCTACGGTTTAAGAATCCCTTGGCGCGCTATGGTCGGCTGTGACTTGCAGCGTATTCTCGCGGACGCGGTTTTCCGTCATCGCTGTCGGTCAAAAGGACTGTGCCTGCGCTCACCGGCGCGGAGGCTGGCGCGGCCGCTTGCTTCAGCCACGGTAGGGGCGTTTGCTTCTGCCGGGTTGGGGGAGTTTCGCCGCTCCGGCGGCGAGCAGGTGCTGCGCCTGCGGGCGGGATGGGGCGTTTCGTGCTCCGGCACGAGTACCTTTCTTTTTTTGTAAAAAGAAAGGTACCAAAGAAAACCACTTAGACCTACGGTCTAAGGACCCCTTGGCGCGGGGCGGGCAAGTGCAAATTTGGCGGTGCTGGCTTCGCGGAATTGGTGCGGTGGGGGTCGTTGTCGGTTCAGGGATCGCTTGTACCGCTTGCGCCGCTGCCGCTGACAGCAGTGAGGGTAGGGGTTGGTGCGCTGGTCGTTTTTGGCGATTATCAAATCGCGCCTTTGCCGCCTTGCGGCGGCAAAGGTAGGTGTGCCCGTCGGGCACAGGATATAATTATTTCTTAGCCTGCGACACGGCAGAACGAATAATTTTTGCCGTAGTAGCAGGCAGCGGCAGCGGAAAGCTGTGCTGGCACAGTCGGGGGACCGACAACGATCAGAAAAACGCCGGTTACGTGAGGGAAAGCGCGGGCGGCAGCGAACAGGCATAGCGCGCTGAGGAAGTGCAGAAACGCAGTTTCTGCCGGCGTTCTTTCCCCCATTTCTTCCGCTGTTGGAAGAAATGGGGCCGTCGGAGACAAAAGAAACGCTTGCGCCGGGGCGCGGCTACACCTCATCCGTCAGCCTACGGCTGACACCTTCCCCTCAAGGGGAAGGCTTGGGTTTGTGCAGCCTGGGCACCTGTCTCCCTGCGGGTCGGTCGGTCCGCGGATCTGACAGGCCACCGGCCTGTCATTCAATACCGCGAACCCCTCGAGGGGAAGGCTTGAGGGCGTGCCATTCAGCAACACGGGCCACTCGAGGGGGAGGCTTGGGGGGCTTTACTGCGCGTTGATCTTGTTGCCGGCGCTGCCGAATATGTCCTTCCAAGCGTCATCCACCTTGGCGGCCTCGTCCTGGGCCAGCTGGGCTTCCTCTTCGGCGGTCACATCGCCATCGGGGGTCTGGCCCAGGATCAGCAGCGCCACATAGTTGCCGCTGACGAACAGACGGGCCTGCTCCACCATGGGAACGTTCATGTTATACATCTTGCTGTAGTCCAGCACCTGCTGATAGCGTTCACGCAGCAGATCGGCCGCGGTGTCGGCGTAGCCGTCCTTGACCTTGAGAACAACGGCGGTGCTGGGGTCAAGGGCGCTCATGGAGCTGGCCTCGGACGCCCAGCTGTCCACCTGGGACATATCAAGGCCGTAGTAGTTGGTCATGCGGTCCTCGTCATCCTGCGCGTCACAGCCGTAGCTGTCGCCCAGAGTCTCCTTCAGCTTGTCCAGTACCTCTTGGGCCGTCAGGTCCACGTCGGTCTTGCCGCTGTTGTCATCCTGCTTGCTGCCGCAGGCGGCCAGAGAGAGCACCATCACCAGTGCCAATACAGCACAAATAAACTTTTTCATCGTACATACTTCCTTTCTTTTGGCGGGCTGTGTCTCCGGGTGGAGCACAGCGCCGTTTTCTTTGTACACCCCTTAGATGCGCGCAGGGGGAAAAAGGTTCCATGGCTTTTGAAAGAATTTTTCTGTCCGTTTTTTTGGACAGCAGCCTTGCTATGATGGGGAAAACACAGCAAGGAGGACGTTTTTATGACAGCCATCACGATGATCTGCACGGTGTGCGGGGCGGCAGCGCTGAGCCGGGGCATACTGCGGCTGCTGGACGTTATCGACGGACAGGAACGCTGACGCAAGTGGGCGTTGACAAGTTTTCTATCTGCCTATATAATATTTTCATTCAAAAAAAGCGATATCAGCTTGTTAAGTTACCGTTAATGCTAATATTCTATATCAGATAGAGAGGTCTTGTATGGATATCTTTGAGAAGTGCTTTGCGCCGTCCCTGGCGGGGGAATTGAAGGAAAAGGGCGTGTACCCCTACTTTCACGCCCTGCAGTCCCGGCAGGATGTGGAGGTGCAGATGGAGGGCAAGCGCCGCATCATGCTGGGCTCCAACAACTATCTGGGACTGACTACGGACCCGGAGGTCATCGAGGCCGGCATCCGGGCGCTGGAGCAGTACGGCACCGGGTGCTCCGGGTCGCGGTTCCTCAACGGCACGCTGGAGATGCATCTGGAGCTGGAGGCGGAGCTGGCGAGGTTCCTGCGGAAGCCGGGGGTGGTGACCTTCGGCACCGGGTTCCAGTCCAACGTGGGCATTATCTCCGCGCTGGTGGGGCGGCACGACTACGTGATCTGTGACCGGGAGAACCATGCCAGCATCTACGCCGGGTGCCAGCTGTCCTACGGCAAAATGCTGCGCTATCGCCACAGCGACATGGCGGAGCTGGAAAAATGCCTGCAGAAGGTGCCGGAGACGGCCGGAGCGCTGATCGTCACCGACGGTGTGTTCTCCATGGGCGGCGACATCGCCAAGCTGCCGGAGATCTGCGCCCTGGCGAAGCAGTACGGCGCACGGGTCATGGTGGACGACGCCCACGGGCTGGGCGTGCTGGGCGAGGGCGGCCGGGGCACGGCCAGCTACTTTGGCCTGGAGGACCAGGTGGACGTGTACATGGGGACCTTCTCCAAGTCGCTGGCGTCGCTGGGCGGCTATATGGCCGCCAGCGCGGAGGTGGCGGATTTCGTGCGGCACGCATCGCGGCCATTCATCTTCTCGGCGTCCATCCCGCCGGCCAACTGCGCCACGGCGCTCTCGGCCCTGCGGAAGCTGGAGGCGCATCCGGAGCTGCCGGAGCGCCTGCGTGCCCTGAGTCTGTATGCCCGGAAGGGGCTGACGGACCGGGGACTGACCATCCGGCCCTCGGCGCTGGAGGCACCCACGCCTATCATCCCCATCTACACCTATGAGACGTACCGGACGCTGCGGGTAGCGGCGGAGATCTACGACCGGGGCGTGTATGTGAACCCCACGCTGCCGCCGGCCACACCGGAGGGTGAGGCGCTGCTGCGGACCAGCTATATGGCCACCCACACGGAGGCCCTGCTGGACGAGGCCATGGACATCATCGGGGAGGTGATGGCCCGTGAGTAAGGTCGCTGTCGTCACCGGCGGCACCTCCGGCATCGGGCGGGCTACCGCCCTGGCGCTGAAGGACGCGGGCTATGCCGTGTATGAGCTGTCCCGCCGGGCGGAGGGCGTGGAGGGTCTGCACCACATCTCCGCCGATGTGACGGACCAGCAGGCAGTCAACGATGCCGTGGCGCAGATCATGGCGGCGGAGGGGCACATCGACGTGCTGGTGAACAACGCGGGCTTCGGCATCTCCGGGGCTATCGAGTTCACGGAGACGGCGGAGGCCAAGGCGCTGTTCGATGTCAACTTCTTCGGCATGGTGAACATGAACCGGGCCGTGGTGCCCCTGATGCGGCAGGCGGGCCGGGGAAGGATCGTGAACCTGAGCTCCGTGGCCGCGCCGGTGCCCATCCCCTTCCAGGCCTATTACTCCGCCACCAAGGCGGCTGTCAACGCCTACACCATGGCGCTGGCCAACGAGCTGCGGCCCTTCGGCGTAACGGTATGCGCCGTGATGCCGGGGGATATCCACACGGGCTTCACCGCCGCGCGGCGGAAGGTCAGCGCCGGGGACGACATCTATCAGGGACGCATCTCCCGGTCCGTGAAGCGCATGGAGCACGACGAGGAGACGGGCATGGACCCGGCCAGGGCCGGGGCGTACATCGCCAGTGTGGCCATGCGGGAGGGACATCACCACCCGCTGTACGCCATACGTTTCGACTACAAGTTCTTCACCTTCCTGGCCAAGGTGCTGCCGGCACGGTTTTTGAACTGGCTCATCTACTGTCTGTACGGAAAATAAGGTCAAAGGCCCTCCCCGGTGGGGAGGGCCTTCCTTTACACGATACGCCGCCCCCGGCTGAGCCGGGGGCGGCGTGGTTCACTTCTTCAGCTGAAGGGTCTTTTCGTAGGCGGCGATGACGGCGTTCATGGCGGCGGCGCGGAGGCCGCCCTCCTCCAGCGCGCGGACACCGGCAATGGTGGTGCCGCCGGGGGAGCAGATCTCATCCTTCATCTGCCCGAAGGGCTTGCCGCTTTCCAGGGCCAGCCGGGCCGCGCCCAGCAGCATCTGGGCCGCAAAGGTATTGGCCTTGTCACGGGGCAGGCCGCAGGTGACGGCACCGTCGGCCAGGCCCTCCATAAACAGGCAGGCAAAGGCACCGCCGCAGCCGGCCACGGCGCTGCCCGCGTCGATCAGGTTCTCCGGCAGGGCCCCCAGCCGCCCGGAGGCGGCCATGTCCGCCAGGAAGGCGTCCAGCTGTGGTTTCGTCAGCAAGGCGTTGGCATCGTACAGCGTCAGCCCCGCCCCCACGGCGCAGGCGGTGTTGGGCATGATACGCAGGATGGGGCAGCCGGGAGCAGCCTGCTCCAGCGCGGCGATGGTGACGCCGGCGGCCATGGACACCAGCACGGGCTTGTCCGTCCGCTGCGCCAGCGTGGGGGCCAGCTGGGCCAGCACGCCGGCGATGAGGTTGGGCTTGACGCCCAGGAAGATATAGTCACAGGCAGCGGCGATGTGGGCAGCGGTGTCCGCCCGGGCCCCCAGCTCTGCTGCCAGGGCCTCCGCCTTGGCGGGAGTGCGGTTGTTGAGATACACATCTAAGGGAGAGACTTCCCTGACCAGGGCGCGGGCCAGCGCCCCGCCCATGTTGCCGGTGCCGATAAAGCCATAGGTCATGGTGATACACCTCGTTCCTGATTTTTTGTCCATTATAATGCAGCGCGAGACGGAGTGCAACAAATAAATTCCCGCGGCGGGAGTTTCGCCGCCGCGGAGAGTGGCTTTCGTCCCCGGTGAGGGGAATTGCGCCTGCGGGCGCGGGATGGGGCGTTTCGTGCTCCGGCACGAGTACCTTTCTTTTTTTGTAAAAAGAAAGGTACCAAAGAAAACCACTTAGACCTACGGTCTAAGGACCCCTTGGCGCGCTATGGGTCATGCAAAATTGGCGGTGCTGATCTCGCGGAATTAGTACGGCGGGTATCGTTGTCGGTTCGGGGGACTGCTTGTACCTCCTGCGCCGCTGCCGCTGACAACAGCGAGGGTAGGGGTTGGTGCGCTGGACGGTTTAGGCGATTATCAAATCGCGCCAAAGCCGCCCGAAGGGCGGCTTTGGTTGGTGGCGGCTGACGCCGCCGGGGAAATTGAAAGTACGCCTGCGGGCGGGATGGGGAACCCCTCACCCGTCAGCTTCGCTGACACCTTCAGCTGTGCACACCCCAGTGTGATCACTGGGGCGCCCTCAAGGGGAAGGCTTTGGGAAAAAAAGAGGAAAAAGGACCGCCGGAAAGGCGGTCCTTTTTGCGGTATCGGTTTACTTAGCGGCCTTGGCGGCTTCACGGCCGGCGCGGAAGGCCTTGAGGTTCAGCTCCTTGACCTTGGCGGGGACCGTCTCGGCCACGACCTGCTCCCAGTCGATCTCGGGGCAGCCCAGGGAGTCGCACATGGCGCCGAAGAGCACCACGTTCATGCACTTGGGATTGCCCAGCTCAATGGCGATATCGCTGGCGGGGACGGCGATGGTCTTAAAGTTCTTCTGCATGGCCTCGATGCAGCCCTCGGGATACGCCTCGGCACCGGAGGCGATGGTGGTGGACTTGATGGCATAGTCATTGATGACGGCCACGCCGTTGGGGTTCAGGAACTCCGCGTAGCGGACGGCCTCCATTTTCTCCAGCGCCACCATGATATCGGCCTCGCCCTTGCCGAACACGGGGCCGTAGACCTTCTTGCCCCAGCGGACCTGGGTGGACACGGAGCCGCCGCGCTGGGCCATGCCGTGGACCTCGCTCTGCTTGACATCGTAACCGGCCTTCATAAAGCCGTTGGACATGATCTTGGAGATCAGAATGGCGCCCTGACCGCCAACGCCGACCAACAGGCAGCTTTTCACATCGTTCATGTTACTTCTCCTCCTTTTCAATAGCACCAAAGGGGCAGGCCTGGGCACAGACGGTACAGCCCACGCACTGGGTACGGTCGATGAACGCCTTGCCGTTCTCCATGGAGATGGCGGGGCAGCCCACCTTCAGGCAGCTCTTGCAGCTCTTGCACTTGTCGGCGTTGACGACGCACATACCGGTGTCGTGCTTCACGCGCTTGATAAGCAGGCAGGGACGGCGGGTGACGATGGCGGGGTGCTTGCCCTCGTTCAGGGCGGCCACAGCGTCGTCCACGGTCTTCTTCATGGCGGTCAGGTCCTGGGGATCCACGGTGAAGACAGGGGCGAAGCCATAGGCCTCCAGCACCTTCTCCACGCTGATCATGGGGGCGGGCTCGCCCATCAGGGTGAAGCCGGAGCCGGGGTTGTCCTGGTGGCCGGTCATGCCGGTGATGCGGTTATCCAGCACGCAGGGGATCATGCGGCCGTTGTTGTAGATGATCTCGGCCGCGCCGGTCATGCCGGAGTGGAAGAACGTGGAGTCGCCCATGACGCCGAAGACCACCTTATCGGTGACGCCCTCGCGCTGGAAGGACTTGGCCATGCCCATGCCGGCGGAGAAGCCGCCGCCCATGCAGATACACACGTCCATGCAGTTCAGCGGAGGCGCGAAGCCCAGGGTGTAGCAGCCGATGTCGCCGGTGACCACGTAGTTCTTGTTCTTGGACAGGGTGTAGAAGAAGCCGCGGTGGGGGCAGCCGGGACACAGGGCGGGGGGACGCTTGGCGACCTTGACCTCGTCCACGGTCTTGTACGCGGGCTTGATGCCCAGCACGCGCTCGCGCACCAGCTCGGTGTTCAGCTCATACAGCTTGCCGGTCAGTTCCTTGCCGACGCAGTCGATGCCGGCGGCCTTGATCTCGTCCTCCATGAAGGGGTCCAGCTCCTCGATGATGTAGAGCTTCTCCACCTTCTTGGCGAAGTCGCGGATCAGGTCCATGGGCAGCGGATAGGTCAGGCCCAGCTTCAGGAAGGACGTACCCTCGGGGAACACCTCCTTGGCGTACTGGTAGCTGATGGAGGCGGTGATGACGCCCACCTTGCCGTCGCCCAGTTCCACCTTGTTCAGGCCGTTCTCCAGGGCGCGGGTGCAGCCATACTCGGCCAGCTTCACCAGGCGCTCCTCCACGATGGGGTGGTTCAGGTAGGCGTTGGCGGGGGCGCAGACGTACTTGCGGGTGTTGCGGGCGTAGGCGGGGGCCACGTGCTCCACACGCTCGCCGAACTCCACCAGGCCCTTGCTGTGACAGACGCGGGTGGTGGTGCGGTAGAGAACGGGGGTGTCGAACTCCTCGGAGATCTCGCAGGCCAGGCGGACGAAGTCCTTGCACTCCTGGGCGTCGCTGGGCTCCACCATGGCGATCTTGGCGGCGCGGGCGTAGTGACGGTTGTCCTGCTCGTTCTGGGAGGAGTGGCAGGAGGGATCGTCGGCGGTGACGACCACGTAGGCGCCGTTGACGCCCATGTAGCCGGCGGTGAACAGGGGGTCGGCGGCCACGTTCAGGCCCACCATCTTCATGGTGCAGAAGGAACGGGAGCCGGCCACGGACGCGCCGTAGGCCACCTCGGTGGCGACCTTCTCGTTGGGGGCCCACTCACAGTACACGTCCTTGCCGTACTGGGGCAGGTTCTCCAGGATCTCGGTGCTGGGGGTTCCGGGGTACGCGGAACAGACCTTGATACCGGCTTCGTAGACGCCGCGGGCGGTGGCCTCGTTACCGGACATCAGATGTTTCATAGCAGTTTCCACCTTTCTTGTCTTTTTTCCTCTTATTTCCACTTGCAAATCAAAAACGGTTTATCTATATTCCTGCCGGAATATCAGATCAATACTGGCCGGCCTCCTGCTGGCCGCGGAGGACCCGGAGGGCACCCTCCGCCAGGGAGCGCATCTCCTCCTCGCCGGGCAGGCGGATGATGGGCGCGATCTTGCCCACATAGGCGGTGATGTCGTCGCAGAAGAAGTCCTCATAGGCCATGCCGGCGGTGTAGACGATGGCGTCCACGTCAAAGTGCAGCACGGCGGCCATGGCACCGATGTCCTTGGCCAGCTGGTAGACCAGGGCCTGATAGGCCTCCACGGCCTTGGGGTCGCCCTCCACCACCTTGGCGCAGACCACGCGGAAGTCAGTGGTGCCCAGGTAGGAGAACATACCGGCGCGGCGGCCGAAGGTACGCTTGACCTCGTCCTTGGTCTTGCCGGAGAAGCAGTAGTTGATGAGCTGGTTCACCGGCAGGCCGCCGGCGCGGTCCATGCCCATGGCACCCTCGTCCTTGACGTTGCACACGTCCACCACGTGGCCGTGCTGGTGGGCACCCACGCTGACGCCGCCGCCCAGGTGGCAGACGATGAGGTTCACGTCCTCATACTTTTTGCCCAGCTTCTCGGCGGCCTTGCGGCCCACGGCCTTGTGGTTCAGGGCGTGGAACTGGCACAGACGGCGGAACTCGGCAAAGCCGGTGTAGTGCGCCACCTCGGTCATCTCGTCCACGCAGACCGGGTCCACAAAGAAGGCGGGGATGCCCACCATGTCGCCCAGCTTACGGGCCAGGTAAGCGCCCAGGTTGGAGGGATGCTCACCGTAGGGCGCGGCCTCTACGTCGGCCATGACCTTGTCGTTGACGGCGTAGGTGCCGGAGGGAATGGCCCGGTACAGACCGCCGCGGCCGCAGACGGCGGCAAAGTCGGACAGCTTATAACCGGCCTCGGTGACGGCCTTGAGAATGGCCTCCTTGCGGTAGTCCGCCTGGTCGATGACCCGGGGGAAGCGGTCCAACTCCTCGGCGGAGTGGTCGATGGTCACTTTGAAGAGCTGTTCCTCGTCCTCGAACACCGCGATCTTGGTGGAGGTTGCGCCGGGGTTGATGATCAACAGCTTCATAGTCTCTCTCCTTTTCTGTCACGCCCGGAGGGCGGTTTTCGTTAAACTTTTCACCGAACCGCTCGGTGATTATACTTTATTATGGCACCGCCGATCCGGGATGTCAACGGCCTTTTCCGTTTTTTCAAAAGCTCGTCGTTTCGCACAAAAAAACACCGTGAACGCTGTTGAAAACAACGTTCACGGTGTTTAACTACTTCCCCTTGCCGCAGGGCTGTCCACTCAGATATCATTTGCCATTTCGCCTATCATTCCCAGCATATCCCTCAAGGCCGTTATCCCCGGTACTGCCAGCACATTGATGAGGATCACCGTAATGATAAGCACAACCAGCCCGCCGATAAGACCCACCAGCGACAGCACGAAGGCTATCGTTCGCTTGTCTCCGGTATAGCCCTCTTTCTTTGCCTTGTCAGTCCATATCAAGCCAAGGATGCCCAGTACAACAGATGCCACGGCAGAGTAGCCGAAAAACCAGAATACCACGGCGGCAATGCCCATTATCAAGCCCGCAACAGCTGTGTTTTCGCCCGGCTCCCGCCCACTCTCCGGCGGCCGCCTCTCTTCACGCATACCCATCCGCTCCTCCTTTTCTGTGTACGCCTCTACTCACTCCTCGTGCCGCCAGCCCTCCAGCAGCGCGGCGGCCATACGGCGGCCGCGGCGGGGCAGATCGAAAGCGCCTTCGTAGATGCGCCACTCCAGCAGCATACCGCGGTGCAGGGCCACCAGGTCCGCCACCAGCTCCTCGCGGTCGCGGTCGGGGTGGATCGTGCCCTCCTGCTTGCAGCCGTCCACCAGCTCACGCAGAACGCGAAAATACACGCGCTTCTCGTTGTCCCGCAGGATGCCCTGCTGGGGATAGCGGATGCCGTGGATAAAGCTGCGGTAGAGGGACGGGTCCTCGGCGCTGATGACCAGGGTCTGACCCACAAAGTCCAGCAGCTTATCGTGCCAGGAGTTGGCCTCGTCGGCCAGGTAGCTCTCCTCCAGCACGCTGTACTGGGCGTCCACGCTGCTGGTCACCTGGATGACCAGCTCGTCCTTGCTCTTGAAATAGTGGTAGATGTTGCCCACGGAGCAGCCCACCGCCTGGGCGATCTGCTCCACAGAGACATTCTCAAAGCCCTCCTTGTCGAACAGCTCCAGCGCTACGTTCTGGATACGACTACGCATTTCCAGGGCCTGTTTTTTCCGGGGGGTAAGCTCTTTTTTCATAGAGATATACGCACTCCTTCGGTGAATGGTTTTTTCTATCATAACAAGTTTTGGGCGGCAGGTCAAGGCATGAACGCGCCGGAAAACAATAAGTTTGGAAATTTTGAAAAAAGGGGTTGACAATTCAGCCGGTACATACTATAATCTCACTTGTTCGACGCGCGAGTGGTGGAATTGGCAGACTCGCTAGATTCAGGTTCTAGTGCTCACTACGGGCGTGCGGGTTCAAGTCCCGCCTCGCGCACCAAGTTAACAAACAGGTTTAGATGCCATGCGGTGAAAGCCGCATGGCATCAAGCCTTTCCGGGGTTTTCCACACCCCGATTTTACCGGTTTTGAGCATGGATGTCAGAGCCGTCTGAGAGGCGCTCAACGTGATTTGAACCCCTCTTTTTCTGTTTTCTGGCAATAAAATCGGATGCAGCTCCCTTTTGTACGAGGAATTTCCTTGCAAAAGGGGGCTTTTTTCATGAAAAAGTTTCACAAAGTTTGGGGCGCCGATTTGTTGGTTTCGTAGAACCATCGAATCGGCGCTCTTTTTGCATTTCAGGAGGAGCCAAATGAACATCAGTGCAGAAGAAAAGAATCGTTACCTCAGAGAAGCGGAAGTCGTCCTCGCCAGAGAGGGCTTCCTGACGGATAGGACAAACGCTGACAGACTGCGTGTCCTGCTCGATGGTCTGCCGCTGTGCGAGGTACCTGAGAGCGGCGGCGTAACCTACCGAATGGTGGACATCAGTACGCCGGAACGGGTCGCCGCCAAGGACAGGGTCTACAGCATCGTCAGAGCCGTAGCCGAGTATATGTATCAGATGGAGCGGGCCCCCATTCTGAAGGTGGACGGTCTTGAGGACAGCTACAAGGTGCTGGCAGATTTCAACGGTGTTGTGCTGGCGGGGTGTCCGAGCAAATACGGTACGCAGTTCGTCACTTGGGATCGGGACTTCGACCACAAGGGCGTATCCCACGGACACTACTACACCGGATTGTATGCGTCCGGCAATTACGAAGCGGCAAAGCGTGACTTTGCCACTCGTTCCGGGCTGATCCCAGAGCAGCAGGTCTTTCGGGTGGAACAGCTCGTCGAGCTCTATCGCTGCTGCACAGACACGCTACAAAACGATGCTGCTCTCTCATATAAGCGGGAAAAGGCCATTCAGGAGGTGCAGGAGCAGATCGAGCAATGCCTGCCTGACATTGCGGAGCGTATCCAGCAACAGAACGTGGAGCCGACGCAGGAACAAACCATGTAATATCGAATGGCAGGGCCGGAGTTTTATCAAAAACTCCGGCCCTTTTGCGTTTCAGGACAGATCAAGGGCAGCAGCCCGGAAAGGAGATATATGCGAAAACTAACAAGGCCGCTGGCACGGCGGATCGACGAGCGAAAACCAGCACCCTATCAGCAGAGATCACCGGAGCCGGTGTTTTGCACCGAGAACGAAAGATGCCGTGGATGCCCTTACCCCGCCCACGGTATTGTCTGCTGGCACCGGGGTGGAGGCTGTCTGCGCACGGATACCCAAAAACAGGCAGGTGCGCAATCCACGCACCTGCCATTTTTAGATAGGAAAACGAAGAAAGCCGAGTGAAAAAGAAGGGTCGAACACATTAGTGCCAATCATCTTTGCGATGGAAATCATGACAACTCGTCATGCTAAAAACCCGCAAAGCCTTTGAAATCGTCACTTCATGGAAAAGGTCTTACGGCACAAGGCTTTGCCGCCTCTCTCGCCGCAAAAATCGCACTTGCAAAGCGGGGCAATGTGTGCTTACAATAGTAGTGTAGTCCCCGACAAGTGAATAGGCTTTCGGTTCAAGGCGCCGCGGCGCTGCGATGAAAGGTGGAATGTGGGTCAGAGTCCCCGCGAACAGGTCACTGTGAGGCCTCCCGATGAGGAGGATAAGTCAGATACGCGCCGGAAGTGTCACAAATGCAAGCGCCTGAGATCGAGTTGCATGAACGGGGGCTATGCGTCCGTTTGAAAGAAGAAAGCGTCGGCATTTGCCGGCGCTTTTTGCATGAAATCAAGGCACCTATGGGGACGGAAAGGTGCTGGAGATATGGGAAATCGAAGAAAGTACGTCCGCAGGGACGCCACGGTGGAGAAGCTGTCTGCCATCTACCTGTCGGATAAGACCGGCAAGGTCAAAGAATCCACGCTGAAATGCTATCAATTCAACATCCGGAAGTATATTCTGCCGCACTTGGGTAGCCGAGTCGCGGCGGAGGTGACGGTGGACGACGTTGACGACTACATGGAGGCGTTGTTAGAGCGCTTTTCCCCCAAGCTGGTGCGGGAGGTGGCCTCGCTGCTGCTGGCAATTCTGCGCCTCGCAGGGATAAACTTCACCGGCGAGGTAGCGCTGCCGAAGGTGCGGCAAAAGGCCGTGGAGGTCTTTACCAAGCCGGAGCTGCTGGAGATCGGTAAGACCGTCCTGCGCCGACCGGACGAGACGGGACTGGGCATCCTGCTGACAGCCTATACTGGTATCCGATTGGGGGAATTGTGTGGCCTGCAATGGCAAGACGTCAACGTGGACGCGGGGACGCTGCACGTCCAGCGGACAGTGGAGCGGATCGCGCAGGCAGGCGGCGGAACGTGCCTGACGGTGCAGACACCGAAAACGGAGAGCTCTGACCGCTGGATCCCCATTCCGCAAGAGATGCTGCAGGTGCTGAAGGCTGACCACCGGCAGCCGGAGGCCTACCTGCTGACAGGCGGCGAAGCCCTGCCGGATCCCCGTACCTGCCAGTACCGCTATAAGGCGCTGCTGAACCGCTGCGGCGTGGGTTACCGCAGCTTTCACGCCCTGCGGCATACCTATGCCACACGCTGTATCGAGCAGGGGGTGGACGCCAAAAGCGTCAGCGAGCTGCTGGGCCACAGCGATGTGCGTACCACCCTGCGGCTGTATGTCCACTCGTCCATGGAGTATAAGCGCAAGGCGGTGGAGGGGATCGGTTTTTTGGATGAGATAACGTAAAAGGGCGCCGTGAGGCGTCCTTTGTTCGTATATTTCCTTCGTAAAGTAACGTACTTTACGAAGACTGCCTAAAATTGGCACAAACACAGTATATAGCAGGCCATGTTAATTGTCAATATTGACTTCCCAAATTCGTCTTTTTTCTGACGAATAGCTGCAAAGCCTTGTGTCGCAAGGGTTTGCTGGCACTCTCGTAAAGTACGTTACTTTACGAAAAAGCTTCATCTGAAAAGTAAATACAAGGTCTTGCGAAGTCGTGTGGCTGTCACTGTAAAGGCGAGGAATCGTCAGGTGGCAGTTTTGAAGGAACGGGGTTATGCCTCCTGCGGACGGCGCTGTTGACGTAAGGAATGAACCAAAGCGGTGGTGACACCGTGTGGCGAATAGCAGCCATTGGAGCGAGCGCTCTGAGAAGGTAGGTTCAGGTACGAGAAGGACAAAAGTCCTTCGTGACGTTAGGGCAGAAGAATTGCACGATGGAGGATCAGTGTTGTACAGCGGGCGCTCTCTCCCTGACGGCATAGGCAGGAGTGCGCGCTGACGAAGATCGTCAGCGCATTTTTATTTCTGCCAGATCACCGCTGGTTTCCCTGTGAAACCGGCGATTTTTCCAAGGGAGGAGTATACCCATGTCCAACAGAAACCCACGCGAAAGATTTGATTATCAAAGCTGGTTTGACCGCAATGTCGCTAAACGCGCGGAGGCAGCCTTGGCAGAGCGTGACGCAGCCTTCGCTGAAAAGTACGCAGAAACGCCGCTGATAGATCTGGCGCGTTACCTTGTCCGCAAGGCTGAACTGATACGACATACGCCTTCCCCGTGCGAAGTGGACGGCGGCGCTTTTATCGAAGAACGCTTCGGCAGCTGGGAAGCGGCGCTGCAAATGGCGAAGCTGCCACCCGTAAGAAAAACGCTGCAACTGAGAGAGACTGGCCGCTTCCGGGCGGAAAAGAAAGTGCAAGAGCCGCTGTTTTACGAGGAATCTGAGCGTAAGAAGAAAGAAAAACGCGCACGAAAAGCCATCAGTCATGCGGCGCAACAGGCGCGACTCAAGGAGAAGAAAAAACTGGAGCTGGAGAAGAAAGAGGCCCGCGATGCTATTGCCCGCCAGCGCGAGGCGGAACGCCGCGCTGAGAAAGAAGTCAATTCTGCTGAGGAAACTGAGTCTGCCGTGGCCTGTGCGGAGGTAACCCCTAATCAAACCGAGACAGTCTGAACGGAGACTGTTCGCTTTCCATAGGGGATGGGGTTTAAGCCGCCCCATCCCCACTTCCTCAAAATAACGCAAAACCGAGAGCGGCATATGCCGTAGTCTTTCCCATAGAGCGGGAGGGGTTTGCCGGCCCCTCCCGCGAACCTCAAGAATATCCGCTTTGATGTAGAGTCTGCGAGAGCAGAAACTACGCCGCAAGGCGTTTACATAAAAGAATTTGACCAATTAGGAGAAAGGAAGATCACGGAATGAAGAAACGAATCGTATCATTCCTGATGGCGCTGGTGATGGTAGTCTCTGTGCTTCCCGTCAGCGCATTTGCCGAGGAACTCCCGGCGGAGGCACCCGTTGCCGCACAAGCGGTGACAGAGGGTGTCGCTGGAACCGAGGAGCCTCTTACGGAACCGGCACCGACTGCTGAGGAAGGCGACGCGGCTGTTGGGGACAGTGAGACCTCGGCAGAGCCGACGATCACCACCGACCTGGCTGAGACTGTCGCGGTCAAGACCGGCGACGCCCTTACCCTCACCATTGCGGCAGAGGGCACGGGTACCCTGAGCTATCAGTGGTATGTCGGCAACACATACAATGGCCGGAGAATCAGTGGGGCCACCGAGACATCCTATAACGTGGCTACGAGCGAGGAGCAGATCACCTACTACTATGTGGCGGTCACCAACACGGAGGAGGGCAAGACGCCCGCCACCGTCTACTCTGCCATTGCCAAGGTCGTCGTCACCGATGACGGCAGCGGCGTGTTCAGCGATACCCCGGTAATCACAAGCGATGTGAAGGACGCTGAGGATGTGGTGCTGCCCTGGAATTCTCTGAGCAGTCGGGTCTTCGACATCAGCGTGAAGCAGCTGGGCATGACCAGCCTGTCCTACCAGTGGTACAAGAACACGGAGCGGAGCTATGAGGGGGCGGAACTGATCCCCGACGCGACCATGCAGTCCTATGCCATTCGCGGCACCACGATGCTGGGAACTAGCTACTACTTCTGCGAGGTCACCAATACGCTGGAGGACGGCACCACCAGAACTACCCGTAGCGCTATCGGCAGCCTGACCATCAAGGCCCCTGAGAAGATGGAATTCGGCATTGTCACCGGCGAGGAGCCTGTGGGAAAGATCAAGATCAAGGTGAGCGACAGTGTTCCGAAGCGGGACGATCTGATCAACGGTATGGGTGAACCCATGGAGGACCCCGGCCCCTACGGCGATCTGGTGGGCAGCGCGAAGAGCTACGGTGAGGCACTTATCTACCCCTCCGACACCATGATGACCATTATCGCCCGCGCCCTTATTGAGGACGGCCACCGGCAGGTGGGCGGCGAGAAAGGCTACATCAGCGCTATTATCGCCAACTATGGCACTGAAAACAGTGTTGAACTGGCTGAGTTCCGCCGTGGTAAGGGCAGCGGCTGGATGGGTACATTGAACGGCTGGTGCACCAACACAGGCTTTGCCAACTACACGGTGGCCAAGGGTGACATTCAGGATGGGGACACCATCGACGTCATGTATACCACCGATCTGGGCAAGGACATTGGCTGTGACTTCAATGCCACCGATATGTCACTGGAATACCTGAGCCTGCTCACGAATAGTCGGCTTAATCCGGATCGCTATGCCAATGAGGTGGCGCCGGAGAATTTCAGCGGCAGCAACTATAACTATGAGATGGTGCTGAAGTCCGATGTGACCAGCTTCAAGGTGAAGGCCAGCCTGGCGGAGAAGCAGTTTGTGGCACGCGTATTCGTAGGGGATACGGAGTACCGGCTGAACAGTGGCGTGATCCCCTTTACGGGTAACAAACTGACCTTGACGGTGAAGACGGTGAAGCCCGCCTCCGGAACCACGGCGGCGACGGAGGGCAAGACCTACACCATTACCCTGATACGCGACCAGAAGCTGCTGAACCAAAAGGGCGACATGACGTTGGATTTGCTCCTCAAGAGCGGCAGTGTGGTGGAACAGGACGCGCTTGAGCCTAGTTATTCGGAAACAAAGTGGGAATTTAGCACCACCGCGCCTGCTTACACGAGGGACGAGAGCAAGAATGTCACCGGCTTTATCCTGCGGCTGCCCAAGGTGCCCGAGGGCACCACCGGCGAGGTCGTCGCCCCCAGCGGTGCCAGCTACCCGATCGTAAACGGTGTAGCTACGGTGTCAAATGAGATCGCTCGATATGGCCACTTCTACTTCACAGTACGGTTGACCAGCGGAGACAGTCAGGGTATCTATACCCTGCACATTTTCAAGCAGGCTGCTACGATAGGCCTGAAAAGCTGTGCGTTCGAGGGCGGCAATGTAGCCTTTTCTTCCGAGAATGTCTATAACGGCCAACCGGAGGGGACGCTATTCCAAGTGGATGAACAAGGAAATGAGACCGGTGAGATCGGGCTTGACACCAACTGGTTCGAGTATAATATCCATGTGACTGAAAAGGTTCAGTCCTTGAAGCCACGGAAGGTTACCAGTATCATGATGGTGAGTCAGGGCATCGTGTCTATGTCCATAAAAGGAGGCGCAGCAACCAAGCTTCCGGCAAAGTCGGCAACATCTATTTCAACGTACCTTAACGCTAAAAAGAATTACATTCCGCTCAAGACCGAACGAACAGATATTACCTTTAGCATCGCAAACGTAAAAGATACCAGCGAGGCTGTAACTTATACCTTCCACGTGATTCGTCACTCCATTGAAGCGTCGGAAATAGAGGCGCTGATTCAAGCGTTGCCTCAGGTGGATGGCTTTATCTACTCCGAGCATGCAACGGCAGTGCAGCAGGCAAAGAAGCTATATGATGATGCCAAGGATGAGATAAAGGCCGAACTGTCCGCGGAGTTTGTAGCAAAGCTGACTGCCCTGTGCGCAGAACTGGAGCGGCAGTATGACGAAGGCATGGCACAGATCGAAGCCGTGCTGGAGGAGGTAAGCAAGTATAAGGATGCCATCCCCGAAGATATCACAGAGCTGACTGACGAGCTGTACCAGCAGTATGGCGAGGCCATCCGTGCTTCGGGCAAGCTGTATGACAAGCTGCAGGGCTGGGTGCTGACGCAGTGGAACAATGGCGGCTATGCTGAAAAATACGTGCTGACCAACGCGCTGAAGCTGCTGAACCGGTATGAGACCGGCAGCCGCAAGACCATCGGTCAGGCCACGGACTATCTGGACGACTTCATGCTGACGAACTCCGCGTTCAATCTGACGCTGGGCTCCGCGTGGAATGCTTACCCTGTTACCTTCCGGGACATTACCTATTCTAAGACCAAGCTGGGCGGCGAGGCGGGCCTGCCCTGGAACGAGCCGGGGCGCCTGCGCTTTGAAATCGACGATCCCACGATCTTTGAGATCAAGACGGTTGTCGGTTCCTACGGTGACAGAGGTTTGGGCAGCAACGGTGAGGTCTATGACAATGAGCTCTACTACCTGATCCCGCTGAAGGAAGGTACCACCACCTTCCGCGTGACGCTGACGGACAAAACCGGCACATTCTATGGCCAGACCCCGGAGATGATCGTTCACGTGAACAGCGAGGCCGAGGCGTCTATTGAGAAACTGGCAGACAAGCTGACCAACATCAACAGCCTGCCCCGCACGACGAAGTACGACATCCATTACTTCTGGCAGGGTCAGGAGGGGGCGCCCTTCACCTTTAAGGTCAACGGCGACAATGCCAAGGTCTGTGTTTGGGATTATCTGGGCGGCGGCAAAAAGACCGAGTACGCCGTGGACTCCGATGGCATGGTGACGGTCATTCTGAAGGATGGCTATAACCCCATTGAGGTCACTGCTGACTATCAGGGACAGCGGGTTACTCAGACCTATGGCCTGAAGGGCAAGGTCATTGACTACACCATTACTAACGTGACGCGGCCGGGTCAGGCGCCTCGCCTTGGCGACACCATTGACCTGAAGATCACCGGCCTCTGTGTACCTGTGTACAAGATCCTGCGTATTTATAACCCCATGGGGCCTCGCTTTGTTTATCTGACAGAGGATTTGCCTCAGCAGTATCAGCTCAACGGCAACAATGACCAGTATCACATCGGTACCATGCGTATCGTGCTTACCGGTTTCGGCACCATCCATCTGACCGGAGGTTATATCTACGAGACATGGATGGGCAGCAAGCTGGGTTCTGAACTGAGCCAAGGCAATACCGGCGAGATTGCACCTCAGGAGGAAAATGTATTCTCCGTCCTGCCCGACCTGAACTTTGAGGTTGCCGATTATACCGGCTATACCGGACAGGTGCAGGTCAACACCGAAGTGGAGACCGGCAATACAGTGCGTGCCGGACAGAAGATCACCATCAATCTGCTGAACCTACCTACGGATGAGATCACGGCGAAGTATCCCTGCGTGACCACCAGCACCGAAATGAAGCTGCAGTCCATCCAGACCATTTTCGGCACGAATATCCCTGGTTTGGCGGCCGTGGAGTCCGAGCTGGTCAAGAATCCCCTGTCAGGGCGCGAGGTAAGCCTTGATCCCATCACCTCCATCACCGTCACAATCCCGAAGGATACGCCTGCGGGCACGTATAAGATCTACGGCGGTTATGTCAAGCTCCGCCGCGGTGACCCCGCATGGTCTATCACCACAGAAAACCTGTATGAGCGGCAGATCCAAGACGTCGAGCTGACGGTGCTGCCTGCCACGGACTACAGCGACATCTACACCACCACCGGTGATTATATCGCCTCTCTGGGCACTCCCACTGTGGGCAGCGTCGGCGGCGAGTGGATGGCACTGGGGCTGGCCCGCAGCGGCCGCACCGTACCCTCCGGGTACTACGACAATGTGGTCAAGTATGTCAAGGAGAATATTGACAGCAACGGTCGTCTGGATCGTACAAAGACCACCGAGAATGCCCGTGTGATCCTTGCACTGACCGCCATCGGTAAGGATCCCACCAATGTGGGCGGCTATAACCTGCTGGATGGTTTCTACAACATGAAGGGCTGCCTGCTGGGACAGGGCGTCAACGCACCTATCTTTGCGCTGCTGGCGCTGGACAGCCATAACTACACCCCCACCCATGACGACGTGACCCGCGAGAGCCTTGTTGAGCTGATCCTCAGCGATCAGGTGAAGGCGGACGGCGGCTGGGCACTGGAGGGCGCAACAGCCGAGGCATCTGATGTGGATATGACTGCCATGGCGATTCAGGCACTGGCCCCCTATTATAAGACCAACGCCAATGTCAAGTCCGCAGTGGATAAGGCGCTGGGCCTGCTGTCCACCATGCAGCAGCCTGACGGCGGCTACGCCAGCTGGGGCACCGTCAACAGTGAGTCTTGCGCTCAGGTCATTGTGGCGCTGACTGCGCTGGGTATTGATCCTACTGTTGACAGCCGGTTTATTAAGAACGGCATAAGTGTGCTGGATGCTCTGTGCAGCTACTATGTCACCGGCGGCGGCTTTTCCCATACCTCCGGCGAAGGCCGGGACGGCATGGCCACCGAGCAGGGTTACTACGCTCTGGCCGCGTATTACCGCTTCGTCAACAAGCAGAACAGGCTGTACGACATGACGGACGTTTGCGTCACCCATACTTTCGGTGAGTGGACTACCGTCAAGGAGGCTACCTGCACTGAAGCTGGCAGCGAGAAGCGTGTTTGCTCCATTTGCAGTGCAGAGGAAACCCGATCCGTTGCGGCATTGGGACACAAGTTTGGTGAGTGGACGGTCACTAAGAAAGCCACCTGCACCGAGAAGGGCAGCCAGACCCGTACCTGCTCCGTCTGCCAGGCCACCGAAACACAGGACATCGCGGCGCTGGGCCACAGCTTCGGCAAGTGGGTCGTTACCAAGGAAGCCACCCGTACCGAGGAAGGCCTCAAGACTCGCACTTGCTCCGTCTGCAGCGCGACTGAAACGCAGGTTATCCCTGCGCTGGGGAATCGTCCCAGCAATCCTGGCACCGGCAATTCCGGCACCAACAAGCCTGCTGAGGATGTCAAGAGTTCTCAGACCGGCGATAACAGCCAGATAGCCATGTGGATGAGCAGTGTAATGCTCTCTGCCGCGGCTCTGGTGGTGCTGACCCGCAAGAGAAAGCACAGTGCCAAATAAGTAGACACTATCATTACAACACCCGCGCAGGGGCGTCATTTGACGCCCCTGCGCACAGCGCTATTATCAAGAGGTAAGAAAAAATGACAAATAAGCATGTGAAACGGATGCTGGCTGCCCTTTTAGCGGCCTTGACGCTGTTGTCTCTGGCCGCCTGCGGTGCTGCTGCGGTCATCGATGCCGATACTGAAAATGGCACCACTGTCCAGCAGACGGATGATCAGAAGAAAAACGGCACTGCCAAAACGGACAACAAGCAGACTGACGCGAAAACCGACGATACCAAAAAAGATAATGCTAAAAAAGACGATGCGTCTAAAGTAGAAGATACGAAAAAAGATGACGCAAAGCAGGAAGAAATCAAACAGGAAGAAGCCAAACAAGACGAACCCAAGCAGGAAATCGATCCCGCCACCGGCAAGGACAAATATCAGACAGATCCTGTTCCCGAAGGAAAGCCTACGCCCGTAGAACCGCAGGATACAACTGTTGACACGAGCAAAACGTATAGCTGCACATTCTCTATCTCCTGTGCGACTTTGCTAAACAATATGGATACGCTGGAGGCTTGTGCACCAGAGAAGGTTTCGCTGGTTCCGTCCGACGGGACGATTCTTTCCACTACTACTGTTACTTTCACAGAAGGTGAAAGCGTTTTTGATGTACTCCAGCGAATCTGCCGCGACAACGGTATCCATATGGAATCTAGTTGGACTCCCATGTATAACAGCGCCTACGTTGAGGGCATCAATAATCTGTATGAATTTGATGGCGGAAAGCTGTCTGGTTGGATGTATAAAGTCAATGGATGGTTCCCCAACTATGGCTGTTCCCGATATCAGTTACAAGATGGAGACACCGTTTGCTGGGTATATACCTGTGACTTGGGCAAAGATGTTGGCGGCTATATGGGCGGTTAAAAGAGGGACTGTAATCGCGCACTGCTAATTAAGTAAGAAAGCCGGATATCCCGGCTTTCTTACTCTGCATATTTCTAATAAAACGAAAGGAGGCCCGCACCATGTCCGATACCTTTTCCCGCTATCATCCGGCGGTGAATTTTCTGTTCTTTGCGCTGGTGCTGGTCTATTCCATGGTACTGATGCACCCGGTGTGCCTGCTGATCTCTCTGCTGGGCGCGGTGCTGTACGTTATCCAGCTCAACGGCCGCAAGGGCCTGCGGTTCAGTCTGAGGATCGCCCTGCCGGTGATGCTGCTGGCGGCTCTTGTAAACCCTGCCTTCAACCACGCGGGCATGACCATTCTGACCTACCTCCCCACCGGCAATCCGCTGACGATGGAGAGCATTCTCTACGGTCTTGCGGCGGGCGCCATGCTGTGCGCCGTGCTGCTGTGGTTCGTGTGCTATAACCGCGTCATGACCTCGGATAAGTTCGTCTACCTCTTCGGCCGGGTGATCCCGGCCCTGTCGCTGGTGCTGAGTATGACGCTGCGGTTTGTGCCCCTGTTCCGCCAGCAGATGGATACCGTGCGCCAGTCTCAGTTCTGCATCGGGCGTGACGCATCCAGCGGCAGCGTGTGGCAGCGGGCGAGAAAGGCGATTACGATTTTTTCCATCATGGTTACCTGGGCGCTGGAGAACGCCATCGAGACGGCCGACAGCATGAGGAGCCGGGGCTACGGACTGAAGGGCCGCACCGCCTTCTCCATTTTCCGCATGGAGGAGCGCGATCGCTATGCCCTGCTGTGGCTGGGCTTTTGCGGCGTATATCTCACCTGCGGCGCCATGACCGGCGGCCTGAAATGGTGGTATTTCCCGGCGCTGACGGGCACATTGGCCCAGCCCATGACCGTCAGCTTTTATCTGGTGTATCTGGCCTTGTGCCTGACGCCGGTCATTTTGGACAGAAGGGAGGCCCGGGCATGGCGCTGTTCACCATCGAGAACCTGACATTCTCCTACCCGGAGCAGACCATCTGCGCCATCGATCACCTGTCACTGACCGTGCCCGAGGGGGCGTTTGTGGTGCTGTGCGGCCCCTCCGGCTGCGGAAAATCCACGCTGCTGCGGCAGCTGAAGCCTGCGCTTGCCCCTCACGGTGTCCGCTCGGGCCGCATTTGCTTCCGCGATACGCCGCTGGAGCAGGTGGACGAGCGTACACAGGCTGCCCGCATCGGCTTTGTGCAGCAATCGCCGGAGAACCAGATCGTTACCGATAAGGTGTGGCACGAGCTGGCCTTCGGGCTGGAAAGCCTGGGCGAGGATACGCCCACCATACGCCGCCGCGTGGCGGAAATGGCGTCCTTTTTCGGCATTGAGGGATGGTTTTATAAGAGTGTCACGGAGCTGTCCGGCGGACAGAAGCAGCTTTTGAACCTGGCGTCCGTCATGGCCATGCAGCCGGACGTGCTGATTCTGGACGAGCCGACCAGTCAGCTTGACCCCATCGCCGCGTCGGACTTTCTGGCGGTGCTGGGCAAGATCAACCGCGAGCTGGGCACCACCATTGTGCTGACGGAGCACCGGCTGGAGGAGGCCTTCCCACTGGCCACCACCGTGGCGGTGATGGACGGCGGGCGGCTTTTGTGTACCGGAACGCCCGCGGAGGTGGGCCGGCACCTCAAGACCATGGGGCACAGGATGTTTCTGGCCATGCCGGCCGCCATGCGCATCTGGGCGGCGGTGGAGTCCGACGCGCCCTGCCCCGTCACCGTGCGGGAGGGTCGGGATTTTCTGCAGGAGTTCGCGTCCCGTAAGCTCCTGCTGCCGCTTCCAGAGGAGCCGAAGCAGCCGAAGCGTGAGCCGGTCATCACCGTAGAGGGCGCTTGGTTCCGCTATGAGGAGAACAGTCCCGACGTAGTAAAGGGCCTTGATCTCCAGCTGGGCCGGGGCGAGTTTCTGGCGCTGCTGGGCGGCAACGGCGCAGGCAAAAGCACCACATTGAAGCTGCTGAGCGGGTTGAAAAAGCCCTATCGGGGCGATATTGCGGTGTCCGGCACGTTGGGTATGCTGCCCCAGAACCCGCAGACACTGTTTGTAAAGAAAACCGTCCGGGAGGACTTGTTTGAAATTTTCTCCGGCAGCAAGCTGCCAAAGCCGCAGCAGGCCGAACGGGTGGCCCGGATGGTGCAGCTGTGCCGTCTGGACACGCTGCTGGATCGCCACCCCTATGATCTCTCCGGCGGCGAGCAGCAGCGGGCCGCGCTGGCCAAGGTGCTGCTTTTGCAGCCGGAAATTCTGCTGCTGGACGAGCCCACCAAGGGCCTTGACGCGGAATTTAAGCAGCAGTTCGCGGAAATTCTCCGCGCGCTGCTGGTACAGGGCGTGTCGCTGCTGATGGTGAGCCACGATGTGGAGTTCTGTGCCCGGTACGCTCACCGCTGCGCGTTGTTCTTCGACGGCAGCATCGTGACGGAAGCGTCTCCCCGCGCCTTTTTCAGCGGCAACAGCTTCTATACCACCGCCGCCAACCGCATTGCCCGGCCCTTGGAGCCCCAGGCGGTGACGGCGGAGGATGTGATGACCGTCTGCGGCGGCGACGTGCCGCCCATGCCGGAGCTTCCGCTGGAGGCCCCGCCTCTGCCGGAACCGGCGGAGGAAACGCCGGACTGGAAGCCGAAGAAGCTCCCTCTGTGGCGTAAGCTGCTGGCGGCGGTCAGCGGTGCGGGGGCGATTGCCATCTTCCTGTATGCCACCAATATCACTGAGCTTTCCAGCGCCGTTACCAGCAACGGATTGACTGCGCTGGGCGAGAAGCAGCTGTGGCTGTATCTGGTGTTCTGCGCGCTGGTGTTGGTGCTGGCGCTTTCTATCGGCCGGCGTTCCCGGCCGCCAGTAATGGTGCAGGTGCCTGCGGAAAAGCGTAAGCTTCCCAAGCGCACCGTGGCCATGGCGGTTTCCGCGCTGCTGCTGATCCCTGTGACGCTGTTCATCGGCGTATTCTATCTGGAGCGGCAGCAGTACGCCATCGTGTCGGTGCTGGTGCTCTTCGAGTGCATGCTGCCCTTCTTTCTGGTGTTTGAGGGACGCAAGCCACAGGCCCGCGAGCTGGTGGTCATCGCCGTGCTGTGCGCCATCTCCGTGGCGGGCCGGGCCGCCTTCTTCATGCTGCCCCAGTTCAAGCCGGTGATGGCCATGACCATCATCTCCGGTGTGGCCCTGGGCGGCGAGAGCGGCTTTCTGGTGGGGGCGCTGACCATGCTGGTGTCCAACATGTTCTTCTCTCAGGGGCCGTGGACGCCGTGGCAGATGTTCTGCATGGGCATCATCGGCTTCCTGGCGGGCGTGCTGTTCCGCAAGGGACTGCTGCGCCGCACACGGGGGAGCCTGTGCGTGTTCGGCGTGTTCAGCGCCATCGTGATCTACGGCGGCATCATGAACCCCGCCTCGGTGCTGATGTGGGCCAATGCCGACACGCTGACGTGGAAAACCGTGCTGACCTACTACGTCACCGGCTTCCCTATGGACTGTGTGCATGCCTCTGCCACGGTGTTTTTCCTGCTGATTGCGGCGGAACCCATGCTGGAAAAGCTGGATCGCATCAAGCTGAAATACGGTTTAATGGAATAAAAAGAAAGAGGATCAACGCCTTTTCAGTTAGGAAAGATGTTGATCCTCTGTTGTTTTTGGGAGGCCATATGCGATCCGCTTTCAACAAGGTGATATACAGATACTGAAAATCAAAAACGAATTGAATACATAGCTGGCTGTGTAGTTAGCTGTTTTCACAATTTACTCTTGCACAATAGCATGCAGGCAGATTTGGCCTGCGTGCTTTTTACTTGTCGAAAAGCGTCAGTTTTTGTCCGTTGCCGCGGCCCGCCGTTTCCGTCATTTGCGATTTTTTCAAAAATGACGAAACGGAGGTAGCAACGTATGTCGTACAGAAATGATCCATATCATCCCGACTATTTGAAAATGTACCCCTGCTTGAAGAATCGACCCGATGTACTGAAGGTGCTGACCCAAAGCGATAGGAAGATGAAATACATAGAAAAGGATCTGAAAAATGATACTGAGCGTCTGGATAAGGAGAGCAATGCCGTCAAACACATCCCCAGCAGAGAAGTATCCTTTGAAAGCTTAGGAAAGCATCAGCGCAAGCAAATTGTGGATACCAGCGAGAGTGTTGAGGACCAAGTACTGCGACATGAAGCCAATCGGCATCTTTGGTGTGCGTTGGAAAAGTTGGAGGAAGCCGAGCGAGAACTGATTTTGGCCTAGTGTAATCGTTATTGGAGACGCACCATCAGAGCATTTAAATTACTACGCAGGATATAACACCATAACACAAAACTCTGCAAAAAACATAGTATTTGAGTGCTTAACCGGGAAAGTACATGTGTATGCAGAGGACCCTGCTTATTCTGTAAAATTTTTGTATGATGAAGGCTGCGGGGATAGGGATGATGCACATTATATAGGGTCTTTTTATACCCATCAGCAATAAAGACGTAGAGAAGACCATGGTGTAATCTGCTCGATGTAAAGGCGGTTTTAATTATGGACAAAATAAAGAACTTTTTTGATGACTTTACATTTCATGCTCGCGTGATGCCTATAATGGTAGTTTCGCTGCCTATAGCCCTAATGGCTATATCGAAAGGCGTGTTACAGGGGGACTGGCCTAAAAACGCAGGCCTTATTCTATTGAGTCTGGTATTTTTTACTATGACTAGTAAAATAGCGCGGAATCTGGGGAAATCTTATGAGAAAAAGATGTATCAACAGTTAGGAGGCATGCCATCTACAATTGCATTGCGTTTTTCCGACGACACGTTTGATGAAATTACAAAGAAGAGGTATCATAAAAAACTAAACCTATTCGAAGGGATAGCCCTTCCATTAAATGTATCTGACGAAACAACCGATACCGATCAGCAATACATTTCTGCTTCAAATATCCTGAGAAACTATGCAAATTCTAATCGAGATAAAGAACAAAGGGTATATCAAGAATTAAAAGAATATAATTTCTGGAGGAATCTTTACGGAACTAAAAGTATTGCTTTAGTGGCTTATCTCTTAATAATTATAAGAGAAATTATTTTGCAGAGTCCCATTGATATAGAAACTGTTTTTTTACATCCAGATCCAGAATGCGGGGGTTTGATATTTATGGTTCTGTGGGCAGTAGCTTTTATGTGGCTTGTCAACAAGAAAACGGTTACACAAAAAGCGTTTGACTATGCAAAGAGCTTAATTGAAGTGTGCGAAAGAATTCCTACGGAGGCTTAAGCAACTAATATAAGTTAATTTGCATGAACTGGGCTTTTTGAACATTTTGGTCGAAAAACCTAGTTCTTCTTGTGCAGTACACACCGGAAAATGGTTGCGACGCGCCGAAGCAATATGACGAGTTCTTGCAGGCGCTTTGGGAGCGACAGAAATCTGGCCCGGAGCCACTCGGTATGCGGATGAAGCATACGGACAGGGAACACACTCTATAAAGATGTGCTTGCATAAGCGTACCATCGGATGACAAGGGCAAACACGCCTGCCAGCGTGTCTTTTCGTCACTTTTTGCCCTTTTCGCCTTGGCTTGCGCCAGCCTCGCTCCAAGGGAACGTCGCTCGGCAGCATCGGCGAGAATATGCCGACTCAGCAAGCCTGCGTCTCAAAAGCCAAAAATCACTCGAATATCCATCGCTGGCAGGTGCGGGCAGTTTTGCCGGAGCAGAAATGTGTCCAGACAAGGAAAGGCCCGCAGAGAATAAGCTAAAGATTTACTGGAGTCCCGAAACAGAACAGTCCGTTCTGGAGCGGCTTGAGGTCAAAAGTTCTCAAAAAGATGCACACTTGCTATCTCAACTTTCTTCTCTAACAATGGCAAATTAAAACGGACTAACGCAAAAGCAACGTCTTCAAAAAGCAGAAATCCCAAACTATCAGCATTGATGGCATGGGATTTCTGCTTTTGCAGAGATTTATTTGGTTCCGTCAAGATTTATGCGCAAAAGTGTTTGCAGACTCCGACTGAATGAAGTCAGCCGGCAATAGAGGTGTCGTCCAGAGCTGCCCCCAAGTGCTTCATATTCATGTATTTCTTGTCACCCCACTGGATGCCCGCCATGTGGCGGAGCCCCGCGCAGACTAGCATCAGGGCGGAGTTCCTATCAGAGAATATCCCCCACGCGGACCCTGCGGCGGATCTCCCGGCGCAGTCACTCAATCACATTGCTGGCGCGGATGCGTGTCCAGTGTTCGCTGGGAAAGTCGCAGTAAGCCAATGTCTCATCAATGCTATCCTTGACTTTCTTGGAGGCCTCCTTCATCTTCATCGCCTTAACTCAACAATAGTCTTTGCCTGCTCACGAGAGGCCTTCTTGCTCTCCTGTGCGTGGATCGCCTTTTTTACATTAACGCCGAAATTGTGGATTGAGCAGACAAAGGTGATTGGTATCGTTTCTAAGTAGGGCAAATCCGGGATACACTTGCTCACCCGATGATCGCCTGTGAGTTTGCTTCATGGATCGCACTAGAATTTAAGATGCTGTTGCTGAAGTTGTCACTGAATAGGACAAATTGAGCTGATTGTGTTGCTCAGATGCAAAACACATAAAGTTTATATAGGACGAGTACAGGAGAGAGGTGCATTTCTTTTCTCGACGGAAGAAAGAATATCTGGTATACTGAAATAAACCACTTGGCGGAGATCGAATGTTACGGGAGGGAAATACCATGCTGATGAATTCCAACGAATATCTGCATATCGTTGAGTCGATCAAGCAGGAGATCCGCACAACGCAGTACCGCGCAGCGGTCAGCTTCAATCGAGAACTGTTGATCCTTTATCACTCCATCGGTGAGGTCATCAATGCCCACAAGACGTGGGGCAGCAAGTTCGTGGAGAATCTCGCCGCCGACATCAAACTTTCCTTTCCAGGTGCCACTGGCTACTCAGTGAGAAACTTGAAGTATATGGCAAAATTCGCGGAAGCGTATCCGGGCGACGAATTTGCGCAACAGCCTGTTGCACAAATTCCATGGGGACACAATGTTGTGCTGATGGACAAGCTTTCTGGGGTGAGGAACGACTATTCGCTTAACGGTAAAGCATCCCCGACATAAGTACAATGTTTGTCTCGGAATGTATTTATGAAGGGGATAATCGAGGTTTGAATTCTCGGTACCTCCCCATTTTACTTAGTTTCTTGAAAGAAGGATTGCGGAATGCCGGATAACAATTTACATAGCATTACAAAATTCCAGAATGACATAAAAACATTAAAATGGCTGTCTATATTCTTCCCTAAAGAAAAACGTCAACAAATAAAAGAATTAGAGAGTAGTTTGACGAATATGGTTTGCTTGATTGAATCTTTTAATAAATATTTTTCCAACGCAGGATGGTGTGCATATGATTCAATGAATTTATCGCTGATGGAAAACGCTGTCAAAGCCTACGAAGCAGGTGGACTCGACGCCGGGGAACAGATTCTAATTGAATACTATCAAACAGATGTAAAAAGCATTATGCATTGGCTGAAAAATAAAGCCCAACCTTTTAAAGAACGGTATGAATTAATAAAATGTGCATTTGACGATCATTTTGCTGAACGCTATCATGCAAGTATTCCTCTATTTTTGATAATTATTGATGGCGCAGTTAATGATTACACTAAGAGCAAAGGTTTCTTCGCCAAAGGAACTGATGTCTCTGCATGGGACTGCTTAGTTGGCTGTAGCGATGGTTTGATAAAACTAAAGGATATATTTAACAAGGGCAGGAACAAAACAAATCACGATGAAATTCGATTGCCTTATCGAAACGGTATTTTGCATGGCAGAGACCTGAATTATGCTAACAAATATGTTTCCTGTAAATGTGTATCTTTGATGTTTGCGTTAGCTGATTGGATGAATATGAAAGACAGCGAAGATTTTCGCAAACAGAAATTTGAAAAAGGATGTAATCCACCTCCCATTTCGGAATCGTTGAAAAAGATACAGCAAAATGCTGTTGATAGACAAGAAATACGAAAATGGGTTAAGCGAGATATTAAAATTGGAGAAACTATTTCCGCAACACCAACAATCGAAGAATGCGAAGATTTCCCGTACTTATTACCACTAGTTAGTGCTTTTGACGCTTGGAGATGCAACAATTATGGTGCGTTATCTGTTTGGTTCAAAAATATTTTCTCATATGAAAAATCAGATAAAAAACGTGCCGGAGAATGTAGAAAAGTGTTTGAACATAAAAAATTGATTTCGTATGAGTTGGAAGAAATAGAAGAACGTGCTCTTGCGTTAACTAAAATAGTTGCATTGGTAAAATGGGACAGCAACAATGTCATTCATACAGAACACTTTGAATTCGGATGTTCATATCAGCAAGAAGACGGAAATGTAGGATATCCATGGAAAAATAACGGAACTTGGGTATTAATACCATGGAAGATACAGGGATTATATAAATAAACTATTTGTAAGAAAAACCGCGACATTACTCGATTCCAGCGGAGTTAAAACGTAATTACTGCTGTCCGCGGGGTGAGTTATATGCAAATACAGAGAAGTTTGCTTGACGAAGGAGAACAAACAATGCCACAAAACGATAAGATTCAACTGTTCGAAGACAAGCGTATTCGTACCGCGTGGGACGAAGAAAAGGAAGAATGGTACTTTTCTGTTGTCGACGTAATTTCTGTGCTGACTGAGCAGCCTGATTATCAAGCGGCACGCAACTACTGGAAAGTTACCAAGAAGCGGCTTAAAGACGAAGGCAACGAAACGGTTACAGCTTGTAACCAGTTGAAAATGACCGCCTCAGATGGCAAAAAGCGCCTGACCGACGTAGCCGACACCGAGCAGCTTCTCCGAATCATTCAGTCTATTCCCTCGCCCAAAGCGGAACCGTTCAAGCTGTGGCTGGCACAGATAGGCCGTGAACGTATCGAGGAAACCATTGATCCGGAACTGACCATTGAACGAGCTCTAGAAACGTATCTCAAGAAAGGCTATACTCGTGAATGGATCAACCAGCGGTTGCAAGCCATCCAAGTCCGCAAGGAACTGACGGATGAGTGGGATGCCCGTGGTGTACAGAAGGGCGTGGAGTACGCAATACTTACCGACGAGATTTCCCGTGCATGGTCGGGAATGTCTACACGGCAGTACAAGAACCTCAAAGGCCTGAAGAAAGAAAACCTCCGCGACAACATGACCACGCTGGAGCTAGTGCTGAATATGCTGGCAGAGGCGACTACCACGGAGATATCCAAGCAGAAATCTCCGGAGACATTTTCGGAAAATTTGGCTATAGTCCGTGAGGGCGGTGAAGCTGCTGGGATTGCACGGAAGGCAGTCGAGGAGCGCACAGGTGTCCCCGTCATCACATCCAAGAACGCCGCACAGCTCAATCAGATCGTGACAGAACTGCTGGAAGGAGCGGATACGTCACCGGAGAAACAAGACAAAAAGCGCTGATTCACTGACAACAAAACCTGTGGGTAATCACAAAAAAATACGACCACCCTTTGGGTGGTCGTATTTTTTTGGTGCGGCGATTTTGCTGCGCGAAAACCAAGGCCGCCAGCGGCGGCCCTTGACATGGCACCCACTCCGGGACAAAAAAGGAGACGGCAAAGGCCGTCTCCTTTTTTGCTTGTAAACAGTCAACCGATAAATCCGCCCATATCCGGTACACCGTTATCCGGCGGACCGTCCATAGCATCATCGTGGTCGCCGTCCGGCATATTGAAGTCGTCGTCCGCCTCGTCGCCAAAAAAGCCGTTCCAGCCGCCCAGCATCATAAAGGCGTCCTCCACCACGATCTCGTCGTGGCCCTCGATCAGCTCACGCTGGTAGTTCAGCACGGAGCCGGTAACGGTGGTCACGTTGCCGTCGCTGTCCGCCATGTTGACGGTGTAGGTGGGGGCGGTGTGCATGGTGCAGACGGCGGTGGGGGCATTATCCGCCGCCACCAGGGCCGTGTAGACGCGGCTGCCGCGAACGTCCAGGGCACAGTTCTCCGATGCCAGCATTCCGCTGTCAGCACAGACGGCCACGCTGGTCAGGCCGGAGCAGGAGAAGAAGTCCTTATCGGCCAGGTCCGCGTGGATGGCGCTCATGACCTTGCGGAACACAGCGGAGCAGGGGTTGCCGCTGGCCACGATGCGCTGGTTGTGCTCGTAGCCCGCCCAGACGGCGCAGCTGTAATAGGGCGTATAGCCCACGAAGTAACGGTCCTTGTTGCTGTTGGTCGAACCGGTCTTACCGGCGATGTGCATACCGCTGAACTGTGCCTCATAGCCGGTACCGTTCAGGGCGGCCTCCTGCAGCAGATGGTTGATGATAGCCGCCGTGGTGTTCTTCATGGCCACGGTGGACTGGGCTTCGTTCTCCAGCACCACGTTGCCGTTGGCGTCCTCCACACGGATGAATGTACGGGGCTTGGTGTACACGCCCTCGTTGACGAAGGCGGCGTAGGCCGCGGACATCTCCTCGGTGGTGACGCCCTTTTCAAAGCCGCCCAGAGCCATGTTGCCCACCTGCTGGGAGTCGGTATACGTCAGGTTCTCAAAGCCCAGCTTGTTCACCAGGAAGTCATAGGAATTGCTGACGCCGTAGGCCAGGTTCGTCCGCACGGCACAGGTGTTCAGGGACTGGGCGATGGCGGTGTGCAGCGCCGTCAGGCCCTGGTAGCGCCAGTTGGCGTTGCGGGGCCAGACCTCGCCGTTGAGCAGCATGGGATAGTCGTCGATGACCGACGCGCCGTTGATGGTGCCGTTGTCCAGTGCCGGGGCGTAGGTGGACACAGGCTTGATGGCAGAACCGCACTGCCGGGCGTTCACAGCCCAGTTCCAGCCGCGGTCCACCACCTTTTCACCGGCACCGCCGATCATAGCCACCACATAGCCGTTGGTGGGATCCACGATGGTCAGGGCGATCTGCAGCTGATCCTCCACCTGCTCACCGGCGGCGTTCGTATAGCTGCTGGTATAGGGGATATTCTCCAGATTATAGCACACATCCTCCGCGATCTTCTGATACTTGGGATTCTGGGTGGTGTAGATCTTGTAGCCCCTGCTGTAGACCATGTTGATGGCCTGGTCGTAGGCGGAGACCTTCTTGCCCTCGCTGTTGACCTTTTCGGTGATGCCCAGCTTCTCCACCAGTGCCTCGGCCACATCGGTGATCATGGCATCGGTGAACCAGGAGTTGCTGCCCTTGATGGTGGGGGTGCTGTCATCCGCCGGGGAGTCGGTATCGTCACCGGTATCGGTGGTATCCTCCGTGTCCAGCTCGGTGGCGGTACCGTCGCTGCCCACATACTTGCCGGAGATGGTAAAGCCGTTGGCGAACTGGATATCCTCGGCCACGGCGGCGTCATACTCTTCCTGGTCGATCTTGCCCTGAGAGAGCATCTCGCTGAGGATGGTCAGCTGGCGCTCCCGGTTGTTCTCGCGGGTCCAGGAGCTAATGAAGGGATCGTACATGGAGGGGTTGTTGGTGATGCCCATCATGCTGGCGCACTCGGCCAATGACAGCTCGGACACGTCCTTGCCAAAATACACCCGCGCCGCCGTCATCACGCCGGAGCAGCGCTGGCCGAAGTAGACCTCGTTCAGGTAGGCTTCAAGGATCTCGTCCTTCTCATAGCGCTTTTCCAGCTCCAGTGCGCGGTAGATCTCCGTGATCTTGCGCTTGACCGTCACCTGATTGTCGCCGGTGACGTTCTTCACCAACTGCTGGGTGATGGTGGAGCCGCCCTGCACGTTCTTGCCGAACAGGGTGTACAGAATGGCGCGGGTAGTACCCTTCCAGTCCACGCCGTGGTGCTTTTCAAACCGCTTGTCCTCAATGGCCACCGCTGCATCCTGAAGGTACTTGGGAATGTTCTCCAGGTCCACCCAGATGCGGTTTTCGTCCATGTACAGCGTTTGGTACATGACCCACTCCTGGGTGTCGGGGTCCTGGTAGTACAGCTCGGTGGAGACCTGGGTCTCGAATTCGTCCAGATAGACCTCCACCTTGCCGCGCATGGCGCTGTTGATGTACGCCATGAAGATACCGGCGAAGATGGACGCCGTAAGCACGAACACCAGCAGCAGCGTGCCGATGATGCGTCCGGCCTTCTTCCAGCCGTTCTTCTGCTTAGGGGTCATGTTCCGCACACGCTCCTGCGCGTCATGCTGCACGCGCCGCGCACCCTCGGCGGCACTGTGCTCTACCCGGCGCGCACCCTCCTTTGCCTCGTTTTCTATGTGCCGGGCGCTCTGCCGGATGCGTCCCCAAAAGCCGGTGGACGACGACCGTCTGCGCTTGTTCTCACTCAAGACAGGGCACCTTCCTTTCTTTATTGATGTTCCTGTGTATTCTTTTCGTTCCGGGGTCAAAATTCACATACCAATCCACTATAAGGAACATTCTACCATACTTGTCAAATGCAAAAAAGAGGATTTTTTGCAGAAATCCGCCCGTTTGGCTGCTCAATTCCCGTTATTTTCCCCCATTCCACCGATTTTCAGTCCGACAGATGGCAGAAACTGCCGAATGCTTCCACTTGCGTTTTCTCCAGCTTTCGGGTATACTATGGATATAAAGACAAAGGAGGACTCTCCCATGAGCGAGGAATTCGGCCCCAACTTCATCACCCTGACCGACGAGGACGGCAACGACATTGAACTGGAATACGTGGACGCGCTGGAGCTGGACGGCCAGACCTACATGGCGTTCTTCCCCGTGGTGGAGGATGATGCCGACGAGGAAGCCGCCGAGGAGTACGGCCTGGTGATCCTGAAGTCCGTTATGGAAAACGGCGAGGAGCTGCTGAGCACCCTGGACAGCGACGAGGAGCTGGATAAGGTCTACGACCTGTTCATGGAGCAGATATTGGCCGACGAGGACGAGTGATCTTTCGACGGGATTTTTCGTCCTGCCGATGGCGAGACGCCGCCGGCTGCGCCGGAAAATGGCTGGATTTTTCGCCAAGACGAGGCGCGGCGGTGCAGCGGAAAAGATGCACACACCTCCTTCGGTGGAATTTTTCGTTCTGCCGATGGCAAAGCGGCGATGGCGTACTTTCTGTACGTCGAGCCGGTTTGGCGAATACCGGGTTGGAAAAATGAGCAGGATTTTTCGTCCTGCCGATGACAAGACGCCGCCGCTGTACTTTGTGTACAGCAAGGCGGCTCGGCGAAGGCAGGGCGGAAAATTGAGCGATGGGCAGCGGTTCTATTTATCCTGACATTGGTTATACGGGACGTCGGATCGGCAGATGGTTTGCAGGCCTCCCGCCTGCCGTATGCGGGCGGATGCTGGAAGCAGTAAAGTCAGCCGGAGACGACCCACCTGCGAGTTGTGCAGGTTATAACATGGCCGCTGCCTGTCGCTGAGCACAAGACCCCCATTCCGAAACGGAATGGGGGTCTTGTGCTCAGTGAGCGCGGTAAAATGTTCACAAATTCCAGGCGTTTCCCTCTTGCGAAAAGGTGCGGTATACGATATAATGACCGAGTATGTTACCAAACAAGGGCGTATTGCGCCCAAAATCGAGAGGAATGAATTTCAATGAGCGCATCAAGAGAAAAGAAGATCCGGCAGGATCTGGCGGCCCAGGGCGTCACCGACCCCAAGAAGATCCGCGAGGCGGAGGAGAAGGCCAAGGCACGCAAGAACAATATCCTGTACGGCGTGATCGCCGGCGTGTTCGTGATCGTGGCCGCGGTACTGCTGGTGTATAACTCCGGCGTGCTGCAGCGCAGCGCCACCGCCGTGACCATCAACGGTGAGAAATATACCGCCGGGCAGGTGGAGTATTTCTACGCCAACGTGAAGAGCAGTCTGTTGAAGAGCAGCTATGCCAGCTTTTACGGCATCGATACGTCCAAATCCCTGGACCAGCAGGTGGTGAGCGACACCATGAAGACCGCGCTGGGTATCGAGGACGAGGGTGATATCACATGGGAGCAGTATGTCCGCGACACCGCGGTGAAGCAGCTGGCCATGTACGTGCTGACCGCCCAGGAGGCTGAGGCCAACGGCATGGGCGCCGATGAGCACACTCAGGAGGAGCTGGATGCCACTATGGAGGAGCTCAACGCCGCCGCCAAGCAGAACGGCTACTCCACGAAGACGTATCTGAAGCTGATCTACGGCAAGAACATGACCGTGGATACCTTCAAGGAGATGGTGCAGCTGGTGGACGTGGCCACCCATTACCAGAGCCACTACGCCGAGGAGCTGACCTACACCGTCAGCGACCTGGAGACCTACTATCAGGGTAACAAGAGCAGCTTTGACGTGGCCAGCTATGAGTCCCTGTACTTCAAGGGTACCGCCGACAGCACCAAGGATGATGACGGCAACACCGTGGAGCCCACCGACGAGGAGAACGCCGCCGCCAAGGCCAAGGCCGAGAGCGATGCCGCCGCTGTGCTGGCGCGCGTGCAGGGCGGCGAGGCGCTGGAGGATGTGGCCAAGGATTATGAGTCCGCCAGCTACACCAGCACCGATGCCGGCAGCAACAACGGCAGCGACGTGGCCAACTGGGTATTTGACAGTGCGCGCAAGGCCGGCGACAGCGCCGTTGTGGCCAGCGATTCCAACTGCTATGTGGTCGTGTTCCGCAGCGTGGGCCGTCAGGAATACGCCACCAAGGACGTGCGCCACATCCTGTTCAAGGTAGACGAGAGCGCACTGGACAGCGAGGCCGAGACCTATGAGGCCGACCTGCAGGCGGCTAAGGACGCGGCCAAGACCGCAGCCGAGGACGCGCTGGCCCAGTGGAAGGCCGGCGAGGCCACCGAGGACAGCTTCGCGGCCCTGGCCAACGAGCTCAGTGCGGATGACGGCAGCAACACCAACGGCGGTCTGTACACCAAGATCTACAAAAACCAGATGGTCACCGAGTTCAACGACTGGTGCTTCGATGCGAGCCGTCAGTCCGGCGATACCGGCATCGTATACGGTGAGAGCTCCAACTACAAGGGCTATCATGTGATGTACTTTGTGGGCGACGATGTGCCCTACTGGCAGGTACAGGCCGAGAACGCTCTGCGCAACACCGACACCGAGGCCTGGCTGGACAGTCTGCTGGACAGCGCCGAGGTGGTGCAGGAGAACGGCATGAAGCACGTGGGCTGATGACCACCGCCCCTTCTTCGAGTCTATGAACGAGCGTTTTCTCAGAACAGAAATGATATTGGGCGCACCCGCTTTGGACAAACTCCGCCGCAGCCATGTGGCGGTGTTTGGTCTGGGCGGTGTGGGCAGCTACGCCGCTGAGTGCCTGGCACGCAGCGGCGTTGGCACGTTGACACTGGTGGACCAGGACACGGTATCCGTATCCAACATCAACCGCCAGCTGTGCGCGCTGACCTCCACCGTGGGGCAGTACAAGGCGGAGGTCGCGGCGGCACGTGTGCGGGACATCGACCCGGACACGGTGGTATACCCGATCTGCGCCACCTATGACGCCGCCCATCGGGAGGAATTTTTCTCCCGGAAATTCGACTATATCGTGGACTGCATCGACCTGGTCAGCTGCAAGCTGGACCTGATCCAGCAGGCCCGCCTGCGGGGCATCCCCATCCTGTCGGCCCTGGGCACCGGCAACAAGCTGGAGCCTGAGCTGCTGCGGGTCACGGATATCTCCAAGACCAGCGGCTGCCCGCTGGCCCGGATCATGCGGAAGGAGCTGCGCGCCCGGGGGATCCACCACCTGAAGGTGGTGTTCAGCCCGGAGCTGCCCCATGAGACACAGCAGCTGGAAGCACCGTCACCCGGACGGCGCAGCGTTCCCGCCAGCGTGGCGTGGGTGCCCTCTGTGGCCGGCCTGATGATGGGCGGCACGGTGGTGCGGGATATTATCAAGGACGGAGGACTGGTACCATGATACTCACCGGTGTATTGATCAACGCCGCCGCTGTTGCGGCCGGCGGCGTTCTGGGCACATTGGGCGGCCGGTTCATGCCCGAAAAGATGAAGCAGACCGTGCTGGCCGCCACGGGTCTGGTATCCATCGGCATCGGCATCTCCGGCGCCATCGGCAGCAGCAACCAGCTGATCCCCATCCTGTCGCTGGTGATCGGCTCCGTTATCGGCGAGCTGCTGCACATCGAGGACGGCGTCACCCGCGCCGGCGACTGGCTGCAAAAAAGATTCGGCAAGTCCGGCTCCATCACCGAGGGCTTTGTCACCGGCTCGCTGGTGTTCGCCGCGGGCGCAATGGCTGTGATGGGGGCGCTGGAGAGCGGTCTGAAAAACGATCACACCATTCTGATGACCAAGTCGGTCATCGACATGGCCGGGTCGGTGGCCTTTGCCGGTTCGCTGGGCATCGGCGTGGCGTTTTCCGCCCTGTCCATTCTGGTGCTGGAGGGCACCGTCGCCCTGCTGGCCTCCCTGCTGACCGGCGTTCTGACCGAGGCGGTCATCACGGAGATCTCCGTCACCGGGTCGCTGCTGATCATCGGCATCGGGCTGAACGTGCTGGGGCTGACGAAGCTGCGCATCATGAACATGGCCCCGGCGCTGCTGCTGCCCATTCTGCTGTGCCGCTTCATGTGAGTGGGACGGGTCTTGAGGGAAAGGAGCGCTTTTATGGCATTTGAAGGGTATTCGCAGGAGACACTGGACTTCCTGTGGGGCATTCGGTTCAACAACGAACGCTCCTGGTTTCTGGCGCATAAGCAGGACTATGAGGCACATCTCCTGGCCCCCACCCGTGCGCTGGGCGAGCAGGTGTATGAAGCCCTGCACGCGGCATTCCCCAAGGAGCCGTTTCTGCTGAAGCTCTCCCGCATCTATCGGGATGCCCGACGGCTGCACGGGAATGGACCGTACAAGGACCACCTGTGGTTCTGCGTCCGCGCCGGCGGCGAGGACTGGACGGGGCGGCCCACGTTTTACTTTGAGATCGGGCCGGACTATTACAGCTACGGCATGGGCTTTTGGGCGCCGAAGGCGGCGCTGATGGAGGCGTACCGCAAGGCCGTCGACGAGCATCCCGAGGTGCTGGAAAAGCTGGTCAAAAGGTTCAATAAACAGGCGCAATTCACGCTTTCAGGCCCGGAATATGCCAGGAAAAAGACCACCCCCTCTCCCCTGCTGGCGGCGTGGTACAACAAGAAGTCTATCAATTTACAACATGACGCCGCGCCGGACGAGCGTATGTTCTCGCAGGAACTGGCACAGGATATCATTGAGGGCTTCCGGACACTGATGCCGCTGTACAAGTATTTTGACGCCCTGTGCGCCGCGGAAATGGTGTAAAAACCGTCCTTTTTGGGGTTGACAGCGGGTAAAAAAGCGGGTAAAATACCCCATAATGAATGAGGGAGTAATTCCGCAGCGCCGGTTTTGGCGCGGCGTGGCACACCGTCATCCCGGCGCGGCAGCGCCCGATGTGTCCTGAAAGAATGAGACTCATGCACAGACATAGCCTGTCCGTGCATGAGTTTTTTGTTGTCCTTTGGTTTATTTTCTGTTTCGCTTTTTGTTCTGCTTTTTTGCTTCAAATTATAAAACCATGATATAAAGGAGTAATAGACGATGGAAAAGGAATACAACCGCAGTCCGCAGGAGGTGCTGGAGGAGCTGGGCTCCTGTCCCACCGGTCTGACAGAGGCGGAGGCGGCTGAACGTCTGGCCAAGCACGGCCCCAATAAGCTGAAGGAGGCGGAGAAGCCCTCCCTGCTGCAGCGGTTCCTGACACAGCTGAAGGACCCCATGCTGCTGATCCTGATGGCAGCGGCGGCGGTGTCCGCCGTGACCAACGCACTCAGCGGCGAGAGCTTCACCGAGGTGTTCATCATCCTGGTGGTGGTGCTGCTGAACGCGGTGCTGGGCGTGGTGCAGGAGAGCAAGGCCGAGGCGGCCATCGAGGCCCTGCAGACCATGACCGCCGCCAAGTGCAAGGTGCTGCGGGACGGCCACCAGGTGGTCATTGAGAGCAGCCAGCTGGTGCCCGGCGACGTGGTGCTGCTGGAGGCCGGCGACGCCGTGCCCGCCGACGGACGGCTGCTGGAGAGCGCCTCCATGAAGATCGAGGAGGCGGCGCTGACCGGCGAGAGCGTCCCCGTCACCAAGGCGGTGGGGCTGCTGACCGGAGACAATGTTCCCCTGGGCGACCGGAAAAATATGTGCTATATGGGCAGCACCGTGGTCTACGGGCGCGGCAAGGCGGTCATCACCGCCACCGGCATGGACACGGAGATGGGCAAGATCGCCGGTGTGCTGGCCCAGACGGAGCAGGAGCAGACGCCCCTGCAGCGCAAGCTGAATGAGCTGGGCAAGACCATGAGCAAGCTGGTGCTGGGCATCTGCGTGTTCATCTTTATCTTTGACCTGGTGGTGGCCGGCGAGTTCACGCTGGACACCGTGCTGAGCACGTTTATGGTGGCCGTTTCCCTGGCGGTGGCGGCCATCCCGGAGGGACTGGCCACGGTGGTGACGGTGGTGCTGAGCATCGGCGTGACCAACATGAGCAAACAGCACGCCGTGATCCGGCGGCTGACGGCGGTGGAAACGCTGGGCTGTACCCAGGTCATCTGCTCCGACAAGACCGGCACCCTGACACAGAACAAGATGACCGTGGTGGAGCACACCGGCCCCACGGAGTTGCTGGCCACAGCCATGGCGCTGTGCAACGACGCCGCGCTGGAGGAGAACGGCGCCATCGGCGAGCCCACGGAGGCGGCGCTGGTAAACTTTGCCGCTGCCCAGGGGCTGAAGAAGCCTGTGCTGGAGAGCCGCCAGCCCCGCTGCGGCGAGGCCCCCTTTGACTCCGGCCGGAAGATGATGTCCACCATCCACCGCACAGACAACGGCTTTATCCAGTACACCAAGGGCGCGCCGGACGAGGTGCTGCGCCGGTGCACCAGCTATACGGAAAGCGGGCAGATCCTCCCCCTGACTGAGGAAAAGCGCACCGCCATTCTGGCGGAGAACAAGGCCATGGCCGACAAGGCCCTGCGGGTCCTTGCGGCGGCGGAGCGCCTGTACGACGCACTGCCCGACCGGCAGGAGCCGGAGGACCTGGAGCAGGACCTCTGCTTCATCGGTCTGGCGGGCATGATCGACCCCATCCGCCCGGAGGTCAAGGCCGCCGTGGCCGAGTGCCGCGCCGCGGGCATCCGCCCGGTGATGATCACCGGCGACCACAAGGATACCGCCGTGGCCATCGGCAAGGAGCTGGGCATCATCACCGACGCCAGCCAGGCCGTTACCGGCAGCGCGCTGGACAGCCTCACCGACGAGGAACTGGACAAGGCGGTGGAGAAGTACAGCGTCTATGCCCGGGTGCAGCCGGAGCATAAGGTCCGCATTGTCAACGCCTGGCGGCGCAAGGGCGCCATCACCGCCATGACCGGCGACGGCGTCAACGACGCGCCCTCCATCAAGTCCGCGGATATCGGCGTGGGCATGGGCATCACCGGCACGGACGTAACGAAAAACGTGGCGGACATGGTGCTCAGCGACGACAACTTCGCCACCATCGTCACCGCCGTGGAGGAGGGCCGCCGGATCTATGACAACATCCGCAAGGCCATCCAGTTCCTGCTGGCCAGCAACATGAGCGAGGTGCTGGGCGTGTTCTTCGCCACGCTGCTGGGCTTCACACTGCTGAACCCGGTGCACCTGCTGTTTATCAACCTGATCACCGACTGCTTCCCCGCCCTGGCCCTTGGTCTGGAGAAGGGTGAGCCGGATACCATGACCCGCCCGCCCCGGGACAGCAAGGACGGCATCTTCGCCGGGGGCCTGGGCTTTGACATCCTGTATCAGGGCGTGCTGATCACGATCATCACCATGACCTCCTACATCATCGGACACTGCATGGAGGTGGGCTATTTTGAGATGCCCAAGGGCGTGTCCGACGACGGTATGACCATGGCCTTCCTGACCATGAGCATGTGTGAGATCTTCCACAGCTTCAATATGCGCTCCCAGCGCAAGAGCGTATTCTCGCTGCCCAGCCACAACAAGGTACTGTGGGGCGCGATGATCGGCTCGCTGGCTCTGACAACACTGGTGCTGGAGGTGCCCGTCATCGCCAACGCTTTCGGCTTCACCCCCGTCAGCTGGACGGAGTACGGCGTGGCCCTGGCCCTGGCCTTCCTGGTCCTTCCGGTGGTGGAGCTGGTGAAGCTCATCCAGCGCCGCGCCGCCCGGAGGGCAAAATGACCCCTGCTGACTACGACCGCCTGCTGACGGTTATCCGGGCGCTGCTGGACCGGCAAACGCGGGTCATCGCGGCCATCGACGGCCGCTGCGGCGCCGGGAAAAGCACGCTGGCGGCACAGCTGCAGGCGCAGCTGTCCTGCCGGGTGTTCCACATGGACGACTTCTTTCTGCGCCCGGAGCAGCGCACCGCTGCACGGCTGGCACAGCCGGGCGAAAACGTGGACCACGAGCGCTTTCTATCGGAAGTGCTGCAGCCGGCACTGCGCGGTGAGGCGGTCACCTACCACCCTTTCCGCTGTGCGCGGCAGGCGCTGGACGAGCCGGTGACGGTCCCGGCGGCGCGCCTGACCATCGTGGAGGGCGCCTACGCCTGCCATCCGGCCCTGTGGGACAGCTATGATCTGCGGGTATTCCTTACCGTGGACGCTGCCGAGCAGCTCCGCCGCATTGAAGCCCGCAGCGGCCCGGAGAAGCTCCGGATGTTCCGGGATCGCTGGATCCCGCTGGAGGAGTCCTATTTCACCGCCTTTGACCTGCCCGCACGCTGCGATATGGCGCTGAAGGGATAAGCTACGCAAAAAAAGAAAGCCCAAAAGGGCTTTCTTTTTTTGCATATATCAGTTTACCGGGCGTTGTAGGCGGCGATACCCTTGGCCAGCAGGTCCATGGCGCGCTCCAGGTCCGCCTGCTTCAGCACATAGGCGATGCGGATCTCGTTCTTGCCCTTGCCGGGGGTGCCGTAGAAGGGCTCGCCGGGGGCGAACATCACGGTGTCGCCGTTGTCCTCGAACTCCTCCAGCAGCCACTTCTGGAAGGCATCGGCATCGTCCACAGGCAGGGCGGCCATAATGTAGAAGGCGCCGCGGGGGCACTCGCAGACCACGCCGGGTATCTCGTGCAGCTTATTGACCACCGTATCGCGGCGGCGCTTGTACTCCTCACGGACGGCGGCAAAGTAGTCGGGGCCGACGGTGTACAGCGCGGCAGCGGCCACCTGGTCCAGTGTGGGCACGGACAGACGGCACTGGGCGTACTTCATGGCCTGCGCCATCAGCTCCTTGTTGCGGGAGATCATGCAGCCGATGCGGGCGCCGCAGGCGGAAAACCGCTTGGAGACGGTGTCGATGACGATGACGTTCTCGGCCGCGTCCTCGAACTGGCCCATGGATTGCAGAGGCTCGCCGGCGTAGACGAACTCGCGGTAGGCCTCGTCGCCGATGATGAACAGGTCGTGCTCCTTGGCGATATCCACCATCATGCGCATCTCCTCAGGAGTCAGCACGGCGCCGGTGGGGTTGCCGGGGTTGGTGACCATGATGGCGCGGGTGTGCTCGTTGATCTCCGCCTCGACCTTGGCGCGGTCGGCGTAGTGGTAGCCGTCATGGGGAGAGGTGGGGATGGGGTGGATCTTCGCGCCGCAGGTGTAGGCCATGGTATTGTAGTTGGGATAGAAGGGCTCGGGGATGAGGATCTCATCGCCGTCATCCAGGATGCAGTTCATGGTGATCTGCAGCGCCTCGCTGCCGCCGTTGGTGATGAGGATATCACCGGCATCGAAGTGCATACCCAGATCGGCGTAGTACTTGCGGATGGCCTCGATCAGCTCCGGGATACCGGGGGACGGGGCATAGGCCAACACCGGCAGGTCAAAGTGCTTCACCGCATCGAAGTACGCCTTGGGCGTTTCGATATCCGGCTGACCGATGTTCAGATGATAGATCTTCCTGCCCTTGGCCTCGGCCGCCACCGCGTAGGGGTGGAACTTCCGCATGGGGGACAGGCCGCATTTCAAGACCTTGCTGGAAAACTTCATGGTGGTTCCTCCTTATCTCGTTCTCATGTATCGTAATAGTAGCGCTTTTTCGCGGAAGTTGCAAGAGCAACTTGAGAAAAAGGCCGCCCTTTAGGCGGCCTTCTGTATTGTGCTTAGCTCATCTGCTTGCGGCGGCTCAGGTTCACGGTGCCGTCGGTCATGGAATTCAGGGAGTCCAGGCTGCGGCCGGTGCCCTCGGCCACGCAGGAGATGGCGCCCTCGGCCACCACGGTGTGGATGCCGGTGCGGGCCTCGATCAGCTTGTCAAAGCCGTCCACCAGGCTGCCGCCGCCGGTCATAACGATGCCGTTGTTGGAGATGTCGGCCACCAGCTCGGGCGGGGTGCGCTCCAGCACGCCGTGGATCGCCTCGAGGATGCGCTCTACCGGCTCCTCGAAGGCCTCCAGCATCTCGGTGGAGCTGACGTTGATGACCTTGGGCAGGCCTGTCACCAGGCAGCGGCCCTTGATCTCGATGGACGTCTCCTGCTCCTTGGGGAAGACACAGCCGATCTGCATTTTCATCAGCTCGGCGGTGCGCTCGCCCACCAGCACGTTGTGCTTGCGGCGCATATACTTGACGATGGCCTCGTTGAACTGGTCGCCGGCCACCTTGATGGAGGCGCTCTCCACCACGCCGGAGAGGGAGATGACGGCGATGTCGCTGGTGCCGCCGCCGATATCCACCACCATGTGGCCGTCAGGCTTGGAGATGTCGATTCCGGCGCCGATGGCCGCAGCCACAGGCTCCTCGATCAGATACACACGGCGGGCGCCCGCCTGGATGCCGGCGTCCACCACGGCACGCTCCTCGACCTCGGTGATGCCGGAGGGCACGCAGATGATGACGCGGGGCTTGAACAGCTGGAAGCCGCCCACCACCTTATGCAGGAACTCGCGGAGCATACGCTCGGTCATGTCGTAGTCGGAGATCACGCCCTCGCGCAGGGGGCGGATGGCCACGATGTTGCCGGGGGTACGGCCCAGCATGGCCTGAGCCTCGGCGCCCACCTTCAGCAGCTTGCCGGTATTCTTGTCAATGGCCACCACGGACGGCTCGTTCAATACGACGCCCTTGCCCTTCACGTACACCAGTACGGAGGCGGTGCCCAGGTCGATGCCGATATCTTTTGCAATGGAACACATACTACTGCACCTCTATCTTGTCTTTCGTTTCGGGCGGGTGCGCCCGTTACCCTCTGATTTATCTATTATACCGATTGAGAAAGAATATTGCAACTGCGAAATGAAAATCGCGGTATTTTCTGTATTCTATACGGAAACGCCGAAGTCCATACCTCAATTATCACGGGCCATGGCCAGCGTCAGGCAGACCACGTCCGCCGCCCCGGCGGCTTTCAGCACCCGGACGCACTCGGTGAGCGTGGCGCCGGTGGTGATGATGTCGTCGATGAGCAGGAATCGCTTGCCGGCGATGGCGTCCGGGTCCACCGGCTCGTAAGCGCCCAGCACATTGGCCCGGCGCTCCGCCGGGTCACCGATACCGGACTGGGCCGGGTTGTCCCGCACCTTACGCAGTGTCTCCTGCGGCTCCGTGTGCCAGTCCACGCACAGGCTGGCGCACAGCATACGCGACTGGTCGAAGCCACGCTTTTTCAGGCGCTGTTTGCTCACCGGCACCCAGGTGACGGCATCGAAGCGGTCGGCGTAGACCTCCGCCGCCTTTTCGGCCATCAGCACACCGTAGGCGTTCAGGTCCTCGATGCGCCGCTTGAATTTGAAGGCCAGAAGGGCGTCGCGGACGCGGCCCTCGTAATACAGCGGCGCGGCACATTCGCCGAAGGTGCCGGTGCGTACCTTATCGCACCGGGGCAGCGACGTCTTGCACGCCTCGCACAACAGTTCCCGGCCCGCCACGCGCCCGCAGAAGGGGCACTTGCGGGGGAAAAAGAAGTCCAGCAAGCCCCGCTGGGCCTTGTCCAACGCGTCGTTGATACTACCGTTATTGCTCATGGTATCCCTCCTTCAGTCGGCGGCGCAGGCCGCTGTACCGGCGCTGCTGCTTGTTGTTGGCGGCCATCTGGGCCAGGACGATATCGTCCCCGGCGAGGATAAGCAGCCTGCGGGCACGGGTGATAGCGGTGTACAGCACGCCGCGCACCAGCAGCGACGGCGCGGCGGACGCCGCGGCCAATATCACCGCCGGATACTCGCTGCCCTGGGATTTATGTACGGTGACGGCGTAGGCCATATCCAGCTGGCTCAGCAGGTCAGCGGTGTACACCGCCGTGCGGTCGTCAAACCGCAGGGTGATGAGCTCGCCGCCGGGGTCAATGTCCTGAATAACGCCCACGTCGCCGTTGAAAATACCGCTGCCGCCGGAGCTATCCTCCTTCTCCCACAGCACGTCGTAGTTGTTCCGGGTCTGCATGACCCGGTCGCCCACCCGGAACGTCATATCGCCCCACTGCTTTTGGCGCTTACCGCGCTCCGGCGGGTTCAGCGCCGCCTGCAGGGCCCGGTTCAGCGCCGCCGTACCGCAGGGGCCCTTTCGGGTGGGGGAGAGCACCTGTATCTGCTCGGCGGGAATACCCATGTTTTTGGGCAGGCGGTCGCGGCACAGCTCCACCACCGTCTGCACCAGACGATCCGGCGCGCGGCGGCGCAGGAAGAAGAGGTCGCCGCTACCGCTATTCTCCAGCGGCGGCAGCTCGCCGCGGTCCACGGCGTGGGCGGCGCGGATGATGGCCGACTGCTCCGCCTGACGGAACACCTGGGTCAGGGACACCGCCGGCACCACACCGCTGCGGAGCATATCCCCCAGCACGCTGCCGGGGCCTACGGAGGGCAGCTGGTCCGGGTCGCCTACCAGCACCAGGCGGCTTCCCGGCCGCATGGCCTCCAGCAGGGAGCGCATCAGCTCGATATCCACCATGCTCATCTCGTCCACGATGACAGCGTGGACCTCCAGCGGATCCTGTGCGTTCTTCTTAAAGGCCGTCTGGCCGGTGAGCTCATTGTAGCTCATGCCCAGGGCACGGTGGATGGTCTGGGCCTCCCGGCCCGTCACCTCACCCAGGCGCTTGGCGGCGCGGCCGGTAGGCGCCAGCAGCGCCACATCCAGCCCCATACGCTCGTACAGAGACACGATGCCCCGCAGAGACGTGGTCTTGCCGGTGCCGGGGCCGCCGGTCAACAGCAGTATACCGCCCTGGGCTGCCAGGCACACCGCCTGCCGCTGCAGAGGCGCATAGGCCACGCCCTGTTCCTTTTCGATATCGTCGATGACCTTCTCCGCCCGGGGCAGCACCTCCACCGGCGTCCGTACCAGCGACAGCAGGCGCTCCGCCACGAAAGTCTCCGCCTGGTACAGCCGGGGCAGATAGCAGCCCTGCACCCCGGCGATGGTCTTTTCCACCACGCCGAAGCCCTCGATAAGCTTGTCCAGCGCCAGCTCCAGCTCGTCCGGCGTCACGGCCAGCAGCTGCGACGTGGCGAAGAGCAGCTTCTCGCGGGGCAGGAACACATGGCCGTTGGCGGCGTTGTGCTCCAGCTCATAGGTCAGCGCCGCCCGCAGGCGGCAGGGATCGTCCCCGCCAAAGCCCAGGCTGATGGCGATCTCGTCCGCTATGGAAAAATCCACCCCGTACTGGGCCCGGGAGAGGATATACGGATCGTCCCGCAGCGCCTGGATGGCCCCGTCGCCGTAGGTGCGCTGGAGGGGCATGGCCAGATACACCGGCAGGTCATACCGGGCCAGGAACTCCATCAGCTGGCGCAGGCCCGTCAGCGCCCGGAAGGCGTCGGACAGCTCCTTCGCCCTCTGGGCGGTGATGCCCTTGATGCACCGCAGGCGCTCCGGCTCCTGCTCGATGACCAGCAGGGTGTCCGTGCCGAAGCGCTCCACCAGCCGCTGAGCGGTAGCGGGACCAATACCCTTGAGGATGCCGGAGGACAGGTAGGCGATCATGTCCTCCTCACGCTCCGGCATCCGGCGCTCCACGCTCTCGGCGGTAAGCTGGCTGCCGTGGACGGGATGGACGCTCCACACGCCGGTGACGGTCATGCCCTCGCCGGCGGCGGCACAGGGGATACAGCCCACCACGGTGACAGGCTCCTCCTCTCCCTCCACGGTCAGCAGCAGCACGGTATAGCCGTTCTCCTCGTTATGAAAGATGACGTTCTCTACGGTGCCCTCCACGGTCACGCGCTCGCCCATCGGCTCACCTCCCCTGTTCGGCGGTATCTTCCTCTGTATAGTACGCCGCCAGCTCCTGGGGCGTCAGCAATTTCGTGTTCATATCGGACAGCAGCGCCGCGGCGCGGCGGCCCTCGTCGGTCAGTCCGCAGTCCACCAGCAGCACCGGCAGACGGCGGCTCTGGGCCAGACGGCGCAGCGTCACATCCAGTCCCGTCCCGTCTCCGGAGACCCGGACCAGATACACCGCGTCCACCGGGCGCTCATGCCACAGCAGCAGCGACGCCGCCAGCCATATCAGCGCCGTGACGCCGATGGCCGCCAGCGCGGCGACCACGCCGTCCTGTAAAAGCTCCATGCAGCCACCCCCCTGCCCTATCCTATGCGGCAGGGGAAAGGCCGGTCACTTCAGGTATTTTTTCAGATACTGACCGGTGTAGGACGCCGGGCAGGCGGCGATCTCCTCCGGCGTGCCGCAGGCCACCACGGTGCCGCCGCCCACGCCGCCCTCCGGGCCCAGGTCGATGATATAGTCGGCACACTTGATCACGTCCAGGTTGTGCTCAATGACCAGCACCGTATTGCCGCCGTCGGTGAGCCGCTGGAGCACCTCCAACAGCTTCCGCACGTCATCGGCGTGGAGGCCGGTGGTGGGCTCGTCCAGAATATACACCGTCCGCCCTGTGGCGCGGCGGCTCAGCTCCGTGGCCAGCTTGACGCGCTGGGCCTCGCCGCCGGAGAGGGTGGTGCTGGGCTGGCCCAGCTTCACATAGCCCAGCCCCACATCCCGCAGGGTGGTCAGCTTGTCACAGATGGCGGGCACGGCGGAGAAGAACTCCCACGCCTCGTCCACGGTCATATCCAGCACGTCGGCGATGTTTTTGCCCTTGTAGCGGACCTCCAGCGTCTCGCGGTTATAGCGCTTGCCGCGGCAGATCTCGCAGGGAACGTACACATCCGACAGGAAGTGCATCTCGATCTTCAGCATACCGTCGCCGCCGCAGGCCTCGCAGCGGCCGCCCTTGGTGTTGAAGGAGAACCGGCCCGGTCCGTAGCCCCGGGCCTTGGCGTCCGGGGTGGAGGCGAACAGGTCGCGGATCAGGTTGAACAGGTTGGTATAGGTGGCCGGGTTGGATCGGGGCGTCCGGCCGATGGGGCTCTGGTCGATGGCGATGACCTTGTCCAGCTGCTCCATGCCCTCGATGGCGTCGTGCTTGCCGGGGCGCACCTTCATGCGGTTCAGCTGGGCCCCCAGCGCCTTGAATAGCACCTCGTTGATCAGAGAGGATTTTCCGCTGCCGCTGACGCCGGTGACACAGGTGAACGTCCCCAGAGGGATGGACACGTCGATATGCTTCAGGTTGTTCTCCCGGGCGCCGCGGACGGTCAGCAGCCTGCCATTGCCCCTGCGGCGCTGTGCCGGCAAGGGGATGGTGCGTTTGCCGCTGAGGTACTGGCCCGTCAAGCTGTCAGGGTTCGCCATGACCTCCTCCGGAGTGCCGCAGGCCACCACCTGCCCGCCCAGGGCGCCGGCGCCGGGACCGATGTCGATAAGATAGTCGGCGGCGCGCATGGTGTCCTCGTCGTGCTCCACCACGATGAGGGTATTGCCCAGATCGCGGAGGCGCTGCAGCGTAGCCAGCAGCTTGTCGTTATCCCGCTGGTGCAGGCCGATGGAGGGCTCGTCCAGGATATACAGCACGCCCATGAGGCTGCTGCCGATCTGGGTGGCCAGACGGATACGCTGGCTCTCGCCGCCGGACAGGGTGCCGGAGGCACGAGAGAGGGTCAGATAGCTCAGACCCACGGACTGCAGAAAGCCCAGACGGGCGTGGATCTCCTTCAGGATCTGGGCGGCGATGATCTGCTGGTTGCCGGTCAGGTCCAGATGGTCGAAAAAGGCCAGGGCGTCGTCCACCGGCAGGGTAGTGGCGTCGTAGATGGACTTGCCGCCCACGGTGACGGCCAGCGCCTCCGGCCGCAGGCGCTTACCCTGGCAGGCCGGGCAGGGGCAGGGGGTCATCAGGCCCTCGATCTCCTTCTTGCTGGCATCGGACTGGGTCTCCTGATACCGGCGCTCCAGGTTGTTGCAGATGCCCTCGAAGGCCTGGTACAGCACACCCTTGCCCCGGGGCTGGTCATAGTGGAGCTCCAGCTTTTCGCCGCCGGTGCCGTAGAGGATAATGTTCTTCACCTCGTCGCTTAGGCTGTCGTAGGGCTGGGTCAGGGAGAAGCGGTATTTCTTACTGAGGGCCTCGAAGTACATACGACTGATGCCGTCGGAGCGGATGGAGGCCCAGCCGGTGGCAGTAATGGCGCCCTCCAGGATGGATTTGCTGCCGTCGGGGATGATGAGGGCCGGATCAGCCTTTAATTGCAGGCCCAGGCCGGTGCAGGTGGGGCAGGCGCCAAAGGGACTGTTGAAGGAGAACAGACGGGGCGTCAGCTCCTCGATGGAGATACCGCAGTCGTCACAGGCGTAGTTCTGGGAGAAGGTGATATCTCTCTCCTCCCGCAGCAGGTTAACGGTGACGAGGCCATTCGCCAGGTTGGAGGCCGTCTCCACTGAGTCGGTCAGCCGGCCTGCGATGTCCGGGCGGACGATCAGTCGGTCCACCACGATGTCGATGCGGTGCTTGAGGTTCTTCTCCAGAGAGATGTCCTCGGAGAGTTCGTACATATTGCCGTCCACCCGGGCCCGGACGAAGCCGGACCGACGGGCATCCTCCAGCACCTTGGCGTGCTCGCCCTTGCGGCCCCGCACCACCGGGGCCATCACCTGGATACGGGTGCCCTCGGGCAGGGCCAGTATCTGGTCGATGATCTGATCCACCGTCTGGCGGCGTATCTCCTTGCCGCAGTGGGGGCAGTGGGGCGTACCCACCCGAGCCCACAGCAGACGCAGATAGTCGTAGATCTCCGTCACCGTGCCCACCGTGGAGCGCGGGTTCTTGCTGGTGGTCTTCTGGTCGATGGAGATGGCCGGGGACAGGCCCTCGATGTAATCCACGTCGGGCTTGTCCATCTGGCCCAGGAACATACGGGCGTAGGAGGACAGGCTCTCCACATACCGCCGCTGACCCTCGGCATAGATGGTGTCAAAGGCCAGGGAGCTTTTGCCGGAGCCGGAAAGGCCCGTCAGCACCACCAGCTTATCCCGGGGGATGGTAACATCGATGTTTTTCAGGTTGTTCTCCCGCGCACCCTTAATGAAAATTTCAGTCTGCATGGTATGCCTCATTTCTGCAACATATGGTTGCAGATAAGTGTAGTGAAATCAATTTTTAATGTCAACAGCGAAATAATTTTTATACGATCACGTCAGCCGTTTTCGCCCGCAGGAGAGCGATAAGGGCGTTGGGGTCGCACTCCACCTGATGGCCGATCTTGCCCGCGCTGACGCAGATGGCGCCGTACAGCAGTGCCGTCTCGTGGAACACCGTGGGGAACTGCTTTTTCATGCCCACCGGGCTGCACCCGCCGTGGACATAGCCGGTCAGGGGCAGCAGGTCTTTCTGGGGCAGCATCGCCACGGATTTCTCCCCCACCGCCTTGGCGGCCTTTTTCAGGTCCAGGTTCTCGGCCACCGGGATGTCGAACACATAGTATGCCCCGCTGGCGGCCTTTGTCACCAGGGTCTTGAACACCTGCTCCGCCGGCTGGCCCAGTATCTGCGCCACGGACACGCCGTCGATGGGGCCGTCCGGATCGTAGCTGTGGGCGGTGTAGGGTATTTTTTTCTGGTCCAGCGTCCGCATGACGTTGGTTTTTTCCTCTTTGTTCTTTGCCATAGGGCCAGCCTCCTTATCTGTTTACGCATACAGGGCGATCAGGGACAGTATCAGGATATGCACGGGGTAAAAGGCGTAAAAGCCGTACTGCACCGCCCGGTTGGAATAGCCGCGCCGGCCATTGTAGAGCCAGAGGGGCAGCAGTGCCGCCAGCGACCACAGCTCGATGGACACGCCGCCCATAAGGCCGATGCTGAACACCGCCAGTCCCACCGCCTGCGCCGTTCGCTTCACGACGGTGCCGCAGGACACGCGGCGGACACCGTAGAACAGCACCACCAGCAGCATACCCCAGCCCCGATAGTCCGTCCCGGCCAGCTCCAGCAGGCAGAACGCGGCGGCCACGGCCGCGCCGGTGAGCAAAAAGGCCGCCGGCGTTTTCTTTCGCAGCGCCCAATCGACGCACCAGCAGATCAGCGCACCGGCCAACAGCGTCCACAGCACGTTCTGGGAATAGGGATACCACACCGTGCCGCCCACCATCAGGTCGAAGGGGACTTCGGACAGCAGGGCAAACGCCAGCAGCCGCAGGGCGTATTTCCTCCGATCGCGGGTGTAGACGCAGCCCTCGGCGATGAGGAAGCAGAAGATGGGAAAGGCGAGCCGCCCGATGCAGCGCAGCCACAAAACCGTTGGGAACAGCGTGTGCCCCATGTGGTCAATGAACATGGTGCAGGCGGCGATGAGCTTCAGGTGAAAGCCGTTCAGGACTTGACTGGTTTTTCTTCGCATTTTTTATCTCCATTGGCCAGCAGGATTACGCAGCCGAACACGCAAGCCACACCCAGCACAGTCCACACGGTCAGCGCCTCCTTGAACACGAACACACCCACCAGCGTCTCCACCACCGGCTCGATGTTGGTAATGATCGAGGCGCGGCCGCTTTCCACGCCCTCAAGCCCCTTCGTATAGAAGATGTAGGGCAGCACCGTGGCCACGATCACCACACCGCACACGCCCACGATGCCCTGCTTGCCGGAAAAGGCCAGCGGCAGCGTCTCGAAGTCCGCAAAAAATACCGAGCCAAGCCCCGCCACCAGAAATGTCCAGTAGATCATGGTATAGCTCTCATAATGGGCCAGACCGTAGTGGGCAAACACCGTATAGCTGGCGTAGCACAGACCGGACAGCACGCCCAGGCCGATACCCGCCCAGGAAGCGGTCATATCGCCGCCGATGATGCCGCTGACCATCACGCATCCCAGCAGGGACACCACCAGGGCGATGAGCTTGCGCTTCGTCAGCGGCGTCTTCCACAGCACGGCGCTGAAAATGACCACAAAGGACGGGGCCAGATACAGCAGCACCGCCGCCACCGACAGGGAGCACATGGTCTGGCACTGGAAGTAGACCAGGCTCAGCGTCAGGATGCTGAGCAGGCCGGAGCACAGGAAAATGGGCAGATGCTTCAGCTTGATGCGGAACACCTGACGGTGGAACAGGGCGAACACGATGGTCAGGATCACCAGCGTGCCGAAGTTCCGGATGAACACCCGGTTGCCCAGCGATACGCCCACCTCTGTGAGCATACGGTTGGAAAAACCGATAAAGCCCCAGCACACGGCGCTGAGGATCACGTAGATATAGGAAAGGTACTTTTTCATAGGTCGTTTCTCGGTTCGGTTTATTTCTCCCCCCGCAGTTCGATGATCTGGTCACGCAGCAGGGCGGCATATTCGAATTCCAGCATACGGCTGGCCTCTTTCATTTCCTTCTCCAGACGTGCGATGGTCTCAGCTCGCTCACGGTCAGAAAGCTTCTTCTTCGACAGCTTGGAGGCCTCCTCGGCGCTGTGGCTGATCTCCACCATCTCGCGGACACTCTTGCGGATGGTCTGCGGGATAATGCCGTGGGCCTTGTTGAAGTCGTCCTGCAGCTTCCGTCGGCGCTCCGTCTCGTCCATAGCGGCCCGCATGGAGGGGGTAACGGTATCGGCGTACAGGATGACCAGGCCCTCGGCGTTGCGGGCGGCGCGGCCGATGGTCTGTATCAGGCTGGTCTCGCTGCGGAGGAAGCCCTCCTTGTCAGCGTCCAGAATGGCCACCAACGACACCTCCGGCAGGTCCAGGCCCTCACGCAGCAGGTTGATACCCACCAGCACGTCGAACTCGCCCAGACGCAGGTCGCGGATGATCTCCATGCGCTCCAGGGCCGACACGTCGGCGTGCATATACCGCACCTTGATACCCAGCCCACGGAAGTGGGCGGTCAGGTCCTCGGCCATTTTCTTGGTAAGGGTGGTCACCAGCACGCGCTCGTTCTTCTCCGCCCGGGCGTGTATCTCCGCCACCAGGTCGTCGATCTGACCCAGCACCGGACGGACCTCCACTCTGGGGTCCAGCAGGCCGGTAGGTCGGATGACCTGCTCCACGATCTGGTCCGCCTGCTGCTTTTCAAAGTCCCCGGGGGTGGCGGAGACGAACACCGCCTGAGAAAAGCGCTCCTCGAACTCCTCGAACTTCAGGGGGCGGTTATCAAAGGCGCAGGGCAGGCGGAAGCCGTAGTCCACCAGGCTCTGCTTGCGGGCATGGTCGCCGTTGTACATGGCCCGCACCTGGGGTAGGGTCACATGGCTCTCGTCCACGAACAGCACGAAATCCTCCGGGAAGAAGTCCAGCAGCGTCATGGGCGCGCTGCCCACCGGCCGCTGGGAGATGACCCGGGAATAGTTCTCAATGCCGGAGCAATAGCCCAGGGTACGCATCATCTCCACGTCGTAGCGGGTACGCTGGTCGATGCGCTGGGCCTCGATGAGCTTGCCGTTGTCCTCGAACCACTTTTTGCGCTCCGCCAGCTCGCGCTCGATCTCCTGCGCCGCCCGCTCCAGCTTGTCCTTGGGCGTGACGTAGTGGCTGGCGGGATATACCGCCACGTGCGTCAGCTGCTTCAGGGCCGCACCGGTGACCGGATGGAACTCCGTGATACGCTCGATCTCGTCGCCGAAGAACTCCACACGGATGGCCCGGTCCTTATAGTAGGCGGGGTACAGCTCCACCGTGTCGCCCCGTACCCGGAACACATTGCGCTGGAAGGCCACGTCGTTGCGCTCGTAGCGGTCCTCCACCAGCCGCCGCAGCAGCTCGTCGCGCTCCAAAGTCATGCCGGTCCGCAGGGAGATCATCATGCGGGCGAAATCGTCCGGCTCGCCCAGGCCGTAGATACAGCTGACCGACGCCACCACGATCACGTCCCGCCGCTCCAGCAGCGCGCAGGTGGCGGACAGCCGCAGACGGTCGATCTCCTCGTTGGTGGAGGCGTCCTTTTCAATATAGGTGTCCGTCTGGGGCACGTAGGCCTCCGGCTGGTAGTAGTCGTAGTAGGAGACGAAATACTCCACCGCGTTGTTGGGGAAAAATTCCCGGAACTCCTCGCACAGCTGGGCGGCCAGCGTCTTGTTATGGGCCAGCACCAGCGTGGGCCGGTTGACGCGCTCGATGACCTTGGCCATGGTGTACGTCTTGCCGCTGCCGGTGACGCCCTTGAGCACTTGCGCGCGCAGGCCGTTTTCCAGGCCCTGCGCCAGCTTATCGATGGCCTGGGGCTGGTCGCCGGCAGGCTGATATTCAGAAACGACTTTCAGATCAGGCATGGTATCCTCCGTTTATCGCGCCAGCAGACCGCTTTCGGCCATGGAGACATAATCGCTGTCAGCCACCACCACGTGGTCGGCCAGGCGAATGTTCAGCGGCGAGAGCGCCTCCTGTATCTGCCGCGTCACCAGCAGATCCTGCTGGGAGGGCAGGGCTACGCCGCTGGGGTGGTTGTGGGCAAGGATAATGCTGCTGGCGCCGGCATACAGGGCATTCTCCACTACCTGGCGCACGCTGACCGGCGAAGCGGCCACGCTGCCCTTGCTGATGCAGCGGCAGGTCAACAGCTTGCCCTTGGCGTCCAGGCAGACCTGGTAGAGCATCTCCTTCTTCTCCCCCGCCAGCAGCTCCATGAAGTACGCGCCGGTACGGTCAGGGGAGTTCAGCACCTTCTGGGGCAGGGACGAGCACCGGGCCCGCAGGGCCATGTCGCCGACCAGCCGCACCAGCACGGCGGCGTTTTCTCCCACGCCTTCTACGGAGGTCAGCTCCTCCGGCGCAGCGTGGAGCACCCCCTGCAGCGAGCCGAAGCGCTGGATGAGCCGGTGGGCCGTTTCGTTGGTGTCCTGCCGTGGGATGGCGTAGAACAGCAGCAGCTCCAGCAGCTGGTGGTCCTCCATCCCCTCTGCACCCAGCGCCAGATACCGGCGCTTGCTGCGCTGGCGATGCCCGTCGTGCAGGCCCATGATGACCCCTCCCCTCCTGCGGCTAAAACTGTAAATTCTCGACAATATAGTATACCACATATCTCCATGTGTCACAAGTTGTTTTTTCGAACATTTGTTGCGGTGCAGGATCGCTTGACTTTGTGGCGGCGGCGTGGTATAGTACCTGTGCTGTCCGCCGCCACCGGGTGACGGGCAGGCGTTCGCGGGCGCGCCGTTAGGTCTTAGAAGGTGCGTCCTGTGGGCGCATTTTTTTGTTTTTGGAGGTAATCGGTATGGCGTGGCTCTATCTATTCATCGCAGGCGGACTGGAGGTATTCTGGTCTACGTTTCTGAAGCTGTCCGAGGGCTTCACAAAGCTGTGGCCGTCGGTATGGGCGGTCGCGGGCATGATCGCCAGCTTCTTTTTCCTGTCACAGGCCACGAAGACGCTGCCCATGGGCACCGCCTACGGCATCTGGACGGGTATCGGCGCCCTGGGCGCCGTCATCGTGGGCATTCTGGCCTTCCAGGAGCCTGTCACTGTCCCGCGGCTCATTTTCGTGGGGCTGCTGCTCGTCGGTATCGTCGGGCTGAAGCTCACCGCATAACAGCAAAAAAGACCGCCTTCGCGGTCTTTTTTATGTGTTTACGCTTTCGGCAGGCTCCAGCGGAATACCGCGGCACAGAGCCGCAGCACCACCGTCAGCGCGCAGCCTGTCAGCAGCGCCAGGTTCTCTCCGGCGCTCCACAGCAGCATACATGCCGCCGCGCCGGCCAGGGACGCGCAGGCGTAGATATGCTTGGTGAAAATGTAGGGGCGCTCCATACAGCACAGGTCACGCAGAACACCGCCGCCCACGCCGGTAAGCATACCCACCAGCAGCGTCAGGAACACATTGCCGCCCAGGCCGGCCCGGACGGCTACCGCCGCCCCGTGGACGGAGAAAATGCCCAGGCCGATGGAGTCCGCCACCAGCAGCAGCGCCTCCCAGTTCCGGTGATCGCCCTCGGGGTGAAAGCGCTTCCACACCAGAAACACCAGCAGGGACGTAGCGATGGCCACCAGTGCCTGTAGTGGGTCGCGCAGCGCGGCGGGCGGCGTGATGCCCAGCAGCAGATCCCGCAGGATACCGCCGCCCACGGCAGTGGTCATGCCCATCATGGCCACGCCGAACAGGTCCATATGCTTCTTCACCGCCAGGGCTGCGCCGGAAATGGCGAAGGCCACCGCGCCGATCAATTCAAAGTAAAACTGAAAACCGGGCATCGTTATCCCTCCTGTGTACAACAGCATTACCATACCACGTCCGCAGGGAAAAATCTACCCCTAAACAGCCCGAAAGGACAGGCTGGAAAAACCTGTCCTTTTTTATCGGGTATTAGGGGGGAGAAATAGGGAAAATAGGAAGAAAGAAAGAATCAAAATAGCGTTTGGTTTAGGGAACCAGCGGTGTTCCCTGAACACATCCGTATCATAGCACGGATATCCGTACTTGTAAAATTGATTGTTTTCGTGTAAAATATCAACGAAAATTTATATTTTAGGAGACGGTAGTATGACCAACCTGGATATCGAGACATTCTGGGCAGTGGTGCAGCACGGCACCATGACCGCCGCGGCGGAGGCGCTGTACATCACCCAGCCCACGCTGTCCATGCGGATACGGGCGCTGGAGGAACGGGTTGGCACGCCGCTGTTCGAGCGGAGCAAGGGCCAGCGGCACATCACGCTGACGGCGGCGGGCCAGAAATTCCTGACGCTGGCCCAGCGCTGGCAGCAGCTGCTCTCGGAGACGGAGACGCTGGCGGAGCTGGAGCAGCGCGCCTACCTGCGTATCGCCGCCACCTACACCACTAACCAATACATCCTGCCGCCGGTGTATAAGCGCTTTCTTGCCCTGCGTCTGCCGGTATCCCTGTGGATCCACACCCTGCGGGATGTGGATATCACCCAGGCGCTGCTGAGCCATGAGCTGGACTTTGCCTTTATCGACAGCAACACGGTATTTGACGACCGTCTGACGGTACGTCCGGCCTTTCGGGAGCCGTTTCTGCTGCTGTCGCCGCCGGACAGCCACTACCCGGAAGAGGTGGACCCGGCCTCGCTGGACGTAGCTGAGGAGCTGCTGGTCACCTGGGACCCGGAGTTCATCCGCTGGCACGACCGGTGGTTCGGCACGGGTGCGCGGCCCCTGCTGTACGCCGACACCCTACAGGCGGCGGATTTCCTGCCGCCCGCCGAGGGCCGCTGGGTGGCGGCCCCGGCCATCGCCGCCGCGTCGCGCATCGGAAAGAGCGCACGGGTATGCCACTTTACCAGTCCGCCGCCGGACCGGGTGAATTATCTGGTGACGCGGGCGGGCGAACCGCTGACGCCGCCGGCCCTGCGATTTTTGCAGGAGCTGAAGGACCACCTGTTGGCGCAGGACAATGTGCAGGTGTACCTGTAAAGAAAAATGGCGGGAATGGCAAGAAAACGCCTTGACAGGCCGACGATTTTGGCATAACATAGATGTGTTGAATAGGATCCGGTAGGTAAGGCTACCGCGAGGGATACGGACTGCTGCCGCGAAGTGGTGGAGACACCATCAGAGGGTTTGAGCAGGTGCCATCGAAAGCAAGGTGGCATCTAATGCAGTTTCACCGCCCCGCGATGCTAAAGCTTGTAACGGTGCAGAACAGGGCGCATTGGCGCACTTTGCGGCACGCAGCAGGCTACTACCTGCTGCGTATTATTTTGCCTGAAGGGAGGGAACAGGCTTGATCGATTATCAGGAGGAACTGGAGCAATACCAGGAACGGATAGACGAACTGGCGAAGGAAAAACGCTACGCCGAACTGCGGGACCTGTTCCTGCCCATGGAGCCGGCGGATATTGCCCTGCTGCTGGAGGAGGGCAAGCAGGAGCAGATGCCCCTGCTGTACCGACTGCTGCCCAAGGAGCTGGCGGCAGAGGTGTTCGTGGAGCTGGAGTCCGACAGCCAGGAAATGCTCATCAACGGCTTCTCCAACACGGAGTTGAAGGAAGTGCTGGACGAGCTGTATCTGGACGACGCGGTGGACATCGTGGAGGAGATGCCCGCCAGCGTGGTCATCCGTATCCTGGACAAGGCCACGCCGGAGATGCGTAAATCCATCAATGAAATACTGAAATACCCGGAGGACAGTGCCGGCTCCATTATGAACATGGAGTTCCTGTCCCTGAAGAAGGACATGACGGTGGAGGACGCCTTCAAGCGCATCCGCCGTATCGGCGGTGAGCTGGAGACCATCAACATCCTGTACGTCACCGACCCCACCCGGCACCTGCTGGGCGTACTGTCGGTCCGCGACCTGCTGCTGGCAGAGGAGGACGACCTGATCGAGGAGATCATGGACCCGGACGTGGTGTGGGCCAAGACCACGGACGATAAGGAGGACGTGGCCCAGGCGCTGAGCAAGTACGACTTCCTGGCTATGCCGGTGGTGGATCAGGAAAACCGCCTGGTGGGTATTGTCACCGTCGATGACGCCATGGACGTCATGGAGGCGGAGGCCACCGAGGATATGGAGAAAATGGCCGCCATCACCCCCACGGATAAGCCCTATCTGAAAACGGGCGTGGTCAGCACCTTCAAGGCGAGAATCCCGTGGCTGCTGCTGCTGATGGTGTCCGCCACCTTCACAGGGCTTATTATTGCCAATTTTGAAAACTCGCTGGCGGTGCTGCCGGTGCTGACCGCCTATATCCCCATGCTGATGGATACCGGCGGCAACTGCGGCTCCCAATCCAGCGTGACCGTGATCCGCGCCATCTCCCTGTCCGAGGTGGATTTCTCCGACATCTTCCGGATCATCTGGAAGGAGCTGCGCGTGGCGCTGCTGTGCGGCGTGGTGCTGGCCGTTGCCAATTTCGGAAAAATGATGTTGGTGGACCGGTTGCTGCTGGGAAACACGTCTCTTTCTCCCATGGTGGCCGCCGTGGTCTGCGGAACGCTGGTGTGCACCATTGCGTGTGCAAAATTCGTGGGCTGCTCGCTGCCGCTTCTGGCGAAAAAAATCGGCCTGGACCCGGCGGTTATGGCGTCTCCCTTTATTACCACCATTGTGGATGCGCTGTCCCTTCTCATTTATTTCGCCTTTGCAAAATCGCTTTTGGGCGTATAATCCCACCGAAGCGGTACACAATAAAGTCAGGCCTTACGGCCTGACTTTTCTTTTTTACGGGAGGAAACACCATGAACAGAGCCTGTACCAACGATGGGTGCGCCTGCACCCCCAATGCGTCCATCAAGTGCACCGTCACCAACTGCGCCCACCACTGCAAGGACGTGGACAACTGCGGTCTGACCGCCATTCAGGTGGGCACCCACGAGAGCCGCCCCACCATGGACCAGTGCACCGACTGCCAGAGCTACCAGAAGTGCCAGTAAACCCCGCGCCCGGATGGGCGCATACATAAAGGAGGCGGCACAATGCAGGCAAAGACAAAATATGCCCTGTCCGGCACGGCGGCAGGGCTGGTGAACGGACTGTTCGGCGGAGGCGGCGGCATGGTGCTGGTGCCCCTGCTGAACGGCTGGTGCGGTCTGGAGGGCAAACAGGCCTTCGCCACCTGCGTGGCGGCCATACTGCCCCTAAGCGCCGTCAGCGCGGCAGTATACCTGCTGCGGCAAGCCTTCGACTGGGCCGCCGCGCTGCCGTACCTCATCGGCGGACTGGTGGGCGGTCTGGTGGGCGGACGGCTGTTCCACCGGGTCAGCGTCACATGGCTGCGGGGACTGTTCGCCGCCTTTCTGCTGTACGGCGGCGTGAGGTATATCCTGTGAAAAGTTGGCTGATACCAATGGCTGCGGGGTTCGGCGCCGGCATCCTGTCCGCCTGGGGCGTGGGCGGCGGGACCCTGCTGCTGTTGGTTATGACGCTCATTTTGGGTGTTCCGCAGCAGCAGGCCGCCGCGGTCAATCTGCTGTACTTCCTGCCTACGGCGGCCATGGGCGTCATCGCCCACAAGCGGAATGGGTTGCTGGAAACAGAGGTGCTGAAATCCGCTATCCCCTGGGGCACAACGGCTGCGGCGGCCGGTGCACTGGCAGCGACGGCGGTGGACACAGCGGTACTGCGGCGGCTGTTCGGGGCATATCTGCTGCTGGCGGCCGCCGGCAGCCTGCGGCAGCTGTGGCGGGAACGAAGGCGAAAATAGCCGCAAATTCCGGCAACAAAATGTATACTATTTGTTTATTATCTGTAAATATCCGTCGTTTTGCGGTGTAAAACAGGGACAAGGCCATGGCCTTGTCCCTGTTTCTGCGCTGTAAAGTGATCATCCCTCCACCGGGTAGAGGACGACCGTCACATCAAAGGTCTGTCCGTCACGCCGGATAGTGAGCACGACGCTCTCGCCCACGATGTGGGTCCGGCGGACGGCCAGCAGATCGGTGTTGGTGCTGACGCCTATACCGTCCGCCGCCAGAATTACGTCGCCCTTCTGCAGCCCCGCTTCCTCGGCGCCGAAGTTTTCCGTGACGGAATCGATCACCGGGTGGGTCGTACCGTCGGCAAATTCCGTCTCCTGCACGTAGACGCCGATCGAGGGCAGGCCGCGGAAGCCTCCGGTGGCGATGATATCATTGATGACGGACACCACACGGCTGGATGGAACAGCAAAGCCCAGGCCCTCCACCGTGGCAGAGATGTCGGACAGGGTGTTGCTCATCTTTAGTGTGTTGATGCCGATGACCTGGCCGTACTCATTGATCAGCGGGCCGCCGGAGTTGCCGTTGTTCAGGGCAGCGGTGGTCTGGAGCAGCGTCATCACGCGGCCCTCCATGGTGACGGGACGGTCGATGGCGGAGATGATGCCCTGGGTCAGTGTGCCCCGCAGCTCAACGCCCAGCGGGTTGCCGATGGCGTAGACCGTATCGCCCACCTGGCATTCCTCACTGTCGCCCAGGGGCGCAGTGGGCAGGCCGGAGGCGTTCACCGCCTTCAGCAGCGCCAGATCCTCCGTGCTGCTGAAGCCCACCAGCTCCGCCTCGTAGCGGTCGCCGTTGTACAGCGCCACCAGCGCGTTCTGCCCGCCGGCGATCACATGGGCGTTGGTGACGATATAGCCGTCCGCCGTCAGGATGACCCCGGTGCCGACACTGGCTTTTTCGCCCAGGTCGGTGAGCACCAGCACCGTGGCGGGGTTTACCTGCTGATAGACCTGCTGGATAGTCAGCTTCTCTTCCCCCGCCTTTTCGCAATAAAAGCGCAGATCGGGGTCCGTGTCCGCCCGGGGGATGGTGGGCACATCGCTCTTGAAGATATCCACGATACTGCTGGCATCGTGATCGCCGTCGTCGAAGTCATCGCCATAGCCGTCCGTATTGCTGCCCCGCAGGGCGGAGACGATGGCCACCCCCAGCACCACGCCTACCAGCACGGCCAGGATGACCAGAAACGTCCACAGGCCCTTGCGGCTGCGGCGCTTCTCCTGCCGGACAGCTTTTGGCGCCGCAGCAGCGGGCATGGGGCCCGGCTGCACATAGCAGCCCGTGATCTCCTGCCCCTCGTCCGGACGGACATACCAACTGACGACCTCGTCCGGCTCCTGCTCCGGGGCAGGAGCCGCCGGATCGGGCGTCAGCGGCATTTTATTTTCATCATACATATTCAGAGTACCTCTCGGGGCGCGCCGTGCGCCATCTGCATGGTAAAGGTAAAGGCCGTTACACCGTCCTGACTGGTGACGGTGATCTGCTCCTTGTGCTGGGCCAGGATGGTCTTGACGATATACAGCCCCAGGCCGTAACCGTCCTTGTCCTCACTGCGGGACTTATCGGACTTGTGGAAGCGCTCGAACAGCAGCGGTATCTCCTCCGCCGGAATGGTGGGCCCCAGGTTGCGGACGGTGACATAGGCCTTCTCGCCGTTGACCGCCAAACCCAGATACAGCTGGGAGCCAGGGGTGGCGAATTTTGCCGCATTCTCCAGCAGGTTGTAAATGACCTGGGTGATCAGATCCCGGTCGCCCTGGACCATGACGGAGTCCTCGGGGATCTCCGCGTCCACGTCCAGCCCACGGTCCGTGATCTTCTTCTCCATGGACAGCAGGGCAATACGGGCGGACTCACAGAGATCAAACTCCTCCTTCTTCATCTCCTTGTTCTGTATCTGGGAGATATCCAGCATACGCCGCACCAGGCGGCTGAGACGGCGGCTCTCGTCGGAGATAATCTGAAGATACTGGCGCTCCTTCTCCGGCGGGATGGTGCCGTCCAGAATGCCGTCGGTGTAGCCGGCGATGGTGGTCATGGGGGTCTTCAGCTCATGGGACACATTGGCGATAAAGTCCCGGCGCTGGCGCTCCGTCTCCTGCAGGGAGTCGGCCATGGCATTGAAGGAGGCCGCCAGCTCACTGATCTCGCCGCAGTCACCGGTCTCCTGCATCCGTACATCGAAATCGCCGCCGGCATAGGCACGGGTCGCCTTGACCATCTCGGTCAGGGGCTGTATCTGCCGCATGGAGGTGACAAAGCTGGCCACGAACGCCAGCAGCAGGATAATGGCGCTGGTCATAAAGAACAGGGCGATGAATGAGCGCCACATCTGCATGAGCTCGGCGCTGTTCATCACCGCCAGCACCAGGCCCAGAGTGTTGCCGTCCGCGTCTGTCATGGGCACGCCCACCACGAACTGCTTTTTCTCATATACGCCCACGGTGCTGCGGCCCTCGTACAGTCTCTCGCTGCCCAGCACCGTTTGGGTAATGTCCTCGGGGACAACGACGGTCTTTCCGGCCAAATCGGCATCCGTCGTCAGCAGGACGCTGCCGGTGGTGTCGCAGATCAGGAAGTCCACGTCCGTCATCCGGGAGGCCACGCCGGCCAGAGAGCGCAGCGCGTCCCCCTGGTCACGCTCGGCGTCATCGCCGGCGGTAAAATAGTCCACGGACAGCTGCGCCACCAGCACCGCCCGGTCCTGCATCTCCTGCCGCTTCTCCGAGACGGTGTAGTTATAGCTCAGCGCGTAGAAGGACACGCCCAGCAGGGCCATGGTCAGCACCACCATACCGGCGGTGAGCATAAACTGCCGCCAATACAGGCTGCCGGTGATACGTTTGATCCTCTCGCCCATGCTTACTTCACTTCAAACTTATAGCCCACGCCCCAGACAGTTTTCAGCTCCCACTGGTCCGAGACATTTTCGATCTTCTCCCGCAGGCGCTTGATGTGCACGTCCACGGTGCGGCTGTCGCCGAAATAGTCAAAGCCCCAGACCTCGTCCAGCAGCTGGTTGCGGGTATAGACCCGGTTGGGCGTGGCCGCCAGATGATACAGCAGCTCCAGCTCTTTGGGGGGCGTGTCCACCTTCTTGCCGTCCACCAGCAGCTCATAGCTGTCCAGATTGATGACCAGTTTGTCAAACACCAGCTTCTTCTTTGTGTCATCGGGTATCTCACTGCGGCGGAGCACGGCATTGATCCGGGCCATGAGCTCCTTCATCTCGAAGGGCTTGACCAGATAGTCGTCCGCGCCCATCTCCAGTCCGGTGATGCGGTCGCCCACGTCGCTCTTGGCAGTGAGCATAATGATGGGCGTCTTGCCCTTCTCGCGGATATGGGCGCATACGCCCCAGCCGTCCACCACGGGCAGCATGATATCCAGCAGCACCATGTCGGGGGCCTGCTTGTCGTACTCCTCGATGGCCTTGCCGCCGTCATAGGCGCTGCGGACCTCGAAGCCCTCCTTCTCCAGGTACATACGGATCAGATCGGATATATTGCGGTCATCCTCGACCACCAGAATGTTGCGTGCCATAGGCGCTCTCCTCCCGGTACATATCGTTGGGTATATCTTACATCCTGCGGGGCAGGCTTTTCCTGAACAATTTGTGAATATCCCGCATAATTTATAGATTATACCACGTTTTTGCCCGCTTGTCACGCATTTCCGTGCCCCTGACCCCTTGCCCCGATATCAGCCCGCCGGTCCGATGGTCACGCCGGTGTAATACCACGCCAGTATCTCCTGCCAGGTCTTCCCCGCCTTTGCCAGCTGCTCCGCGCCGTACTGGCTCATGCCCACACCGTGGCCGTAGCCGGTGACGCGGAACGTAACGCTCTCCGCATCCGCCGTCAGGGTAAAGCAGGCCGAGCGCAGGGAAAAGATGCGGCGCATCTCCGTGCCCTCGATGTCCGTACCGCCCACGGAGACGGTCTCTACCCGGCCGGAATCATTCTCCGTCACTGCGCCGAACCACGTCTCCGGCGCGCCGGTAAGTTTTATCTCCGGGTGGGCCGCCAGCAGACGGTCTTTTGCCTCCGCCGCGGTGAAGGTCACGGTGCTGTAATAGTTGGGTACGGTGTCGGCACTCTCCGGGCTGGCGACGCTGGCCAGATAGGGCAGGTCGCCGGACCAGACATCCCCGGCCGCGGCGGTCCTGCCCGCCGAGGATGAGTGGAACACCGCCAGGATCGGTTCCCCGTCGTAGAGGGCCACCAGACCGTCCGTGTCCGCCACAGCCTGGACGACGCGGGTATTCCAGGGAGCAAAGTCGGCGGCCCACTTTTCCTTTGCGGCTGTCTCGGAGAGATAGGCGCTGCAGCAGGTATGGTCCGTACAGAAGTCGGCGTCGGGATGCGCGTCCTTACGGCCCTGCGGCAGCTGGTAGTAGACGTAGGTACGCTCGGCCGCGGCCTGGGCCTTCAGCGCCTCCATCTCAAAGGAAGCAGGCATCTCGCCGCGGACCACGCCCACAAGGTAGTCCCGCAGCGTCATCCGCTCCGCCGCCTCCCCGGTTTTTATGGTCAGCACGACCTCCCCGTCCCCCTGCGCCTGCGGTGTCTCCGGCGCAGGCGCGTCCGGCTCCGTGGCGGTGAGGTAGGCGCCGCCGAAGAGCAGCACCATCAGAATAAGGGCCGCCGCCGCGCTTTTTTTCATGGCTGCCACCTCCTTTTTTACACGATATGCAGGGCCTGTCCGGGGCATACATAAAATTCCGCAGGCGGGAAATGCTACCGGAAAATGGCAGACGGAGGACAGAAGGCATCATGGAACAGGCAAAACAGGGCGGAAACGAGACGGCCCCGGAAATGGCGGGCTATTATCGCGGCGCAGGGTGCTTTTCGCTGAAAGCGGCGGAGCTGAACGAGCTGCTGGGCGTGGGCCGGTGCTTTGATATGACAGGGCGCGACCTGTCCATCGGCGGGCGGCAGGCGCGGCTGTGGGTGGTAAACGGCTACGCCCAGGAGGACCTGCTGGAGCGGGTCATCGCCGGGTGGAGTGCATAATTTTAAGTGTAAATGACACATACATGGACGCACAGGAGGTT
>ENA-UOJJ01000292-UOJJ01000292.1-human-gut-metagenome-genome-assembly--contig:-CS66-NODE-292-length-89051-cov-24.381208_pt1 | contig 89051 bp, 96 predicted proteins | sample MGYA00242343_ERZ723890 | MGnify/ENA metagenome assembly ERZ723890
CTCCTCCTTTCCCCAGCGGGCCTTGCGTCCCGCCGGGGACCCCATACCAAAACACGCTTGGGGCTGTGCCCCAAGACCCCCCTAACGCTCAAGCTGCGGCTGGATACGAATTGGACTTTTCAGCAAATGCTGAAAAGCCGATCCGTACGGCGCCGCAGATACGCTCTCAAGGTGCCTACGGCACATTATATTTTGGATTCTGCAGGGACCGAATTAAAAATCAACCTTATAAGCGTCATCGCGTCGGACGCAACCTTCGCTTAAGTCGGGCTGACCCTGCGCTTTGCTCCGGGCAGCCCTCCCCGCTGCGGTGCATCCTCCTTTCCCCACAAGGTCTTACGACCTTGCGGGGGCCCCGATTATACGGGGCGTACCGACGCGTTACGGGTCTTTAGGGCGGAGCCCTGAATGACTTTTGGTTACTTTTCTTCATAGAAAAGTAACCCCCCGCCGGGCAGGCGTGCCAGCCGTCACCCTGCGGTGACTCCGCCCCGCCGTCAGGCGAGATGAAACCGCGCCTAAATAATATTTGCTAAACTTTAGCTGAAAGTTTTATTCCGCACGCAGCCGCATGGGCAGCACCAGGAACAGGAAATGGTCGCCCTCCAACGGAAGGACCTTCATGGGACTTAAAGGGCCGCACAGCTCCAGCCGTACCATATCAGTATCGACATTTTTAAGGGCATCCAACAAAAAGCGGTTATTAAAGCCCATTTCCAACAGGTTGCCGGTGGTGGAGCAGCAGCATTCATCGTAAGCCTTGCCGATGCTGGTGGAGCAGCTCATCTTAATGACCGATTCGCCGAAATCTACCCGCAGCGGACTGCGCAGCCGGTCGCTGATGAGCAGGCTGGTGCGCTCGATGGAATGGATGAGGGCACGGGTATTCACCACCACATTGGTGCTGCTCTCCCGCGGGATGGCCGCGTGATAATCGAGAAAGTCGCCCTCCAGCAGACGGCTGACCAGAGTGCAGTTGCCCATATCAAAGAGGATATGCTTGCGGCTGGCTTCCACCACCACATTACCTTCCTCGCCCATCAGCTTCAGCAGCTCACCCAGCGTTTTGCCGGGGACGATGAACCGCATCGGCTCGTGGTGCTCCACCTTTTCCCGGCGCAGCGCCAGCCGGAAGCCATCCACCGCCACGACCACCAGTTCGTCATCCTGCAGCTCAAACAGACAGCCGGTTTGTACGGGCTTGGTATCATTGGTGGCAATGGCGTAGCGGGTCATATCCACCATGGAGGAGAGGGTCTCCATGGGGATGGAGAAGCCTTGGGCCTCCCCTACCTCCGGCAGCTCAGGGAATTCTTCCGAGGTCATGCCCAGGATGGTGAACTGGGAAACACCGCCGGTGATCTGCACCAGACACCGGTCATCTGCTTCGATGGTGACCTCATCACTTTCGATGCGGCGGATAATATCCGAAAAGACCTTGGCGGGAATGATGATCTCGCCGGTTTTTTCTACCTTGGCATCCACGATGGCGGTAATGCCCATTTCCAGATTGTAGCTCATCAGGGTGATCTCCTTGGTGGTGACCCGTACCAAGATCCCCTCCAGGGCCAGCAGGGTGCTTTTGGGGCTGACGGCCAGCAGGGCGGAATTAATGCCCTGATTAAGCTCCCCGGTATTGCAGGTAAATTTCATCATCATTGCGGTGTCGTCCTCCTTGTTTCACGGCGGAAAGGGGCAGCTGCGGTTTTTCACAGCGCGCGGCCGCCTGCGGCGGTCCTTTTTCCCTTTTAGTGCTTTCTTCCGTGAATATAAAATATAAAAATCAGTAGCCGTAGTAGAGCGTGTGGGAATGTGGAATGGGGATAAATAGGCTTGTATTGATGCGGGCTTGTACCCGATAGCGCGGTATGGAAAGAGATACGGAAAGTTTGTGGGGAATGTGAAAAGATTCTGGACTTTGCACAGCGGGGTGGAAAACCCGGTGTGCAAAGTGGAAAAGCTGTGGGAAGATATCAGCCGTTCAGGTTGCGGATATTTTTGATGATATCCTCGATGACTTCCTTTTTGCGGGGATCGGTCTGGATGGCCTTGGTGACCTGCTGAAGGGCATACACCACGGTGGAGTGATCCCGCCCGCCGAACTCCTGGCCGATCTCCAGCTGAGTCATGCCGGTGATCTCCCGGACCACATACATGGCCACCTGCCGGGCGGTGGAGATTTGATTGCTGCGGCGCTGTCCCCGAATATCCTCGGCGGTGACACCGTAGGTGCGGGCCACCTCATCGATGATGCGGTCGACGGTGACAGGCAGCGGGGTCTGCTCGGTCATGATATCCTGGATGGCGTTTTCGGCCAGCAGCATGGTGATAGGCGCTCCGGTCAGATTGGCGTGGGCATCCAGCCGCTTGACAACGCCCTCCAGCTGGCGCACATTATCCTTCAGCTTGCCGGCGATGAAGGCCGCAACATCCTCCGGGAGGTCAAGTCCCAGGCTATCCGCCTTACGGCTGATGATGGCCATGCGGGTCTCAAAATCCGGGGGCTGAACATCCACCAGCAGGCCCCATTCAAAGCGGGTGCGCAGCCGGTCCTCCAGTGTTTTGATTTCCTTGGGGGGACGGTCGCTGGTCAGGATGATCTGCTTGCCGCATTCATACAGCGAATTGAAGGTGTGGAAAAATTCCTCCTGGGTGCTTTCCTTGCCGGCGATGAACTGAATATCATCCACGGCCAGCAGGTCGGCCTGGCGGTATTTTTCCTTGAACTCGGCGGTGGTGCCGTTGCGGATGGCCAAAATCAGCTCATTGGCGAATTCCTCGCCCTTGACATACAGGAGCTTATAATCCGGGTGATTTTGGCGTATCTTGCCGCAGATGGCATAGATGAGGTGGGTTTTGCCCAGGCCGCTGCCGCCATACATAAAGAGCGGGTTGTAGCTTTTGGCGGGGTTATTGGCTACCGCCCAGGCCGCGGCGTGGGCCAGGCTGTTGCCGCTGCCCACCACGAAGGTCTCGAAGGAATACTCCTTTTCGGGCTGGAAATCCAGCCGGTTATTCTCCTGCGCCGCGGGGGCTGCGGGGGCAGCCTCGCGAGAGGTGATCTCCACCTGCACCGGGAAGCCCATGATCTCCTCAAAGCTGGCGGTGAGCAGGGCATTGTATTTTTCGTTGACGATATCCCGCTTGAACTGTGTGGTGCATTGCAGGCAGGCGGTGCTGCTATCCAGGGCGGTCAGCTCCAGCTCCCGGATCCAGAGATCATAGGCGACCTCGCTCATTTCGCCGCGGCACAGCTGCTTTACCCTTTCGAATACATCGGAAAAAGAATCCATATTGAACCTCATTTCATTTGCATCCCCGGTTTTCCACAGGGGATAAATACCTATTTTATATAATAGCACATTTGGGGCCAAAGCACAACAGAAAAGGCCCGAAAAGCGTGGGATTTTTCCACATTTCCATGGGGCATAGGTGGAGGAAAACGCCAGGCGGCGGAGGCGGAGCCTTTTTGCAAGTCTTAGTTAGCACGCCTACCCGGCGGGGATAGTTTATGGTCGCCTAACGGCGTCGCGGAGTCGCCGGAGGGTAACGGTCCATACGGCTCGCCGCCGGGGCGTTCCTTTTACTCGTGCGCGTCGTCGCGGGCTTTGCTCCATGTCGGGTTGCTATCCCTATGGGATAGACAGCCCTCCAACGCTCCGCCGCTCCTCCTTTCCCCAGCGGGCCTTGCGTCCCGCCGGGGGCCCCATACCAAAACGCACTTGGGACTGTGCCCCAAGACCCCCTAACGCTTAAGCTGCGGCTGGATACGAACGATGTAAACATCGTCCGTACGGCGCCGCAGATACATACGCTCTCAAGGTGCCTGCGGCGCATTTTTATGTAGAGATTGTAGATAGAGTCCCCCTTCCTCGCCACGAGTGAGGGGGAAAGCTTGGTTCCCCTTGACCGTATTTTGGTTCCTTTTGTACGCACAAAAGGAACGCCCCGGCGGCGAGCCGTACAGGCTTTGCACCCTGCAAAATCAATGCCCCGCCGCTAGGCGACCACAATCTTGGCCTAATATTTCTTTTACCTACTTTTCATCACAGAAAAGTAGCCTACGCCCTCCCCACATCTTGTACCCATCCGGCAGGGCGGCCACTATTTACGCCGCAGGGCAATAAAATCCCGCAAAAACAGTAGCTTTTTCTTGACAGAGGGACAAGAATTAAGGTATAATTCAAAATTGCAGGGTCATCTCTACCAATAGCGCGTTGGTACAGGTGGCCGACCACATCAGGCAGGCTCCCGCGCCGGGGCCGCCGCCAAGACCCGGAAGGAGGGGAAGAACGATGCTCAGAACCTATCAGCCTAAAAAGAGACAGAGAAGCAAAGTCCATGGGTTCAGAAAGAGAATGGCTACCGCCAATGGCCGCAAGGTCCTGGCCCGCAGACGTGCCAAGGGCAGAGCCAGACTGACCCACTAAGAAAGATGCCCACAGCGCCTATGCCGTGGGCATTGTTTTTAGTCTTACCGCACATACTACAGGGAACTGAAAACGCGAAGGCAGCGGTGTGAAAGGGACGCCCTCTCCTCTTTCTTCTCAGTCCGGCACGCCGCACTACTGCCCGCTTCTCCCGCGGCGCAGGGAAGGGACCCAAACCATGAAAACCACCGTCATCATCAAGAAAAACCGCGACTTTACCCGCATGTACCGCCGGGCAAAGACAAAAACCAGCCCGCTGCTGGTCACCTACTGTGCCCGCAACCGGCTGGGACATAACCGCATCGGCATCACCGCCAGCAAGCGCGTGGGCGATGCTGTCCGCCGCAACCGCGCCAAGCGCGTCATCCGTGCCGCCTATACCGGTTTGGAGCAGCAGCTGCCACAGGGCTATGATTTCATTTTTGTGGCCCGCAGCCGTACCGCCCACTGCAAAATGCAGCCGGTACAGCAGGCTATGCTGCAGCAGATCACCGCATTAACGGCGGCGCCATCCGCGGTGCGGGAGGCGGGACAGACATGAAGCGGGTGTGGCAATTCCTAAAAAAAATATGCAGCGAGCTATTGATCCTGCCCATCAGGTTCTACCAGAAGTGCATCTCCCCCCTTATTCCTCCCAGATGCCGATTTTCCCCCACCTGCTCCTGCTACGCGGTCACGGCGCTGCGGCGCTTTGGCCCCATCCGGGGGAGCCTGCTGACCCTGTGCCGTGTGGCACGGTGCCAGCCCTTTGGCCGCCCGGGGTACGATCCGGTGCCCCAGCGCTTTTCCCTGCGCCCCTTTGCCGGCGCCGAGCAGGAAAAGCAGCAGGCGGCGCACCCTTCCCAGCCCCCTGTCGGAGAAAATACCGGCGAGGAAACTATTCCCCATGAAAATGGGAACGGAGGACCATCCTTATGAATTTTATTATGACAGTTTTCGGCTACCCCTTTGGGTGGCTGATGTATGGCCTGTACCACCTGGTAAGCAATTACGGCGTGGCGCTGGTGCTCTTTACCCTCATCGTTAAGCTGCTCCTGTTCCCTCTGGGCCTCAAGCAGCAGAAATCCACCGTAAAGATGCAGATCATCCAGCCCAAGATCCAGGAGATCCAGGCCAAGTACAAGAATAACCAGGCCAAAATGAATGAAGAGCTGCAGGCTCTGTACTCCAAGGAAAACTACAACCCCATGAGCGGCTGCGGCACCCTGCTCATTCAGCTCCCGGTCATCTTTGGTCTGTTGGATGTAGTGTATAAGCCCCTGACCCACCTGCTGCGCTTCTCCAAGGAAACCATCACCGCCCTTACCGAGGTCGCGGGCACCCTGGGCATCGCCACCACCGGCTACGCCCCCCAGATCAGCATTTACCAGAGCGTCATGCAGAATCCCGCCGCTTATTCCAGCGTAGGCGCCGATGTCATCGCCAAGATCCAGTCCCTTGATATGGGCTTCCTTGGTATGGATCTTTCCGGCACCCCCAACCTGCCCTGGCAGGGCGGCTGGAACTGGCTGGTCATCATCCCGCTGCTCTCCGGTCTTACCGCGCTGCTTTCTTCCGTTATTTCCATGAAGAACAGCCCCAATATGGGTCAGGCCGGCGCCAGCATGAAGATGATGATGTATATCATGCCCCTCATCTCCATTTGGTTCACCTTCATGGTGCCCATCGGCGTAGGTATCTACTGGACCCTTTCCAATGTGTTCGGCTGTGTCCAGTCCCTTGTACTCAATAAGATCTACAACCCCAAGGAAGTAGCCGAAAAGCTGCAGGCCGAGGCCAAGGAGCGTGCCGAGCGGGAGCGCCAGGAGCGCATCGAGGCCAAGAAACGGGCCAAGGAAGCCCTGAAGAACGGCGAAAAGGTGGAGGATACCACCTATCTTTCCGATAAGGAAAAGATAAAGGAAGCCCGCCGCCGCTATGCCGAAAAGTACGGCGATGAATACATCGATGATTGATGCCGCCGAATAACGAGGTAACTGAATATGATAAAAGAGATCATTGCTACCGGCGTGGATGCCAATGCCGCGATCGAAAGCGGTGCGCTGCTGCTGGGACTGCCCCGTGAAGAGGTGCAGTTTGAGATCATTGACCTGCCCCGTAAGGGCGGGTTCCTGGGCTTGAAGAAGCTGCCCGCCAAGGTGCGCGTATGGGTGGAGCTGCCCGATGAAAAGCCCGCAAGGAGCGAAAAGCCCCGCCGGCAGGAGGCCCCCAAGAAGGAACAGAAAGCCGAAAATAAGCCCGCCGCCCCCAAGGCGGAAAAACCCGCCCGGAGCGAGAAACCCGCTCCCCGCGTCGAAAAGCCCATCAGGGTCGAAGCCGAAAAGCCCGCTCCCGTGGAGATAGAGCCCACCGGGGAGGTGCGCGCCAAGGTGGAAAAGGCCGCCGCCTATGTCACCGAGATCCTGAAGGCCATGGGCCTGACCGACTTTACCCTGACTCCCCGCTACTACGAGGAAAATGTCCGCCTGCAGCTGGCAGGTGAGCAAATCGGCGGCGTCATCGGCCGCCGGGGCGAGACCCTGGATGCCATCCAGTACCTGGCCAGTCTGGTAGCCAACCGCGGTGAGGGCGAGTATATCCGCCTTTCCATCGATAGCGGCAATTACCGTGAAAAGCGCGCCCGTACCCTGGAGGCCCTGGCCCGCAAGCTGGCCAACCAGGCTGTGCGCACCGGCCGCAGCATCACGCTGGAGCCGATGAACCCCTATGAGCGCCGCATCATCCATGGCGCGGTTTCCACCGTCAAGGGCGCTACCAGCTCTTCCACCGGTGTGGAACCCAACCGCCGTGTTGTGATCAGCTCCACCGTACCGCCTACCGGCGGCAAGGAAGGCAGCCGTGAGGGCGGCCGTGGCGGCCGGAATGGTCGTGGCGGCAACCGCCGCGGCAACGGTGGCCGTGGCAACGGCGGTGAGCGCCGCAGCCGTCCCGCCGGTGAGCGCCGTCCCCGCCTGGAGGATCCGCCCGCTATCGGCGGTCCCGTCCGCCGGGAGCAGGCTGAAACCGCCCCCAAGAGTGAAAAGAGCGCTGTGGAGCAGGAGATCCTCTCCGCGAATACCGGCAAGCGCTACGGTAAAATTGATATCTAATCTCCATAAAAGGCCCCCGGATCTTTCCGGGGGCCTTTCGCGTCCCAATCATACCTTGTGTAGGGAAAAAGTCCCGCACCCGCAAAGGCCAGGCAAGCACGCCTACCCGGCGTGGGGTTGCTTTTCTGTGAAGAAAAGTAACCCCCTGCGGCGAGCGCCCCCTGCAAATTCCTCCCCTTCCCCGCATAGGAATGGGATAAAGCGGATTAAAAGGGAGGTCATGTGATGAAAGGGATAAAAAAGCTGCTGGCGGCAGGACTGGCGGGGCTGCTGCTTACCGTACCCGTGGGCGCCGAGGAAACCACCTGGGAGGAGATCCCCAATGCCAATATCCCGGCGGCGGTGATTCAAAAGGAGGTGGCCGAGGCCGAAGGAATGCAGGTGGCACTTTCTCTGCCGGTCAAAAGCGCTATTCTCATCGACCAGAACACCGGCACTGTGCGGTACGAGATGAACGCTGATGAAAAGCTGCCCCCGGCCTCCATCACCAAGATCATGAGCCTGTTGCTCTTTATGGAGGCGCTGGACAGCGGCAAAATAGCCCTGACCGATACCGTGACCTGCAGCGAGGCGGCTGCGGGCTTTGGCGGCAGCCAGATATGGCTGAAGCCCGGCGAGGAGATGACGGTGGATGACCTGCTGAAGGCGGTAGCGGTGCAGAGCGCCAATGACGCTACCGTGTGCCTGGCGGAATATGTAGCGGGCAGCGAGGAAGCCTTTGTGCAGCTGATGAACCAAAAGGCCGCCGAGCTGGGCATGGAAAATACCCACTTTGCCTGCTGCGCCGGGCTGGATAATGAGGGTCATTACAGTACCGCGCGGGATATTGCCCTGATGAGCCGGGCGTTGCTGCGGTACCCCAAGATCACCGATTACACCACCATATGGATGGATACCCTGCGGAACGGCGCCACCAGCCTGGTGAATACCAACCGTCTGGTGCGCTTTTACCAGGGCGCCACGGGGCTGAAAACCGGCACCACCAATGGGGCGGGCTGCTGCCTTTCCGCCAGTGCCAGCCGGGATGGCCTGGGGCTTATCGCGGTGGTGCTGGGCGCCGGCAACAGCAATGACCGCTTTGCGGCGGCACGGGCCCTGCTGGATTGGGGCTACGCCAACCTGGCCGCGGTGAATATCACCCCGCCGGAGCTGGAGCCGCTGGCTGTGATCCGCGGTACCGCTCCCACAGTGGAGCTGACTGCCCAACCGCCCGCGGAAGGGATCGTCATCCCCAAGGGCCAGCGGGAGGCCATGACCCAAACGGTGAACCTGGCCGAAAGCCTGGAGGCCCCCATTGCCGCCGGAACCGAGGTAGGCACCGTGACCGTGACGGTGGAGGGCCAAACGGTGGCCAGCTATCCGGTGGTAACGGCCGCCGCCGTGGAGCGCATGACCTTCGGCCGCGCGTTCCAGCGGCTGGGCCAGGGACTGCTGGCCATGGGGTAAGGCCCCTTGCAAAGGCATAGTGAGCATGCCTACCCGGCGGGGCCTACTTTTGTATGTGTGCGTCGTCGCGGGCTTTGCTCCATGTCGGGTCGCTATCCCTATGGGATAGGCAACCCTCCAACGCTCCGCCGCTCCTCCTTTCCCCAGCGGGCCTTGCGTCCCGCCGGGGACCCCATACCAAAACACGCTTGGGGCTGTGCCCCAAGATCCCCTTGCCGCTAAACTGCGGCAGGATACGAACGATGTAAACATCGTCCGTACAGCGCCGCAGATACGCTCTCAAGGTGCCTGCGGCGCATTATATGTGGGGTAACTGCAAATCGGCAGCAGAAAGCTACCACCGAAAAGCATGTGCGTCCTTGTCAAACGAAGGTAATGAACTTAAAAACTTTCCCCACAGCCGTTCCGTAAATGTGGAGGACTGTGGGGAATACATAGCTGGTTTCGGTTTTCAATGTTACCGATTGACCTCTTTTTTATCGGTGCGGCCCAGCAGGTAATCCACGCTGACATTGTAAAAATCGGCCAAGGCGCAAAGCACCTGTGGTGGCAGCATCCGGCCGCCACTTTCGTAATAGGCATAGGTGCGCTGCGGCACATTGATGGCCGCACCCACCTGCTGCTGGGTCAGATCAGCATCTTCCCGCAGGTCGCGGATCCTTTGGTATTTTATCATTACGATCACCCCAGGGACAGTATAGGGGTGAATAAATTGTTCTATTTATAAAATGAACATATTGTTCTAAAATGATTTGTGAAAGGAGATGCTCAAAGTGGAAAAAGAGGAATGCATCCAAATTATGATGATACAGGATAAAATCATCGCGGCACAGCAGGAGTGTGAAGAAGCCTGCCTGCAAAGTGATACACCGGATTACCGAATGCTGTACTTTAGGCTTTTTGCCCGAATGGAGGAAGTGCGAAAGCTGCTGGAGCTGAGATAAATCAAAATAAAAAGCCCCCGCTGAGGGGGCGGGGGTCAGGGCAGCTCTGGTTCCCGGCGGATGTGGAACAGCGCCCGGAGCAGACCGGAAAGCAGGCGTGGGCTGCGGTAAACTACAACCTTCATACAGTTACTCCTCCTTTTGGCAAGTGACAGCAGCTAACGGCGGCAGCGAAAGCCAAGGATCACCAAACCGATGGCCGCAAAGACCAGCGCGGTGCGCAGCTCGCCGCACAGGGCCAGCAGCACCCCTAGTCCAAAGGCCATGCAGCACAGCGCCAGGGGGCAGTCGCCCCGGCGGCGGGGAGAACGCCTGCGGTACATGGCCTCTCCCCCTTCCCTTTCGTTGCTACGCCATCCTATGCGGCCGGAGGGGAATGGGTGCAGGGGCTATGCCCGCTTCCTTTTGGGGCAGAATATCGCCCGCAGCAGGAAAAACAGGGCGGCGGAAATGACTGTGCCAAAAAGGTTCATCAGGATGTCATCCACATCAAAGCTGCGCCCCACTATGGGCTGGATCAACTCAATGGCAATGGTGGCGCACAGCCCCGCCAGCACCGTGCGGCCCCAGTTTGCCTGCGGCCGGTACAGCGGGTATAAAAGCCCAAATGGCAAAAACAGCAGGATATTATCACGGTTTTCCGTTGTGAAATTCCGGAAAAAGTCAAAGGAAAAATCGTAATCCATCACAAACCACGGCAGCCCGCCCTGGGAGGGCCTGCCGTAGAACAGCAGATAGTAGAGATCGGAAACGGGGTACAGAAAGATGGTAAAGACCAGCAGCCCCGCGAAATAGCACGGGAACAGCGAACGCAGCAGCACCCGCCCGCCGGGCAGCGCGGGCTCTTTTTTGTGCAGCCGCAGGGCATACCACACCCCGGCCGCCAGCGCAAAGGGCAGCGCCTGCAAAAAATATCCCGCCACGGTAGCAAAGAAAAAGTATTGGAAGGTCATGGGTATCCTTTCTTGGTGCAGGGAATGAAAAATCAGCCGTTTGGACTCTGCCGCTTGGTGATGGTGACCTTGCTTACTGTTGCGGTGTCGCTGCCGTAGTCGACTTCATAGTAAATGACGATCACCTGATCCCCGCAGTTGTAAATATCCCCGAAAAGTCCGGAAAGGCCGCTGTCCGGCTCCCCAAATTGTTCCAGCACCTCACTGCGGGGCGTTCCCTCTTTAATAGCCTCAAAGTCTTTCAGGGTGGGCTCCCCGCTGCCGCAGGCGGCCAGCAAGGTAAGGCACAGAACGGCGGCCAGTACAGCCGCTGCAATGATGCGATGTTTCATAGAGTACTCCTTTTCTAAAAAAGCAAGGGCCGGCAGCCCGGGAAAGATCGCTCTCTCCGGGCGCCGCCCCTCTTACAGCCTCATAAGATCGGAAAAATGCCGCTTACCAGTTCTCGATCATCATATCCCGCAGGTGATAGGGAAGGTCCTCCGGCTCGCAGGAAAGGGTGAAGACGATCTGAACATCCTGGGTGGCCCGCAGGCTATCCAGCGTGTTTACCATCTGGGTAAAGGCCTCAAAATCGCGTCCGCACATCTTAAAGACGGGGTCGATGTAAATGTGGGTGATATCATAGTTGCCGGCCAGCAGCCCAGTGATGAAGCCATAAACGGCGTCATAGCCCGCAATGGCGTATTCATCGGAATAAACCAGGCGTGCAGCACTGCTGATCTCATAGGTCAGGCGGACATCCTTTTCGATGACGACAACATAACCCTTGCTCTCCTTTACGGCTTTGTTGGCCATTTCCACTATGGCCTTGGTCTTACCACTGCCCTTGTGTCCTACGATTAACTGTATCATACTTATGATCCTCCTTGGAATTTGGTGGTTGCAGACTATTCTTCCATGGGCGTCGCCCAGAGTTGATAAAATTTATTCTCCCAGCTTGGCCAGCAGCTCCTGCCGCAGGTCCTCATAGCCGGGCTTGCCCAGCAGGGCAAACATATTCTTCTTATAGGCCTCCACGCCGGGCTGGTCAAAGGGATTGACCCCCAGCAGGTAGCCGCTGATACCGCAGGCCAGCATGAAGAAGTACACCATGTAGCCGTACTCCTCCTCATTGATGGCCGGGACCTCCAGCACCAGGTTGGGCACGCCGCCGCGGGTGTGCGCCAGGATAGTCCCCTGCATCGCCCGCCGGTTGATCTGCCGCATCGCCATGCCGGAAAGGAAATTCAGCCCATCCAGGTTTTCGGGGTCCTCCTCCACCGTCAGGTCGGCGGCGGGGGTGATAAAATCAATGACCGTCTCAAACAGGTTGCGGCTGCCGTCCTGGATAAACTGTCCCATCGAGTGCAGGTCGGTGGTAAAGGCCACCGAAGCCGGGAACAGCCCCTTGCCGTCCTTGCCCTCGCTTTCGCCGTACAGCTGCTTCAGCCACTCGCCCATCTGGGTAAAGCGCGGCTCATAGCTCGCGTAGATCTCAATAGCCTTGCCCCGCCGCAGCAGGATATTGCGGATGGCGGCATAGCGGTAGCAGGCGTTGGCGGTAAAGTCCTCATTGGCCAGCTCGGTCATCGCCTTTTCGGCGCCGTGCAGCACCGCATCAATATCGATCCCGGCAACTGCCATCGGTAAAAGCCCCACCACGGTCAGAACAGAATACCGCCCGCCCACATCATCGGGAATGACAAAGGTCTGCCAGCCCTCCCGGTCGGCCAGGGATTTTAGGGTGCCGCGGGCCCGGTCGGTGGTGCAGTAGATGCGCCCCGCCGCCTCCTTGCCGTAGCGCCGCTCCATCATGCCGCGCAGCACACGGAAAGCCAGCGCCGGCTCGGTGGTGGTGCCAGATTTGGAAATAACATTCAGCGAGACCCGCTTGCCCTCGCACAGCGCCAGGATCTCATCCAGGTAGCTGCCGGAAAGATTGCACCCGGCAAAATAGATGGCCGGGCCATCCTTGCCCAGGGCGTTATAGTAGGGGCTGCGCAGCAGCTCGATGGCGCTGCGGGCACCCAGGTAGCTGCCACCGATACCGATGACAACCAGCACATCGGTGTCGCTGCGGATCTTTTCCGCCGCCGCGTGGATGCGCGCCAGCTCCTCTTTATCGTAGTCCCGCGGCAGGGTCAGCCAGCCGTGGAAATCACTGCCCGCGCCGGTGTGCTGCCGCAGCTGACGAACAGCCGCCGCCACCTGGGGGGCCATGCAGTCCATTTCATGGGGAGAAACAAACCCCTCCAAATACTGTTCCCGTAAAGTAATCGCCATTGCTCCAAACCTCTTTTCGGGTAAGATATTATTCCACCTATATTTTACCCTAAAACCGGCAGGTTTGCAAGTGTTTACCGCTCTGTGGAAAACTTTGTGGAAAGTGTGAAAAGCCGGAATGACGGCCGGCTTTTTTACAAGGTGTATATTTTTATGTCCCCGCGGCCCACAGCCTCCCCTGTGCAAGGGGAGCTGTCAGCCGCAAGGCTGACTGAGGGGTTGCCGGCAAAAGGTAATAATTTTATCTCGCCTTCGGCGTCGCGGAGTCACCCTCCGGTGACTCCGCAACGCCGACAGGCGACCACCATTTTGACCTAAAAAGTCTTTTGCCCACTTTTCCTCATATGGAAAAAGCAAAACCGCCATGCCTTTCGGCACAGCGGCTTTCTTTTTATTATAGGCTTGCTTACGCGGCGGGAGTCTCGGTGTTCTCCTCTGCGGTGGTATCATCGGTCGCAGCGGGCACAATGATCTCGCTGATATCGGTGTAAGCGGGGGCGGGGTTCTGCTCCTGCAGGTACTGGCCCACATTGTTGAAGGTCACGGCGCGGTAAATGTAGCCGTAGCCGTACTGGGCAACATATTCGGAGTAATCCTCGGTATCCATCTCGGTCTTAAAGTACTCCTTCACATCGTCCTCGGTGGCAAAGAGGTTCATGTCCTCAGCAATGGCCATCATCACCATGTACTGGGAGATGGTCTCGCGGATGTTCTCCTCATACTTGGTGCGGAAGGCCTCCTCGCTCTCCACACCGTAGTAGTAGTTCAGCAGGGTAGAAAGCTCCATGCTGTACTGCAAGGCGGAGAACTTCAGCTGCTTGATCACAATGGTGATCTCGTTATCCACCAGCTTTTGTGGCACTTCGCTTACGGGGCAGTTTTTCAGTATGGTTTCCATCATGGCGTCATAAACCTGGCTGTCGCGCAGGTCCTTGGCAATGGTCTGACGCATGTTCTCTACGGAGGTATAGCCATAGTCGTCCTTCAGGTTATCCTTTACAAAGTCATCGGTCAGCTCATAGGTGTGGGTCACAATGATCTTGTTGATGGTCACAGTAAAGACGGCATCCTTGCCGGAAAGCTCGGTGTTGCGCTCATAGGGGTCGGGGAAGGTCACTTCGATATCGAAGGTCTCGCCGGGCTTGTGGCCGATGAGCTGCTCCAGGAAGTTGTCAATGTAGCTGGTCACGCCGATGGTCACCTCGGTGCCGGCGCCATTGGTGCTGCCGCCCTCAAATTCCACACCGTCCACCTTGCCCACATAGTCGATATTGATGGTATCGCCATCCGCTACCTCGCGGTCGGTAATCTCTTCCTTATAGGTGTGGCTGGACATAATGGAATCGATCTTCTTCTGGATGTCCTCTTCCTTTACGGTCACAGCGCTCTCGTCATACTGGATGCCGGTATACTGGCCCAGCGTCACATAGTCCTTGGCGGTAATGCCATCAAACCGGCCGTCAGTGGTCAGCCCCAGGCTGTAGTTTACGGCGGCGTCGCCGTTGCCCTGCTTGCTGCTGCAGGCGGTCAGGCCCACGCACAGCATCAGCGCCATCAGCATGGCCAGTACTTTTACAAACTTATTCATTTCGCTTCCTCCAAATTAGCGGCCGTCCGTTTTCGGCGGCGTAATATCGTTCCCTATTATAGCGGGTTTTGCCGCGCTTGTCTACCAAACTGCCAAAATCTTTACAGCAGGTTCATTATTTTTTACAGGATTTAGCGGCAGCGCAAGAAAAGAGAACCATTTCCCCGCCGCGCCGGTTCATAAATGGTTCTCTTTATCCTGGGTTTCCAGCAGGGCGTTTATCAGCATCCGCCGAATGTATGTTGTTTCTTGGAATAAATCACAATACATTTTCCTGTAATCAGGCATTCTTGTTTCATCGCGGTAGTGTTCACCCCGCAGCTGCACCACCAGTATCTTGCGGGTAGCAATCGCACAGGTTCGATATAATAGCTCAAATTTTTGTTTATTACTTAACAATTTAATCTCATCCTTTGTGCAATATGTATATAAAATTATAGACTTAGCACATGTAACATTCAATTGTTAGTTACGCAGAAAAAATCTTTTTTCAGTATGCCGTTTTTGGATAATGTTATAACAGTTATGTGATATTCCAACAACCAGCCAGCCGTCACCCCACCCCACAGGCTCCCCTGCGCAAGGGGTGTGGCGCCGCCCCAACCCAAAGGCTCCCTTGTGTAAGGGGTAACGAAGTGGCGGCGCGGTAGTGAATGATATGCCGGTGGCATATCAGAGCCGCGCCATGACCGAGCCGCAGCGAGAGGCTGTCAACCGCAAGGCTGACTGAGGGATTGACAGTAAAAGATAATAATTTCTTCTCGCCTGTCGGCGTCGCGAAGCCTTTTGCAAAGGCATAGTAAGCACCGCTCGCCGCGGAGGCGTTCCTTTTGTGCGTACAAAAGGAACCAAAATACGGTCAAGGGGGACAGCTTCCCCCTTGACGAACCCCTTTCTGTCGCTTGCAGTGCTGGATACGAACGATGCTGAAGCATCGTCCGTACTGCGCACAGATACGCTCTCAAGGTGCCTGCGGCGCATTTTATTTGGACCTAGCAGAAACCGAATTAAAAATCAACCTTATAAGCGTCGTCTAGCCCCAGATCCGGAAGGTCGTAGACCTTCCGGTCGGGGCGTACCGACGCGTTACGGGTCTTTAGGGCGGAGCCCTGAATGACTTTTGCCTACTTTTCTTCATAGAAAAGTAGGCCCCCGCCGGGCAGGCGTACAGGCCGTCACCCTCCGGTGACTTCGCCCCGCCGTTAGGCGACTACAATCTTGACCTAAAAATTCTTTTACTACTTTTCTTCACAGAAAAGGAACGCCCCCGCCGGGCAGGCGTACCAGCCGTCACCCTCCGGTGACTCTGTGACGCCGAAGGCGATTACAAACTGTCCCCCGCCGGGTAGGCGTGCTCCCAAAGCCTTGCACAAGGACACACCCGCCGCCAGGCGACCACCAACCCGCCCCAAAATATCATAATGAATCCCAGTAAGCTTTCCCCTAATAAATCCACATCCTATATAAATCTCACCCAGCAATCCCCAATCCTGTAAACTTTCCATTAAAAAAAGTGAAATATTAACCTCTCACATGCAAAAAAGGGGCGATTTGGATGGATTAGTGAAAGGACTTTTTCTCACCGGCAAAAAATTCTTTCGTATCGGTCCTCTCCCCGACCAAACAAATCGAGAGCCTTTCGGCCCCACCGGTCAAACAGGGGCGCCGGTTAAAACTTATTTCTTCAGCAGACCTCATCGGGCAATTTGGGGGTCTGCCTTAAGCGGGAACCTGCCTCCCAACAGTACCTTGAAAATTGAATACAACCATGCCGCTTCTTGCGCCGCCGCTTTCGGTATATTATAATGACGGAAGAAGGCGAGGTGCGCGTTTTGTATGACAACGCTGTTTGATTATCTGTCGTGGCGGGGCGATCTTCCCCTTTCGGCCGATCCCTTCCATGAAGTGGATGGGGTGATCCTGGCCCGCTTCACTTATATGCCCTTTCACCGCGTATTGCGGCGGGATAGCCTTACCCCCACCACGGTGGAGGCGGTTTGCCGCGCCCTTTTGGCCCTGCCGGATATTGAAACCGCCGTGCGCCGCCGCGGCGATACCGATCTGCTCCGGGCTCTTGTTGAATCCCCGCGGTATAAGGGGATGGAACTGACCGCCTATGCCGACCGCCTGGATGCCGAAAGCCAGACCCAGTTTTCCGCCATTACGGTAAAGCTGGAGGAGGACCACTACTGCGTGGCCTACCGCGGCACCGATAATACCCTCATCGGCTGGAAAGAGGACTTCAATATGGGCTTTGTCTGCCCGGTGCCGGGCCAAAAACTGGCGGTGGACTACCTGCAAAAGGCCGCCCGGCGGCTCCCCGGCCGACTTACCGTTTGCGGCCACTCCAAGGGCGGCAATTTTGCTGTTTACGCCGCGGCTTTTTGCGGGGATGAGATCCAGGACCGCATAGAAGCGGTTTACAATTACGATGGCCCCGGTTTTGATAGCAAAGTCCTCTCGGAGCCGGGTTATCAGCGCATCTGCCAAAAAATACAGACCTTTGTGCCGCAGTCCTCGGTGGTGGGTATGCTGCTGGGCCACGAGGAGAAGTATATCATCGTCCACAGCGAGCAGACCTTCCTCCAGCAGCACGATACCTACTCCTGGGAGGTGCTGCAAAAGCACTTCCACTACCTAGATACCGTGGATAACAGCAGCCGCTTTGTGGATTACACCCTGAAGGCCTGGCTGGCCCAAATGACCCCGGCCCAGCGGGAGCAGTTTGTGGATGCCATCTATGAGGTGATGCGGCAGACCAATGCCCACACCCTCCACCAGATGAATGAAAATTGGCTGGCCAGTGCCGCCAGCATTCTTAAATCCGCCAAAAACATGGACGAGGAGACCCGCCAGGCCGTGACCCATGCGGCGGGTCTGCTGCTTTCCTCCGCCAAGGATGGTCTGCTGCGGGTGGTACTGGAGCAGGAAGCCGAAAAGGGCGAATAAACAGGGAAAGCCGGTGCCTGGTTCCCCTGTTTGAGGTATCGGCTTCTCCCCCATTTCAGAGTTTGCTCCAGCCGCCGGTGAGCGGGGCCCGCAGGGCGCCCCGGCTTCGCCGGGGCTGGCGGGGCTTTGCCCCGCCAAAACCGTCCGGAGGACGGTTTGCCCTGCGGGCCCCATCCCCCTGCACAGACTCCTCCCAAAGCAAAAAGCCCCCATCCCACCCCAAGAAAGGCGGCGAAACCATGCCGACGATCTCTGTCCAAACCGCCCCCTCCTACCCCATCCTCATCGAGCGGGGTCTGCTGCGAAAAGCCGGCCAGACCCTGCTGCCGCTGCACCCGCCCTGCCGGGCGGCCCTCCTCAGCGATGACACCGTTTTTTCCCTTTACGGGCGCGCGGTGATGGATTCGCTGGAAGGGGCCGGCTACCGGCCGGTCTGCATTTCCCTGCCCGCGGGGGAGGCCGGAAAAACCTGGGCCGTCCTGGGCGATCTGCTGGAGCGGCTGGCCGAAGAAGGGCTGACCCGCGGCGATCTGCTGGTGGTTTTGGGGGGCGGTTCCGCCTGTGATGTGGGCGGACTGGCCGCCGCCCTGTATCACCGGGGGATGGATGTGGCTTACCTGGCCACCACGCTGCTGGCCGGAGTGGATGCCGCCATCGGCGGCAAGACCGCGGTGGACCTGCCCGCCGGGAAAAACTTGGCTGGGGTCATCCGGCAGCCGTTGGCCGTCCTCATTGATCCCGATTCTCTGAAAACGCTACCCCCATCGGCCCTGGCTGATGGCATGGCGGAAGCCATAAAAACCGGCGTACTGGCCGGGGAGGAGCTGTGGCCGCTGGTGGCCGCTCTGGAGCCTGATTATGAGGCCATTCTTTGCGGCTGCGCCGCCTATAAAGCGGCGGTTGTTTCCCAGGAGGCGCAGGATACCGGCATACGGCTTTCCCTCAATTTGGGGCATACCATTGGCCACGCGGTGGAACGGCACAGCGGCTATACCCTTTCCCATGGGCGGGCGGTGGCCATCGGACTGGCCAGCATGGCCCGGGCCGGGGCTGCCCTGGGCTGGTGTGATTCCATAACGGCGGAGCGGATAAAAACCGCGCTGAAGCGGCGGGGGCTGCCGCTGCGGTACCGCTGCCGCCCGGAGGAGCTGCTGCCCTACCTGTGGAGCGATAAAAAGCGGCTGGGCGGGGAGCTGACGGTGGTGCTGCCCCAGCGGATCGGCTGCTGTACCCTGCGGAAAATGACCCGGCCGCAACTGCTGCAGCTGCTGCGGGCGGGGCTGTAAGTCCCCCGCGGGAAATACATTTTGAAGTTTGTACAGGGCGGACGCGGGAAGGCGCCGCAGGCGTTTCGGGCGCAGCCCGAAACCGGCGGCGAAGCCGCCGAGACCGCCGAAGGCGGTCTGCCTGCGGCGCCCCGGCTCCCGGCCGGCAGAAAGCCTGCCGAGGAAAGCGATCTATCCCCCCAAAAGCCCGAAACCAACACAAATTGACCGAGAGGAGAGATTGCCATGCGGTACGGCTTAATCGGATGGCCGTTGGGCCACAGCATTTCCCCGCAGCTGCACCGGCGGCTGGCCGGGGTGGAATATGACCTTCGCCCGCTGCCGGAAGCGGAATTTGAGCAGTTTATGCGGGAGAGGGATTTTTCGGCGGTCAATGTGACCATCCCCTACAAACGGCAGGTGCTGCCCTATTGCGCCCAATTGACCCCGGCGGCCCGGCGCTGCGGCAGCGTCAACCTGCTGATAAAGGGCCGGGACGGCACCCTGACCGGCGATAATACCGACCTTGCGGGGCTGGAATTCCTGCTGCGGCAGAATGGCTGGGTGCTGACCGGCCAAACGGTGGTCATCCTGGGGAGCGGCGGTACCGGCCATACGGCCAAAGCGGCTGCGGAGGAGCTGGGGGCGGCCGAAATTGCCACCGTGAGCCGCACCGGAGAGCTGAACTATGAGAATCTGGCCAAACGGTTTGGCAAAAGGGATTTTTATCTCATCAACACCACGCCGGTGGGCATGGCCCCGCAAAGCGGGGTTTCTCCGCTGGACCTGCGGCAGTTCCCGCGCTGCAAGGGGGTGGCGGATGTGATCTACAATCCCCTGCGGACCCGGCTGTGCCAGCAGGCGGCGGAACTGGGCATCCCCGCGTGCGGCGGGCTGCTGATGCTGGCGGCCCAGGCCGCTGCTGCCGAGTACGCCTTTGGGACGGCGGTGCCGGGCGAAGAAACGGTGCTGCGGGTTTACCGGGAGCTGCTGGCCGAACGGCGGAACCTGGTGTTCATCGGGATGCCGGGCAGCGGCAAGACCACCATAGGGCGGTTGGCCGCCCAGATGCTGGAACGGGAGTTTATAGACTGCGACGAGGAGTACCTGCTGGAGTACGGCATCACCCCGGAGGGGGAGCTGCTGGCCCACGGGGAGCTCTATTTCCGGGAGCGGGAGGAAGCGCTGCTCCGGAAGCTTTCGCCCAAAACCGGCTGTGTGGTCGCCGCCGGGGGCGGGGCCATCCTGCGGGAGGAAAATGTGGAGGCCCTGCGGGAAAACGGCCTGCTGTGCTGGCTGCGGCGGCCGCTGGAGCTGCTGCCCACCGAGGGGCGGCCGCTTTCCACCGACCTGCCGGGGCTGTACCGGCAGCGGGAGCCGCTGTACCGGGCTGCGGCGGATTTTAGTGTGGAGAATACCGGCCTGCCAAAGGCCGCGGCGGAGGCCGCGGCGCGGGGGCTGGATTTGCGATAGAGGAAAGCCGGTGCGGCGGGGAGGCCCGCAGGGCAAGCCGTCCGCGGGACGGCTTTGGGGGGCGCCCGCCGGCCGCCCCTCCGGCGCTGCGGCCGCCGGCCCTGCGGGCCGTAACCGGGACCCTGCACAAAGGAAGGACCGGGCGGGATGCGGGCCCGGCTTTCCACAAAAATTTGCCGAATGGGGGAAAAGTATGAAGCTGTTTATTATCAACGGGCCCAACCTGGATATGCTGGGCATCCGGGAACCGAGAATTTACGGGAAGGAAAGCTATGCCGACCTGGAGAATTATCTGCGCCAGAGCGCAAAGGAGCTGGGGCTGGAAATAGAGATATTCCAATCCAACCACGAGGGCACGCTCATTGATGAGGTGCACCGCGCGTATTTTGAGAAGGCGGATGGCATTATCATTAACGCGGGGGGGTACACCCACACCAGCGTGGCGCTGATGGACGCGCTGCTGGCAGTTTCGCTGCCGGTCATTGAGGTGCATCTTTCCGATCCCAGCCGCCGGGAGGAATTCCGGCACCGCAGCTATGTAGCGATGGCGGCCAAGGGCAGCGTGGTGGGGCTGGGCTTTACCGGGTACCGCCGGGCGATGGAGCTGCTGATGGCGCTGGCGGAGTGAGCCTTTTGTAAAGGCATAGTAAGCTCCGCTGCCCCCTGAAAAGGGAGACCATGGGTCGCGGCGGCTGGGGTGCGGGACCGCGATTTGTCGAGGAGAGGCCTGCGGACAGCGATGGAAACGGTGTTATGATCCCCTGCCAAAATGGGAGCCGCAAAAGCCCCTTGATTTAGCGGAAAATCACATTGACTTCACCGATGCAGCGTGATAAAATTGGTAACATATTTTTTGGGAAAAGCGTGAGCTTTTCGCCGCGAGGGAGTGAATTTTGATGAGCAATATTCCGGAGCTGTTCGGCAGTCTGGTCTTTAATGACACGGTGCAGCAAAAGCGCCTGCCCCACGATACCTACCGCCGCCTGCGGCAGATCGTTGCCAGCGGGGAGCCGCTGACCCCCGATGTGGCTGATGTCATTGCCAATGTGATGAAGGCTTGGGCGCTGGACCACGGGGTGACCCACTTTACCCACTGGTTCCAGCCCATGACCGGCATTACCGCCGAAAAGCACGACAGCTTCCTGACACCGGCCGGCGATGGGGTCATCATGGAATTTTCCGGCCGGGAGCTCATCAAGGGGGAGCCGGATGCCAGCAGCTTTCCCAGCGGCGGCCTGCGGGCCACCTTTGAGGCGCGGGGCTACACCGCCTGGGACCCCACCAGCCCCGCCTTCATCAAGGATGACTGCCTGTATATCCCCACGGCCTTTTGCAGCTACACCGGCGAGGCACTGGATAAAAAGACCCCCCTGCTGCGCAGTATGCATGCCCTCAACCGGGAGGCGGTACGCTTCCTGCGGGCGATGGGCTGGGCCGATGTGACCGCCGTGACCCCCACCGTGGGCGCGGAGCAGGAGTATTTCCTCATCCCGAAGGAGCTGTATGAGCAGCGCCGGGACCTGCGCTACACCGGGCGGACCCTCTTTGGGGCGATGGCCCCCAAGGGGCAGGAGCTGGATGACCACTACTTTGGCACCATAAAGCCCCGGGTGATGGCCTATATGAAGGAGCTGGACGAGGAGCTGTGGAGGCGGGGTGTGATGGCCAAGACCGAGCACAACGAGGTGGCGCCCGCCCAGCATGAGCTGGCCCCGTTCTTTACCACCACGAATATAGCAGCCGACGGCAACCAGCTGACCATGGAGCTGATGCAGCGGCTGGCCCAGAAGCACGGCATGGTGTGCCTGCTGGCGGAAAAGCCCTTTGCGGGGGTGAACGGCAGCGGCAAGCACAATAACTGGTCGCTGGTGACCGATACCGGCCGCAACCTGCTGGACGGCGGCAGCGACCCGGCGAACAACCTGACCTATCTGCTGATGCTGGCCGCGGTAATGACCGCGGTGGATGAGTACCAGGCGCTGCTGCGCATTACCGTGGCGACGGCCGGCAACGACCACCGGCTGGGCGCCAGCGAGGCCCCGCCCGCCATTCTTTCCATCTTTTTGGGGGAGGCGCTGCAGAACACCCTGATGCAGGCCGCCTGCGGCGAGGGCAGCACCGCCGCCGCCCGCCGGGAGCTGGAGATGCGGGTGCCGGTGATGCCCCATCTGCGGCAGGATGACAGCGACCGCAACCGGACCTCGCCCTTTGCCTTTACCGGGAATAAGTTTGAGTTCCGGATGCTGGGCAGCAGTCAGTCCATCAGCGACCCCAACACGGTGCTGAATACCGCCGTGGCCGAGGTGCTGGGCCGCTATGCCGACCGGCTGGAGCAGAGCGCCGACCGGGAGGATACGGTGCGCACCCTGCTGCAGGAAACGCTGGAGCAGCACGGAAGAATTCTCTTTAACGGGGACGGATACAGCGAGGAATGGCAGCAGGAGGCGGAACGCCGGGGACTCCTTAACCTGCGTACCGCGCCGGAGGCCTTTGCCCACCTGACCGAGGAAAAGAATGTAGCGCTTTTCGCGAAGCACGGCATCTTTACCGCTGCGGAGCTGACCAGCCGTCAGGAGATCCACTATGAGACCTATGCCAAGTGCATTCGCATAGAGGCCGCCACCACGGCAGAAATGGTGCGGCGGCAGATCCTGCCCGCCGGGCAGGCAGCGCTGCGGGAGCTGGGACAGACCAGCCGCGCCAAGCAGGAGATCAGTCCGTTGCTGAGCTGCAAAGCCGAGGAGCTTTTGGGCACTCAGATTGCCAACTACAACGATATGCTGCTGGCCGGCTGCACCCTGCTGGAAAACCTGCTGCGGGATTTCCCCAGCGGCACCGAGGAGCAGAAGGCGCTGTACGCGCGGGACCGGCTGCTGCCCGCCATGAACGAGCTGCGGCAGGCCGCCGACGCGCTGGAGCAGATGTGCCCTGCCCATCTGTGGCCGATGCCGACCTACGGCGAGCTGCTGTATGGGGTATAAGTGACAAATTAACCAAAACAGAAGCCGTCCTTTTGGCAACAGAGGACGGCTTTTCATCATCTGCTGACAAATAATTTCCTGTATGGGGGTTTACATTTCTTTGGGAACAGGTTATGATGAGACTGTACGGAGAAAACATCTGACCAAAAGGAGGGACCCCCATGAGGAAATGGATGATCCTGCTGGCGGCGGTGCTGATGCTGCTGGCGGGCTGCGGAAAGGAACCGGCTGTGGCCGGACTGAGCAATGAGGAATTCCACCAATCCTTTGCCGAGGACTACGCCCGGCCGGTAAGCAATATCACTGAGATCACCGAGGAAAACGGTGGATTGATGCTGAAAACCGATCTTGGCGCCCCCATTACCGCCATGAAGGACGGAACGGTGGCTTGGGCCGCGGATATTGGCTGGAACTACGGCTACGGCAGGCTGGCACTGGTGCAGCAGGAGGACTGCTATCTGCTGTACGCCCATTGCAGCCAGGTGGCGGTAAAGACCGGCGACACCGTGAAGCAGGGAGATAAAATCGGCGAGGCCGGAGATACCGGGCATACCGAGGATGGCATCCGGGTGGGGGTGTACCGCTTCCCACTGGAGGATGTGGCGCTGGTGACCGGCGCCGATGGGACGGTGAGCGCATTTACCGTGAACGGTGAGGTATCCGGTATTGGTATGGAATAACAACATATAAAACGACCCCCGCCCGAAAGGGCGGGGGTTTTTGCTGTGGGTGAAATTATTGTTTTTCCGCTTCGGCACGGCGGCTGGCGGCTTCGCGCTCCACCTCTTCGGCTTCGGCGGCGACCAGCTTGCCGCTGAGGGCTTCCCATTGCAGCAGGCGCTCGTGACGGCCGATGGCATTGACCTCGGCGCGGTCGAACAGGCGGCTGGCGCGTTCGGGATAGGTGCGCATGAGGGCGCTGTAACGAACCTCGTTTTTGAGGAAGGCCTGGTAATCGCCGGTGGGGGCTTTGCTATCCATCTGGAAGGGGTTCTTGCCCTCCGCCTTACGGCGGGGATCGTAGCGGAACAGATTCCAGTAGCCGCACTCCACGGCCTTTTTCATCTCGATATCGGCATTGATCATGCCGCCGCGGATGCCGTGATTGATGCAGGGGGAGTAGGCGATGATGAGGGAGGGGCCGGGGAAGCTTTCGGCTTCCCGGAAGGCCTTGAGGGTTTGGTTGAAATCCGCGCCCAAGGCCACCTGCGCCACATAGACGCTGCCGTAGGTCATCATCATGTAGGCCAGGTCCTTCTTAGTGCCCTCCTTGCCATTGGCGGCAAACTGCGCCACGGCGCCGGTGGGGGTGGATTTGCTCATCTGGCCGCCGGTATTGGAGTAGACCTCGGTATCAAAGACCAGGACATTGACATCGGCTCCGCTGGCCATGACATGATCCAGCCCGCCAAAGCCGATATCGTAGGCCCAGCCATCGCCGCCCAGGATCCAGTTGGATTTTTTGCTGAGGAACTGCTTGTGATGCAAAAGCTGCTGGGCGCGGGGATCCAGGCTCTTGGAAAGGACATCAATGAGGGTATCGGTAGCGGCGAGGTTCGCTTCGCCGTCCTCCAGCGTGGCAAGGTAATTTTCCAGCACCTCTTTTTCGTGCGGGGCCTCGATATCGCCGACGAGGGCTTCGGCTTCCCTTATCAGGCGCTTGCGCATGGTATCCTGCGCCAGGTACATGCCGTAGCCGTATTCGGCGTTATCCTCGAAGAGGGAATTGGCCCAGGCAGGACCTTGGCCCTTCTCATTCTTGGTATAGGGGATGCCGGGGGCCGAGCCGCCCCAGATGGAGGAGCAGCCGGTGGCATTGGCGATATACATGCGCGGACCAAACAGCTGGGTGAGGAGCTTGGCATAGGGGGTTTCGCCGCAGCCGGCGCAGGCGCCGGAGAATTCCAAAAGCGGCTGCCGGAACTGGCTGCCCTTAACGGTATCGGCGCCGAACTTTTGCATCACGGCGGGCTTGGGGGTCAGCTCGCGGCCGTAATCGAAGTAGACCTGACGGGGCTTTTCGCCCTCCAGCCGGGCCATGGACAGCGCCTTTTGGCCCTTTTTGCCGGGGCAGATGCCGACGCACAGAGTGCAGCCGGTGCAGTCCATCACGCTGGTGGTGATGGCAAAGCGGTGATCGGACAGACCGGTCATGGGCAGGGAGGGCATGCCGGCGGGGGCGTTTTCCGCTTCCTCCGCCGTCATGGCGACGGGACGGATGACGGCGTGGGGGCAGACCAGTGAGCAGAGATTGCACTGGATGCAGTTTTCCGGCTGCCAGGTGGGGACTTCCCGCGCGATGCCGCGCTTTTCGTACTGGCTGGTGCCCAGCGGCAGGTGGCCGTCCTCCCGTCCCAGGAAGGTAGAAACGGGGAGGTCATCGCCCTTTTGCAGGTCGGCAGGGATCTGGATGCGGTTGACATACTCGACCAGCTCGGGATCCCGGCCGGTGGCGTAGAAGCTGACGAAATCGCCGCGCTGGGTGGCCCAGTGGGCGGGAATGGGCACTTCCCTGGCATCGGTGAAGCCGCGTTCGATGGCGGCGTGGTTCATGGCCACGATGTCATCACCCTTGGCGCCGTAGGCGCGGGTGGCGGCATCCTTCATCAGCTGCAGTGCTTCCTCGGCGGGGATGATGCCGGTAAGACGGAAGAACGCGGCCTGCAGGACGGTATTGACGCGGCCGCCCAGTCCCAGCTCCTTGCCGATGGCGCCGGCATCGATGGTGTAAAGGTGGATGTTATTTTTGGCGAGGTAGGCCTTGCCGTCGCCGGTGAAGCGGCGCTCCAGCTCCTCCATGCTCCAGCCGCAATTGAGCAGAAAAATGCCGCCGGGCTTGATATCGTGCACCATATCGTATTTGCCGAGGTAGGCGGGATTGTGGCAGGCCACAAAGTCGGCCTTGGTGACGAGGTAGGTGGACTTGATGGGCTCCCGGCCGAAGCGCAGGTGGCTGACGGTCAAGCCGCCGCTCTTTTTGGAATCATAGGAGAAGTAGCCCTGGGCATAGAGATCGGTGTGGTCGCCGATGATCTTGATGGAGTTTTTATTGGCGCCCACAGTGCCATCGGAGCCGAGACCCCAGAACTTGCAGCAGACGGTCGCCTCCGGCGTGGTATTGGGGGCTTCGGTCTCCAGCAGCGAGAGGTAGGTGACATCATCGGTGATGCCGACGGTGAAGCGGGGCTTTTCGCCGGTTTTGCCATTGCGGTACACCGCGAAGATCTGGCTGGGGGTGACATCCTTGCTGCCCAGGCCGTAGCGGCCGGTGTAAACGGGGATACTCTCGAACCGGCTGCCGCGCAGCGCCGCCACGACATCAAGGTACAGCGGCTCGCCGATGGAGCCGGGCTCCTTGGTGCGGTCCAGCACGGTGATGGAGCGGACGGTTTCGGGCAGGGCGCGCAGCAGGTGCTCGCGGCTGAAGGGGCGGTAGAGGCGGACCTTGATGAGGCCGGCCTTTTCGCCGCGGGCACGCTTATAATCGATGACTTCCTCGATGGTCTCGCAGACCGAGCCCATGGCGATGATGACCTCCTCGGCATCGGGATCGCCGTAGTAATCGAAGAGGTGATAATTGCTGCCGATCATGGCGTTGATTTTATTCATGTAGTCCTCCACCACGCGGGGGAGGGTATCGTAGAACTGATTGGCAACCTCGCGCTCCTGGAAGAAGATATCGGGGTTCTGGGCACTGCCGCGCAGCACGGGGCGGTTGGGGGAAAGCCCGCGGTACCGGAAGGTATCCACTGCGGAGCGGTCTAAAAGGGCCTCCAGCTGCTCATCGCTCCACACCTCGATCTTCTGGATCTCGTGGGAGGTACGGAAGCCATCGAAGAAGTGCAGAAAGGGGATGCGGCGCTTGATGGCCGCGAGGTGGGCGATGGGGGCCAGGTCCATGACCTCCTGCACGCTGCTGGTGCACAGCATGGCAAAGCCGGTCTGCCGGCAGGCGTAGATATCGCTGTGATCGCCGAAGATGGAAAGGGCGTGGGTAGCCAGCGCGCGGGCTGAGCAATGAATGACGCAGGGCAGCAGCTCGCCGGCCATTTTATACATATTGGGGATCATGAGCAGGAGGCCCTGCGAGGCGGTGAAGGTAGTGGTAAGGGCGCCCGCCGCCAGCGAGCCGTGGACCGTACCGGCCACGCCGCCTTCGCTTTGCATCTCGATCACCCGTACCGGCTCCCCGAACAGGTTGTTGCGCCCGGCGGCGGCCCACTCGTCGGTCAGCTCCGCCATGACGCTGGAGGGGGTGATGGGATAGATCGCCGCGACATCGGTGTAGGCGTATGCCACATGCGCCGCGGCGCTGTTGCCATCCATGGTTTTCATGCTTCTGTTCATCGGTAAGTACCTCCCGCATGAGATGAGATGTTTGTCATTTTTATAACAGCAATGTTATAATTTTGACGAATATCTCCTTGTTTTTTGTTGCTTTATTACAATTTTAGCATTTTCCAAGAGGGGAGTCTATAAATTAGATTTTTAACAAGTTAGAATTTCCCTGTATTATAATGCGTTCTTTTGGTGCAGTTGAACCAAAAGGAGAGGGCGGCTGCGAAAAGTTGCGGCCGGGAGCGGGTTATTCTTGGAGAAAATACACAAACTGACAGGGCCGGGCGGCGGGGGCATGCAGCCGGCCGGGAAGCTGCACAGTGGCAGGGCGGGCCGCAGGCCAAACCGCCCGGAGGGCGGTTTCAGCGGGCGGAGCCCGCTGCGGCGATGCGAAGCAGCGCCGGGCCTGCGGCCCGGGACCGGCCCCCTGCAGGGTCCAGCCCCATCCCGCCAAAACAGACCGCACCCGGGAAGCGATCCGGTAAGGGTATCATCCCCGGAAAAAACGGGTTTCATCCATAAAAAATTTACACTCTTTTTCTTGTGGTCGGGCGGGATATCGTCTATAATAGCAGTATAGTGCTAAAACTGCGCCAACAACACAGATAAAGGAGAGCGGACGGCTATGGCAAGAGATATCGGCATTGATCTGGGTACGGCCAATACCCTTATTTATATGAAAGGCAAGGGTATCATTCTGCGGGAACCGAGCGTAGTCGCGGTGGATATCCGTAATGATACCGTGAAATTTGTCGGCGACGAGGCCAAGGAGGTCGTAGGACGCACCCCGGCTTCCATTGTGGCGGTGCGCCCGCTGAAGGACGGCGTGATTGCCGACTTTGATATTGCGGCCAGCATGCTGCAGCTCTTCATCAAAAAGACGCTGGGCAATGTGACCTTTAACCGACCCCGGGTGGTCATCTGCATCCCCAGCGGGGTAACGGCGGTGGAGCGCCGCGCCGTGCGCGAGGTCGCCTTTAAGGCGGGCGCCAGGCAGGTGGCCATAGTGGAAGAACCGATGGCGGCGGCCATTGGCGCGGGCCTGCCTGTGGCGGAGCCCACCGGCTGCATGGTGGTGGATATCGGCGGCGGCACCGCGGAGGTGGCGGTCATTTCGATGGGTTCCATCGTGGCCAGCCGCAGTGTGCGCAGCGCCGGGGATGAGTTCGAGAAAGAGATCATCGCCTATGTGAAGCGTAAATACAATGTTCTCATCGGCGACCGTACCGCCGAGGAGATCAAGATCGCCATTGCCTCCGCCGCGCCCTATGAGGGTGAGGAGCCCTATTCCGTAATGGGCCGCAACCTGGTGGATGGCTTCCCCAAGGAAGTGACGCTGACCCCGGCCGAGATCCGGGAGGTGCTCAGCGAGCAGATCGGTGTCATCATTGATGCTATTTTGACCACACTGGAGCGCACCCCGCCCGAGCTTTCCGCCGATATTCTGGAGACCGGCATTACCCTGGCGGGTGGCGGCGCTATGCTGCACGGCATGGATAAGCTGGTGGCCCAGCAGACCGGGATGCCGGTATTCATAGCGGAAGAGCCGCTGGACTGTGTGGCCCGCGGCACCGGCGCCATTCTGGAATCGCCGGAAACCTTCTCCCGCACCCTGTTCTTCGATAACCGCCCCAGCCGCTAACGGGATGGGAGTGACCCAAAAAGGAACGATACAGCATGAACGACTTTTTCCGCAGTAAGACCTTTAAGATCATCGCTGTGCTGCTGGCCGCGGTACTGGCATTCTTTCTGCGTGCGGTATGTACCGGCGGGCTGATGCCCGCCCTTTCCCATATCGGCGGGGCGGTGGCCACCCCCTTTGGCGAGTTTTTCGCGGGGATCGGCAACGGCATCCAGGATTTCTTCCAGCCGATTTTCCACGGGCGGGAGCTGCAAAAGGAAAACGAGGACCTGCAGAAGCTGGTGGATGAGCTGACCCGCCGCCAGGCCGACTATGACGAGCTGAAAAACCAGAATGACCTGTACCGCCGGTTCTTCAGCATCAGCGACAGCAACGCCGACTACACGCTGGAGCCCGCCACCGTTATAGCGCATGTGCCGGATGATCCTTCCGGCTCCTTTATCATCAATATCGGGCAGTCGCAGGGCATTGCATCCGGGATGCCGGTCATTACCGAAAATGGCCTGGTGGGCATTGTGGGGCGGGTGAGTGAGCGCTACTGCCGCGTGCTGACGCTGATGGACCCCGCGGTCAATATCGGTGTGCTGGACAGCACCACGCTGGATACCGGCATTTTGACCGGGGACGCGGCCATGAGCGAGGATAACACCGCCCGGCTGACCTACCTGCGGCTGCAAAGCGAGGCGGCCGCCGGGGATCTGATCCTGACCAGCGGCTACGGCGAGCAGATCCCGCAGGGGCTGACGGTGGGCTATCTTTCGGAGGTTTCGCTGGCGGCGACCGGCCTGACGCTGGAGGGAGTCATTGATCTTTCCGCCCGGCCGGAAAATGCCCGGCAGGTCTTTGTCATTACCGATTTTACCGTGACCCAGACTCCGAGCGAGGAGGTCCCCCCGGAGGAGACGAACCCGTAAACCAAGTTTTTCCCTTACCGCGGGGACGCGGTGCGGCACGGCCGGGGCGCAGCCCCGGCGGCGGAGCCGCCGACCCGGCGCGAAGCGCCGGGGACCCCAGCCGCAGGCTGGGGTGGGCTGCGCCCCGAAAGCCAGGTCACGGGAAAATTTATGATTTAGCAAAGGAGGCGCCGCATGGAGCTTTACCGCTGGTATATCCTGAAATACGGCGCCTATGCCCTGCTGGCGGTGGCTTTGTTCCGGCTGCAGTCCATCCCCGGCCTTTTGGAGATCGGCGGGGTGCGGCCGCTGCCGGTGGCGGCCTTGGCCATTTTGGTGGCCACCATGGAGCGGGAGCTGCCCGGCGTATTGTTCTGCATCTTCTGCGGGTATCTGTGTGACCTGTACAGTGTGGCGCCCATGGGCTTTTATATGCTGTTTCTCACCATTTTGGGGTTGGCCGCCGGGCTGATCATCCGCAATTATTTGCAGTCCAGCCTGCCCATTATTATGGCGGCGGTGCTGATTGCGGCGTTTTTCTGTCGGCTGGTGCTGTTTTTATTCCGGTACCCGCTGGCGGGGGTAACGGGCGCGGCCCCGGTGCTGCTGCGGTACGATCTGCCCCATGCCGTTTATTCGGCGGTGCTGGCGGTGCCGCTGTATTACCCGGTGCGGGCGCTGCACCGCATGGCGGAGGAGCGCACCGATACCCGATTGTAACGATGAGATGAGGAGCCTGTGCACAGGCCCACCCGCTGCACAGACCCTCTCGCAAAGCCAAGGAAGAAAGGAGCCGACCATGTACCCCACCGAGAGAAAACGCTATATCATCCTGGGCGCTGCCATCGGCGCCGTTTTTCTGTTTTTTGTGGTGGTGATGATGCTGACCCAGCTGCGGGATGGCGAGGACTACGCCCGCCAGGCGGCCCAGGGCATTTCCATCACCCAGCAGACCTCTGCGGCCCGCGGGGAGATCGTGGATGCCACAGGAAAGGCCTTTACCGGCAATACCACCATCTGCAATATCACCATTGATAGTAACTACTTTACCGAGCAGGAGCTCAATCCCCTGCTGCTTACCCTTACCGCTTTGTGCCGGGATTACGGCTGTGAGTGGCGGGATGAGCTGCCTATCAGCACGGAGACGCCCTACACCTTTACCGGAGAGGAAGCCGCCCTGCGGGCCCTGCGCAGCAAGCTGCAATTAAGCGAGGCCGCCACCCCGAAGGATGCCCTGTACTGGCTGCGGGAGCTCTATAACCTGAATGACTACACCGATACCGATGTGCTGGACCGGCTGCGCAGCCGCAATAAGATAGAGGGCCTGAGCGATGCCGAGGCGCTGGACTGGCTGCGGAACTTCCGCAAGACCCCCGACGCCACCGATGAGGAGCTCCTTTCCTCCCTGCGGACGCAGTACCGTATGTACCGCTACACCCAGGAGGAGCAGCGGCTGCTGGCGGGGATCCGCTATACCATGACGCAATCGGAATTTTCCAGCTACAATCCCTATACCTTTGCCACCGATATCAGCGATGCGCTGCTGGCTGCCATTAAAGAAAGCAGCAGCCGTCTGCCGGGCGTAGATGGTGTTACCGTCCCGGTGCGCACCTACCTGACCGGCAGTCTGGCTTCCCATGTGCTGGGGGTCACCGGGTCCATTAGCAGCGAGGAATACAACAAGCTGAAGGAAGCGGAAAAGACCTATTCCCTCTCCAATCCCTCCGGCTACCGCATCAGCGATACGCTGGGCAAAAGCGGCATTGAGCGGGTGATGGAGGATGAGCTGCGCGGGCAGAACGGTCTGCGCACCGTGGTGCAGGATCAGGAGGGCAATGTCATCCGGGTGGAAGAAACGGAGGAAGCCGTGCCCGGACACACCGTGCAGCTTACCCTGGTGCAAAGTGTGCAGGCCGCCGCCCAAAAGGCTCTGGCCGATCGTATCAGCTACCTGAATAACAATGCCCCCGCCACCCGCGGTAAGGAAGCCGAAGCGGGCGCCGTGGTGGCCATTGATGTAAAAACCGGCGGTGTCATTGCCATGGCCAGCTATCCGGATTATAGCCTGGATGAATACTACCAAACCTACTCCGAGATGGTGCAGCAGAGCCCTTCCCCGCTGCTGAACCGCGCGACGCAGGGCCTGTATACCGTGGGCAGTACCTATAAGCCCGCGGTATCACTGGCAGCGCTGGACACCGGCACCGTAACGGCCACCGACCGCGTCAACTGCACCGGACGCTACACCTACTACCGCGACTATCAGCCGGTCTGCGAGGGTGTGCACGGTCCCATCAATGTCATTGACGCACTGCGTGTCTCCTGCAACATCTTCTTCTACGATATGGGGCGGCGCATGGGCATCGAGACCATCAATGAATACAGCTATTCATTGGGGCTGGGCCATGCCACCGGCATCGAGATCCCCGAGCTGGCGGGCCAGCTTTCCTCTCCGGAGACCCGCGCGGCCATCGGCGAGGACTGGTACGACAGCTACGATCTGCAATCCGCCATCGGCCAGCTGGATAACCAGTTCACCATATTGCAGATGGCCAGCTACACCGCCACCCTGGCCAGCCGTGGCCAGCGGATGCAGGTACACCTGGTGGATAAAATATGGGACTACAATATGAAAAATGTGCTGTACGAGGCGCAGCCCACCGTGGTGGAGACCATAGAGGCTGATGACAGCACCTGGGCGGCCATCCAGGAGGGCATGACCCGCAGCTGCTACAACGACGCCTACGGGCGGGGTACCAGCTACGGCACATGGGGCAGCGCCCGCGGTAAGACCTGGAGCATGTACGGGGTGGATATCGTGGTGGCGGGCAAGACCGGCTCCCCGCAGCGCGGCGATGGCCTGGTTAATTCCTGCTTTATCTGCTACGCCCCTGCCGATGATCCCCAGATTGCCGTGGCGGTCATCATCGAAAAGGGCTACGAGGGCGACCGTGCCGCACCTGTGGCCAGGGCGGTGCTGGAGGAGTACTTCTTTGGTGAGGACGGCATTTATCACCAGAACAAGCTGGACTACCTTGCCCGGCAAAGCGCCAGCCAGAGTGAGGCTGAATAAATGAGGTTTTGTTCCCCGGCCCCGGCAGGCGCGCCGGGGAGCTTCTTTTTGGGGTTTGCGCGGGGGCAGGCTGGGGGCCTGCGGCCCCCCGCCCCTTGCGCAATTTTATTCCTTTGCACCCGCGGCAGCGTGTCTCTGTCTCGCTGCCAGGTGACGCAATTTGACAGGCTGATGCAAGGGAAAGGCCCTTTGTACTGGAACCTGCACAAAATTTAGCGGCTGGGCCAGCTACCCTTTGCATTTTGGCAGATGATATGATAAGATATTTGTGGTAAAGCTGTTATGCAGCTTATTTTGTTCTGCACGCCATGGGAAAACCAAAAGGAGGCCGGCCGTTGTGCGTAGTATTGTTATGACAGCCGGCTGCAGCGGCTGCGGTACGGCCGCCGTCACCGCAGCGGTGGCCCGGCAACTGGCCCTGCAGGGCAAAAAAGTGCTGCTGGTGGAAGCCACCGCGGGCCTGCGGCGGATGAACCGCCTGCTGGAGATCCGGGAGGAAGGCCTGTTCGATTTTTCTGACCTGCTGGAAGGGCGGTGCGCGCTGGAGAACGCACTGCTGCCCACCCGTATTGCCGGGCTGACCCTTTTACAGGGGCCGTCCGCCATCGATTGGGTGCCGGAGGCCGCCGATGTGCAGCTGCTGCGGGAGGAGCTGAGCGGCACCGAGCAGTACGATGCGCTGCTGTGGTACTGCCCGCCCGGCGCCGGCGCGCTGCAAAAGGGCCTGCTGCCCGCCGCCGAAACGCTGGTGCTCCTTACCGAGGTGACCCCGCAGAGCATAGAAGCCGCCGCTAAGACCGCCGATTGGTGGGCCGGGCAGGGTGCCCAGAATCTGCGCACGGTCTTTAACCGGGTGGGCCGCCGCCTGCCGAGGGACCTGGGCTATCCCCACCTGGATGCCGTACTGGACGCCATCGGCGCGCGGCTGCTGGGGATGATCCCCGAAGGGGCCGACCTGCCGTACAGCGCCGCCACCGGTAATATTGCCGCCCGCCTGTGCGGAGAAAGCCGCCCGCTGCTGGCCGTTTACCGGCCGTAAAATACATCTTGATCTCAACATTGCCAAAGGAGGCATTTGAAGTATGAATATCGCTCTCATCGCCCATGACGCCAAAAAGGAACTGATGGTCCAGTTCTGCATCGCCTATTGCGGCATCCTCAGCCGCCACAATCTGTGTGCAACCGGCACCACCGGCAAGCTGGTCTCGGAGGCCACCGGCCTCAAGATTACCTGCTTTATGGCCGGCAGCCAAGGCGGCGATCAGCAGATCTCCTCCCGCATCTCCTGCAATGAGATCGACCTACTGCTCTATTTCCGAAATCCCATCGGGGCCAAGGCCACCGAGCCGGATGAGGCCAGCCTGCTGCGCCTGTGCGATGTCTACAATATCCCCTACGCCACCAATATCGCCTCGGCCGAGGCCATGATCCACGCGCTGGAAAACGGCGATCTGGATTGGCGCGATATCGTCAACCCCAAAAAGTAAAAACCGGCATTTCGCTCCCCCGTTCCGCTATGGAATGGGGGATTTTGCTTTTCGCGGGGTCATGGGGCGCAGCCCCCGGCGGCGGAGCCGCCGCTGCGGCCAAAGGCCGCAGGAACCGCCCTATGGGCGGTTCGGGCTGCGCCCCGCACCTGCCTTCAACTGGGACTTCCCTTTTCCCCAAACCTGTGCTAAAATAAACCACAGACCGGCGCCATTGCCGCCACTTTACCTAAGGAAGGAAGATCCACCCTATGGCCATCCTCACCACCCGCCCCCGCGGCACCAATGATTTTCTCCCCGCCGAAACCCCCCGCTGGCAGTATGTCGAGCGTACCCTGCTCTCCACCGCCGCACTGTACGGCTACGGCGAGATCCGTACCCCCACCTTCGAGCACACCGAGCTGTTCCAGCGTGGGGTAGGCGATACCACCGATGTGGTAAATAAAGAAATGTACACCTTTACCGATAAGGGCGACCGCTCCATCACCCTGCGCCCGGAAGGCACCGCCGGCATCTGCCGCGCCGCCATCGAAAATGGGCTCCTAGGCGATGCCCTGCCCCTCAAGGTCAGCTATGTCATTAATTGCTTCCGGTACGAGAAGGCCCAGCGCGGCCGCTTCCGCCAGTTCCACCAGTTCGGTGTGGAGTGCTACGGCGCCACCGGGCCCGTCACCGATGCCGAAGTGATCTCCCTGGCGTGGGAGGGCATGCAGACCCTTGGCCTCAAGGACCTCACCCTCGCCATCAATTCCATCGGCTGCCCCACCTGCCGCGCCGAGTACCACAAGGCCCTGCGCGCCTATTTCGAGAGCCGCCGGGAGGAGCTGTGCGAAACCTGTAAAGAGCGCCTGGAGAAAAATCCCATGCGCATTTTGGATTGTAAATCCCCCGTCTGCGGCGAGATCGCCAAAGGCGCCCCCCGTGTGCTGGATTATCTCTGCGATGACTGCCGCAGCCACTTTGAGAAAGTACAGACCCTTCTGAAGGATGCCGATATCCCCTTCACCGTCGATGCCGGCATCGTTCGCGGGCTGGATTACTACACCCGCACCGTCTTTGAGATCTCCATTCCCGGCTTCCCCGCGCTGTGCGGCGGCGGCCGCTACGGCGGTTTGAGTCGTCAGCTGGGCGGCCCGGATGTGGAGGGCATCGGCTTTGCCATGGGTCTGGAACGGCTCCTCATGGTGATGGAGCAGCAGGGCTGCGATTTCCCTGAACCCCAGCAGTGCGACCTTTATATCGCTTCGATGGGAGAGGCGGCCACCGAGGAGGCGTTCCGCCTGACCACCCAACTCCGTCGGGAGGGCTACGCCGTCCAGTGCGACCTGATGGGGCGCAGCGTCAAGTCTCAGATGAAGTATGCCAATAAGATCGGCGCCCTGTACAGCGTGGTGCTGGGCGACAGCGAGCTGGAAGCAGGCTCCGCCCAGCTGAAGCAGATGGCCACCGGTACCGCTAAACCCATCTCTCTCCTGCACTTCCTCCCGGAATTTGAAACCGAGATGCAGAACGGCTGGTTTGCCGCCGCGGCCGAAGCCGCCGAAGGCATCACCCGCTAAACAAAAGCCTGTGCCGAAAAAAGCCTCCCTTGTGTAAAGGGAGGTGGCACGGCGTAGCCGTGACGGAGGGATTGCATGCAGCCAAAGCACAATAAAGCGCTTATCCCCATGGCAAAATTATTGCGTAGGAACATGACCAAAGAAGAGCGTCATCTTTGGTACGATTTTCTGCGTCAGCATCCGGCTCGGTTTTCCCGCCAAAAGGTTCTTGGGCGCTATATCGCCGATTTTTACAGTGCAAAAGCGCAGTTGGTCATAGAACTTGACGGATCACAGCACTATGAAGAACAGAACGCCGAACAAGATGCGGCGCGTACGGCTTTTTTGGAAGGCTATGGGCTGACAGTCATTCGTATCCCCAATAATGAGGTTGCGCAGAATTTTGATGGTGTTTGCGCCTACATTGATCTTGTCGTCCAACAATCCCTCAGTCAGCCTAGCGGCTGACAGCTCCCTTTACACAAGGGAGCCTTTTCTTTTTGCAAAACCTGCGGCAAAACCCTTTGACACCGTCCCTATTCGTGCTATAATGAATTGTTAATAAATCAAATTCCGCTTTCTCGGCAAAATGAGGAATCCCCCCGAAAAAGCGCTATTCCCCAAAACAAAAGGAGTGCAAAATTTATGGCAGATACCATGAAAGGTCTCAAACGCACCCACTACTGCGGCACCGTCACCCCGGAGATGATCGGCCGGGAAGTGGTGGTATGCGGCTGGGCACAGAAAACCCGCGATATGGGCACCCTCGTCTTTATCGATCTGCGCGACCGCACCGGCATCGTCCAGCTGGCCTTCGATGATAAAACCGATCCCGCCCTGCTGGCCAAGGCCCAGAAGGTTCGCGCCGAATATGTGCTGATGGCCCGCGGCGTCCTCCGTCAGCGGGAATCCGTCAATCACGAGATCCCCACCGGCGAGGTGGAGGTCTATGTCACCGAGCTGCGCGTGCTGGCCGAAAGCAATACCCCGCCTTTCGCCATCAGCGATGACAGCCGCGGCGTCAAGGAAGACCTGCGCCTCAAGTACCGCTACCTCGATCTGCGCCGCCCCGAGATGCAGAACGCCATTGCCATGCGCCACCGCATCGTCAAGATCGCCCGCGATTACTACGATACCAACGGCTTCTACGAGATCGAGACCCCCATCCTCATCAAGTCCACCCCGGAGGGCGCCCGCGACTACCTGGTACCCAGCCGTGTGCAGCAGGGCAGGTTCTATGCCCTGCCCCAGTCCCCCCAGCTGTATAAGCAGATTTTGATGTGCTCCGGCTTCGACCGCTATATGCAGATCGCCCGCTGCTTCCGCGATGAGGACCTGCGCGCCGACCGCCAGCCGGAATTTACCCAGATTGATGTGGAGATGTCCTTCATTGATGAGGAGGACATCATGGCCATGAACGAGGGTTTCATGAAGCGCATCTTCAAGGAAGTACTGGGGAAGGACCTCGAAACACCCTTCCGCCGCATCAAGTACCAGGACGCCATGGATAACTACGGCATCGATAAGCCCGATACCCGTTTCGACCTGCGGCTGCACGATCTCTCCGAGATCCTGAAGAACACCGAATTTTCCGTTTTCTCCGGCGCCATTGCCGGCGGCGGCTCGGTCCGCGGCATCAATGCCAAGGGCGCTGCCGAAAAGCTCTCCCGCAAGGAGATCGATAAGCTGACCGATTTCGTCAAGACCTACCGTGCCAAGGGCCTGGCCTACACCCGCTGGACCCACGAGGGCCGCACCTCCAGCTTTGAGAAATTCCTCACCGAGGAGGAGATCGCGGGAATTCACCAGGCACTGGAGGCCGAGGAGGGCGACCTGCTGCTCATCGTGGCCGACGCCAAGAATGAGGTCGTCTACGACGCGCTGGGCCAGCTGCGTAATCACCTCGCCCAGAAGCTCGGCCTCATTGAGCCCGGCACCTTCGATCTTTTGTGGGTCACCGAATTCCCGCTGTTTGAGTACAGCGAGGAGGAGGGCCGCTACATGGCGAAGCACCACCCCTTCACCTGCCCCATGCTGGAGGATCTCGATATGATCGAGAGTGACCCCGGTCACTGCCGCGCCCGCGCCTACGATATGGTCATGAACGGCTGCGAGGTCGGCGGCGGCTCCATCCGTATCAATACTATGGAGCTGCAGGAGCGGATGCTGGTGGCCCTGGGCTTCACCCCGGAAAGCGCCGAAGAGCGTTTCGGCTTCCTGCTGGAGGCCTTCCGGTACGGCGCCCCGCCCCATGGCGGCATGGCCTTTGGCCTGGATCGTCTCGTCATGCTGCTGCTGGGCAAGGAATCCATCAAGGATGTCATCGCATTCCCCAAGGTGCAGAATGCCAGCGAGCTGATGAGCGGCTGCCCCGCCGAGGTGGAGGATAAATCCCTGGCCGAGCTCGCCATCAAGGTCGACCTGCCCCAGGAGTAAAAAGAATTCGGTCCCTGCCGCCGGGCAGGGACTTTTTCTCTGCCCTTGACTTTTCCACCCGCTTCCGCTATCTTGTGAATAAAGATTTTTGAGTGGGAGGGAACCGCCATGACCGATCTTGAGATCATTCGGCTGGTATTTGGCATCTTTTTAGGGATAGGCGGCGGTGTGCTGCTGCTTTTGGCATTTACCGTCGGTTATAAATACCTTGTGATGGAGCGCCGCTGCACCTGCCGTACCAACGGTACCGTCATAGGATACAGTGCCGTTTCCTATGGGGGAGAGGGCAGTGCCGTGCATCTGCCGGTGGCACGCTATACCGTGGAGGGGCAGGAGTATCGGGTCACAGGTCCCCGCTATCGGGGTTATGTCACCCGCACCGTCAGCACTCCCTTTGCGGAAAACACCTGCCGCTGCTACGAGAAAAACGGCGTCCTGCACATCGAGCGCAGCCGCAATTCTATCATCGGAGTGAGCCGCAACCCAATGGCGGAGCAGTACCCCGTGGGAACGGTGCTGCCGGTTTGGTTCGACCCGCAAAGGCCGCAGCGGAGCTATGTGCTGCGCTGCGTGGATAATAGATGGGTCTTCTGGATGCTGCTCCTTTTGGGGGCGGTGCTGCTGGCCGGCTGCATCGGGGTAATTACCCTGCTGTGAGCCCGGAAAGCCCCCGCAAAGAAAAAACCGCCCCCGGAAAGGAAGCCTGCCGCTTCCCCTCCGGGGGCCTTGCCATTAAAATTCACTTCGTTTATCCCGCAGCATCAGCTCGGTCAGCGCCGCGGCCGGGTCTTTCCCGTTAAACAGAATATCATAAACACACTCGCAGATGGGCATATGGACCCCCAGCTTTTGGGCCAGCGCCGTTACACTTTGGGCGGCGTAGTAGCCCTCCACCACCGCGTGGCGTTCGCCCAAGTCCCCGGCCACATGCTCTCCCCGCCCGATGGCAACGCCGGCCATGTGGTTGCGGGAATGGGGCGAGGTACAGGTCACGATCATATCCCCCATGCCGGCCAGACCAAAGCAGGTGTTCTCCTGCCCGCCCGCCGCCTTTATCAGCGCGGAAAGCTCCACCAGCGCCCGGCTCATCATCAGCGCCTTGGCGTTATCGCCGCAGCCCATGCCCTCGGCCATGCCGGCCGCCAGCGCTATAATATTTTTGGCTGCGCCGCACAGCTCCACCCCGGTAATATCGGTGCTGCTGTAAACACGAAAGCTCGGGTTCATAAAAATGCCCTGCACCCATTCGGCAATGGCTTTTTCCAGGCAGGCCGCCACGCAGCCGGTGGGCATCTCCCGCGCTACCTCCTCCGCGTGGGAGGGTCCCGAAAGCGCCGCTACCGCATACCCCGGCAGCTCCTCCGCCAGGATCTCAGACATCCGCAGGCCGCTCTGCGGCTCCACACCCTTGGCCACCGTCACCAGCACTGTTCCCGGCGTTAAATAGGGCTTCACCCTTTGGGCTGTCTGCCGCATGGCGTAGCTGGGCGGCGCAAAAACCACCAGCTCACACCCGGCCACTATATCCTCCCGGTGGGTCAGCGCCAGCCCCTTCGGCAGCGGGACCCCCGGCAGCATCTTGTTTTCACCCCGCTCCCGCAGGGTGTTGCTTTCCTCCTCGCAGTAGGACCAAAGGCTTACCTCGTGTCCGTTCTTTTGCAGCAGCATGGCCAGCGCGGTGCCCCACGCGCCGCTGCCAAGTACAGCGATCTTCATTTTGCCTCCTTGCCGGCTCCCCGGCGGGTCTGTTTGCTGTTTTATGTCGGTGCAGGGGGCAGGGCGCAGCCCGCCCCAGCCTACGGCTGGGGCTTACCGGCGCGAAGCGCCGGTTCGGCGGCTTTGCCGCCGGGGCTGCGCCCCCTGCCTTAGCCCCCCGCGAATTTCCCAAGTCCCTTAAATTTTGTTCTCTTCCCCGCGGGCCAGCCGCACCATGTTCTCCCGGTGCGCCCACAGGATCAGCAGCGTCATCACCGCGGCGCCCCCTACGGGAAATATCGGCTCCACCGCCTGCCCATGGCACCACAGCGCTACCGCCGGGGTCAGCCCCAGCGCAGCTATTATGGAACCAAGCGAAATGCATCGGCTGCACAGCACCGGCACCCCCCACAGGATTACCAGCGGCACCAGCAGGATGGGATACAGCACCGCGATGGCCCCCACCGTGCAGGCAATGCCCTTGCCGCCCCGAAAGCCAAAATACAGCGGCCACATATGCCCCACTATCGCAAAAACCGCGGCCACGCAGCCGCCCTCAAAGCCCGCCAGGTACCGCCCCAGCAGAACCGCCAGCGCCGCCTTTGCCGCGTCCCCGGCAAAGGTCAAAAGCGCCGCCTTCAGGCGGTAGGTGCGCAGCATATTGGTTGCGCCGGTGCCGCCGCTGCCGTGCTTCCGCACATCGTCATGGAACAGCCGGCGGCTCAGCAGCACACCGGTGCTGATGCTCCCCAGCAGATACGCCGCCGCCGCGCACAAGATATATCGTAAAAACATTTGGGTTCTCCTTTGGAAAAAATACGCTCTCACGGGATAATATGGGAAGTCTCCTTCCCGGTTATGCCGTGTATGCCGCTTATTGTAGCAAACTTCCCCTGCCGGTTCAAGCAGGTTTTTGTAAATCGTTTGTTTTACTACCTATAAGTTTCTTGTATATCTGCACCTTGGATAATTGGAGCACCCAACGAATTGATGCCCAGCATTTGTTCCTTGCCTTGCTGTGCGCAGAACAAGCTGTCCTCCACATAGGGGACATTTTTCTTCACTTTCCAATCTCGCTCTCACCTCAGCTATGTGTTTTTCCTTTATTGCTCTATCTTGGTTTGTCAAAGGTTCCAGTTGTTCATAAATCGAGTAGACTTGTAAATCATCTAAAATACAAGGATATGCATTCCAAATACCTTGCAACAATGTTAGAAATGTATCCGCTTTACATATATACGCATTTTCATGCTCTACAACAAGCTCTTTTATCTCACATTGGCTCGAAAAAACAACAATAGAAAACATCGGAATGTTCATTTTCAGGAACTTCTTTAGCACATTTATATGGGAGTTGTTCTGCCAAATGGGATTATAAAAGCTATGCTTTTCAACTTTCTTCGCCCCATACCATGTTTTCCCCGCATATAGCGTAGCCGTCCAATTTCGGTTGTTTTCGTTTCCAAAAATATACCCAGAAAAGTTTTTGCTTTCTATTACAAATAATCCCTTTGTTGTTATATATACGACATCTATTTCCGCTGTGCTTCCATCTTCTTTCGGGATATATATGTTTCTCAGTATTTTTCCATTTTTTCCAAACGGGTTTATTAGCTTAAGTTTATTTACTATTTCTCTTTCTCCCCATGCGCCAATCATCTTTGGAGTTACAAATAAATCCTTTATTATCCCCATGCTGACCTCCTATGAGTTGTACAAATATTCTATCATAGTTTCATTTAGCATTCAACAAGCAGGCTTTATCACCCACTTTTTCTCACTTCTCCACCTTGTAAATCCCCCCGTTTTACGCTATGATAAAGGCAGCACCCCATCTTGACCACGAGGAGATGTTGACCATGAACCTGAAGCTCAATAATAAGCGCACCATCCTGGTGGGGCTTGCGTTCCTTTCCATCTGCGCCTTTTGGCAGATGTATAACAGCGTGATCCCCAAGATCCTTACCTATACCTTCCACCTGGATGAGACCTACTCCGGTATTATTATGGCGGCGGATAATGTACTGGCTTTGTTCCTGCTGCCGCTCTTCGGCGCCATCAGCGATAAAAGCCGCAGCCGCATGGGCCGCCGGATGCCCTTTATTCTGTGCGGTACCGGCTGCGCCGTTCTGCTTATGATGCTGCTGCCCATTCTGGATAACAGCTACGCCGCCCATCCCTCCGTCACCAAGCTGGTGCTGTTCATCGCCGTGCTGGGACTGCTGCTGGTTGCCATGGGCACCTACCGTTCCCCGGCGGTCGCCCTCATGCCGGATGTCACCCCCAAGCCGCTGCGCAGCCGCGCCAATGCCATCATCAACCTAATGGGCGCCGTGGGCGGCATCCTGTACCTGGTCATCACCAGTGTGCTGTATTCCTCCAGCCGCGTGGCCGGCCTGGAGCATGTCAATTACCTGCCGCTCTTTGCCATTGTGGCGGGCATCATGGCCGTTTCGGTCGGCATTCTGTTTGCCGCCATTCGGGAGAAAAAGCTGCATGAGGAAAACATGGCGCTGGAAGCCGAGCACCCCGAGTGGAACCTGGCCGAGGTGGATGAAAGCGGCAATGAAAAGCTGCCCCCCGCCGTCCGCCGCAGTCTGGGCTTTTTGCTGGCCTCCATCGCGCTGTGGTTCATTGGCTACAATGCCATCGAGACCTGGTTTACCACCTTTGCCGATAAAATGTGGGGGATGGCCCTGGGTGATGCCACCCTGTGCCTGACCATTGCCACTGCGGGCGCCATCTGCTCCTACATCCCGGTCGGCATTGCCGCCAGCCGGGTGGGCCGCCGCCGCACTATTCTGTTCGGCGTACTGCTGCTTACCGCCTGCTTCGGCTCCGGCTATGTCTACACCCTGTTCAATAATACCTTCCACCCGGCGCTGTATGCCCTGTTTGCCCTAGTTGGCGTGGCCTGGGCTTCCATCAATGTAAACAGCCTGCCCATGGTGGTGGAAATGTGCCGCGGCAGCGATGTCGGCAAATTTACCGGCTACTACTACACTGCCAGCATGGCCGCCCAGACCATCACCCCCATTGTGGCGGGCTGGCTGCTGAAGCATGTGAGCTACTCGGTGCTGTTCCTGTATTCCGCCATTTTTGTGGGCCTGGCGTTCTTCACCATGCTGATGGTACGCCATGGCGATGTGAAGGTGGAGGCCAAGCGTGGCCTGGAAGCCTTTGATGTAGACGACTGATTTTCTAAACTTTATTTTCCCCCGGAAGGAATGGCTCCCCGTTCCCGTCCGGGGGATTTTTCTCGGTAAATAATAGTCCCGCAGAAGGCAAAAAATCCCCCCCGCTTTTGGCGTGCGGGGGAGAGGATAGCCTGTTTTTAACTGTGGCTGGAATAGTTGGGGGATTCCTTGGTGATGGAAATATCGTGGGGATGGCTCTCGATAAGACCGGCGCCGGTGATGCGGACAAACTGGGCCTTTTCGTGCAGCTCGGCAATGGTGGCGCAGCCGGTATAGCCCATGCCGCTCTTTACGCCGCCCATCAGCTGGAAAATGTTATCGGCCAGGGCACCCCGATAGGGCACACGGCCTTCCACGCCCTCCGGCACCAGCTTTTTGTTGCCCTCCTGGAAGTAGCGGTCCTTGCTGCCGTTCTGCATGGCGGCAATGGAGCCCATGCCGCGGTAGCTCTTAAACTGGCGGCCCTGGTAGATCTCGCTTTCACCGGGGGCTTCCTCACAGCCGGCCAGCAGGCTGCCCAGCATAACGGTATTGGCGCCGGCGGCCAGCGCCTTTACGATATCGCCAGAATACTTGATGCCGCCATCGGCGATGATGGGGATATCGTACTTGGCGGCGATGCAGGCAGCCTCATACACGGCGGTGACCTGGGGGACGCCCACGCCGGCGACTACACGGGTGGTGCAGATGGAACCGGGACCGATGCCAACCTTGACGCAGTCGGCACCCGCCTTAATGAGGGCTTCGGTGCCGGCGGCGGTGGCTACATTGCCGGCGATGAGGGGGATATGGGGGTACAGACTCTTGATGCGGGAAACCGCCTTGAGGATATTCTCGCTGTGGCCGTGGGCACTATCCAGCGCCAGGATATCGACCTGGGCTTCCACCAGGGCAGCGGCGCGCTCCTCCATATCGTGACTGACGCCGATGGCGCCGGCGACCAGCAGGCGGTTCTGGCTGTCGCGGGCGGCATTGGGGTACTTCTTGGCCTTTTCGATATCCTTGATGGTGACGAGGCCAGTGAGGTGGAAGTTTTCATCCACGATGGGCAGCTTTTCCACCTTGCTGCGCAGCAGCAGGGCCTTGGCTTCCTCCAGGGTGATGCCCTGGGGGGCGGTGATGAGATGTTCCTTGGTCATCACCTCGCCGATGGGGACATCGAAGCTGGACATGAACTTGAGGTCGCGGTTGGTGATGATGCCCACCAGCTTGCCGTCGGCATCGCAGATGGGAACGCCGCTGATGTGGAACTTGCCCATCAGCCGGTCGGCATCGCTGACGAGATGCTCCGGAGAGAGGAAAAAGGGATTATTGATGACGCCGTTTTCGCTGCGCTTGACCCGATCGACCTGATCGGCCTGCTGGCGGATGGGCATATTCTTATGGATGACGCCGAGGCCGCCTTCCCGGGCCATGGCGATGGCCATGCGGCTTTCGGTGACGGTATCCATGGCGGCGCTGATGAGCGGGGTATTGAGGTAGATATCCCCGGCCAGGCGGGTACGGACATTGATATCGGCGGGCAGCACATTGCTGTGGGCCGGCACCATCAGGATGTCATCGAAGGTGAGTGCCTCCGGCAGAAATTTGGAATTGTGATCGGTATTCAGCATCAATAAGATCCCCCTTCTATGCTATGCTTTTTGAATGTACTGTTCTGGGTGCCCGGCCGGAAAACGGCGTAGGGCGGCGGGCGCGCGGAGCGGACGAGGGGTGCCGTCCCCGAAAGGGCGGCGCGCCCGAGGCGGAGCAGAGAGCGCCCGCCGGGCTCCTGGCGCCGGGCAGATATTTTTATTATTGTAGTGCATCCGCCTCAAAAGGTCAAGGAAATCTCTCGGCTTTGGCGCAATTCTCTGTTTTCATCAAAGGGGTGGGATAAAACGGGGGGCTTTCATGGGGCTTTTGCCCCACGGGGCGTGAAAAAATGATGAAAAAGAGGGTTGACAAGCCTTTTTCCATTTAGTATAATAACCCTTGCGTGATAATCGCGCTTATATGGCGGTATAGCTCAGTTGGCTAGAGCATTCGGTTCATACCCGAAGTGTCGGCGGTTCAAGTCCACCTACCGCTACCATAATGGCCCGGTGGTCAAGCGGCTAAGACACGGCCCTTTCACGGCTGTAACACGGGTTCGATTCCCGTCCGGGTCACCAGATAAAAAAAGACGCCGGCGAGGCGCTTTTTTTATTATTAGGTGATCCCCAAAGACCACACGGCAGGCGGAAAACAGGCAGAGAGCGCGGCAAGGAAGGCCGCAGCCCTGCCTGGTTTTTCATTTTGGGCAAAAGGCGCGGAACTGCGGCGGCGGCGCGGCGCCGGCCGGGCGGAGCGGGCGGGCCGCAGGCCCGGCGGCGGAGCCGCCGACACGGGCGGAGCCCGTGTGTTTCGGCGAAGCCGAAACGGCCTGCGGCCCGGACCCATACCTTGCAGAAGACGGCCGAGGAGGGCCGGGCAAGGCAGAGACTGATCCCAGGAAAGGAAGGACCCCCAAATGATCATCACCAAGCTGGAGCAAAGGGATATTCCCGGCTGCCGGGAGATCTACAACTACTATGTGAAGAACACCAGCTTTTCGCTGGAGGAGACGGAGCTGACGGCGGATCAGTACGAGGCCCGGGTAGCAGGCGTGACGGAACGGTTTCCGTTCCTGGTGGCGCGGGATGATGCCGGAAATGTGGCGGGCTTTGCCTATCTCAGCGACTTTAATCCCCGCAGCGGTTACCGCCACACTGCCGATCTTTCCATCTACACGGCACCTGACCTGCGGGGCGTGGGACTGGGGGCGGCGCTGCTGGCGGCCATTGAGGCGGAAGGACGCAAAATGGGAATCACCAATCTTATCCCATTATTACCGATGAAAACGCGGCTTCCTGCCGGTTTCACGAGAAGAACGGCTTTGTGAAGGAGGGACACCTGCACGATATTGCGGTCAAGTTTGGCCGGCGGTGTGGGGTGTGCTATTACCGCAAGGAGCTGGGATAAAACTTTTTGCCCGGCCGGGCGGAATGTGATATACTGAGAAAAACGGCACGGGAGGGGAAATGATGCAGTATTACCGAATAGGAGAAACACTGGAACCGCTGGAGAGCCTGCCGCCGGAGGAAAAGAGTATCCTGGCGGTGCTGTGCCCGGAAGAGCTGCCCGGCGCCCTGCTGCCGCAGGGCCTTACCCCGCCGCAGCCCCCGGAGGACCTGCGGGAAAACCAGTATTGTTGGCTGCACATCAGGCAGGGGGCCCTGGCGGGGGAGGTGCGCCTGCCCCAACGGGGCGCGCAGTCCGTGCGACGGCTGGCCTTTGCGCTGGCGGGAGAGAGCCTGCTGCTGGTGGACCACAACGGCTATGCTGCCGAGTGTCTGAAGCAGCTGACCCTGCCAACAGGACATGCCTTGACGGCGGATGAGCTGCTGGCGGAGCTGCTGACGGCCTTGACCCAGAATGACCTGCCGATGCTGCAGGGACTGGAAAGCCGCCTGACCACCCTGGAGCAGGGGGTGTTGGCCGATGATACCGATAAGTTCATCCATAAAATGAGTGCCATACGGCGGGAGCTGAACCGGGAAAACCGCTTCTATGCTCAGCTGGGGGATTTTGCCGAGACGATGCAGGAGGATGCCGCCGAGCTGCTGGGGCATCGGGCCCAGCGCCGGGTGGGATATTTTGCCCGGCGGGTGGGCACCCTGCGCAGCGAAACGCAGATGCTGCGGGAATATGCTACCCAGATCAGCGGGGAATACCAGGCGCAGGTGGATATCCTGCAGAACCGGGTGATGAAGCTGCTGACCATTGTGACAACGATCTTCCTGCCGCTTTCCCTTATTGTGGGGTGGTACGGGATGAATTTTGACATGCCGGAGCTGAGCTGGGAATACGGTTATCCGGTCATCATCGTAGTGGCGGTAGCGGTGGTGGTGCTGTTGGTACGGTATTTCCGCCGGAAAAAGTGGCTGTAAGCCGAATAAATAAAAATGGGGCGCCTTTCCCGGTGGGAGGGGCGCCTTTTGGGATTTTTGTGAGGGGAAAGGCGGCCGCAGGCCAAATCGTCCGAAAGACGATTTCGGCGGATTCCGCCCGCCGGATCCCGTGGCTTGCAGGGAGTAGGGCGGCCCGCAGGGCCGGCCCCCCTGCGCGGCGCCGTCGGGGGCGGCCTGTGGCCACCCCCAAAAACCGCCCGAAGGGCGGTTTGCCCTGCGGGCCGCTTCCGGTTCCGGCACAGATGTGTGAAGGAGATTGCCGGAAAACCGACCGCCCGTGCGGGGTCAGACCATTTCCTCCAGCATGGCCTCGATGCGGAGGAGGCGGTTGTACTTGGCGGTGCGCTCGCTGCGGCAGGGGGCACCGGTTTTGATCTGGCCGCAGGCGGTGGCTACCGCCAGGTCGGCGATGGTGGTGTCCTCCGTTTCGCCGCTGCGGTGGCTGAGGATGGCCCCATAGCCGGACTGCTGCGCCAGCGCCACCGTTTCCAGCGTTTCGGTTAGGGTGCCCACCTGGTTGGGCTTGATGAGGACGGCATTGGCGGCGCGGCGGGCAAGGCCCTGCTCCAGCCGGGCCTTTTGGGTGACAAAAAGGTCATCCCCGACGAGTTGAACATTTTTGCCGATGGCTTCGGTGAGCTGCCGCCACAGATCCCAGTCATCCTCCCCGGCGGGGTCCTCCAACGAAATGATGGGGTACTTGGCGGTAAGACGGCGCCAGTATTCCAACAGGTCGTGCGGGGTGCGCAGCCGGTTTTCCTTGGGCAGGAGATACATATTGTTCCCGGTCTGCCACTCTCCGGCGGCAGCATCCAGCGCCAGCGCCATATCCTCCCCGGGGCGGAGGCGGCAATCCTCGATGGCCCGCAGAATCAATTCCAGGGCCTGTTCCTCATTTTTCAGCCGGGGGGCAAAGCCGCCCTCATCTCCCACGCCGCAGGCCTGGCCCGCTTCCTCCAGCAGGGCGCCCAGCCGGTGGGTGACCTGCACACAGCGCTCCAGCCCATCGGCAAAGGTGGGACAGCCCAGCGGGATGACCATAAATTCCTGGATATCGATATTATTGGGGGCGTGGCGGCCGCCATTCAGAATATTCATCATGGGGCGGGGCAGAGCGGGCCTCCGCCCCGTAAAGCGGGTGAGGTACTGCCACAGCGGCAGGCGGCAGGCAGCCGCGGCGGCGTGGGCCACGGCCAGGCTGACCCCCAAAATGGCATTGGCGCCGAGGTTCGATTTATCCCCGGTGCCATCTGTTTCGCAGAGGATGCGGTCAATGGTTTTCTGCTCGGCGGCATCCCGCCAGATGAGGGCCCGGGCCAATTCGTCATTAACGGCATGGACGGCGGAGCGTACCCCTTTGCCGCCGTAACGGGCCGGGTCGCCGTCCCGTTTTTCGCAGGCTTCGTGCCCGCCGGTGGAAGCGCCGCTGGGGACGGCTGCGATGCCTATGGCACCGCTTTGCAGGGTGACCTCCACCCGGACGGTAGGGTTGCCGCGGCTATCCAGAACTTCGAAGCCCTGTACTTTGGTAATGGTGGTATGGGACATGGGTTCCTCCTTTGGGCTTTGCAGGGCAGGCGGGATGGGGCGGCCGCAGGCCAAACCGCCCTCCGGGCGGTTTCAGCGGGCGGAGCCCGCTGGTTTCGGCGGAGCCGAAACGGCCTGCGGCCGCGGCCCGGTCCCTGCTGGGGCCGGGATAGAGATGCCGTTCCCCAAGCCTACCCTCCGCAAAAATTTTTGTTTACCGATAGTTTGCAGATTTTGGGGAGGATTTATGCGGCGAAATGTGTTACAATACAGGCAGAAAGCGGAGCAGGTGTTTTACAAATAGTATAAAATAAACGGATAATACGAAAAATGGAGGAGAAAACCATGAAAAAACAGCTTTTGGCGTTGGCGATGGCGGGGGCCATGCTGCTGGGCGGTTGCCAGCCCACCTACAATGAGAATGATCCCAACTACCCCGGCACCACCCAGCCGGAGCAGAATGATACCCATGGCGATACCGAGAATAAGGACAACCAGTACGATAGCGATTACGGCGTGACCGGGGATGAGAACCTGGGCAACGAGAATAACAATGTTCCCACCGCGGCGGGAGTGGATGTGGAAAAGCTGGCGGGGCTTTCCACCGAGAGCAAGGACTGGGGCCCCGGCGGCCCGAAGGATGAGAAAAACCGCAGCCAGGGCTCGCTGCTGTACAATAAGACCTACGGCCAGTATGATGCCATCTTCCTCAAGGAGGACAGCAACGAGGTGTACCTGACCTTTGACGAGGGGTATGAGTTCGGGCTTTCCGGGCAGATACTGGATACCCTGAAGGAGAAGGGGGTCAAGGCCATCTTCTTCATCACCGGCGATTTTGCCAAGGCGGAGCCGGAGCTGGTGCAGCGGATGATAGATGAGGGGCATGTGGTGGGCAACCACAGCTGGAAGCACCCCAATTACTCCGGGCTTTCGGTGGAGGAAGCGGAGCAGGACCTGATGAAGCTGCACGACTATGTCAAGGAGAATTTTAACTATACCATGCGGTATTTCCGCTTCCCGGCCGGCAACTTTAGCGAGCGGGCGCTGGCGGAGGTGCAGCAGCTGGGGTACAAGTCGCTGTTCTGGAGCTTTGCCTACAAGGACTGGCTGACCGATGACCAGCCGGATGAGGCAGAATCCCTGCAAAAGATTGTGGACAGCGCCTGCCCGGGTATGGTGTACCTGCTGCACGCGGTAAGCAAGACCAACGCCAATGTGCTGGCGGATGTCATTGACGGGGTGGCGGCCAAGGGCTTTACCTGGGGCGACCCCAGCAAGATATAATACGCAAAAAGCTCCCCCGCTGCGGCGGTGGGGGCTTTTCTATAATGCCAAGGAAGCGTACAGGAATCTGTTTTGCCCGTTGCATACCGCTCCGGGCGGTGATACAATAATGAAGTCTTTGGGGCGGGCATCCATGCTTTAGTCAAGGCTTTGCGATGCCGTCAGGCGGCAGCCAACTAAACCATTAGTTTCTATTTTTCTCCCGCTCGGAGGAAAATAGATAGAACAAATCGCAAGTAAGGGGGAATCCTCTCTTGCGGGGTTTCCCCCCTTTTGCAAAACGATCCGCCGGATCATTTTGCAAATTCGACCCCTTTCGGGGCGCCCTTTGGAAAACGAAAGCGCAAGATAGCGCGGGCATCTTTCATCAAAACCACCTATCGATGCTTTTGATGTTAGAGGAAAAAGTGTTTCCCCTATTGCGGCGGGCGGCCAAGGCTCCGCCTTTGGATTTTATAAAAGGCTTGACCGAAAATCTCGCAAATCCATTCTTAATATATCCCACAAGCAAGGAGGAACTGCCCATGAAAAAATACTGGCAGCTGTTTATTACCTTTGCCCGGATCGGGCTATTTACCATAGGCGGCGGGTATGCTATGCTGCCCATGATGCAAAGCGAGCTGGTGGAACGCCACGGCTGGGCCACCGAGCAGGAAATGATGGACTATTACGCGCTGGCTCAGTGTACCCCCGGCGCCATCGCCGTCAATGTTTCCACCTTCATCGGCTATAAGATCGCCGGGGTGCTGGGCGGCGTGATCGCCACGCTGGGGCTGGTGTTCCCTTCCCTGGTCATCATCATCGCCATCGCGGCGGTGCTGGGCAATGTTTCCGAGCTGCCTGCCGTCAAAAACGCCTTTGCCGGGATCCGTGTGGGGGTGGCGGTACTGATGATCAATTCCGTCATTAAGCTGGCGAAGGCCGCCATAGTGGACTGGAAAGCGGTACTCATCTTCCTGGCGGTATTCGGCGGGGCGGTATTCACCCCGGTCAGTCCCATGATCTATATTGTAGCGGCCGGTGTGGCCGGCATCCTGCTGAAGACCTGGGAGGTGAAGGCCAAATGATGCTGCTGCGTTTATTCTGGGAGTTTTTCAAAATAGGTCTGTTCGCCGTGGGCGGCGGCATGGCCACCATCCCGTTCCTGTATGACCTGAGCGACCGCACCGGGTGGTTCACCTACACCCAGCTGGCGGATATGATTGCGATTTCAGAATCCACCCCAGGGCCTATCGGGGTAAACATGGCCACCTATGTGGGCTATGAGATGAGCGGGGTTCTTGGCTCCATTTCTACCACGCTGGGCTTTGTGGCGCCCTCCATTATCATCATTGTCATTGTTTCCATCTTCCTGCAGAAGTTCCGCGACAACCGCTATGTGGAAAGCGCCTTTTACGGTCTGCGGCCGGCTTCCTCCGGGCTGATTGCCTCGGCAGCGCTTTCGGTGGCCATTGTGGCGCTGCTGGCCGATGGTTGGAGCTTTGGTACCCTGTGGCAGAGCATCCGCTGGCCGGCGGTGGTGCTGGCGGCATTTTTGGCCATTGTGACCAACCTAAAGCAGACCAAAAAGTGGCACCCCATTGTGTTCCTGGGCTTTTCCGCTGTGGTGGGTATTGTGTTCCACTTTGCGGGGGTGTAAAAAGGCGATTGCCGAAGGTATTTTGTCGGGTGGCAGGCAGGAAAATGTGGCTGCTTTATTGTATATAGGGAAGAGTTTCCGCAGACCGCGGGGATGGGGCGCAGCCCCGCCCGCCGCAGGCGGGCGACACGGGCTTTGCCCGTGTGTTTCGGCGGAGCCGAAACGGGCTGCGCCCTCGTCCCGCGGCCTGCAAGTGACCCTCCAAGCCGGAAAAACAAAAAGCTCGCCGTCCTGCCCACTTGGGACAAAGACGGCGGGCCTTTACTTTTTATCGCGCGCCCGGCGGGCGGCATATTTGCGGCGGGTGGCTTCCCCGCCCCGCAGGTGGCGCTCCTCCTTATTGCGGTCCAGCACCACCCGTACCTCCCGGTACAGCGGGTAATTAAGCAGCGGCAGCCGCTCCTGGATATCCTTATGCACCGTGGATTTGGAGATGTGGAACTCCTTTGCGGTCTCCCGCACGGTGGCGCCTGCTTCGATGATATAACGGGCGAACTGCACCGCCCGATCCTCCGGCAACCCCTTCACGATGAGATGACCTCCCCCCAGTTAGTTTCACGCGGGTTCTTGGTGCATCTATATGCGGCAGGGGCGGGCGGTATGCTTTTCGGGCTTCTGCAGCGGCAGGGAATCGGGCGGCAGCCCGGCAGCTTCGCCTTATCCCCGCCAAGGAACGCTCCCGCCCCTTGCACCAAAGCCAAAAATCTGCTATACTACAATGAGTTTGCCCCAAAGGGGCGAAAATGGTAAAAAGAAGGGAGTCCCTGCGCCGTGGCCAAAGCCGAGATAAGAATGACAGAAGGTCCCATTGCCAAACAGCTGGTATCCTTTGCGATCCCGCTGTTTCTGGGCTTTTTGTTCCAGCAGCTGTATAATACCGCCGATGCCCTCATCGTCGGCAACCTGCTGGGCAACAGCGCGCTGGCAGCCGTTACCGGCACCGGCACACTCATCTTTTTGCTGGTGGGGTTCTTCGGCGGTATTTCGATGGGCGCGGGCGTGGTGGTTTCCCGGTTTTTCGGTTCCCGTGAGGTGGAAAAGATGCGTGCCGCCATCCACACCAATATCGCTTTTGGCATGGCGGCGGGGGTGTTCCTTACCGTGGTTGGGATGCTGTTCACCCCGCAGATTTTGCAGTGGATGGGCACCCCGGAGGATGTCATGCCGCAGTCAGTCTCCTATATCCGCACCTACTTCGCGGGCAGCATCGGTCTGGTGATGTACAACCAGTGCCGCGGCGTGATGCAGGCGGTGGGCGACAGCCGCCATCCGCTTTATTATCTTATCATCTCCTCCATCACCAATGTGGTGCTGGATATTCTGCTTATCGCCGTCTTTAAGATGGATGTGGACGGCGCGGCGCTGGCCACCATCATTTCGCAGTTCGTCAGCGTGTTTCTGTGCATGGGGCGGCTGATGAACCCCGTTTCCGGCGAATGCCAGGTGAAATGGCGGGAGGTCCGCTTTGACCCGGAAATGACCCGTATGATCCTCTCCTATGGTCTGCCCAGCGGTTTGCAGAATTCCGTCATCGCGCTGGCCAATGTAGTGGTGCAGTCCAATATCAATTCCTTTGGCGAGATGGCCATGAGCGGCTGCGGCGCCTATGCCAAGGTGGAGGGCTTCGCCTTCCTGCCCATTACCAGCTTTACCTCGGCCATTACCACCTTCGTCGGGCAGAACCTGGGCGCGGGCGAGCTGAGGCGCACCCGGCAGGGCGCGCGGTTCGGCATTCTGTGCTCGGTCATCATCGCGGAGGCGGTTGGCGCGCTGCTGTACTGGCTGGCCCCCATTCTCATCAAGGCCTTTACCCAGGAGCCGGCGGCCATCGCCTTTGGCGTGCAGAAGATGCGCACCTGCTCGCTGTTCTTCTGTCTGCTGGCGCTTTCGCACTGTCTGGCAGCGGTCATGCGCGGCGCAGGCCGTGCGGTCATTCCCATGATTTCGATGCTGTCATTCTGGTGCGTGGTGCGTGTTGCCATTATTACGGTTGCCACCCCCATCTACCAAAGCATTGCCGTGGTGAACTGGGTTTATCCCATTACCTGGGCGCTCAGCAGCATCTTCCTGCTTATTTATTACTACAAAGCCGACTGGCTGACAGCCCCGGGCCACCGCAGCGGCGAACCGGTTAAGCATTAAAATGAAGCCCCCGCCTTGCGGCAGGGGCTTTTTCTATGGGATTGCAGCCATCAGAATTCAAGATTCTTCCCGGTTTCAGGATCAAATACATGCACCACATTGCCGCCAAAGGTGAAGGCGATGGACTGGCCGATGCCAAAGCTCGAATTGGTGGCACCCTGCATGCTCATGGTCTGCACAATGATGATGGTATCCCGGCCGCAGGCCTGCAGGTGCAGGTGCACCGCGCTGCCCATCATCTCGCTGACATCCACGGTGCCGTGGATCATCTGCTCGCCCTCGCCCGCCAGCATAATATGCTCGGGACGGACGCCCAGAACGATGCGTCCGGGCTGGACATTCTTTTCGGCAAGGCGCGCCTGCTTTTCATCGCTGAGGACGACATGGGCGTTCTCCAGCTGAACGGCATACTTGCCATCGGGATCGCGCTGCAGCTGGGCGTCAAAGGTATTCATGCGAGGCATACCGATGAAGCCTGCCACAAACAGATTGGCGGGGTGATCGAAGACTTCCTGCGGGGTGCCCACCTGCTGGATCTCGCCATCCCGCATGATGACGATGCGGTCGCCCAGCGTCATGGCCTCGGTCTGGTCATGGGTAACATAGATGAAGGTGGTATCGATGCGCTGCCGCAGCTTGATGATCTCGGCACGCATCTGGTTGCGCAGCTTGGCATCCAGGTTGGAAAGCGGCTCATCCATCAGGAATACCTTGGGGCTGCGCACAATGGCACGGCCGATGGCCACGCGCTGACGCTGGCCGCCGGAAAGCGCCTTGGGCTTGCGGTCCAGGTACTGGGTGATATCCAGGATCTCGGCGGCTTCCTTTACCTTGCGGTCGATCTCCTGAGGGTCTACATGGCGCAGCTTCAGGCCGAAGGCCATGTTCTCGTAAACAGTCATATGGGGGTACAGGGCGTAGTTCTGGAAAACCATCGCGATATCCCTGTCCTTGGGAGGAATGTCGTTCATCAGCTTGCCGTCAATATACAGCTCGCCGCCGGAGATCTCCTCCAGCCCGGCGATCATGCGCAGGGTGGTGGATTTACCGCAGCCGGAAGGGCCGACCAGCACAATGAACTCATTGTCCTTGATCTCCAGGTTGAAGTCATGCACCGCCAGTACGCCCTCTTCGGTCACCAGCAGGTTGTTCTTCTTTTCCTTTTCGGGCTCGCCTTTTTTCTTCTTTTTGGGTTCGATGTTGGGGTACACCTTTTTAATGTTTTTCAGTACGACATCAGCCATTATCATCGCTCTGAGCGGTCTGCCTTCGCACGACCTTTCTCGCAGCAGAGAAAGCGGGATTCTCTGTGCTTTACGGCAGGTCTCCACACTGCCGCACCGGGAGCGCCCGGCGGGGGATTCCTCCTTTGTTTCGTCCGCGGCGGCCAGTGTGTGGAGTGGCCGGCGGGATCGGAATATTGGTTTTACTGTCGGAAACGATTCCAGCAGCTAAGCCTATTGTAGCACCGGAACATGGGCTTGTAAATGAAAGCCCGCTTTTCCGACGCACTTTTTGTAGAACTGCCATAAACCGGGGGCCTGGTTTGGGCATTTTGTCAAGGCACAAGCGGGGCGGGGGCTGGCACGGCAGGGGGAAATGGTGTATAATAGCGGCGTAACAGGTGCAGGGGACCGGTTGCGGCGGAGCCGCCGCCGGGCTTTAGCCCGGCGCTCCGGCGCCCCGCAGGGGCGCCGGAGGCTCGGTTGGCTGTGCCAACCGAGTGCGGCTCCGCCGTGGGCCGGCCCCCTGCAAATACCCGGAAAGGAAGCGAAACCATGAGTAAAATTCTCGGCCACCTGGAGCCCCAGGCAGTGTTCCATTATTTCGAGGAGATCGCGGCTATCCCCCACGGCTCCCGCAATACCAAGAAAATCGCCGATTACTGCGAGCAGTTCGCCAAAGACCGCGGCCTGCAGCATACCCGTGACGCCAGCGATAATGTCATTATCGTAAAGCCCGCCGCCAAAGGCTACGAGACCGCCGCGCCGGTGGTGCTGCAGGGCCACCTGGATATGGTGTGCGAAAAAGCCCCAGGCTGCACCAAGGATATGGAAACCGAGGGCCTGGACCTGGTGGAGGAAAACGGCTGGGTGTATGCCCGCGGTACCACCCTGGGCGGTGATGATGGCATTGCTGTGGCCATGATGCTGGCCCTGCTGGATGAAAAGGACCTACCCGCCCCCCGGCTGGAGTGCATCATCACCAGCGATGAGGAGATCGGGATGCTGGGCGCCGCTGTGCTGCAGCCCACCCTAGTCACCGGCCGCAATATGATCAACCTGGATTCTGAGGCAGAGGGCGTCTTTACCGTCAGCTGTGCCGGCGGTAACCGCACCTACTGCCGTCTGCCCATCCAGCGGGAGACCGTGACCGGCCAGACTGTTACCCTGCGCATTGCCGAGCTGGTGGGCGGTCACTCTGGGGTGGAAATTGATAAGGGTCGCGCCAATGCCGATATGCTGCTGGGCCGCCTGGTGATGGCTGCCCGCCGTGACGCACCCTGCCGCCTGATTTCGCTGACCGGCGGTTCCAAGGATAACGCCATCCCCAATGAGGCGACCGCGGAGCTCCTCTGCGAGGACCTCCCCGCGCTGGAACGGCTGGCCGCCGCCTGGCAGAGCCAGCTCCGTCATGAGTATGCCCCGGCCGAGCCGGATCTTACCATTACCGTTACCCCAAATGAAAAAACCGCCTGCGCCGTCCTCGCCGAAGAAAGCGCCGAGCGGGTGCTGTGCATGCTGCTCTGCGTTCCCAATGGCATCCAGGCCATGAGCGGCAGCCTGCCCGGCCTGGTGCAGACCTCCCTCAATCTTGGTATCCTCACCACCGAGGATGACGCCGTGGAACTGCACTTTGGCGTGCGCAGCAGCGTGGCCAGCCAAAAGGAGATGCTGACCGAGCGCCTGACGGTGCTGACCCACCAACTGGGCGGTACCGTGGAAGTATTCGGGGACTACCCCGCCTGGGAATACCGGGCCGAAAGCCCCCTGCGGGAATTGATGTGCGAGGTCTACCGGGAGCAGTACGGCGCCGAGCCCAAGATCGAGGCCATCCACGCCGGGCTGGAATGCGGCCTGCTGTGTGAAAAGCTGCCGGGTCTTGATTGTGTTTCCATCGGCCCGGAGCTGCTGGAGATCCACACGGCCCGCGAGCGCATGTCGGTAGAATCGGTCGGCCGGGTCTGGCGCTATGTCCGGGAGGTACTGCGCCGCAGCCGGTAACGCCCCAATGCCCCTCCTACACGAAAGCACGGTGTATTTCCGGAGCGGGATCAAACAGCGGTGATAAAGTGCCGCGGGTGCAGTTTATTTGCTTCCTGCAAATCAATAGTGAAGCTACCGGGGCTATGGGTTGAACAAACAGATTTGGATGGACGGCCCCGCTGGGCAAGCGTACAGGCTATCCCCTCCGGCAGACTCGCCAAAGGCGGGAAGAATCCACCCGGAGAGCAAGCTGCCGCGCCCCCGGCGGCCTTCCCTTGTGTACTCTGCCCAAGCCTTCTTTCCCCTTGCGGACACAGCTTCCCCTATCTGCCCGCCTTAGCGGCAAAATCCTGCCAATTTTGGGCTTTTTCTTGTGACATTTTGGCCAAGAGAAATGGACTGCCCGACCGAAATGGTACAAAATTTTAGAGATCTTGAAAATCTTTTTTGTAAAAACCGACCAAGAAACGCTTGACAAGCCCCGCCCATTGGGGTAAGATGGATAATGTACCGGCAGGAGCACCCGCCGGGACTGGAGTATGTGCATATGCAAAAACACTGGGAAGCTATGTCCGATGAAGCGCTGGCCGCGGCCGCTCTTCAGGCGGAAGACCGTGCCTTTACGGTGCTGGTGGCCCGGCTGCTGCCCCCCCTGCGGGCCATGGCCGAAAGCTACCGCCTGCCGGGACTGGACCGGGATGACCTCGTCCAGGAGGGCTTTTTAGGGGTGATGAGCGCCGTGCGCCATTACCATCCCGACTTGGGGGAATTCACCCCCTACGCCCTTACCTGCGCCCGCAACAGCATGGGCTCGGCGGCTCGCGCCGCCCTTTCCGATCGGCACCAGCCGCTGCGGGATTACGACCCCATTCCGGAGGACCATCCCGCCGGGGAGGAGATCCAGCCGCAGGCGCTGGTGGAGGCCGCAGAATTCAGCGGAGAACTGCACCGCTGGATGCAAACCGAGCTTACCGACTACGAGCGCCAAGTGTTCCGGCTGTTTTTGGCCGGCTACCCCTATTCGGAAATAGCCTCTCTTCTTTCTTCTCATTCCAAAGCTGTGGATAACGCCCTGCAAAGAGTCAGACGAAAGCTGCGAAAGTTCTATTCCACCCACTCGGTATCTGCCTGAATTCGTCAGGTGATATATACAAAACTCCCTTATAACATCAATTGTGAGGGCAGAGATTCCAAAGCGAGGTAATGAAGAATGTACGAAGACAAGACTTTAGTATGCAAAGAATGTGGCAATGAGTTCGTGTTCACCGCCGGTGAGCAGGAGTTCTATGCCGAGCGCGGTTTTGCCAATGAGCCCCAGCGCTGCAAGGCCTGCCGCGACGCCCGCAAGCAGAACCAGAGAACCGACCGTGAGATGTTCACCGCCGTTTGCGCCAACTGCGGCAAAGAGGCGAAGGTTCCCTTCCGTCCCCGTGAGGACCGTCCTGTTTATTGCAGCGAGTGCTTTGCAAAGATGAAGGAAGAGCAGTAATCAGACCCCCTGATAACAAGACTATCCTGCCGGCTGTCAGCAATGATGGCCGGTTTTCTTTTTTGATGTTATCTTAGCTCCAGTAGCTTTCGCACTTCCTCCGTCCGGGCAAAGAGCTTAAAGTACAGTGCCCGGTAATCCGGTGCGTCACTTTGCAGGCAGATTTCCTCACATTCCTGCTGTATCGCGATGATTTTATCCTGTATCATCAGGCAGCGCCCCCTTAGACGAGCGACCTCCACTTTATCATCCATATAATTTTCCCTCTTTTCTATAATTGCACTATATTAGTGCAATTATAGCCGCTTTTTCGCCTAAAATCAAGAAAATGATTGTTCTGATTTAGTGCGGAGGAGGGGTGATGTTCATGGATCAGCAGTACAGTGAGCGCATGGGGCGTCATTTGGCCAAACTCCGCCAAGATAAAGGCCTAACGCAGGAGCAACTGGCTGCTCGATTGCAGGTGCAGGGCTGTGACTTAACCCGCAGTGCATTGGCCAAGATTGAGGTTGGCCAGCGCCATCTCTATCCCGATGAGATAAAAGCCCTGAGCGTAGTGCTCGGTATTAGTTATGAACAGATTTTTGTTTGAATTAAGTGCTTTTCACCTGTTCGGTGAAAGGTATGCCTGTAAAAGGCACAAATAAGGGGGAGCCCTCTCTTGCAGGGCTCCCCCTCTTGCGTGAACGACCACTCTGGGTCGTCCACGCAATTCATCCCCTTTCGGAGCGCCCTTCGGACAGGGAATATTTCGTCCGCTGTGGCGGACGACCAGCCTTTTGAAAAAGGCTGGAGCGAAAACTTTTACACAGAAATCTCCCCCACCGTTGCCCGGCAGGGGAGTCTTTTTATTCGGTTATTCCTCCAGGTCCTTCAGCTCGTCCGCTTCCGCCTTTTCCACCGTGATGCGGCCGTCCCGCAGTGTCTTTACCTGCGATTTGTGGAAGGAGGTCACAGCCCCCTCCTCGGCCCGGTCCAGATGCACCTTCAGCTCGCCGGTCAGCAGGTTCACCTCAGTTACCTTGCCCCGGCCCTCGCCGGTCTGCACGATCGCCCCTACCTTCGGGGTGATCCGCAGCAGATCCTCATAGGCGTCCTGCTCGTACTTCAGGCAGCACATCAGCCGGCCGCAGGCCCCGCTTATCTTGGTGGGATTGAGAGAAAGCCCCTGCTCCTTCGCCATCTTGATGGAAACAGGCTGGAACTCCCCCAGGAAGCTGGCGCAGCAGAACGGTCGCCCGCAGATGCCCAGACCGCCCAGCATTTTCGCCTCGTCCCGCACGCCGATCTGCCGCAGCTCGATGCGGGTACGGAACACCCCGGCCAGTTCCTTTACCAGCTCGCGGAAATCTACCCGCCCATCGGCGGTAAAGTAGAAGAGGATCTTGCTGCCGTCAAAGGCGTATTCCACCTCCACCAGCTTCATTTCCAGCTTGCACAGGGCTATTTTCTCCTGCGCTATGCGGAAAGCCTTCTCCTCTTTCTTGTGGTTTTCCTCCACCCGGCGCAGGTCCTCCTGCGTGGCGGGACGGGTCACCTTTTTCAGGGGCTTTACCACACGGGTCTGGTCCACCTCCCGGTTGGAGATAGCCACCGTGCCGCATTCGGTACCGCGGGAGGTTTCTACAACCACGGGCTCCCCCACGCGGTAGCTGCCGCCATTGGGGTCAAAGTAATAAATTTTTCCGACTTCCTTAAATCGGACGCCGATGATCTCTGCCATACAAATGGTACTCCTTTATTTCCAACATCCATGATGCATGAATTTTCAATATTAGTTTCCGCCTGTGGTGGGACCAGGTTTGCAGTCGCCTAAAGGCGGCGCGAAGCCTTTTGCAAAGGCATAGTTGGCACGCTTGCCAGCGGGGTTGTCCTTTTCTGTGAAGAAAAGGACGCAAAAGTCATTAGGGCTACGCCCTAAAAACCCCACGCACCGGAACGCCCGCTCGGAACGGGCTACGCCGTCCCGAAGCGTGGGCTAAACGGTGCTTATAAGGTGTCTGCGACGCATTTTTATCGCCCCCGCGCTGGAGCGCAGAAGGGCGAACCACCACCCCTGTCCCCGCCTCAAAGGCAGGGAACTATGGGGCAAGTTAAGCAAATACTTTACAGTCTGCAAAACCGCTTCCTCGGCAAATCGCAGTCCTTGCCGCCTTGCGGTGCCCGAAAAAATCTTCGCGCTGCTCGCTTGCTCGATTTTTTCGACCGCTACGGATGCTCCGCCTCGCTGCATCCGCCACTGGCGGCGCTCGGCTCCGCATCCCGCGCACCGCGACCCCTTCCCGGGACCGGGCCTTTTGGGATATCCGAGCTATCTCCTGCAGCGCTCCGTCAGCAGCGCCGTCACCAGCGGCAGGTGGGCGTTCCGCTCGCACATCTGCAAAAGCGGCGCGATCTGCGCCCGGCAGCCGGCGGCCGCCCGGCCCGGCAGGTTATACATCTCCCGCAGCGCGGGATTCGCCAGCAGCTCCGCCAGTGTTTCCAGCAGGGCGGTGTAGCCCGCCCGGTCCTTTTCCATCGGGGCCGCCGCCGCTATCACCCGGTAGGGGTTCGCCATGGCCAGTCCGGCCAGCATCTCCTCGGCCGCGGCATAGCGCTTTTGCACGGCGGGGTCCTTCAGCAGGGCGGCGCCGGTTTCGGGGCTGCCCCCGCACCGCAGCAGCGCCCGGTTCAGCTCCTCCTCGGTGTGGCCGGGCGCCAGCTCCCTCATCCGCCGCAGGCAGTCCGCCGGGGCTGCGGGCGGCAGGGTGTAGCAGGTCACTCGGGAGAGCACCGTCGGCAGCAGCCGGTAGCGGTTCTGCGCGGTAAAAACAAAAAAAGTATCCTCCGGCGGCTCCTCGATGATCTTCAGCAGCAGGTTCTGTCCCTCCGCGGGGATGCGCTCCGCCAGCTGAAGAATGGCTACCTTGCGGGGGGCCTCCACCGGGGTGCGGTACAGCTCCGCCCGCAGCCGCCGCAGGCTTTCCTTTTTGTAGATATCCTTGTCCTCATCGGGGTCATACAGCATCAGGTCGGGATGCTCCCCTACCAGCACCTTACGGCAGGCAGGGCATGTTCTGCACAGGCTGCCGTTCCCTTCCCGGCACAGCAGCGCCCCCGCCAGGGCAATGGCGGTATCCCGCAGCAGGGCGGGACTGGGCGCCTCCAGGCACAGGGCGTGGGTCAGCCGGCCGGCGGCCAGCGCCGTGGTGACCGGCTGGGGCAGCGGTGGAATGACCGTAAGGGTATAGCGCCGGCTGCCGGAAAAGCCGCGCAGCGGCTCAGAGCTTTTCATACCGCTCTACATCTATCACAAAGATGGTGGCGCCGCCCACAGTGACCTGCACCGGGACATTGGCGTACATGCCGGCATTAAAGGAAGTATTGCCGGAAACCATTTTATTGCGCTTGCAGCTGTTCTCCCCAATGATATGGATGGCCTCATCCACCCGGTCGGCATCGGTGCCTACCAGCATGGTGGTATTGCCGGAGAGCAGAAAGCCGCCGGTTGTGGCCAGCCGCGTCACCGAAAACCCGCCCTTGGTAAGAGCGCGGGAAGCCGCGGTGCTGTCTTCATTAGATACGATGGCTATGATCAGTTTTTGCATCAGAATACCTCCTTCTGGGGTTCGGTAGGAGCATGGCGGGCCGCATAAACCCCGGCCCGGAAGAAAAATACAATCCTCCAAGCATATTATAGCAGGTTTCCCCGTCGAATGCAAAGGAAAGTATGCGCTAAGGGCGGGACCCGGATTTTTAAGCCGCCCAAAGGCAGGTGCAGGGCTTGTTCCCTGTGCAGGGTGTGAACGGGATGTGAAAAGCCCCCGCCGAAGCAGGGGCAAGAGGTTCAATGTACCCTTATGTCGGGATGTACTGCTCCAGCAGCTCCCGCACATGGTCGGTGTCGTTTATCATCAGCAGAACATAGTAATCGCCCAAGGTGTAGATGACCCCGTTTTCGGCCAGTTCGCTGGCGCCGTAGATATCATAATTGGCAAAAAGACCGGCCCGGCTGGTGCGTATGGTGACCAGCAGATCGCGGGCGGAGGCTTCCTGCCCCGGCTTTGGCACCACCAGGATGACATCGGCAATGCCGAACCGGCCATCGGTGTAGCGGCCGTAAACGGCGGAAAGGCAGGAAGTATCCACCCCAAAATCCGAGGCCAGCCGCTCGGCGGTGGCGTCCTGTACCCCCATGATGGAAACATCGAAGTAGATGGCATCCAGGGCATCCGCGATCCCTTCGCCGGTGGCGGTGGATTGGCGGTTATTATCCGGCTCCGGCAGCGGGTGCGTCTGCTGGAAGCCCTGCAGGATAAACAGCACCACCACCAGCAGCGAAGCCACAACGATAATCAGCTTGCGCATGGAAAAGCACCCTCCTTTCCGGTTTTAGTCTTTCCAAAGTATAGCGGTTATCGCCCCCCGCTGTCAAGGAAAAGGGGGTGTTTTTCACAGATTGTTCAGCTTTGTGGGATATTTCGGCCTCGGCAGGCCGCCCGCCAGAGCACAAAACTCGCGCAAAAAGCTCCGCCTTCGGCGGGAATATTCCTCGGCAAATCGCAGTCCCGCACCCGCGCACCGCGATCCCCTTTATACCAAATTTCATCTCGCCTGTCGGCGTCGCGGAGCCTTTTGCAAAGGTGTAGTTAGTACGCCTTCCCGGCGGGGGCCTACTTTTGTTCGTGCAAAAGTAGGCAAAACACGGTCAAGGGGGACAGATTCCCCCTTGACAAACCCCTTTCAGTCGCTTGCAGTGCTGGATACGAACGATGCTAAAGCATCGTCCGTACTGCGCACAGATACGCTCCCAAGGTAGCCGCGGGCGTATCTGCCCCCACCGCCTTGCGGTGCCCGAAAAAATCTTCGCGCTGCTCGCTTGCTCGATTTTTTCGACCGCTGCGGGTGCTCCGCCTCGCTGCATCCGCCACTGGCGGCGCTCGGCTCCGCACCCCCTACCCCTCCCCCGTGGCGGGGGAGGGGCCGTCTGGGCAAATAACTGCTTGTTCAAATTTTAGGCTCGGCAGCGTGACTCTCTGCGGTACTACCACTCGGCAAAACATAGTCCCGCACCCGCACACCGCGACCCCCTCATCCCTCAAAAATCGCACAATAAATCCCAGTAGCAATTCCCCAACAAAATCCACTATTTATGCGATCTTCGCCCAATATCTTCCCATAATGTAAACTTTCCATTAAAAGTTGTGAAATATTAACCTTTCACATGCAAAAAAGGCTCCATTTTGCCGTATTAGTGAAAGGACTTTTTCATACCGGCAAAAAATCTTTCCTGTCGGCCACTCTCCCCGAACAATAAATCGAGAGCCTTTTCGCCCCACCGGTTAAACAGGGGCGCCGGTCTAAATTTTCTCAGCAGACCTCATCGGGCAATTTGGGGGTCTGCACCAGCGGGAACCCGCCTCCTACCGTACCTTGAAAATTGAATACACGGATAAATCCTCCACTTCTGCCCATAATATCCGCAAATGCCGGAAAAGGAGCGATGATTATGGCAATGACCCCCAAGGAGTACGACAAGATGCTCAAGGAGAGCTCTCCCCCGACCCGCAGCGGCCGCAGCCTGCCGATGGCTTTTGTGGTCGGCGGACTCATCTGTGTGGTGGGACAGGCCCTTACCCAGTGCTACCTCAGCCTTGGCCTGGGGCGGGAGGAAGCCGGGGCCTGGTGCTCGGTCACCCTCATCTTTCTCTCGGTTTTAACGACCGGATTGGGCTGGTACCAGCGGCTGGCCAAGTACGCCGGGGCCGGTACTTTGGTACCCATCACCGGCTTTGCCAATGCCATGTCCTCCCCCGCCATAGAGTTCAAAAGCGAGGGGATGGTGCTGGGCCTTGCCGCCAAGCTGTTTGTAATTGCCGGGCCGGTTATTGTTTACGGCACAGTGGCCAGCGTGCTTTACGGGCTGGTGCTGGTTATTTTCGGTATGGGGTAAACCCGGTGCCGGGCGCGGGATACGGGCGGCCCCGCCCCGGCCGCAGGCCGGGGGGAAGCCGCCCCCCGAAAGGGGGCCGGCTATGGGGCGCTGCGCGCCCCTGCGGGGCCGCCCGGTAAGCTCGCGGTGAGCAGAAAAGCGAAAATGGGAGGAAAACCAATGGCAAGACGAATGGGTGCCGGGACCATCCGGCTGGAGAGAGCATCCGCGATAGCGGCAGTGGCGGCGGTGGGCAGCCGCCTGGAGCAGGAGGGCCCGCTGGGTGCGGAATTTGACCGGACGGTGGAGGACAGCAGCTTTGGCGAAAAGAGCTGGGAAAAGGCCGAAACCAAAATGCAGCAGTTGGCCATGGAATTGGCGCTGCAAAAGGGGCAGACGGCCCCGGAGCAGGTGGATGTGGTGCTGGGAGGAGATCTCCTCAACCAGTGCATAGCCTCGGCTTATGCCGTCCGGGCGCTGGGGAGGCCGTTTTTAGGGCTGTACGGGGCGTGCAGCACCATGGCAGAAAGTTTAACTTTGGCGGCGCTTTTGGTGGAAAGCGGCGCCGCGGAGAAGGCTCTGGCGGTTACCTCCTCCCATTTCTGCTCCAGCGAGCGGCAGTTCCGCTTTCCCCTCAATTACGGCGGGGTGAGGACCCCGACGGCCCAGCATACCGCTACGGCCTCCGGGGCGGCCTTGGTTGGAAAGCAGGGGAGTATTCACATCGAGGAAGTCTGCATTGGCCGGGTGGTGGACCTGGGGGTCACCGACCTGAATAACATGGGGGCTGCCATGGCCCCCGCCGCCTGGGATACCCTGCGGCAGTACTTTGCCGATACCGGCACCGGCCCCGCTGACTATGATAAGATCATCACCGGGGACCTGGCGCAGGTGGGCAGCGACCTGCTGGTGCGGCTGGCAGCGGAGGAGGGCTGCGACCTGCGGCCGCGCTATACCGACTGCGGGCTGATGCTGTACGACCGGGAGGGCCAAAAGGTGGATGCCGGGGCCTCCGGATGCGGGTGCAGCGCCGCGGTGATGTGCGCGCATTTTTTGCCGGCGATGCAGCGCGGGGAGTACAAAAATATTCTGTTTATGGCCACCGGGGCGCTGATGTCCCCCACGGCGTGCCAGCAGGGGGAATCCATCCCGGGGGTGGCGCACCTGCTGCACCTGACGGCGGCCGGAGAACCGTTATCTTAAAGTTCCGCCAAAGGAGGACAAGAACAATGCAAGCTATTTTGCCGTATTTATATGCATTTCTGGTGGGCGGGGCGTTCTGCCTTATCGGGCAGGTGCTCATTGACCGCACCAAGCTGACCCCGGCTCGGATCCTTTCCGGCTATGTGGTGGCCGGGGTGCTGCTGGGGGCGCTGGGTTGGTACCAGCCCCTAATCGATTTTGCCGGGGCAGGGGCAACGGTGCCGCTGACCGGCTTTGGCAGTCTGCTGGCCCGCGGGGTGAAGGAAGCGGTGGCCGAGCAGGGCCTGCTGGGAGCGCTGGTGGGCGGACTGCAAAAGGGGGCGGCCGGCATTGCGGCGGCCATCCTCTTCTCGGTGCTGGCGGCGCTGATTTTCCGCTCCAAGGACCAGTGCTGAGGGGTGAGTTGGCGGGGAGGCGGAGCCGCCCGCCTGGGGCGGGAGCCGCAAGCGCAGCTTGCGGGTTTCAGCGCAGCCGAAACGCTCGGCCGCCGGGCCCTGAAGGCTGCAGGGAGGAGCGGAGAGAGCGGGCAGGGAGCCGGGCGGAAGCCGGGGATGAGCGGCCGGAGGAAAGCTGGCGGAGGGCGGGCCCTGCGGGCCGCTGGCCCCCTGCGGAAGCCCGATAATTTGTTAGCTTTCCACAAGAAAACGATACGGGATTTGACAAAGTGGCGAAAACCCTGTATAATGCAACCCGAACTTGATCCAAAGGAGAAATTTGATGAGTAAATTTAAGCTCGGCGCATGGTTCCATCGCGCCGGGAAGCTGCTGCGGGGTCGGACATTTACCGCAGCGGGGCTGGCAGTGGCGGTTGGTTTGTCGCTGTGGGCTGTGGCCGAAAATGTCAAGATTCTTTACATTGCCGACGGGGCGGAGACCGGTGTGACCCTGGCGCTGCGCAGCGATCCCACCGAGCAGGCGCTTTCCCGTGCCGGAATCACACTGAAGGAAAACGATACCGTTACCACCCGGGAGACTGCCCTGGTTTACAGCCGGGTCAGCATCAGCCGCGGGGTTTCGGTTACACTGGTGGCCGATGGCCGCGAGACCCCCTGCACCGTGACCGGCGGCACCGTAGCGGAGCTGCTGGAGCAGAACAGCATCACGCTGGGGGAAAACGACTATTGCGATAAGGAACTTTCCGCCCTGCTGGAGAATGGCGATGTCATTACCGTGCGGCGGGTGGAAAAGAAGGTAGTAAAGGAGCAGGTGGCGATCCCCTGCGGCACCGTCTATAAATCCAGCAGCCTGCTGCGCAATGGCCGCAGTATGTTGATTACCGAAGGGACCAACGGACTGGCCGAAAACACCTACGAGGAGCTGTGGAGCGGGGACACCCTGGTTTCTCGGGTGCTGGTGAGCACCAAGGAGGTGACGGCCCCCCGCAGCGCCCTGGTGATAGAAGGCCAGCGAGGCGCGGCGATCTCCCGGCTGGACTGGAGCGACCAATACCCGCTGGACGCCAATGGCATCCCGGTGAGCTATGAGAAGGTAAAAACCGGCCAAAAGGCGACCGGCTATTCCGCCGGAGAGAACAGCTACGGCAGCAGCGGCGGGTACTGCTATTACGGCACCATTGCCGTGAACCCCAAAGAGTATCCCTATGGTACCAAGCTGTATATCCGCAGCAGCGATGGCAGCTTTGTGTACGGCTACGCGCTGGCCAGTGATACCGGTGGATTTATCTCCGGCGAGGTGGGAGTGGATGTGGATCTGTTCTATGAGACCTACCGGGAAAGTGCCCTGAACAGCCTGCGCACGGTGGATATTTATGTGCTGGAGTGGGGCAACGGGACGCTGTACTACTAAGGGAGCACCCCAAAACAATAAAACAAGCATCAAGTTTACCGCCCGGGGCCAAAAAGCACCGGGCGGGGTTTTTATGGTTGGATATAGTGGGTGCGGGCTTTTGCAAAGGCATAATCTGTACGGCTACCGCCGGGGTGGCACTTTTGGATCGCCTCGTCGGGCGCAACCTCCGCTTAAGTCATGCTGACCCTACGCCTTGGTTCGGGCAGCCCTCCCCGCGGCGGTGCGTCCTCCTCTCCCCACAAGGTCTTACGACCTTGCGGGGGCCCCAATTCAAAAGCGACTTGGGGTAAACCCCAAGACCCCCTTACGCTTAAGCTGCAGCTGGATACGCTCTCAAGGCGCCTGCGGCGCATTTTATGTGGGGTTCAGCAGAAACCAAATTAAAATAAACACCTTATAAGCGTCATCTAATCCCGCTCCGGGAATACGAAGTGTTTCCGGGCGGGGTAAATGGGGCCCCGCAAGGTCGCAAGACCTTGTGGGGAGAGGAGGACGCACCGCCGCGGGGAGGGCTGCCCGAACCAAGGCGTAGGGTCAGCATGACTTAAGCGGAGGTTGCGTCCGACGAGCGTCGGGCTTTTAGGGCGGAGCCCTAAATGACTTTTGGTTACTTTTCTTCATAGAAAAGTAACCCCCCCGCCGGGTAGGCGTACAGGCTGTCACCCTGTGGTGACTTCGCGCCGCCGACAGGCGAGATGAAACTATTGCCATAGTTTGTGCCAGCAACCCCTCCGTCACGGCTGCGCCGTGCCACTTCTCGCTGCGGCTCGGTCACGGCGCGGCTCTGATATACCACCGGCATATCATTCACTACCGCGCCGCCACTTCGTTACCCCTTACACAGGGGAGGCTTTTGGTTGGTGCGATGCCGAAGGCGGGATGAACCCATCAAATCTGCTATTTATGGGGCTTGCACAATGCGAAATGCCGGTGTATAATATTACGGTTAAATTTAATGGTAGGGGCGGCCCGAGCTGCTGCCCGCACAGAAAGGACGACCAACCTTGGTTAGAGAAGATTTAAGAAACATAGCCATTATTGCCCATGTAGACCACGGCAAGACCACGCTGGTCAATGAGATGCTCAAGCAGGGCGGCACCTTCCGCGATAACCAGGTGGTGCAGGACCGCGTGATGGATTCCGGCGACCTGGAGCGGGAGCGCGGCATCACCATTTTGGCGAAGAACACCTCCACCACCTATAACGGCGTCAAGATCAATATAGTAGATACCCCCGGTCATGCCGACTTTGGCGGCGAGGTGGAGCGCGTGCTGAAGATGGTGGACGGCGTGCTGCTGCTGGTGGACGCGGCGGAGGGCCCCATGCCTCAGACCCGCTTTGTGCTGGAAAAGGCGCTGGCGCAGGACCTGACTGTTATCATTGTCATCAATAAAGTGGACCGGCCCGACGCCCGCCTGGACGAGGTGGTGGATGAGGTGCTGGAGCTGATGCTGGACCTGGGCGCCAGCGATGAGCAGCTGGATGCCCCGGTGGTGTTCTGCTCCGCGCGGCAGGGTGCTGCTTCCTTCAGCCCCCATCAGTTCGGCAACGACCTGAAGCCCCTGTTTGATACCATTCTGGAGCACATTGCGCCGCCCGAGGGCGATGAGAACGCGCCGCTGGGCATGCTGGTCTCCAGTGTGGATTATTCCTCCTTTGTGGGACGCATCGGCGTAGGCAAGATCACCGCCGGTACCATTAAGCAGAACATGCAGGTGACGGTGTGCGACTACCATAACCCCGACCTCAAGACCAGCGGCAAGATCACTGCGCTGTACCAGTACGACGGTCTGAAGAAGAGCCCGGTGGATTCCGCCACGGTGGGCGATATTGTGGCGTTTTCCGGCATTGAGAGCATCACCATCGGCAATACCATCTGCGACCCCGCGGCCATTATTCCCATTCCGTTTGTCAAGATCAGCGAGCCGACCATCGAGATGACCTTCTCGGTGAATGATTCGCCCTTTGCCGGCAAGGAGGGCAAATTCGTCACCTCCCGGCAAATCCGTGACCGGCTGTACCGCGAGCTGCTGAAGGATGTTTCGCTGCATGTCAAGGATACCGATTCCACCGACAGCTTCCGGGTTTTGGGCCGCGGCGAGATGCACCTTTCCATCCTCATCGAGACGATGCGCCGTGAAGGGTATGAGTTCCAGGTGGGCGCGCCCCGCGTGCTGTACCAGGAGATCGGCGGCAAGAAGTGCGAGCCGATCGAGGAGCTGACCATTGATGTACCGGCCGACAGCGTGGGCACTGTCATGGAAAAGATGGGTCCCCGCAAGGGCGAGCTGCAGGAGATGCACCCCCAGGGCGACCGGATGCGCCTAACCTTCCTGATCCCCGCGCGCGGGCTGTTTGGCTACCGCAGCGAGTTTTTGACCGATACCAAGGGCGAGGGCATCATGTCCTCGGTCTTCCATGGCTACGATACCTACAAGGGGGATATCCCCGGCCGCCATTCCGGCAGCCTGATCGCCTTTGAGACCGGCACCGCGGTGGCCTACGGCATCTTTAATGTGCAGGACCGCGGTACCATGTTCATCAACCCCGGCACCGAGGTATATGCCGGCATGGTGGTGGGTCAGAACCCAAAGGGCGAAGATATCTCGGTAAATGTATGCAAGACCAAGCACCTGACCAATACCCGTGCTTCCGGCAGTGATGACGCGCTGCGGCTGGTGCCGCCCCGCATCCTGAGCCTGGAGGAGGCGCTGGAATTCCTGGCGGAGGACGAGCTGCTGGAGGTTACCCCCAAGAGCATTCGCATCCGCAAGCGCCAGCTGGACCACAACCTGCGGATGCGGGAGTGGGCCAAGAAGAAGGCCGCGGCTGAGGCTGCCGCCAAATAATCTGACCGAAAGGACAACGATAAACTATGGCCGAACTGAAATATGAGATCGTACAGCACCTGGCCACCATTGCCGAAGGCAGCAAGGGCTGGAGCAAGGAGCTGAACCTGGTGAGCTGGAACGAGCGTGACCCGAAATTTGACCTGCGGGAGTGGAGCCCCGACCACACCAAGATGGGCAAGGGCATTACCCTGACCTATGAGGAGATGCAGGCGGTGTGCGACGCGTTTGCCGACTTTGCTGAGAACGAGGAGCTGCCGGAGGCGTAAACAAATGAGGAATTCCCCTGCCGGAAGGTGGGGGATTTTTTCACCCTCGGTGACTCCACGAAGCCGAAGGCGGCTGCAAATTTGACCGGCAAAGTGCTTCTATATTATAATAGTATAGCCGTGCCTTTCCCCTATATGGTGGCTGGGGTGGGGCGTGCGGTACAAGATGTGGTGGGACAAGAAAAAAGTGAAAAAAGTCCGGAAAATCGGGCAAAAAAGCTTGCAAATGGGAGTGATGTATGGTACACTAATCCTTGCGTGACTGCGCTTTTGATATGCGATGATGCGGGAGGTGGCCGCCGAGTTGCTGTGACGACAGCGGCTCAGACGGGGAATTTCCGCGGAGTATGTCCGATTTGAAACCGGGCGGCTTTGAACTGCAACCGGCGCCGACCCCCACGGGAATGGCTGCGGCGAGTGCATTAAAAGGTCCCGGATGGCTCCGAATCCTTTTGCGAAAAGGGTTGGGAAGCGTCCGGATTTCTTTATGCGATGCCGCGGAACACCCGGCAGGGTTTGCAAAGAAAGCAGGGCAAAAACCGTCGCCTGAGTAAACTAAAAAACAGGAGGCGATGCAAAGTGGCAGTCAAGGAAAAAATCAGAATCAGACTGAGAGGCTATGATGCCCAGCTGGTGGATACCGCAGCAGAGAAGATCGTGGAGACCGCGAAGCGCACAGGCGCCCGCGTATCCGGTCCGATCCCGCTGCCCACCGAAAAGGAGATCGTGACCATCCTGCGTGCCGTCCATAAGTACAAGGACAGCCGTGAGCAGTTTGAGATGAGAACCCACAAGCGGCTCATTGACATCCTCAGACCTTCCAACAAGACGGTGGAAGCGCTGACCGGTCTGGAGCTGCCCGCCGGCGTAGAGATCGAAATCAAGCTGTAAAAACGGCTTGGACCGATACCCGGCACCTGCCGCCGAAAGGCGGGTAAGGTCATGTCGGCCGACCCGAACATAATTTGGCCGACCAATAACCGAACAGGAGGAACACACAAATGCAAAAATGTATCATCGGCAAGAAGATCGGTATGACCCAGCTCTTTGACGAAAAGGGCAATGTAGTACCGGTAACGGTCGTAGAGGCCGGCCCCTGCGTGGTAGTGCAGAAGAAGACAATCGAAAACGACGGTTATGAGGCCGTGCAGATCGGTTTTGGCGCACTGAGCGACAAGAGAGCCACCAAAGCGATCAAGGGCCACTTTGCCAAGGCTGATGTAGCCCTGAAAAAGACCCTGAAAGAATTCCGTCTGGACGATATCGCCGCCCTGAATGTCGGCGACATCATCAAAGCAGATACCTTTGCCGCGGGCGACGCGGTGGATGTCTGCGGTACTTCCAAAGGTAAAGGCTATGCAGGCGTAATCAAGCGCTTCAACGCCCACTCCCTGAAGGATACCCACGGTACCGGCCCCGTTCATCGTCATGCCGGTTCCAACGGCGCCTGCTCCGACCCCAGCCGTGTAATGAAGGGCAAGAAGCTGCCCGGCCACCTGGGTGCTGAGCGCGTGACCGTACAGAATCTGGCTGTCGTGAAGATCGATGCCGAGAACAACCTCATCGCCATCAAGGGTGCTATCCCCGGCGCTAAGGGCGGCATTGTTACCATCACCGACTCCGTGAAGGCTTAACAGGAAGGAGGATACGAAGAATGGCTAAGGTTACAATTTACGATATGACCGGCAAGAGCGTCGGCGAGCGTGAGCTGAACGACGCGATCTTTGCGGTGACTCCTAACAAGGCAGTCCTGCACGAAGTGGTCAAGAATTATCTGGCGAACCAGCGTCAGGGCACCCAGTCCACCTTGACCCGGACCGAGGTTTCCGGCGGCGGCAAAAAGCCCTGGCGTCAGAAGGGTACCGGTCATGCCCGTCAGGGTTCGACCCGTGCTCCCCAGTGGACTCACGGCGGCGTGGCGCTGGGCCCCAAGCCCCGTTCCTACCGCTACACCATCAACCGCAAGATGAAGGTCGTTGGCCTGAAGAGCGCTCTTTCCGCCAAGGTTGCCGAGAATGAGCTGATTCTGGTAGACGCCATCAAGGTAGATGAGTACAAGACCAAGACCGTAGTAAACATGCTGAAGGCGCTGGGCGCTGAGGGCAAGGCTCTCATCGTGACCGACACCGTGAACAAGACCCTGGTTGGTTCCGCCAATAACATCCCCGGCGTAAAGACCAGCATTGTGGGCGAGATGAACACCTACGATGTGCTCAACTCCCGCAAGATGATCCTGACCGTGGCTGCGGTAGATAAGCTGGAGGAGGTGTACGCGAAATGAAAATGATCCAGGATATTATCGTTGCCCCCATCGTGACCGAGAGCTCCATGGAAGCGATGCAGCACAAGAAGTACACCTTTAAGGTGATGAAGACCGCCAACAAGGTGGAGATCGCCAAGGCAGTAGAGGCGATGTTCCCGGGCACCAAGGTAGCTGCCGTAAACACCATGAACTGCGACGGCAAGCTGAAGAGAATGGGCCGCTATCAGGGCTATACCGCCAGCTACAAGAAGGCGATCGTGACCCTGACCGAGGATTCCAAGACCATCGAGTTCTTTGAGAGCATGCGCTAAGGCGCCGCTCCCCGGGGTTTCAGTCCCCGCCGCGTAAGAACATCTTATTGTATGGAGCCTGCTCCGGCTCCGCTAAAATCTACAAAGGAGAGGAATTAAAATGGCTATTAAACGCTATAAGCCCACGACTCCCGGTCGCCGCGGCATGACCGTGACCGACTATTCCGGGCTTTCCAAGGTAGCCCCCGAGAAATCCCTGCTGGAACCGGTGAAGAAGCATTCCGGCCGCAACAATACCGGCCGCATCACCGTGCGTCACCAGGGCGGCGGCAACCGTCGCAAATACCGTGTGATCGACTTCAAGCGCGAGAAGCTGGATATGCCCGCTACCGTGCTGACGCTGGAGTACGATCCCAACCGTTCCGCACACATTGCACTGGTGCAGTATGAGGACGGCGAGAAGCGCTACATTCTGGCGCCTGTTGGTCTGAAGGTCGGCGACACTGTTGTTTCCGGTCCCAATGCAGACATCAAGCCCGGCAACGCGCTGCCCCTGGCGAACATCCCCGTAGGTACCGTCATCCACAATGTGGAGCTGTACCCCGGTAAGGGCGCCCAGCTGGCCCGCGCCGCCGGCAACATGGCCCAGCTGATGGCCAAGGAAGGCAAGTACGGCATGATCCGTCTGCCCAGCGGCGAGCTGCGCAATGTGCAGCTGAACTGCATGGCTACCATTGGCCAGGTAGGCAACATCGACCACGAGAATGTGAACATCGGTAAGGCCGGCCGCACCCGTCATATGGGTATCCGTCCCACCGTACGCGGTTCCGTAATGAACCCCTGCGACCATCCCCACGGTGGTGGTGAGGGCCGCGCGCCCATCGGCCGTCCCGGCCCTGTGACCCCCTGGGGCAAGCCCGCGCTGGGTTACAAGACCCGCGACAAGCACAAGGCCTCTGACAAGTTCATCGTCAAGCGCCGCAACGCGAAATAACCGCGAGGAAAGGAGGATATTGAACTATGAGCAGAAGTATCAAAAAAGGACCTTTTGTGCAGCCTAAGCTGCTGGCAAGAGTACAAGCCATGAACGAGGCGGGCGAAAAGCGCGTCCTCAAGACCTGGAGCCGTGCCTCCACAATATTCCCTGACTTCGTCGGTCACACCTTTGCTGTGCATGACGGACGCAAGCATGTGCCGGTATATGTCACCGAGGATATGGTTGGCCACAAGCTGGGCGAATTTGCCCCCACCCGTACCTTCCGCGGCCACGCCGGCGCCAAGAAATCTTAAAATAGGACCGAAAGGAGGAAAAACACATGGAAGCTAAGGCTTATCTCAGACATGCACGCATCTCGCCCCGCAAGGTACAGATCGTGCTGGATCTGATCCGCAACAAGCCTGTTGAAGAAGCGACCGCTATCCTGGCCCTGACCCCCAAGGCAGCCTGTGAGCCCCTGGCCAAGCTGCTGAAGAGCGCCATTGCCAACGCGGAGAACAACTTTAACATGGACAAGAAGAATCTTTATGTCGCAGAGTGTTTTGTCTGCCCCGGTCCTATGCTCAAGAGAATTCGTCCCAGAGCACAGGGCAGAGCATTCCGCGTGATGAAGAGAACCTCTCACGTGACTATGGTTCTGCGTGAAAAAGAATAAGCTGAAAGAAGGAGGTAAACTATGGGACAGAAAGTAAATCCCCACGGTCTTCGCGTGGGCGTAATCAAGGATTGGGATTCCCGCTGGTTTGCTCGTGATAACGCTTTCGGCGATATCTTGGTCGAGGACTATAACCTGCGTAAATTCCTGAAGAAGAAACTGTATGATGCCGGCGTTCCCAAGATTGAGATCGAGAGAACCGCCGATAAGGTTCGCATCAACATCCACTGTGCCCGTCCCGGTATCGTTATCGGTAAGGGCGGCGCGGAGATCGAAAAGCTGCGCGCTGAGTGCGAGGCCCTGGTAAACAAGGGCAAGACCCAGAAGCTGACCGTACTGCCTCTGGGCGTGATCGAGGTAAAGAGCCCCGATAAGAACGCTCAGCTGGTTGCCGAGAACATTGCTGCCCAGCTGGAGGGTCGTGTATCCTTCCGCCGTGCCATGAAGCAGGCCATCGGCCGCGCCATGAAGCCCATGGGCCGCGAGCCCGGCGCCAAGGGCATCAAGACTCAGTGCTCCGGTCGTCTGGGCGGTGCTGAAATTGCCCGCGTAGAGCAGTACCATGAGGGTACTATCCCGCTGCAGACCCTGCGTGCCGATATCGACTACGGCTTTGCAGAGGCTGCCACCACCTACGGCCGCATCGGCGTTAAGGTTTGGATCTATGCCGGTGAGGTGCTGCAGGACCGTAAGCCCAAGAAGGAAGGAGGCCGCAAGTAATGCTGTTGCCCAAAAGAGTAAAATATCGTCGCGTTCAGCGCGGTCGTCTGACCGGTAAGGCACTGCGCGGCAACACCATCTCCAATGGTGAGTATGGTCTGCAGGCCCTGGAGCCCGCCTGGATCACTTCCAACCAGATCGAGGCCGCCCGTATCGCCATGACCCGTTACATCAAGCGTGGCGGTCAGGTATGGATCAAGATCTTCCCCGATAAGCCCGTAACCGCCAAGCCCGCTGAGACCCGAATGGGTTCCGGTAAGGGCAGCCCTGAGTACTGGGTAGCGGTCGTTAAGCCCGGCCGCATCCTGTTTGAGATGGGCGGCGTAGACGAGAGCATTGCCCGCGAGGCCATGCGTCTGGCTATGCACAAGCTGCCGATCAAGTGCAAATTTGTAAAGAAAGAAACCGAAGGGAGTGAAGAATAATGAAGGCTACCGAAATCAGAGCACTTTCTGCTCAGGATCTGAACAAAAAGCTTGCTGACCTGAAGACCGAGCTTTTCAATCTTCGCTTCCAGCACGCCGTAAACCAGCTGGATAACCCGCTGCGTCTTGTAGAGGTCAAGAAGGATATTGCCCGCGTAAAGACCGTGCTGAAGGAAAAAGAGCTGGAGACTAAGTAAGGAGAAAGGAGGATATCCTGATGAGCGAAAGAAACCTGAGAAAAACCAGAACGGGCATGGTCGTTTCCGATAAGATGGACAAGACCGTAGTGGTCGCCGTTATCGATAATGTTCGTCACCCGCTGTACAAGAAGATCGTAAAGCGCACTGTAAAATTTAAGGCGCACGATGAGCAGAACGCCTGCGGTATCGGCGATACCGTCATGATCATGGAGACCCGTCCTATCTCCAAGGATAAGAGATGGCGCGTGGTAGAGATCATCGAGAAGGCGAAATAAGCCTTTTGGGATCTGCTGCAAGCAAATTTGTATCAATCTATTTAACATGGATAGAACCGTGCAGAGAAGCTGCACGAGTCTTTGAAAGGAGGAACGCTCTGTGATTCAGATGCAGACCTATCTCAAGGTAGCTGATAACACCGGCGCGAAGGAGCTTATGTGTATCCGCGTGCTGGGCGGCTCCCGCAAGAGATATGCCAATATCGGCGATGTAGTCGTGGCTTCCGTCAAGAAGGCAGCCCCCGGCGGCACCGTCAAGAAGGGCGAAGTAGTCCGTGCCGTAATCGTACGCTCCGCGAAGGGGCTGCGCCGGGAAGACGGCACTTATATCCGCTTTGATGAAAACGCAGCCGTTATCATCAAGGAGGACAAAAATCCCCGTGGTACCCGTATCTTTGGGCCAGTAGCCAGAGAGCTGAGAGAAAAGGATTACACCAAGATCCTGTCCCTCGCTCCGGAAGTTCTGTAAGGAGGTGTCGCAAAGTATGAATCATATTCATGTAAAGACCGGCGACACTGTCGTCATGCTCTCCGGTAAGGATAAGGGCAAGCAGGGCAAAGTTCTGCAGGTAAGCCCCAAAGAGCAGAAGGTCATAGTAGAGGGCCTGAACATGGTAACCAAGCATGTGAAGCCCCGTAAGCAGGGTGATCCCGCTGGTATTATGAAGGCGGAATCCGCTGTATACGCCTGCAAAGTAATGGCTGTTTGCCCCAAGTGCGGCAAGGCGACCCGCCTGGCCCATAAGGTAGAGGGCGACACCAAGACCCGTGTGTGCAAGCACTGCGGCGCATCTTATTAAGAAGGAGGATAATCATGGCACGTTTGAAAGAATTCTACAAGAGTGATGTAGCCCCTGCGATGATGAGCAAGTTTGGCTACAAGAGTGTTATGCAGATCCCCAAGCTGGATAAGGTCGTCATCAATGTTGGCTGCGGTGAGTTGAAGGATAACCCCAAGATGCTGGATGCGATCATCGGCGACCTGGGCAAGATCACCGGCCAGAAGGCTATGCCCTGCAAAGCACACAAGTCCATTGCAAACTTTAAGCTGCGTGAAGGCATGGTCATTGGCGCTAAGGTGACCCTGCGCGGCGAGAGAATGTACGAGTTCGTGGATAAGCTGTTCAACATTGCTCTGCCCCGTGTACGCGACTTCCGCGGCATTAACGGCAACAGCTTTGATGGCCGTGGCGACTATAACCTCGGTATCCGTGAGCAGCTGATCTTCCCCGAGATCGAGTACGATAAGATCGATAAGGTCCGCGGCATGGACATCACCTTTGTTACCACCGCCAAGACCGATGAAGAAGCCAAAGAGCTGCTGACCCTGATGGGCGCGCCCTTTGAGAAGTAAGGAGGTAGAGAAGAATGGCAAAACTGTCGATGAAACTCAAGCAGCAGGCTCCCGCTAAGTTCTCTACCAGAGCTTACAACCGCTGCAAGATCTGCGGCCGCCCCCACGCTTACCTGCGTAAGTACGGGATCTGCCGTATCTGTTTCCGCGAGCTGGCCTATAAGGGCCAGATCCCCGGCGTAAAGAAAGCAAGCTGGTAATAGAAAGAAGGAGGTTGACCTATGTATATCACTGATACGATTGCTGATATGCTGACTCGCATCCGCAATGCGAACAGCGCCAAGCACGACACTGTTGATATTCCTGCGTCAAAGATGAAGACTTCTATTGCTCAGATTCTTCTTGACGAGGGTTATATCAAGGCTTTCACCGTAGTAGACGATGGAAAGCAGGGCATTATCCGTATTACCCTGAAATACGGTGCCAACAAGACCCCGGTTATCCAGGGGCTGCGCAGAGTATCCAAGCCCGGCCTGCGTATTTATACAAGCTGTGAGGACTGCCCCAAGGTCATGAAGGGCCTGGGTGTTGCGATCCTCTCCACTTCCAAGGGCGTCATCACCGATAAAGAGGCTCGTAAGCTGAATGTCGGCGGCGAAGTCCTGGCGTTCATCTGGTAAGGAGGGAAAGTAGAATGAGCAGAATTGGTAATAAGCCCATCGAAATCCCCGCCGGCATTGATGTAAAGGTAGAGGGCAACACCGTTACCGTCAGCGGTAAGGGCATCACCCTGAGCCAGACCATCGACAGCCGCATCGGAGTAAAGATGGACGGCAATGTAATGCACATTACCCGTGCAAACGAAGAAAAAGAGACCAAGAGCATGCACGGCCTGTACCGCGCGCTGATCCACAATATGGTGGAGGGCATCGATAAGGGCTTCTCCAAGGAGCTGGAGATCAACGGCATAGGTTACCGTGCTGCCAAGCAGGGCAACGAGCTGGTAATGAACCTGGGTTATTCTCATCAGGTAGTAGTACCGGAGATTCCCGGCATCACCATCGAAGTACCCGCTCCCAACAAAGTGATCGTAAAAGGCGCTGACAAGCAGGCCGTAGGCCAGTTTGCCGCGGAGATCCGCGAGAAGCGTCCCCCCGAGCCTTATAAGGGCAAGGGCATCAAATATGTCGACGAGGTTATCATCCGCAAGGAAGGTAAAGCCGGCAAGGGTAAATAAGGAAGGAGGAGTATCTGAATGGTTACAAAAGTTGATAGCAAGAAGAACCGTCTTAAAAGACGCGCCAGAGTACGCGGCAAAGTGTACGGTACTGCCCAGCGTCCCAGACTGGCCGTTTTCCGCTCCGCCAACCACATTTATGCTCAGGTCATCAATGATGATCTTGGCGTAACTCTGGCTGCTGCTTCCAGCATGGATAAGGGCTTTGACGGCTACGGCGGCAACAAGGAAGGCGCCCGCAAGGTAGGTCTTGCGATTGCTGAGGCTGCCAAGAAGGCAAACATCGAAGAGGTCGTATTTGACCGCGGCGGCTTTGTATATCATGGCCGTGTGGCAGAGCTGGCCGAGGGCGCCCGTGAAGGCGGCCTGAAATTCTAAGAGAGGAGGGACACTTTTGGCTCGTATTGATGCATCTAAACTGGATCTGCAGGAGAAGGTCGTACACATCGGCCGCGTCTCCAAAACCGTCAAGGGCGGTCGTATCTACAAGTTCGCTGCACTGGTAGTCGTGGGTGACGGCAACGGTACCATTGGTTTTGGTATTGGTAAAGCCGGCGAAGTCCCGGACGCTATCCGCAAGGGCATTGAAGATGCGAAGAAGAACATGGTTAAAGTTTCCCTCAAGGGAACCACCATCCCGCACGAGATCATCGGCAAATTTGGTGCCGGTGAGGTACTGATGAAGCCCGCTCCCCAGGGTACCGGCGTAATTGCTGGCGGCGCTGTGCGTGCCGTACTGGAGGTTGCCGGTATCAGCGATATCCGTACCAAGTGCCTGCGTTCCAACAACCCCTGCAATGTTGTTACCGCTACCTTCGAGGGCCTGAAGGCCCTGCGTACCGTAGAGGAAGTTGCGGCGGTCCGTGGTAAGGACGCAAAAGAAATTCTGGGTTAAGGAGGTAAGCGAACATGGAAAAGACCCTGAAGATCAAGCTGGTAAAGAGCCTGAACGGCCGGCTGGAGAAGCAGATCACCACCGCTTACTCCCTGGGCCTCAAAAAGATCGGTCAGACCACTGAGCAGCCCGATAACGCTGCTACCCGTGGTAAGATCAAGACCATTATCCACCTCATTGAGGTAACTGAATAAGCGAGGAGGTGCAGCGAACATGAAACTGAATGAGCTTTCTCCGGCTGCCGGCAGCACCCATAAGGGCTACCGTGTAGGCCGTGGCGCTGGCTCCGGCAACGGCAAGACCGCCGGCAAGGGCCACAAGGGCCAGAACGCCCGCTCCGGCGGCGGTGTACGCCCCGGCTTTGAGGGCGGCCAGATGCCCCTGCAGAGACGAATCCCCAAGCGCGGATTCAAGAACATCTTTGCGACCAAGTACGCCAGCGTGAATGTAGAGGTCCTCTCCCGCTTTGAGGACGGCGCCGTGGTAGACACCAAGGCACTGCAGGATGCAGGCATCGTAAAAAAGACCTATGACGGTGTGAAATTCCTGGGCCGCGGTGAGGTGACCAAGAAGCTGACCGTTAAAGCAGCCGCTTTCTCCGAAGGTGCTAAGAGCAAGATTGAGGCAGCCGGCGGAAAGGCAGAGGTGGTATAATGTTCCAGACATTACGGAACGCATGGAAAATTGAGGATCTCCGCAAGAAGCTCCTGTTTACCCTGCTGATTCTGGTCATCGTACGGCTTGGCTGTGCCATTCCCGTGCCGTTTCTGGATCCCAGCCGACTGCAGGAGATGCTGGACAGCACCCAGGGCAACCTGCTGGGTTACCTGAACCTGCTGACCGGTGGCGCCTTTGCCGAGGCGACCCTCTTTGCTCTGGGCGTATCACCCTATATCACAGCGTCCATTGTCATTCAGCTGCTTACCGTTGCTATTCCCTCCCTGGAGCGGATGGCAAAGGAAGGCCCTGAAGGACAGAAGAAGATCAAGAAGATCACCCGTTATTCCACCATTGGTCTGGCTATTCTGCAGGCGTACGCATACTACACCCTGCTGCGCAGCAGCCAGTTCAATGCCGTGAAATACACCACCGGCGCTGCCGCGTGGATCAGCGGTATTGCCATTGTGCTGGCCTTTAGTGCCGGCGCCATGCTGGTAGTATGGCTGGGCGAGCGCATCGATGAAAAGGGTATCGGCAACGGTATTTCCCTTATCCTGTTCGCGGGCATCGTGGCGCGTATCCCCACCCTCATCACCAGACTGATCACCTATATCCAGCTGGGCGAGTTCTATCCCCAGTACTATGCATGGGTGCCGCTGGTTGTGATCCTTTTCATCGCGATGATCGCATTCATCGTGCTGATGAACGGCGCCGAGCGCCGTATCCCCGTACAGTATGCCAAGCGGATCGTGGGCCGGAAGCAGTACGGCGGCCAGAATACCTACATGCCCATTAAGGTAAACATGAGCGGTGTTCTGCCCATCATCTTTGCTTCCACCTTCCTGGCGATCCCCGGTACCATTGTTGGCTTTGTAGATCCCAATGCGGAGGGCGGCTTTGCGAAGTTTATCTCCAATGTGTTCTCCACCAACAGCATCTGGTACGCTATTCTGTACTTTATTCTCATCATCCTGTTTAACTACTTCTATATCGCGATCCAGTACAATCCCATCGAGATGGCCAATAACATCCGCAAGAACAACGGCGCCATCCCCGGCATTCGTCCCGGAAAGCCTACCTCTGATTTCATCAGCCGTATCATTTCCAAGACGACCCTAACCGGTGCGCTGATGCTGGCGGTCATCGCCATCCTGCCCATCATCCTGGGCGCAGTGGCGAACATGAACATCTCCATGGGCGGTACTTCTATCATCATCGTGGTAGGTGTAGCACTGGATACGGCCCGCAGTCTGGAATCCCAGATGATGATGCGCCACTATAAGGGCTTCCTGGAATAAGCCCCGACAAGAGGAAACAGAATCATGATGAAATTGATTATGTTTGGCCCTCCCGGAGCCGGCAAGGGCACCCAAGCGGATATCCTGGGCCGACGCTACGGGATCAAAAAGATCTCCACCGGAGACGCGCTGCGTGATGTGATCCGCAGCGGCTCCGAGCTGGGAGAGCAGGTGAAAGACCTGATGGACCAGGGAAAATTTGTGCCGGATGAAATCGTAACCGAGATCATTCGCGACAGAGTTTCCTCCCCCGACTGCGCCAACGGATTCATCCTGGATGGGTTCCCTCGGAACCTGGCCCAGGCCGAGGCGCTGGTGGATATGGGCATCAAGGTGAATAAAGCCTTGCTGATCGATGTACCGGACGAGGTACTGGTAGACCGGGTACAGGGGCGCGTGATGTGCGACAAGTGCGGCGCCAGCTACCACCTGAAGAACAACCCCCCCGCCGTGGAGGGTGTGTGCGACAAGTGCGGCGGCCACCTGGAGGCACGCAGTGACGACCGGCCCGAGACCGTTCGGGCCCGCCTGAAGGTTTACCATGAACTGACCGACCCTGTGGTGGATTTCTACCGCAATCGCGGCGTTCTTTCGGAGATTGACGGAACGACGAGCATTGAAAACGCGACAGCGGAGATCCTGAAGATACTGGAGGGATGAGGCTGTGATCGTACTGAAAAACTCCAAGGAGCTGGCTCTGATGAAACAGGCCGGTAAGATCACGGCGGAGGCCCTGTGGGCAGGGGTGCGGGCCTGCAAGCCCGGCACCACCACCTGGGAGATCAACCGTGTGGTACACGAAACGATTACTTCCCGCGGGGCGACCCCTTCCTTTTTGGGACTGTATGGCTTTCCGGCGGCGGCGTGCATCAGCGTTAATGAAGAGCTGATCCACGGCATTCCGGATAAGAAGCACCTCATCAAGGAAGGCGACATTGTAAGCATCGATGTGGGCGCCTGCATCGGCGGGTATCACGGGGATTCCGCGTATACCGTGGGTGTGGGTGAGATCGCTCCCGAAACAAAACAACTGCTGGAGGTCACCCAGGAGTGCCTGAACCGCGGCATCGCGGCGGCACTCAAGGGCAACCGCCTGGGCGATATCGGCTCGGCGGTGCAGACCTATGCCGAAAGCTATGGCTACGGCGTGGTGCGCGAATATGTGGGCCACGGCGTAGGGCGTAAGATGCACGAGGACCCAGAAGTGCCGAACTACGGCCACCCGGGGCGCGGCGTGCGGCTGATGCCTGGTATGACTATCGCCATAGAACCTATGATAAACCTGAAGGGCGAAGGGGTGTATACCCTGGATAACGACTGGACTGTTGTGACCGAAAGCGGCAGCCCCTGCGCCCACTTCGAGCATACCATTGCCATAACCGATAACGGCCCGGTGATACTGACCAAGCTGTAAACGGGAGGGCAACGGGAATGCCGGAGAAAGGAAGTGTGGTGCTGGCCACCGCGGGGCGGAATGCCGGGGGACTCTATGTAGTGCTGGAACGCACTGAAAAGGAGTGCCTGCTGGCAGACGGCAAAAAGCGGCGGCTGAGCCACCCAAAACGGAAGAATCTGCGCCATGTGCGGGCAACAGCCCAGCGGCTGGAACCGCAGCAATACGCGGCGGATAGACGGCTGAGACGCGCATTGGCCCAGGCAGCACATAGGTACAACGACACAGATCCAGAATGAGGGAGGTAAACGCCAATATGTCCAAGCAAGATGTCATTGAGATCGAGGGCGAGGTAGTAGAAGCACTGCCCAATGCCCAGTTCCAGGTGCGGCTGCCCAGCGGGCATGTCATCCTGGCGCATATCTCCGGCAAGCTGCGCATGAACTACATCCGCATCCTGCCCGGCGATAAGGTAACGGTGGAAATTTCCCCCTACGATCTCACCAAGGGGCGCATCACCTGGCGCACCAAGTAAGTAAAAAGCAAGCGGCACGGCGATAAACCGTGCAGAACAAAAGGAGGTAAATATCATGAAAGTAAGACCTTCTGTAAAGCCGATGTGCGAAAAGTGCAAGATTATCAAGCGGAAAGGCCGCATCATGGTCATCTGCGATAATCCCAAGCATAAGCAGCGTCAGGGCTAAGAGTAACGAAACGGAGGTGTACTAAAGAATGGCAAGAATTGCTGGTGTAGACCTGCCCAGAGAAAAGCGGGTGGAAATCGCACTCACCTATATCTACGGCATCGGCCGTAAGACTGCCAACGACATTCTCGCCGCCACCGGCGTCAATCCTGATACCCGTGTAAAGGATATGACCGAGGAGGACGAGGCTAAGATCCGTGAGTATATCGACCATCACCTGATCGTGGAAGGCGACAAGCGCCGCGATGTGGCGCTGAACATCAAGCGTCTGGTGGAGATCGGCTGCTACCGCGGCGTCCGCCACAGAAAGGGCCTGCCTGTACGCGGCCAGCGCACCAAGACCAACGCGCGCACCCGTAAAGGCCCCGCCAAGACCATTGCGAATAAGAAGAAGTAAGGAGGGAAATCGAATATGGCTAAACAGGTAGCGAAAAAGGCTGTGATCCGTCGTCGCCGTGAGAAGAAGAACATCGAGCGCGGCGCCGCCCATATCCAGTCCAGCTTCAATAATACCATCGTCACTCTGACCGATACGCAGGGCAACGCACTGTCCTGGGCTTCTGCCGGCGGCCTCGGTTTCCGTGGCTCCCGTAAGTCCACTCCCTTTGCTGCCCAGACCGCCGCTGAGGTGGCTGCCAAGGCTGCTATGGAGCATGGCCTGAAGAGCGTAGAAGTTTATGTAAAGGGCCCCGGCCAAGGCCGTGAAGCTGCCATTCGTGCGCTGCAGGCTGCTGGTCTGGAGGTCACCATGATCAAGGACGTCACCCCCATTCCCCACAATGGCTGCCGTCCGCCCAAGAGAAGACGCGTATAATAGGAGGAAAAAAAGATGGCAAGATATACAGGTCCTGTATGCAGACTTTGCCGTCGTGAGGGCAAAAAGCTGTTCCTAAAGGGTGACAGATGCTACTCCGACAAGTGCGCTGTAGGCCGCAGACAGTCGGTTCCCGGCCAGCACGGCAAGTCCCGCAAGAAGGTTTCTGAGTATGGCACCCAGCTGCGTGCCAAGCAGACCGCCCGCCGCTACTATGGCGTAATGGAAAACCAGATGCTGAAGTATTTTGACATGGCAGAGCGTATGCCCGGTAAGACCGGTGAAAACCTGCTGAGCATCCTGGAGCGCAGACTGGATAATGTGGTTTATCGTCTGGGCTTTGCCGCTTCCCGCAAGGAGGCTCGTCAGCTGGTCCGTCATGGTCACTATACCCTGAATGGCAAGAAGGCCAACATCCCCTCCATTCTAGTAAAGGCCGGCGATGTGGTTTCCGTTGCTGAAGGCAGCCGTAACTCCGATAAGATCAAGCTTGTTACCGAGGCTAACGCTTCCCGTCCTGTTCCCCAGTGGCTGGATGCTGACAAGAACCAGCTGACCGCTAAGGTTGTCCGCCTGCCCGCCCGCGAGGATGTGGATATGGACATCGAAGAGCAGCAGATCGTTGAGTTCTACAGCAAATAATGCTTGACCCGACGAATGTCAGTTTGGGAAGGTACAGTACGCTAAAAGCTGATTTAAGGAGGGAAATGAATGGTCAAAATTATCGAGCCTAAGATCGAAACAGCAGAGCTTCGTCCCGATGGCAGCTATGGCAAGTTTATTGCCGAGCCGCTGGACCGTGGCTTTGGCATTACCCTGGGCAACAGTCTGCGTAGGGTTCTGCTCTCCTCGCTTCCCGGCGTGGCCGTTTCTTCCATTAAGATCGACGGTGTCCAGCACGAATTTTCCACCATTCCCGGTGTAAAGGAAGATGTCGTTGAGATCATTCTGAACATCAAGGGACTCATTGCCAAGCTGCATGGTGAGGAGCCTGTAACGGTACACATTGCCGCCGAAGGCGAGTGCGAAGTGACCGCAGGCTGCATTACCGGCAGCAGCGAAGTGGAGATCCTGGACCCGACAATGCACATTGCAACGCTGGCAGAAGGCGCCAAGCTGAACATGGAGATGGTTCTGCAAAAGGGCCAGGGCTATGTAAGCGCGGACCGCAACAAGCAGCTGAACAACGGTGCGGCCCCGGTGGGTACCATCTTTACCGATAGTATCTATACACCGGTTTTGAAAGTGAATTACTCGGTGGAAAACACCCGAGTAGAACAGATTACCGACTATGACAAGCTGACCCTGGAGATCTGGACCGATGGTACCATTTCTGCCAAAGAGGCCGTCAGCTTGGCTGCCAAGATCCTCAATAGACAACTCAATCACTTCGTGGAACTGAGTGACGAAGTGAATGCCACCGAGATCATGGAAAAGAAGGAAGAATCCGGTAAGGATAAGGTTCTTGAGATGACCATTGAAGAGCTTGACCTTTCTGTTCGCGCTTTCAATTGTCTGAAGCGTGCCGGCGTCAATTCGGTAGGCGATCTGATCAACAAATCGCCCGAAGAGATGATGAAGGTTCGCAATCTCGGCAAAAAGTCGCTGGAGGAAGTCATGAGCAAATTGGAGGCTCTGGGCTTTAACCTGCACAGCGACGACGAATAAAAGGTAAGGAGTGATATAAATGCCAGGTGCCAGAAAACTGGGTAGAACCACTGACCATAGAAAAGCGATGCTCCGTGCCATGGTTACCTTCCTGCTGGAGAACGGTAAGATCGAGACGACCGTGACCCGTGCCAAGGAAGTGCGTGCAATGGCGGAGAAGATGATCACCATTGCCAAGGCAAATGACCTTCACTCCAAGCGTCAGGTTTATTCCTACATCACCAAGGAAACTGTCGCGAAGAAGGTTATGGATGAGATCGCCCCCAAGTATGCCGACCGTAACGGCGGCTATACCCGCATCGTAAAGATTGGCCCCCGCCGCGGCGACGCTGCTGAGATGGCCATCATCGAGCTGATCTGATCTTAATGCAGGCAGACTAAAAACAAAGAAGGCCCCCGCTCCGAAAAGGAGCGGGGGCTTTTGGTATGATGATAGATAATAGATAGACATGCGCGATCAGTCGCTTTCCAGTGCCAGGCGGTAGAGATCTCCCTTGCGATAGCCGGTTTCCTTAGCTACCTGCTTGGCCGCGTCGCTCAGGGATTGTCCTTCCCCAGCCAGGCGGCGCACAAGCGCTGAGGCCTGTTCCAGCGTCATTTGGACAGTGTAGTCATTTTCTGCTGCCCCGGCCACGATAAGCACATATTCCCCGCGGGGTTCCCGCTCGGCGTATTCCGCCACGGCAGCCGCCAGGGTGGTGCGCTGCATTTCTTCGTGCAGCTTGGTCAGCTCCCGGCACAGGGTGATGGGCCGATCCCCCAGCCCCTCCAGCAGGGCGGCAAGGGTCTGGCGCAGGCGGTGGGGGGCTTCGTAGAAGATGAGGGTATGTGGCAGGCGGCTGACCGCTTGCAGGGCAGCGTCACGCTCCCCCTTTTTGATGGGCAGAAAGCCCTCAAAGAGGAACTTGCCGGTGGGCAGGCCGCTGGCGGCCAGGGCGGTCATGGCGGCGGTGGGGCCGGGCACTGTGGCAATCTCCACCTCATTTTCATGGCAGAGAGCCACCAGTCCTTCGCCGGGGTCGCTGATGCAGGGCATCCCCGCATCGGTCACAATGGCTCCATTTTCGCCGTTCAGCAGGCGTTCTAACAGCTCCGGGCCGCGGGCGGCGGCATTGTGTTCGTGGTAGCTGATGAGAGTGTTCCGGATCTCAAAATGGTTGAGCAGCTTAAGGGTAACGCGGGTATCCTCAGCGGCGATGAAATCCACCGTTTTTAAGATCTCAATGGCGCGGGGGGAGAAGTCCCCCAAATTTCCGATGGGGGTGCCCACAATATATAAGGTTCCCATAGCACAAGTTCCTTTACAAATAGAATAATAATGTTAAATTATACAATGTGATATATCCTTTTCATCTCATCGGAGTAGCTGCCATCAGCGCTTTCCACAATGAGAGGCGGCTCCACGGTAAGACCCGGCTTAGCGCCCGCCTTTCCCTCCACCAAAAAGAGCCAAGGGGCTTTTTCCGGGCGCTGCTGTACCCAGCGCAGACGCTTGGGCTCCAGCCCAGCCTGCCGCATTGCCAATAGCACATCAGTCAGGCGTTCCGGGCGCTGGCACAGGCAAAAGCGTCCCCCGTATTGCAGCAGCCAGGCAGCGGCGTTACATACCTCCCCAATGGTGCAGCTTTCCTTCTGTTCGTGGCGGGCCCGGCGCCGGCTATCCTCCGGGCACAGATAGCCGCTCCCAGCGGGGAAATAGGGTGGATTGCAGGTGACCAGCCGGAAGCTGTGGGCGGGCAGCAATGTGCGAATCTCCCGGAGATCACCCCGCAAAGGGGCGAAATGCGTGAGCGAGGAGATTTCCGCTGTTTGGCGCATCAACTCCACGGCATCAGGGGCGATTTCCACCGCCGTTACAGACTGGGGTGGGCGTTCCCGGCGCAGCATCAGCAGCCCGATAATGCCGCACCCCGCGCATAAATCACACACCGTATCAATGCCGCGCACCGCCGCAAAATACTCCAGCAGGAAGGCATCAGTGCCAAAGCGATGGGCATCATTAATAGCGATTTGTATTGTTTCAGATAGTTTTTCCCATTGCATGGCAGCGCCCCCTCCTTTTGTGAATTCCCTATAAAGAGTATAGCACAGGATGCACAAAATCGGAAGAAATGTTTTGGCGGGAAAAAGAAAAGATTTTTCGAAAAAACCAGTAAAAAGTGCTTGACAAGCTGTTGTGATTATAATATAATAAACAAGCTGTCACCTACGGGGAGGCAGCGGAGATGCACCTTGAAAATTGAACAGCATTCACTTGAAATTGACTGAAAGGTCAATGGAGAGTCCTTGTAAATTCTAAGAGATTTAGTACTCTTAAAACA
>ENA-UOJJ01000313-UOJJ01000313.1-human-gut-metagenome-genome-assembly--contig:-CS66-NODE-313-length-87242-cov-15.441511_pt1 | contig 87242 bp, 69 predicted proteins | sample MGYA00242343_ERZ723890 | MGnify/ENA metagenome assembly ERZ723890
AGCTGGAATGTCAAGATTTTTTACTTTCCCTTTATTGCTTGTTACATCAATTTTTGTCAGCCACGAACTTTTCTCATCGGTCGACTTATAATAGGTAAAAGTGTAGTTGCCACTTGTTGCAGTCAGTTCCTTTACATTCCATTCTTTTAAAGAATCAGGTGTTTTTACCTGTGCATGGACAGCGGGTGTAATGGATGATACCGTAATTGCTAATGCACATAATGTTCCAATCAATTTTTTCTTCATAGTTAAATTCTCCCTTCGATAATTATTTACTTTTTTGTGGGTGCCTATTTACAATACGAATGAGAAATGGAAAATGATGCAAAAAAAGTAAAAATAGATTAAAAAAAATGCAACATTTTACAATTTTATATCGTATTGTTTATAGAAACAACCCGAGAAGGAGGATGATGTATATGGTAAAAAAATTCAGTAAAATAGGGGTTTGCATGGTTTTTGTACTTTCGATGATTTTACCGCAGGCGGCGGTTTCAAAAGCAAAGACAGCGAATCCGTACACTGGCAAAAAGTATATTTACTGCAGTAATTACAAAGACGGAATTGAACTCTATGGAAAGGATGGCAGTAAAAAGAAAAAGTACACATTGATTAAAAAAGAGTATTCAATGAGGGAAATTTACAAGACGAAAAGCTATATTTATTATTACAAAGTAAATCGGAAGGATTCGTCGACCGGTTATGTATGGCAGGTTCCGTTGAACCAAAAGAGCGGAAAGTTAAAAGTAAAAAAGAAAAAGAAATTGTTTTATGTCAACGAATGGCGGGAGTTCCTTTATGCGACGGATAAAAAAATTGTCTATCGCATAAACAATTCGATTGTATCTTATAATAAGAAAACGAAACAGAAAACGTCACTTACCGGAAAGCCTGTCTATTACAGCAGTATTAATGTTGCAAAGGATGCATCGGGGCTTACTGCAAAGATTGGAAACTGCATTTATTACTCGCGGTTTAAGAGTTATTATAAAAAAATTGATGAAGCCTTTTACCAGTTAAATCTGTCTACCGGAAAACGTAAAAAAATAGTAAATAAGGCTTCGCAGTATGAGTCAAAACGCTACCGTTATGATGAACATGAAAAGTTAGATACGCAGGTTGGAATTTCCGGTAAAAAACTGTATGTTCCAACAGAAAAGTGGATTGTTTGTTATGATATGGCAAAGAAGAAGAAAACAAACCTGATTTCAATGGATGTATTAATGCAGTGTGTAAAAGAGAAGTTTTCCACAGATGCATTCCATTCGATGCATATTGATAAGTTCTATTTTATCGGCAATACAATGTATTTGCAATTAGCAGTAGATTATCAGTATAAAATTGGAGCATATCAGGAAATTTCATACGACAGAAATTATGTTGTTGTAAGTTTAAATAAAAAGACCGGGAAGTCGATTACCTATGAGGAAGAACTAAGTTCTTTTTTGAAGAATTATGGAAATGGATATAATGACGGCAATCAGTGTGGCATGCACAATTGGACCGTGCGTACAGGAATGATACTGGATGTAACGCAAAACGGTACCTGGATTGGTGAATTTGTAAATGAGAAAGGTGAACTTTTTTATTATTCCTACAACAAAAATACGAAAGTGACAAAACTTTACAGCAGTAAAAAGGCGAAAGTTCGTCTTATGCAGCAGGGGCTTAATGATGAAGCGTATGTGTGATTTATACGCTGATGGTAATTTAAGATTTATTGTGACAATTGTTCACTGCCAGTTCCTTTGAATTACGGAAAAAAAGTGCCAACGAACACTTGACACAAACCAGCACAACATCCGATATTGAATATATATACAAAAGATGATATAATTTGCATATATTATACACGGAGGTGACTAATATATTGACATTACAAGAAACAATAAGACCATCTGCTGATTTGCGAAATCATTATTCTGAAATATCAAAACTGTGTAAGGAAAACAAAGAAGCAGTGATTATTACAGTAAATGGCAGAGGCGATACGGTTACACTTTCCTATGAAGAATATAAAAATATGAAAGCAAGAATAGAATTATTAGAAGTATTAGCCGAAGCGGAAGATGATGTTAAAAATGGCAGAGTTGCTCCGATAACGGAAACATTTGATGATTTGAGAAAAATGCTTCAGGAGGAGTGATTATGAAGTATGCGGTAATAAGGACTGATACAGCCGATGCAGGTATCAGAAAAATAATTTTGTATATTGCTCAAAATTTTGGAAATACAGCAGCACTTGAGAAACTTGACGAGATTGAAAAACGAATTCTTGAATTAGGAGATGATCCATATATTGGAACCGAGCCAAGATATCTTATTCTTAAGAGACAAGGGTATAAAGTGCTTATTTTAGAAAAAGACTTAGTATTTTATAAAATTCATGAGGAAAATAAGCAAGTGATTGTATATACAGTTGTAGATCAACGCCAAGATTATTTGAATATTATTCGTGGTTTGTAGAGAAGTTTATCCTAAAAAAAGAGATGCCCTGAGGACATCTCTTTTTTTTACGTCCAGGCACTTATGGACAAAAAATTACATAGGATGAAAGTAACGACAATCTCTGAGGTGTATCATGCAGTCATTTCCACAGCCTTTAAGTGTAGAGGAAGAAAATGAAGCAATTGAGAGATGGGAACAGGGTGACAGAGAGGCAAGAAATATTCTGATTGAACGAAATCTTCGGCTGGTTGCCTATCTGGTGAAGAAATACAGCAATTCCGACCATAGTGTCGATGATTTGATTTCCATAGGGACAATTGGACTGATTAAAGCGGTCGACACATATCGAATGGGGAAGGGCGTTCGGTTAGCGACGTATGCCTCCCGCTGTATCGACAATGAATTGTTGATGACATTTCGGAGTGATAAGAAGCGGGCGCGGGAAATTTTTTTGTATGAGCCGATTAGCGGGGATGATGGTGAGGGAAATGCGCTTCGATTTCTGGATGTATTGGAGAGTGTCGACGAGGATATTCCGGAGCGGATGGAAAAGGAAGAAAATATTGAAAAGTTATACGGTTATATTGAGAAAAATCTGACGGAACGAGAAAAGTTAATTATCCGCCTCCGCTATGGTGTGTCCGAGGGAAAGGGAACACCGGAACATCCGGAAATTACACAGCGTGAAATTGCCAAACGGCTTGGTATTTCGCGCAGCTATGTGAGCCGGATTGAAAAAAAGGCACTACAAAAGCTTAGGTGTGCATATGATTATGGAAGGAGAAAAAACTGAGATGTCAGATCCTAAAATAGAAAATTTACTGGAGTTATCTTTAGATGTCTCAGAAGTTACAAGAGAAAAAAGCGAAAATTTATCTGCCGGTTATGACCCGGAAGAAAAGTTGTGGCAGGTGATTATTCGGTATTCCGGAGAACTTTTGCAATTGGCAGGTAACTATGAGCGGGTGACACCGCTGTTAGGAGGGTACGCTGTTTTAGAAGTAACAGAAAAACAGTTGAGAGCGTTGGCAGAAGAACCACAGGTAGAATATATTGAAAAGCCAAAGGCGTTGTCTTTTGCCGTATACGAAGGAAAACTGGTATCGTGCATTCCTCCCGTGCAGAGGGAACCCCTTTCTCTGACCGGACAGGGTATTCTGGTAGGAATCATAGATTCCGGAATTGATATTTATCATCCGGATTTTCGAAAGGAAGATGGAACAACAAGAATCGTGGGAATTTGGGACCAGACGGCGGTAAATGAGGGCAAAATGGAGCTTATGCCACCGTCCGGTTATTCCTTCGGCTTGTTTTATTCGGAAGAAAAAATAAATGAATTGTTACAAGGAGGAGGCATTACGCTGGCAGTGGATGCAAGCGGACATGGAACACATGTTGCCGGAATTGCAGCAGGCAATGGCCGTGCCAGCCGGGGAGAAAATCGTGGTGTGGCGTATGAATCACAACTGTTAATTGTGAAATTAGGCGGCAGGACGCAAAGAGATTTTCCGCAAACGGCAGAACTGATGCAGGCAATTGATTTTTGTATTCGTTTTGCGGCAGAAAGAAACCAGCCGCTTGCCTTAAATTTAAGTTATGGAAATAATTATGGTTCGCATACCGGTACGTCATTATTGGAAACATATTTGGATGAAGCAGCTTTAGTGGGGCGCACAACAATCTGCATTGGCAGCGGCAACGAGGGCAATTTGCGGCGGCACACTTCCGGGCAGTTAGAGGCAGGCAGAGAGAAAGTTGTGGAGTTTAGCGTCTCTCCCTATGAAACAAGTCTGTCCATTCAATTGTGGAAGCAGTATGTGGATTCTTATCAAATTACATTAACAACACCATCCGGAAGTCAGATTGTCGTATCGGAGGAAACGGCAGGAACCTTTCGCTCTTTGCAGGATGGAATGGAAATTTTATGGTATTTTGGTGAGCCGTCTCCCTATCAGATTTTGCAGGAAATTTATCTGGAAATTATCCCCGCATATGACCGGACAATGATTCAGGGCGGTATCTGGAAATTAACACTCACGCCCAAACAACTGGTGGATGGGCGTTTTGATTTGTGGATGCCAAGCGGTGTACAAATTAACGAAGAAACCGGATTTTTAGTTTCCGAATCAGCACTTACGCTTACGATTCCTTCAACCGCCAGACGGCCAATTACCGTAGCCGCATACGATGCGAATACAGACACCTATGCACCCTTTTCCGGGCGCGGTTATGTCTGCTGCAATCAAAGCAAGCCGGATTTGGCGGCGCCGGGTGTCGATATTTTGTCCTGTGCACCCGGTGGTGGATATACGAGAAAAAGCGGAACTTCAATGGCGTGTCCATTTGTCACCGGAAGCGCCGCCCTCTTAATGCAGTATGGGATTATCAGTGGAAACGATTCATACTTATACGGTCAGAAAGTAAAAGCCTACCTAATCCGTGGGGCCAGGAGAACAAGAGCATTTGAAACCTTTCCAAATGACAGAGTAGGATGGGGAATGCTGTGTGTGGCGGATAGTATTCCATGATGTAAGAGGATGTAATTTTTCTGACAGCTGTGGCTTGGGCTAAATCAACTTGGGTTAAGTGGGTCTACGTTTCACTCCGGTCCGCGCAGGTCAGAGGTTCCCCGAACCTCTTGCGCCGCTCTCGCTTAGATAAGTTGTGTAGCGGTATGGACACCGAAACTACCGGTGTCTCATACCGACACACTTATAACCCACTTAACCCAAGTTGATTTAGCCCAAGCCACAGCTGTCAGAAAAATTACCAACCAAAGCATTTGGTAATGGATATCTAATCTTTTGCTTTTGGGGCAGAAATCATTGTTAAACTATTTGGAATTCCTGTAAATTAGGAGAAATGCTTTGTGACTCGTGGGTTTTGAGTACGTCGGTATGCGGCACTGGTAGTTTCAGTGTCCATACCGCTACGCACTCAATGAGTGAGAACGCCCACGAGACGCAAAGCATTTCTCCTAATTTATAGGAACCCAAAAATGTCAATGATTTCTGCCCCAAAAGCAAAAAATTGGATGCACTTGATTTTTGCCCCCCAAATACGCTATAATAACGGCAAATTTGCTTGCGAGGTACAAAGATGACTACAGAAAATAATATCATTGAATTGCGTCATGTAAAAAAGTGTTATGAAAAGGACACGCCCGTTATCAAGGATTTTTCCCTTACGATAAAAAAAGGGGAATTTGTTACCTTTTTGGGACCGTCCGGCTGCGGAAAAACGACGATATTGCGTATGATTGGCGGCTTTGAGCAGCCGACCGGGGGAGAGATTTTATTACACGGAAAAGATATCAGCAAACTTCCACCGGCGAAACGCCCGATTAATACGGTGTTTCAGAAGTATGCCCTATTTCCGTATCTCAATATTTATGACAATATTGCCTTTGGCTTGAAAATGAAAAAAGTGCCGAAAGAAGTGATTCGGGAAAAGGTAAAAAAAGTGTTGGAAGTGGTTGATTTAGAAGGATTTGAAAAAAGAAAAATTTCTACGTTGTCCGGCGGACAGCAGCAGCGTGTTGCGATTGCGAGAGCAATTGTTAATGAGCCGGAAATTCTTTTGTTAGATGAGCCACTTGGAGCCTTAGATTACAAGATGCGGAAAGAAATGCAGTTTGAATTAAAGGAAATGCATAAAGAGCTTGGCATTACATTTATTTTTGTTACTCATGACCAGGAGGAAGCTCTGGCTCTTTCAGATAAGGTTGTGGTTATGGCGGATGGAAAAATTCAGCAGGCGGGAAAACCGGAAGATATTTATAAGGTGCCGGAAAATGCATTTGTCGCCGATTTTATTGGCGAGAGCAATATTTTTGATGCCAAAATGGTCGGTGACTGCAGGCTTTCAATTCACGGGGTGGAGTTTGGCTGCAAGGAGAATTTTCCACTTGGCGACCATGTTGAGGCTGTGATTCGACCGGAGTCGGTTATTCTTTGCCCGGCAGGAGAGGGAAAAATACAAGGAAAAGTTCATTCCTCCGTGTTCAAGGGAACGTTTCATGAGATTGTTATTTATTCCGGAAAAAGTGAAATTGTAGCGCAGAATGAGGAAGCAATTGAAGCAGGCACGAAGGTCGGAATCGACATCAAACCGCAGGGGATTCATGTTATGCCGTATAATCAGAACATCAACCATTACGAGGGACTGATGGATGCGAGTGGACATGTTCTATTTGTGGACGGCAGCAGGAAACCGGATTTGACAAAACTTTTTTCAGGGAAGGTGCCGGAAAATACAGAAGGAATTCATGTTATGGCGTCCTTTTTGCCGGCAGATGCAAATTTAAGTGATGACCCGGCAGAAGGATTTGTTGAAGGAAATATTATATCTATTATATATAAAGGCGACCACTACAAATATAAAATCCGAAGCAAAAATGATGTGGATTATTATGTGGATGACGAGTGGCTGTGGAATATGGGCGACTATGTCAGTGTGGTAGTGCCGGATGAAAAAATAACATATGAAGTGATAAATAAGGGGGCGCGGGATGATTAGATTTTCAAGGAAGCAGCTTCGGATCCCCTACCTTGTTTTTCTGCTTGTGTTTGTGGTATTGCCGCTTTTGGTTATTTTGTACTATGCACTTACGAATGGAGAGGGGCAGTTTACATGGGAAAATTTTCGTGAGTTTTTTGTCGATGGGAAAACCATGGGAACTTTGTTTTACAGCCTTATGATTGCTGTTACAACAACGATTGTCTGTTTATTGATTGCGTATCCGACTGCTTATATACTGGCGCGGGGCAATCTGAAACGGGGACCGGTCTATGTGATTTTGCTTGTGATGCCAATGTGGATTAATTTTACGCTGCGCATTACAGCTGTCAAAGAAATTTTAGATGTCATGGAGGGAAATCTTGCGATGTATCCGTTTTTCAATACGATACTCTGCATGGTGTATGATTTTCTTCCCTTTATGATTCTGCCCCTGTACACAACGATATCCAAATTGGATGACAGTCTTCCGGAAGCAGCGGCTGATTTAGGCGCATCGTCTTTCCATGTGTTCTGGCGGGTCATGATTCCGATGACGTTACCGGGGATTATCAGTGGTGTGACAATGGTATTTTTGCCGGCGATGACAAATTATGTTGTGTTAGATATGATTTATAACAGTACCTATATTATGGGAAGCCTGATCGGCAGTTATTTCAATGCGTATGACTGGCACAATGGCTCCATGATTTCAATCCTTCTTCTTATTTTAATGTTCTTTGTGACATGGATTACGGACCGTTTTGCAAAGAAGCAGGAAGTGGAAGCAAGAGGAGGTGGCATATGGTGAAAAAATTAGGACAAAGACTCTGGCTTTTTTGTGTATTTGTGTTTTTGTATGCACCGATTCTTGTGCTGATTGTTTACAGTTTTACGAGTTCTACGATGATTGGTGCGATTCGTGGTTTTTCACTGGAGCATTATGTCACATTATTTACCACGAAGGAACTGCTCCATATGATTGGCGGAACGCTTCTTTTAGCGGTTACGGTTGCTTTTTTGTCCACTCTTCTTGGAACCATTGGTGCAATCGGTTCCTTTTACGCCGGGAAAAAAAGCGGGCAGTGCATCAATTTTTTGAATCAGATTCCAATTGCCAATGCAGAAGTTGTAACCGGTTTTAGTATCTGCGTTTTGATGATTGTTTTGTTTGGTGTGGACAAGGACACGTATCTGCCGCTGCTTGTCGGACAGACGGTATTATGCGCTCCATTTGCGTATTTGTCGGTGCTGCCGAAATTAAAACAGATGGATCCGAATTTATATGAAGCAGCTTTGGACCTTGGCTGCAATCACAGACAGGCTTTGTGGCGCGTGATTGTGCGCGAAATCATGCCGGGCATTACATCCGGATTTATGTTGTCTGTCACGTTGTCACTGGATGATTATTTTATTACAACGTATACAAAACCAGCGGTGTTTGATACAATCAGCACCTACGTGGTAAATGCAACGAAGGGGGCAAGAACCGAAATTAAGACGGCGTTGTGGGCATTGTCTGCGGTTATATTTTTGGTTGTTGTTCTCGTTGTGATTGGAATGAATATGAAAGCGGGGAGGAAACAAAAACGATGAAAAAAATATGGATGATATTTTGTTTTTCTCTGCTTTTTTGCAGTGCAGTTTTCTTTGGCTGTGAGAACAAGGAGAATCAAAACGAAGAAATTGTGCTTCGGATTGCCAACTGGGAGGAATATTTAGATGAAGGCGGCTGGGACGAAGATGAGACAATTGATTTGGATGAGAAAACGAAAATTTTAGGCAGAGAAAATATGGTAGACGATTTCGAATCCTGGTATGAAAAGACATATGGGGAGAAAGTACGCGTTGAATATTCTACTTTTGGAACAAATGAAGATTTGTATAATCAGATGACATTGGGAGATACTTTTGATTTGGTCTGTCCATCGGAATACATGATTATGAAGTTGATGAAGGAAAAAAAACTGGAGCCGTTTTCGGAAGATTTTTTCGATACTTCAAAAAAAGAAAATTATTACAGCCGCGGTGTTTCTCCTTATATTAAAAATGTATTTGATGATTTAAAGATAAGTGGCGAATCGTTAAGCCGTTATGGTGCCGGTTATATGTGGGGGGTTATGGGACTTGTATATAATCCTTCGGCGGTGTCAAAAGAAGATGTCCGCCACTGGTCGGTTTTGCTTGACGAAAAGTATAGGAAACAGGTGACGATGAAAGACAGTGTACGCGATTCTTATTTAGTTGCCCTTACGATTTTAAAAGAGAAAAAATTGTTGTCGGAAGAGTTTCAAAAAGCGATGGAGACAACACATTGTCTGACGGACGAGTTAAATGACACATCAGAACAGACGGTTACCAAGGTGCAGACGATTCTGGAAAAAATGCGGAAAAATTCGTATTCACTGGAAACGGACAGTGGAAAAGCGGATATGGTGACCGGCAAAGTCGTTCTTAATATGCAGTGGTCCGGTGATGGTGTTTACACGATGGATGAGGCCGAAAAAGACGGGCTCGAACTTAGTTATGCGGTGCCGGAAGAGGGAAGCAACCTTTGGTTTGATGGTTTTTGCATGATGAAAAACGGAATTTCCGGCGATGCGAAAAAGAAACAAGCGGCGCAGGCTTTTATCAATTATATTTCACGGCCGGACAATGTAATCCGCAATATGTATTATGTCGGTTATACTTCAGTGATTGCCGGTGGTGACAGTGATTTGATTTTTAAGTATGCAGATTGGTGCTATGGCGCAGAGGAGGATGAAGAGGAAGTATCCCCTTATGACTTATCTTATTTTTTCTCCAGTGCTAAAAAGACCAAAAATAAGTATGTATTGGAGGTGCCAAAGTCGCAGGTCTCACGGCAGGTCAGTGCCCAGTATCCGGAGCAAAGCGTTTTGAAACGCAGCGCTGTTATGCAGTGTTTTAGTGAGGAAGCGAATCGGAGAATCTCAAGGATGTGGATTCGAGTGCGTTGTTTTTGAAAAAAAGTTGGCAATAACGGACGCGTGTTCTTGACAACTTACGAGAGTTAGTTTATACTAACGATGAAAAAACATCATTTTCGTAAGGAGGAACATTCCATGCAGAGAGAAGAAATACTGAAAAAATTGCGTGAACAAGGATGCCGCATCACAAAGCAGCGTCAGCTTTTACTTGATATTATTTTGCAGGAAGAATATTCCTGCTGCAAAGAAATTTATTACAAAGCGGCAAAACAAGATTCGTCGATTGGTATTGCGACCGTTTACCGTATGATAAATACATTGGAGGATATCGGTGCAATCAGCAGAAATACCATGTACCGCATTGACTGCGGTGATGACTGCCTGGCGAAAGATAACTGCGAGGTAAAATTAAATGATGGAACCAGTCTCGAGCTGACACAGGCGCAGTGGAATCAGGTGATTGCCAGTGGATTAAAGGCTTGCGGTTTCCAGAGTTGATTTCCACAAATTGGATGGAATAATTGGATTCTTAATAGGAAATTGTATCAGTAAGGTGTATTGACAGCAGATACAGAGTTTGATATGATTAACACAAGTTAGACAAAACTAACCAAGGAGGAATCCAATTGCATGAGCAAGGAAGCCATTGAGATGATTCGGAAGATGGATATGGAACAGGTTGAGAATCAATTTGTTCTACAGTGTGCGCCATTGATTGCCGGATTAAAAATGTCCAATTTATTTATCATTCGTAAAAACCATTTGCGGAGATTGTGTGCTCTCCTGCAAAACAGCGGTATCCGTTGCCGTGTCCTTTATTTGGACGGAGACAAACTAACGGTCTTATTGTACAATCCTGCCATGCTAGCGATTTATATGCGAAACAAGCGTGCCACCACAATTTTGATGGGAAATGGCTATGAGCAGTTTGATCTGGAATCCATTCTGCTTGAATTTGGACGCAGATATCGTAGTTATCGTACGGAAAGCAAATCATTTCCCCATGAACTGGGACTCCTTTTGGGATATCCGCTCGATGACGTGGAAGGATTTATAAAAAACGATGGAAAGAATTGTCTATATACGGGATATTGGAAAGTGTACGCCAATGTTCCGGCTAAAAGAAATCTGTTTCGCCGGTTTGAGTGTGCCAGAGAAGAACTCATGAAACAAATCAGACAAGGGAAAAAGGTGGAACAGGTAATTGCGTGCAAACGCTAATGCAACAATTTTGAACAAAGGGACTGCCATAGAAAATCCCGAAATTAAAAAAGAAGTTCAATTTGTCTCTTGACAAATGAACTTCTTTTTTTGCCCGGCGAATTTATGAATGGTGCGGCAGCGTTGCTATAGAGAAAATCGAAGGATAAAAGGTGATGTTTTTCAGAATTCCCCTCACGTTACAATAAAAGATTTTCGTAATATGGGTTTAAGTCCGTCGGTATGAGGTACCTGTGTTTTAGGTGCCCATACCGCTACGGACTTATTTAGCGGGAGCGCCCATATGAGAAAACTTTTGTTGTAACGTGAGGGAAAGTTGAAAACGCAACACACCTTGCATTTTCCCCTTTTTCCAAGTATAATGACCTCACTTGCAAAGGAAAGGATTGATTTGATGCAAATGATAATTATGATTGCGATGCTTAGTGTTATATTTGGCTTGACGGGAACCTATGTATTCTGCAAGTCAGGCAGCATGATTGAATTTTTTGGTGGGAACAAAAAAACGAGAAAAATGAGGATTATCCGGATTTTAATTTCTGTGGTAATTGGCGGATGTAGTGCCATGATGAGCCGCACGATTTCCATGGTGATGCTTCACCTAATTGTGTTATTCCTCTTTTTTGACGTTGTGGCATTTGTCCTGCGTCTTTTTCTGCGCCGCAAAAAAGAGAGCGGAGTATATCATGTTCTTCATAAAATTTACCGCTGTGGTGCACTGCCGGTCGTTATTTTTATCATAGTTATGATTTATGGGCTTACCAACATGACAGAGGTAAAACAGACTGACTATTCGCTGGCAACGGTAAAAGAAATTGGAAACTATAAGATTGCCCTGCTTACAGATACGCATTTTGATACGATTCAGAGTAAGGATACGGTAAAAGAGGCACTTACCAATTTGCAGAACCAGCATCCTGACTTTTTAGTGCTTGGCGGCGATATTGTAGAGGAAAATACATCGTATGAAAGCATGCAGGAGATTTTTGCTATGGCGGGCAAAGTCAAAACCAAATACGGTGTTTATTATGTGTATGGCAATCATGACAGACAGCCGTATACGACGAATAAAGCCTATACGGAAAAACAACTGGATGAAACAATTGAGAAAAATGGGATTCACATTCTAAAGGATTCATACACCATAATAAATGATGAAATTATTCTGCTTGGAAGAGATGATGCCGGCTGGGGAAATACATCCGGGCGAAAGTCGACGAAAGAAATTCTTCAGAAAATTCCTCAAAAAGACCGCGAGGAAAAATATATTATAGCCGTTGATCATCAGCCAATTGAGGCGGAGGAAAATGCACAGGCAGGAGTTGATTTGGAACTTTCGGGGCACACGCACGCCGGACAGATTTGGCCGATTGGGCACTTTACGGAGATGGCGGGGCAGTTAAACTATGGTCTTTACCAGCGCGGTTCCTGCAAGGTAATTGTATCTTCCGGTGAAGCCGGCTGGGGGTATTCAATGCGTACGCAGGAGCACTGCGAATATGTCATGATAAATTTACAAAAACAGAAGGTGGATTTATTTTGATTTTTCGTGTATAATATACGAGATTAGTGTGAATTAGAACATTTCCAATGGATGACACAGATAGACAAAGGTTGACATTACCGAAAAATGTGGTACTATAGTTGTGAGATTTTTTATTGGATGACTAACTAACCAATGACTAATCAGAAAATAAGAAAGAAAAGAGGTTCGTGTAAGATGGCAAAAATTGATTTGAGCAAGTATGGAATTACTGGTGCAACTGACATTGTTTACAATCCTTCCTATGAGTTGTTATTCGAGGAAGAGACAAAAGCTGGGCTTGAGGGATATGAAGTAGGAAAGGAAACAGAGCTTGGTGCAGTAAACGTTATGACAGGTATTTATACCGGACGTTCTCCTAAAGACAAGTACATTGTTATGGATGAGAATTCCAAAGACACAGTATGGTGGACATCTGATGAATATGCAAACGATAACCATCCGATGACAGAAGAAGCATGGGCTACCGTAAAAGATATTGCAAAGAAAGAGCTTTCAAACAAAAGACTTTTCGTTGTAGATGCTTTCTGTGGAGCGAATGCAGATACCCGTATGGCTGTTCGTTTCATCGTTGAAGTAGCATGGCAGGCACATTTCATTAAGAACATGTTCATCCAGCCTACTGAGGCAGAACTTGAAACTTTTGAGCCGACCTTTATTGTATACAACGCTTCGAAAGCAAAAGTAGAAAACTACAAAGAACTTGGATTGAATTCCGAGACTTGTGTAGCATTCAACATTACAAGCCGTGAGCAGGTTATCATTAATACATGGTACGGCGGTGAGATGAAGAAAGGTATGTTCTCCATGATGAACTACTACCTTCCATTGGACGGAATTGCTTCCATGCACTGCTCCGCAAACACAGATATGGATGGAAAGAACACAGCGATCTTCTTTGGTCTTTCCGGTACTGGTAAAACAACATTGTCTACAGATCCGAAACGTCTCTTGATTGGTGATGACGAGCACGGTTGGGATGATAACGGCGTTTTCAACTTTGAAGGTGGATGTTATGCAAAAGTTATCGACTTGGATGCTGAGTCTGAGCCGGATATCTACAATGCAATCCGCAGAGATGCACTTCTTGAGAACGTAACAGTAGATGCAAACGGAAAAATTGATTTCGCAGATAAGAGTGTAACAGAGAATACACGTGTATCTTATCCAATTGACCATATTGAAAATATTGTACGTCCGATTTCTTCTGCACCGGCAGCACAGAATGTAATCTTCCTTTCTGCTGACGCATTCGGCGTACTTCCTCCGGTATCTATTTTGACACCAGAGCAGACACAGTACTACTTCCTTTCCGGATTTACAGCAAAACTTGCTGGTACTGAGCGTGGAATTACAGAGCCTACTCCTACATTCTCCGCATGTTTCGGACAGGCATTCTTGGAACTGCATCCTACAAAATATGCAGAAGAGCTTGTTAAGAAGATGGAGAAGAGCGGTGCAAAGGCATACCTTGTAAATACAGGATGGAACGGAACCGGCAAACGTATCTCCATTAAAGACACTCGTGGTATCATCGATGCTATCTTAAATGGTGATATTAAAAATGCACCAACAAAGAAGATTCCTTACTTCAACTTCGAAGTTCCTACAGAACTTCCGGGTGTTGATTCCGGTATTCTGGATCCTCGCGATACTTATGCAGATGCTTCTGAGTGGGAAACAAAAGCCAAAGATTTGGCAGACCGCTTCACAAAGAACTTTGTTAAGTATGAAGGAAATGATGCAGGTAAAGCACTTGTAGCAGCAGGTCCTCAGAAATAATTATTATTTTAAATATGAAAAGAGGGTGCCAGGGACAAAAGGATGTTCCTGACATCCTTTTTGATTGGATGGAAGAAGGATGAATAAAGAAACAAATAATCCATTGGGAGTACAGCCGGTAAATCGTTTGCTTTCCCAGTTTGCAATTCCGAGTATAATTTCGATGCTGGTTGGCTCCCTTTACAATATTGTTGACCAGTTTTTTATTGGACAGAGAGTGGGCGAATTGGGAAATGCGGCTACTAACATTGCATTTCCGTTATCCACTTCGTGTCTGGCACTTGCCTTATTAATTGGAATTGGCGGTTCGTCTGCATTTAACCTTGCGATGGGGAGCGGTCATGAGAAAAGAGCGGTAAATATTATGGGAAATGCCGTTGTTTTGCTTGCTGGAAGTGGTCTTGTTTTATCAATCATTACACTTCTGTTTTTGAAGCCGCTTCTTTTGTTCTTTGGTTCGCCAAAGTCAGTTCTTCCCTACGCAATGGAATATACGAAAATTACAGCGTTTGGCTTTCCGTTTTTACTTTTATCAACCGGTGGCGGACATTTGATACGAGCTGATGGCAGACCTCGGATTACGATGCTTTGTAATCTCGTGGGCGCTGTGTTAAACACAATATTAGATGCCTTGTTTGTATTTGGGTTAAACCTTGGTATGTCAGGAGCGGCACTTGCTACGATTATTGGTCAGATAGTGTCAGGAGCTCTGGCAATCGGGTATTTGATGCATGGGAAAACAGTTACGATACGCAGAGAAAATTTGAGAATAAAATGGGAAAATGTAACAAGAATTGCTTCGCTTGGTATGGCACCGTGCAGCAATCAGGTAGCAATGATGGTTGTGCAGATTATTATGAACCAGTCGTTGAAGCATTACGGTTCCCACTCGATTTACGGCGAAAATATTCCGATTGCGTGTGCCGGCATTATTACAAAAGTAAACATGATTTTTATGTCCTTTGTCATTGGACTTTCGCAGGGCTTACAGCCGATTGCAAGTTTTAATTATGGAGCGGGGAAAAAGGGGCGTGTGAAGGAAGCATATATAAAAGCAATTTCCATTGGTGCTGTTTTAGCAGTAATTGCATTTTTAATGTTTCAGTTTTTCCCAAGACAAATTATTTCCATTTTCGGAGATGGTTCCGAACTGTATTATCAGTTTGCAATTCGGTATTTTCATGTCTTTTTGTTTTTTACATTTGTCAATTTTATGCAGCCGATTACGTCGAATTTTTTCACAGCGATTGGCAAACCTAAGGTTGGCAGCTTTTTGGCATTGACAAGGCAGATTCTATTTTTACTGCCGTTAATCCTTTTGTTCCCGTTGTTTTTGGGAATTGATGGAATTATGTATGCTGGTCCGGTGGCAGACTGTTTAGCGGCGGTTGTCTGTTTTATTATGGTTTACCGGGAATTGAGAAATTTTAACCAAAAATGAAATGAGAAATAATATCATTGATTTGCTTGAAATTAGGTATAGAAAATGTTAGTATTACATTCAGCAATAGACATTTGCGATTTTTAAGGAGGTAACAAGATGAAAGAGTTCAAAGAATGGGATGGATTTGAAGGAAAAATCTGGAAAGAAGAGATTAATACCAGAGATTTCATTCAGAAGAATTACACCCCATATGATGGAGATGAGAGCTTTTTGGCAGGTCCTACTGATGCAACCAATCAGCTTTGGGGCGAGTTGCAGAAACTTCAGAAAGAAGAGCGTGCCAATAATGGCGTTTTAGATATGGAGACAGAGGTTGTATCTTCTCTGACTGCATATGGCCCGGGATATATTAAAGAAGAATTGAAAGATTTGGAGAAAATTGTTGGTCTTCAGACAGACAAGCCTCTGAAACGTGCGTTTATGCCATACGGTGGTATCAAGATGGCAGAGCAGGCATGTACAACTTATGGTTACACACCAAATCCAAAGTTTAATAAAATTTTTAATGAATATCACAAAACACACAATGCTGCTGTTTTTGATGCGTATACACCGGAGATGAAAAAGGCTCGTCACAGCCACATCGTAACCGGTCTTCCGGATACTTACGGACGTGGACGTATCGTCGGCGATTACCGTCGTGTAGCTTTGTATGGTATTGACTTTTTGATCGAACAGAAACAGAAAGATAAAGCAAACTGTGGATGCGGAACGATGACAGACGATGTAATTCGTCTTCGTGAGGAAATTGCAGAGCAGATTAAAGCATTGCAGGGAATGAAAGAAATGGCTCAGATTTATGGCTATGACATTTCACGTCCGGCAAAAGATGCAAAAGAAGCTGTTCAGTGGCTTTACTTTGGTTATCTGGCTGCTATTAAGACACAGAATGGTGCTGCCATGAGTGTAGGACGTATTTCTACATTCCTCGATATTTATATTGAGCGTGACTTGAAAAAAGGCATCCTGACAGAGACAGAAGCACAGGAATTGATTGACCATATGACAATGAAATTCCGTATGGTTAAATTTGCCCGTATTCCTTCTTACAACCAGTTGTTCTCCGGTGACCCGGTATGGGCAACATTGGAAGTGGCAGGTATCGGTATGGATGGACGTTCCATGGTAACGAAGAATGACTTCCGTTTCCTTCATACATTGGAGAACATGGGACCTTCACCGGAGCCTAACTTAACCGTGTTGTATTCGTCTGATTTGCCGGAAACATTTAAGAAATATGCTTCTGACATTTCCATTCGTACAAGTTCCATTCAGTATGAGAACGACGATGTGATGAAACCGGTATGGGGCGATGATTACTCCATCTGCTGTTGTGTATCTGCTACACAGACAGGTAAGGAAATGCAGTTCTTCGGAGCAAGAGCAAACCTTGCAAAAGCGCTGTTGTACGCAATCAATGGTGGTGTGGATGAAAAAGAATTTAATCAGGTCGGACCGGCCTACAAACCGATTACGTCCGAATACCTTGACTATGATGAGGTTATGGAAAGTTATGACCGCATGCTTGACTGGCTGGCAGGTCTGTATGTAAATATTTTGAACCTGATTCAGTATATGCATGATAAATATTATTACGAGGCTGCTGAGATGGCTCTTATTGATACCGATGTACGCCGTACATTCGCAACCGGTATCGCAGGATTCTCTCATGTAATTGACTCTTTGAGTGCAATTAAGTACGCAAAAGTTAAGACGGTTCGTAATGAAGATGGTATTGTAGTAGGATTTGAGACAGAGGGAGACTTCCCACGTTACGGTAACGATGATGAGCGTGCCGATGAGATTGGTGTATGGCTTCTTGGTACATTCCTTGATAAGATTAAAAAATATCATACGTACCGTGATTCCGAGCCGACAACATCGATTCTTACCATTACTTCCAATGTGGTATATGGTAAAGCAACCGGTATGATGCCGGATGGAAGAAAAGCATTTACTCCATTTGCACCTGGTGCATCACCAAGTTACGGAGCAGAGCAGAATGGTTTGCTTGCTTCCCTGAACTCCGTTGCTAAACTCCCATATCACTGGGCTTTGGATGGAATTTCCAATACGCAGACGATTAATCCGGACGCATTGGGACATAATGAGGATGAGCGTAAGAACAATTTGGTTCAGGTACTTGACGGATACTTCGATCAGGGAGCACATCACTTGAATGTCAATGTATTTGGAAAAGAAAAATTGTTGGATGCACAGAAACATCCGGAAAAAGAAGAATACGCAAACTTTACGATTCGTGTATCCGGTTATGCCGTTAAATTTATCGATTTGACCGAAGAACAGCAGAATGATGTAATTGCACGTACCTGCCACGGAAGAATGTAAAGTAAAACTTCAAAAAAATCTGGATGCACAGCCGGGAAGTTTGTCCCGGTTGTGCATCTTTTTCAAGTGAAAGAGAGGTAATTATGAAGGGATATGTTCATAGTATTGAGACATTTGGTCTGGTGGATGGACCGGGAGTGAGATATGTACTTTTTGTGCAGGGATGTAAGATGCGCTGTCGGTATTGCCACAATCCGGAGACTTGGAAGATTTGCACAGATGAAGATGAAAAAATGGATGTCGGACTTGGCTGGCAGACGGCAAAAGAGGCATTTGATCGTGCTTACCGTTATCAGAATTACTGGAAAAATAATGGAGGGATTACCGTTAGTGGCGGCGAGCCATTGTTACAGATTGATTTTGTTACAGAACTTTTTAGGTATGCAAAAGAAAAGGGGGTTCACACGACTTTAGATACCAGTGGAAGTATTTATGGAGAAGAACCGGCAACCGTTGAAAAGTTTGAAAAACTGATGGAAGTTACAGACCTTGTAATGTTAGATATCAAGGAAATGGATGAGGAAAAACACAGGGAATTGACAGGTAGAAGTAACAAAAATATTCTTGCGATGGCAGATAAAATGAATGAAATGGGAAAAGAAATGTGGATTCGCCATGTTCTTGTTCCGGGGCTTACTGATGGCAAAGAGGATTTGAAAGCGCTTCGAAAAAAACTGGATGAGTGGACGAATGTGAGCCGCGTGGAAATTCTACCGTACCACACACTTGGTCTTTTTAAATGGGAAAATCTTGGCATTCCATATTCACTTGAAGGTGTTCCGGTGCCAACGGAGGAACAAGTGAAGGAAGCAGAAGAAATATTGGGGATAAAAAAATAATAGGAAATTCATGGAAAATATGATATAATGAAAGGCAAATTACATGAGGAAAAGAAGGAGTTACAAAAAATGAGTGATTACAAGTTAAATACAAGATGTGTGCAGGGAGGCTATACGCCGGGAAACGGGGAACCAAGACAGATTCCAATTATTCAGTCAACTACATTTAAGTATGATACCAGCGAGGATATGGGAAGATTGTTTGATTTGGAGGCGGAAGGGTATTTTTATACACGTCTTCAGAATCCGACTAATGATATGGTCGCGGCTAAAATTGCTGAACTTGAGGGGGGTACAGCAGCAATGCTTACATCTTCCGGACAGGCTGCCAATTTCTTTGCGCTTTTTAACATTTGCGAAAATGGAAGTCATATTGTTTCTTCCTCCAGCATTTACGGAGGAACCTTTAACTTAATTGAAGTGACAATGAAAAAGATGGGAATTGATGTTACATTTGTTTCTCCGGACTGTACAGAAGAGGAACTGAATGCGGCATTCAAAGATAACACAAGAGCGGTATTTGGCGAGACGATTGCCAATCCGGCACTTACGGTTTTGGACATTGAAAAATTTGCGAGAGCAGCACATGCACACGGGGTACCGCTGATTGTAGATAATACATTCCCGACACCGATTAACTGCCGCCCAATTGAGTGGGGAGCTGATATTGTTACTCATTCGACGACAAAGTACATGGATGGCCACGGTGCAGCAGTAGGCGGTGCAATTGTGGATTCCGGCAAGTTTGACTGGATGGCTCATGCAGATAAATTCCCGGGACTTTGTACACCGGATGAGTCGTATCACGGAATCACGTATGCAGAGAAGTTTGGTAAGGAAGGCGCATTTATTACAAAATGTACCGCACAGTTGATGCGTGATCTTGGTTGTATTCAATCTCCGCAGCATGCCTTTTATTTGAATCTTGGCTTGGAGTCTCTTCACGTGAGAATGCCACGCCACGTGGAAAATGCACAGGCGGTTGCAGAATTCTTGGAAAGTCATGAAAAGGTAGCGCATGTAAGTTACTCCGGTCTTAAAAGTGACCCGTATTATGAATTAGGTCAGAAATATCTGCCAAATGGTGGATGCGGCGTTGTTTCTTTTGAATTAAAAGGCGGCCGTGCGGCGGCAGAAAGTTTTATGAAACGTTTGAAACTGGCAGCAATCGAAACCCATGTTGCAGATGCCAGAACGTGTTGCTTAAATCCGGCAACATCGACACACCGCCAGATGAATGATGAGCAGCTTTTGGCAGCCGGTATTCCGGCAGGACTTGTTCGCATTTCCTGCGGACTTGAAGATAAAGAGGATTTAATTGCTGATTTGAAACAGGCATTAGAGGATTAAATTGACATAAAAGCCAGCGAAGATGCTGGCTTTTTACATTTTTAGCGGAAAAGAGAAGCGTATTTTTTTGGGGTGAATCCGGTTAGTTTTTTAAATGTAGTAATGAAATGATTGTATATGGTGGTTCCGGTTTGCTCTTTGAAAATATGGCATAAGTGATATTTGCTCAATGACAAGGCATCGGAAAGTGAGGTGAGCGAAATCTCTTCCTGCAAATGTGTTCTGATGTATTCCATAATTTCTTTTACAATCGGTTCGCTCTGTAATGTTTGAGCAGAAACGGAAGAACAAAAAAGGTTATTGACGAAAAAAAGTAATTGAATCAAATAAGTATCAACAAGCAAATGATATCCTGCCTGTTTTTTCTGCATAGCGTGCGCCATTGACTGAAATTGCCCGGTAAAATACATCTGTTCGCTCTCTGTTAGAAAAATCACCTACATAATTTTGTTTGGATGAAATCAAGTTAAATGTGATTTCGTCAGAATATTCTTGTATCATTTTATATTCTCCTTTAAATAGCAATATTACAAAGTTTTTTAACAATATACCGAAAGTCTTTTTGTATATTTTGATTTATAATCAATTATAAAAGAAAATACAAGCAGACTGGCAGTATGTTAGGCAGTTTCATGGCATGGAAAATGGCAAATGGGTTCATATGATGGATTCAGCACATACCGGATTTCGTAACTGGGATGATAATGACTGGACATATCCTCAGATAAGAATGGTAAATCCGATTCCACGAGGGAAAATCGTAGTTAGTTTCCGGGGAAATTCTGCGCTGGAAAGAACAGGTATTTTCATGGAAAATGAGGGCTGTATTTGTATGGATGCCAGCCATTTTACGAAGAAAGCAGATGTTAAAGGCGGCAGCTTTGAGGTGATAAAACGACTGGGGCGTACATCAGATGCCATTAAATCTTTTCCGGTTACAAAAAACTGGGAGAAAGAAAAAAATAGACCCTATGTGGAATATGATTTTTATTCCGAGGAGGGCGGAGAATATGAACTGCATTTGTATTTGGCACCACCGGAAAGTTATTTTTCAGTGTAAATAAATAGGAAATTATACCAAATTGACGAAAGCAAAAATGAGTGGTACTATTTTCGTATCAAAATAAAAGATTTAACGGAGGATTAAGTAATGGAGGAACGATTAAAGCGCCAGCTTGATTTTGCTTTGGAAATTGACAAAGAAAAAAATATTTTCAGACAGACTCACCTTTCCGGGCACGGACGCAATGAAAATGATGCGGAGCATGCCTGGCATATGGCGATTATGGCGTATCTTTTAAAAGAGTATGCGAACGAACCGGTTGATATTGCGAAAGTAATGCTTATGTGTCTGATTCACGATATTGTCGAAATTGATGCGGGGGATACCTATGCGTATGATGAGGAAGCGTTAAAGACGCAGAAAGCCCGTGAAGATGCAGCGAAAGAACGAATTTTTTCTATTTTGCCGGAGGAACAAAAAGAAGAGTTTATGGCACTTTTCGACGAATTTGAAGAGTTTGCCACGCCGGAGTCGAAGTTTGCCCATGCGATGGATAATTTGCAGCCACTTATGTTAAATAACAGCAACGATGGCGGAGACTGGCGCAGGCATGAGGTCTGCGCAGAGCAGGTGTACGGCAGACAAAATAAAACACGTCTTGGCTCGGAGAAGCTATATGAAATTACGAAACAGATTATCGAAGAAAATATTGAGAAGGGAAATATCAAACGCTGATGTTTTTTGCTAAAGTCTGTTGACTTTGGAAGTGAGGAAACAGCAAGTTGCTTTTCTTAATGCTAATATGCTGATATGATATTAGTGTTGGAGGTGAAAACAATGGAAACAAAAAATGTGATATTAGAACTTCGTACGAAAAAGGGATTATCTCAGGATGAATTAGCTGATAAGGTAATGGTTACAAGACAGGCAGTTTCACGCTGGGAAAATGGTGAAACTGTCCCCAATACAGAAACGCTAAAGCTTTTATCAAAGGAATTCAATGTTACAATTAATACGCTTTTAGGTGCTCCCAGACAACTGATTTGTCAGTGCTGTGGAATGCCTTTGGAAGATGAAATTGTTAGTCATGATAGGGATGGCTCTTTGAATGAGAATTACTGTAAGTGGTGTTATGCCGATGGAACTTATACCTACAGCAATATGGACGATTTGATTGATGTGTGTGTAAAGCATATGATAAATCAAGGCTTTACAGAAGAACAGGCGCGTGCTCATATGAAAGCAACTCTTCCGACATTGGATTATTGGAAGAAGTATGAACAGCTTAGCGATGATGGGCAGTTTGAAATGTTTAAGGAACAGCTGATAAAAGAAATCAATGAACTTCCTATTGAAGGAATGCCAAAGGTTGAAAAACTGAATGCATTGGTTGGGGCCTATGTGAATTTGGTGTATCCATTACCAAGTGGTGTAAGCGTAAAGTTCTTAAACGACCAGACAACATATCTGGGAAATCAGTTAGAATCCGAATTCGGTGATGACAGATGTTATGGTGTCTTAGCGAATATGGATTTTATAATGATTTGCACATATGAGGCAGAAGGAAAAAATCCAGAGCTGATTCTTTATAAGAAAAGATAAGTATTTATAGCTAGCTGTGTTGTTGAAAAAGAAAATGATGCTAATTTGTTGACTGGATTTGAAAAAGTTACAAATGCAGTCAACCATTTTCCGAGTAAGTGTTGACCGTAAAAAGAGTTTTAATAAAATAGGTCAAAAAAATAATGAAAATAAATGACTGTTTTTGTAATAATGTTAATTTCAGTCAACAAATAAATTGAAAAGGTTGACCTAAATTAGAAAAAAACGAAAACAGGTCAAATAAAAACGCAAATAGGGATGACTGTAAATGGAGTTTTTTGAAATCAGGTCAACAGGAAGATTGTTATTGTAGAAAAATTTATATATCTTATGATATTCTGAATTTTGAAATAAAAATATCGATGGATAATAGATGTTTGACATAATTCTAGTTTGATGTTAATATAGTGATAGAAAAAGTGCTACCGATAGACGGTTAGCCTGATTATTTTTTTAGTGCAAAATGATCGCTAAGTTTCTCAGGACTGGGCGGTCATTTTTGTGTTTTATAATTGCTCTTAGAACCAACGGTATAACCAAGAGCAAAGCATGTAATACATAAGCTGATGATGGCTATAAACAATTCCGTTGTAAGCATAAGCACAAATCCTCCTCATGAGATTTCCATAAAGGATTTCTATGTAAACGCAGGCTAATACTCCTGCGACGAAGGCGAACCGCCTACCGAATAGGGTAGCACTAATGATAGTTTAACACACATGTGTATTGTAATCAACAATTACTTTTTTATACACCTTATTATTTGATACAAAACTGAGTTTGAAATGATGCTTTTGTGACGATTGTTCGTTGCCGGTTCCTTTGGCTTCCAGTAATTCCGCAGAAAAACTTTGTGACTCGTGGGTTTGAGTGCGTCGGTATGCAGCACTGGTAGTTTCAGTGCCCATACCGCTACGCACTCAACAAACGGGAGTGCCCACGAGACGCAAAATTTTTCTACGGAATTACGGAAAACAAAAAAGTGCTAACGAACAATTGATACAAACTACTCAACAAAAATATCGACCTTCCCCCCTTTTTATGTTATAATAACTCATTATGACTTAGGAAGGGGGCTTTTTGCATATGAACAAAGACAAGAAAAATGTTTGTATCGGGTTGTTAGCGCATGTAGATGCAGGAAAAACAACGTTGTCAGAAGCCCTTTTGTATCAGGCGGGAGTGTTGAAAAATCCGGGACGTGTGGACAAGGGGGATGCCTACTTAGATACATTTGCGATGGAAAAAGAGAGGGGAATCACGATTTTTTCCAAGCAGGCAGTTTTTTCGTGGGAGGATATGCAGGTGACGTTATTGGATACGCCGGGGCATATTGATTTTTCGGCGGAGATGGAGAGGACATTACAGGTTCTTGATTATGCCGTGTTAGTAATTAGCGGACCGGATGGGGTGCAGGGGCACACACAGACACTGTGGAAACTTTTGGAAAAATATCAGATTCCGGTTTTTATTTTTGTAAATAAAATGGATCAGCCGGGAACGGAAAAAGAATTTATTTTAGGAGAACTTCAGGCAAAACTAAATTCTTCGGTGACAGATTTTTCAGAATTACAAAGTGAAGAATTTTATGAGCAGGTTTCTCTTTGCGAAGAAGAAATGCTGAATCAGTATTTAGAACAGGGAGAAGTGGAAGTTTCGCAGATCGCAGAAAAAATCAGCGAGAGAAAGATTTTTCCTTGTGTGTTTGGTTCGGCACTGCGGATGGAAGGCGTTAAGCATTTACTGGAGGTAATGCAGACATTCCTTTTGGAGCCATCTTACGATGAGGTGTTTGGGGCAAAAGTGTTTAAAATAATGCGCGATGATAAGGGAGCCAGACTTACTTATGTTAAAGTGACTGGAGGACAGTTAAAACCACGTATGGAACTGTCCGATAAAAAAGGTGAGTGGACAGAAAAAATTAATCAAATCCGTGTGTACTCCGGAAGCCGTTTTGAGACTGTGGCACAAGCAGTTCCGGGTATGATTTGTGCGCTGACGGGGCTCACAAAGACGTATCCGGGCGAGGGACTTGGTGCAGAGTTTGACAGCGGTGCACCGGTATTGGAGCCGGTACTGACTTACCGCATTTTATTTCCGGATGGAGAAGAACCGGCAAAAATGCTTCCAAAACTTCGTGAGATTGAGGAAGAGGAACCGGCGCTTCACATTGTCTGGAATGAAGAATTACAGGAAATTCATGCGCAGGTGATGGGAGAAGTGCAGATTGAAATTATTAAGCGGTGGATTTTGGAGCGGTATGGTGTTTGTGTCACATTTGGAACCGGCAACATTGTTTACAAAGAGACGATTTGCGAGCCGGTCGAGGGTGTCGGGCATTATGAGCCATTACGGCACTATGCGGAAGTTCACTTGTGGATGGAGCCGCTTGCCGTGGGGAGCGGTGTTCAGATTTCGACAGACTGCAGTGAAGATAAGTTGGACAAAAACTGGCAGCGGCTGATTTTGACGCATTTGGCAGAAAAAGAACATAAAGGTGTGCTTACGGGAGCTGGACTTACCGATGTAAAACTTACATTAATTGCCGGCAGAGCGCATAATAAACATACCGAGGGCGGAGATTTCCGTGAGGCGACTTATCGTGCCGTGCGTCAGGGACTGATGCAGACAAAATCGGTATTGTTAGAGCCGTATTATGAATACCGACTTATTGTGCCGGAAACGTCAATTGGACGGGCGATGACAGATATTGAGCGCATGGCGGGGAGTTTTACCCTGCAGCAGAATTTACCGCAGACAAATGGCGAAGGGGCACAACCGATGGCAGTTCTTACCGGAGAAGCTCCTGTCAGTACCATGCGGGATTATACGCAGGAAGTCACCGCCTACACAAAAGGACATGGACAGTTGTTCTGCTCGCTTTTAGGATATCGTCCGTGCCACAATGCAGATGAAGTAATTGCCGCAAAACAATACGATGCTGACCATGATGTGAAAAATCCGAGTGGTTCGGTATTCTGTGCACATGGTGCCGGATTTTTTGTTCCATGGAATCAGGTGTTTGACTATATGCATATTGACACGTCAAAACGGGCAAACAGAGATTCTTCTGAAATGGAAAATGACGTGACAGAGAAAAAAGAGCCGAAAAAGCAGGAAGAAGAATGGCTGGATGTATCAGAGATTGATTCCATTTTGGAAAGAAGTTCTTTTGCCAATCGTAAGCAGGGGGTTGTTTCACACAAAGGAATTTCTGCAAAGCGGGTAAGTTCTGTCAAAGAAAAGCCGGTTGGTTTGTCAAAGCCAAGAAAAAAACAGATGCCGGATGTTAATTACCTGCTGGTTGATGGGTATAATATTATCTTTGCATGGGAAGAATTGAAAGTGCTGGCGCAAACCGACATTGCGGCGGCAAGAGGAAAGCTGATGGATATCCTGTGTAATTATCAGGGTTTTCATAAATGTGAGTTGATTTTAGTGTTTGATGCATACCGTGTGGTAAATCACAAGACAGAAATTTTGGATTATCATAACATTCATGTGGTTTACACAAAAGAGGCGGAAACGGCAGACCAGTACATTGAAAAGTTTGCTCACGAAAATGGTAAAAAATATCGTATCACCGTTGCGACATCCGATGGGTTGGAGCAGATTATCATTCGCGGAGCCGGGTGCAGGCTTTTGTCTGCCAGAAATTTTGAGGCGGATGTGAAACGCTCAGAGCAGGCGATACGGGAAATTTTAAAAGATCAATAAGAATTGGAGGAATGACAAATGGCAGCAATTGAAATAACGAAGGAAAATTATGAAGCAGAAGTATTACAGTCGGACAAACCGGTACTGTTAGATTTTTGGGCATCCTGGTGTGGACCATGCCAGATGGTATCACCGGTAATTGAGCAGATTGGAGAGGAAAATGATTCGATCCGCGTCGGTAAAGTAAATGTGGATGAACAGGGTGAACTTACGATGCAGTTTCGTGTCGTGTCGATTCCGACATTGGTTGTTATGAAGGGTGGAGAAGAGGTAAACCGAATTGTTGGGGCTGCCTCGAAAAGCGAAATTTTAGCAATGCTGTAAAAGCAAAAGAAGGGGGAGTAAAAAATGACAGCGAAAAAGAAACGATTGCTTTTCATGGTGCTTGGCGTCTGTTTGTGTGTACTGCTTGCCGTGGTTATCGGTGATTTTGCAATTTTAGAAAACCGTAAAGAAAATGTAGAAAAACTGAACCAGTTTACTGGAATATGGACAGACAAGGATAAGCATTTTTCAATGGAAGTCCGGCGTGTAACTGCAGATGCAATCTTTTTTTCCTTAGATGAAAACAGGAATCGATTGTTTGCCGGGCGCGCAATCGGGGACGAAACATATGAATTTACATACAATTCAACAGGAAATGAGTATTTGATGGCAATTCGTCCGGGTATGAACAAAAAAATGACGATTCAGTTATTGGACAAAAAGATAAAAGTGAATTTCCCAGGAGGCGACAATAATAGGCAGAGACCGTCACAATTTAATGGATGCCTGACAAACAAAACCTCTTTAGCCGAACAAAAAGCATATTCACTTTCTTCTTATCTGGGAACAAAAAACAAACCGGCAGAAGAATTAGAAAGATATTGTTCATTTGATCGTTTAGAGGATGGCATGATTTGGCGTGTGCATACGCTGTTAGACCAAAGTGTTGAATATTATACGACAAGTCAGTTCGGTATCAATATGAACTCCACGCTTGCGGAATGCAAACAGACATTAGGAGAACTAACGAGCGAAGAAACGCTTAACTGGAATGGGATCAGCCGCCGGTTTGAAAATGATAACTACATCAGCACGATTATTACGAATGAATTTGGTGTCATTGTTGAAATGGACTGTCAGTTAAAGAATCTTCCAAATGCAAAACGAGAAGGCGAATTTTTTGTGAAAGGAAATACAGCGTATCGTTTTGCAGGAAACTATACGGGGAAAAAGAAAATTGTGCTGCCAAAAGGGTGCAGCCGGATTGCTTCACATGCGTTTGATGCAGGAGAGTATGGATATTCGCTAAGCCAAAAGCGAAAAAATACAAGAAGCATTACCATCCCGAAAGATGTTTTTGTGGAAGAAAATGCTTTTGCAAACTGCGGTTCTCTTAAAATTGAAATCGGAAGCGGAACGAAGAGAATTACCCAAGGGGCATATGCCAATATAGTTTCAAAAAAAAGCATATCGAAAAAACCGCAGTGGGTTGAAGTAACTCTTCCGTCTTCGCTTGAGGCTGTAGAGGAAAATGCATTTGCTATGCTGAAACCGACAGAGAGTTTGACGGCATACTGGGAGATTTATAACTTTGATGAAACAGAAATACCGGTAAAAATTGATTTTCATCATGTGTTAAATAGCCCTCATTTTACCTATTTGGGAGACAATGCATTTGGGGGGATTATGTTAAAAAGTCTGCCGTCATGTCTTACTTATTTGGGTAAAAATTATACGTTGAGCTCTGGAATTGAAGAGGATAATTATATCGAATCGGAAAAATTGATTTTACCGAGTTCCTTGAAAAAGATTTCATCGAATAGTATTTTTCTGTTTGAGTACACCTATAAGGTGTATTTACCGAAACAATTGGAAATTATTGAGGATAATGCGTTTATCGCCGGTGATGTAGAACAATATAAGATATCCCCAAAGGCATCAAGCTTTATCCAGGAAAAAAGTATGGGAAAATGGATTCGCTCGAAAGACGGCTCTATTCTTTATGCAACTGATTACGTAAAATATTATGAAATACCTGAGAAAAGCCGGCAAAAGGCAGATGCCAAAGGTGGTTTGCTAAATAAGTACTATAAGAGAAAGAAATCGGATGTTACTGTAAATGTACCGGAGGGAATTAAAGAAATTCGTGAGATGGCAAATTTAGACTCATATTACAAAGTGTTTTTGCCAAAAACTCTTCAAAAAGTGAACGTGAGAGGAATTTTTTCATCGTATGGCAGCCAGAGGGTATTTCTAGGAAACCATGTGCCGGAATTTACAGGGACAATAGATATTAATGAGGTCGAAAAATTTCAAATTCGTGTAAAAAGAGGACTGAAACAAAAAATGTATGAGGCACTGAAAGGTCATTTGATTATGCCAGAAGAATCAAGAGATTTGAGAAAATATATTACAACTTTTTGACAAAACAAAGAATTAAACTATAATAAAATGTTGGGGGATAATCAAATTTTGAGTTTTAGACCCTGGGCAGTATAAGATAGAATGGAGGAAAAAAAGAAATGAAACAATTGGTAAAGGGAATTGTCTTTGCGGCAGCAGCACTTATGCTTATGCAGGCACCGCAGGCACAGGCAAAGGTAAAAGTAAAAAAGGTAACGGTAAAGAGTAATTATGGAAGTAGTGTCCATGTTGCGGTTGGAAAAAAAGTGAAACTTACAACGACTGTGAAAGTATCACCGAATAAGTCGGCAAATAAAAAAGTTTCCTATAAATCTTCCAATAAAAAGATTGCAACGGTTTCATCATCCGGATATGTGAAAGGAATCAAAACCGGAAAATGTAAAATTACCGTGACATCCAAAAAGAATAAAAAGAAGAAAGCTAAAATTACGGTAACGGTCGTAAAAAAAGTAACATCCGTTGCGATTGAAAAGCCGAAAAATCAGTTATATGTAGGAAACAGTCTGACTTTGAAAGCGACAGTAAAACCGGCAAGTGGAAGCTATAAAAAGGTAACTTGGTCATCTTCGGACAAAAAGATTGCGACAGTTACAAAAGCCGGTGTGGTAAAAGGAATCAAAGCGGGAAATGTCACAATCAAAGCAACTTCTGTGGAGGGAAGCAAAAAAAAAGCAAGTTTGAAAATGACTGTGATGGCAACCAACAGTGTCGGTATTGCCTCTGTGGAGGTGCTTAGCAACGATGTTGTCCGGGTATCTCTGGATAAAGCGAAGGCATTGACAAACAAACAATTCAAAATAGAAGGAAAGCGCTATTCTTATGGAACATATAACCGCACCTATTCCGTGTCAAATATTCGCAACTATGATAATCGTACCTATGATATTAAGCTGACGGATGATTATAGTGTAGAAAAGGATTCCTATGTCCGCGTCACAATCTCGGATTTGCCGGGTAATGGTGTAAAAACGATGGAAGCACAGGCACTGTTTACCAAATTAAGCGAGCCAAAAGAAGAAAAATGGCTTGGAGTCGTTGGTGATGAGTGGAATAAAACAGTGGATTTAAGCGAGTATGGTTGTGGAAATCTTTCCTATCAGATTACGGGCGAGATTCCGGGAATTACCCGCAAAATTAAAAATAATGAAATCATATTCTCCGGCACATTGACAACTGTGACCGTGGGAACGGATATTACCATTAAGGCAACCGATGAAATGGGTACGAAGTTCACAAAAGTGATTCATGTGTATGTTGGAAACGAATCTGTTATCGTGGCGAAAGCAGAGGATATGACGGTTGTGACCGGTACCCAGTTAGATGCAGTTCCATTTCTTGAGGTTCTTGGCGGCAGCGGTTCTTACAGCTATTCTGCAATTTCTCTGCCGGCAGGTTTGAAGATGGATGCGGAAACAGGAACGCTTAGTGGTAAAGTGTCCGGTGTTGGCGAATACCGTGTGCAGATTACGGTAAGTGATGAGAAAAATACAAACCGCATGGTTGAAACTTCTGCTCTTATCCGGGTGGTTGACCAAAGAAGAGTTGCCGGTCTTGTAGTAGATGAGAAAGGAGCGCCGGTAGAAGGTGTTTCTATCGTCTGCGAGAATTTGACGGATGGCAGCATTTTTACTTCGACAACGGATGAAAAAGGAAATTATGTTGTAAATGTCGGCGAGGGAACCTATCAGATTACGGCTTCGCTCGGCGAAAGAAAAGATGCCGTATACCAGTTTACAATTGGTTCCGGCGGAAGAGAACTTAATTTTACATTATAATAAATTGTAGTAGAAAGGAATTATTTTATGCTTGCAAAAATCGTAAGAGAATGTTATGGCAAAGAAATCAGTGAATGCGGGAAGGAAGAACTTTATCATGCTCTGCTTACGCTGGTGCAGAAAAAGGCAGGGGAAAAGGAAGAGAATACAGGAAAGAAGAAACTGTATTACATATCAGCAGAGTTTTTGATTGGAAAACTGCTCAGTAATAACCTGATTAATCTTGGCATTTACGAGGAAGTAAAAAAAGAACTTTCCGATGCTGGTAAAAGTCTTACAGATTTAGAAGAATACGAGCCGGAGCCATCACTTGGCAACGGTGGTTTAGGAAGACTGGCAGCCTGCTTTTTAGATTCCATTGCGACGCTTTCTCTGCCGGGTGATGGTGTCGGATTAAATTATCACTACGGTCTGTTCCGTCAGGAATTTAAGAACAGAAAACAGATGGAAGAGCCAAATCCATGGATGAATAAGGACAGCTGGCTGATTCGCAGTGACAAATCTTTTACGGTTTCTTTTGGCGGTTTCGATGTGAAAGCATCGTTATATGATATTCTGGTGACCGGCTACGAGAGCCGGACGAACCGCCTTCACTTGTTTGACTTGGATTCTGTGGATGAAACGATTGTTCATGATGGAATTGAATTTGACAAGGAAGATATACGAAAAAATCTGACCTTATTTTTGTATCCGGATGATTCTGATGACAAAGGCCGTCTTTTGCGCGTGTACCAGCAGTATTTTATGGTAAGCTGCGGTGCACAGCTGATTCTTTCGGAAGCAAAGGACAGAGGCTGTAATCTGCATGACCTTGCAGACTATGCGGCAATTCAGATTAACGACACGCACCCATCCATGGTGATTCCGGAATTGATTCGTCTTTTGATGAAAGAGGGAATCCCATTTGATGAAGCAGCTGAAATTGTAACAAATACCTGCGCCTACACGAATCATACGATTTTGGCAGAGGCATTGGAAAAATGGCCAATGTCGTTTATCGAAGAAGTGGCACCGGCGATTGTTCTGATTATTCAGAAATTAAATGAGAAGATAAACGCACAGTATCACGATGAAAAAGTAGCAATTATTGATGGAGAGAATCGTGTTCATATGGCACATATGGATATTCATTTTTCGCACAGTGTCAACGGCGTTGCCTATCTGCATACAGAGATTTTGAAAAATACGGAACTGCATAATTTTTATACTCTGTATCCGGAAAAATTTAATAACAAAACCAACGGTATTACATTCCGCCGCTGGCTACTTCACGCAAATCCACTGCTTTCTTCATTCTTATCGGAAACGATTGGAGAGGAATACAAGAAAGATGCGGAAAAATTAAATGTACTTTTTGATTATCGTGATGACAAAGCGGTCTGCCGGAAATTATTAGAAATTAAAGACGCAAATAAAAAAGCACTTGCTTCTTATTTGAAACAGACACAGGGAATCAAATTGTTAGACAATGCGATTTATGATATCCAGATTAAGAGACTGCATGAGTACAAGAGACAGCAGTTAAATGCGTTGTATGCAATTCACAAATATTTGGAAATTAAGGCAGGTAAGATTCCGAAACGTCCGATTGTTCTTTTGTTTGGCGCAAAGGCAGCACCGGCGTACGTTATTGCCAAAGATATTATTCATTTGATTTTGTGCTTGCAGAGTCTGATTGAAAAAGACCGTAAGGTGAGAAAACATCTGCAGGTTGTTATGGTAGAAAACTACAACGTCACAAAGGCTGAAAAACTGATTCCGGCATGTGATATTTCGGAGCAGATTTCGCTTGCCTCGAAAGAAGCAAGTGGTACCGGCAACATGAAGTTTATGTTAAATGGTGCAATTACTTTGGGAACCGAGGATGGTGCCAATGTGGAAATTCATGAGCTTGTCGGCGATGATAACATTTATGTTTTCGGAGAGGACAGTGATACGGTAATTGCCCGCTATGAGCGTGGAGATTACTGCTCAAAAGATTATTATGAAAAAGATTCGGAGTTAAAAGAAGCCGTTGATTTTATTGTCAGCAAGAAAATGCAGAAACTTGGTGACAAGGCGATGCTTACAAGACTTTATAACGAGTTATTGAATAAAGACTGGTTTATGACATTCCCGGATTACAGAGCGTATGTGGCAGCCAAAGAAAAAGCCTATGCGGATTATGAAAACAGGGAAGAATGGGCAAAGAAAATGCTTGTCAACATTTCAAAAGCAGGTTTCTTTTCCTCTGACCGCACGATTTCGCAATACAATGATGAAATCTGGCACCTGTCAGAAGGTACTAAGTAAGGAAGGAATATTTAAATAACCCCATCCTTGGCGTGTGTGGGGGAGAGAAAGATCCGTGCTGGAGTTTTTCAGCCGGATTTTTGTCTCTCTTGGGCTCATGGAAGGATATTTACTTAAAAGCAGGGCAATGGCACCGCTCACAATTGGTGTGGACATGGAGGTGCCGCTTTTCTTTGAGTAGAGAGAGCCGTTTGTTTTGTCGGGAGGGCAGCAGCTGATAATATGAGAACCGGGCGCAACGACGTCCGGTTTTTTGATGCACGAAAACGTAGGACCTGCACCGGAGTGAGAGGAAAGAATTACATCGGTTCTTTCGGCAAAATCATACGAGCCAACGGTGATAATTTTTCGGGAGTTTCCGGGTGCACTAATAGTCTGTGGGTCAGGTCCCTGATTACCGGCCGCAGCAACCACGATAATACCGGCATCCCAAAGCTGATTAACTTTGCGGACAAAAGCACTGTCTTCGGGATAGGCATGCCGGTCATTGGTGCCAATGGAAATATTTACAATGCGGATTTTTAAGCACTCCTGATTTTTAAGAATCCACTGAAGCCCATTCATGATGTCATGAATGGTGCCGTTGCCCTTACTGTTTAACACTTTAACCCCAATTAGATTTGCTTGCGGTGCGATGCCTTTGTATTTTCCATGAGAAAAGGTTCCTGCTCCGGCGGCAATCCCTGCAACGTGGCTTCCGTGGCCGTTGTCGTCATAAGGCGCAGGCTTTTGATAGAGAGCATCGTACCATCCGGTGATGCGTGAGCGGTAATCCGGATGCGGAAAAAGCCCGGTGTCAACAATCGCAATCCCGATGCCCTTTCCTAAAATTCCTTGTTTATGCACTGCTTCTGAAAAAACCGCTTTACAAACTCGATTCATCTGCTGACTTCCCCCGTAACTGTATATTGGTAATATATGCATTTTATGACGAATCGTGTCAATTCAAAAATTTTTCAAATTAATGGTTGACCGTTGGTCATTTTTGTGTTACACTGCATATAGTTAAAGTGACTGATGGTCATTTTTGAAATTATTTATCAAAAAGTAGGAGGCGTACACGATGGTAATTAAGTTTGGTAAATGGCTTACCAGACACAAAGCAGTTGTCCTGATTATCGCATTTTTATTGTTAATCCCTGCGACAATTGGTTATGTGTCAACGCGAATTAACTATGACTTGTTAAGTTATCTTCCGAATTCCCTTGAGACAGTATCCGGACAGGATACGATGGTAGATGAATTCGGGATGGGAGCCTTTTCCATGATTGTCGTAGAAGACATGGAGAAGAAGGACATTGTGGCTCTCAAAGAAAAATTGAAAAAAGTGAATCATGTGGAGGATGTTATCTGGTATGATGACGCAATGGATATTACAGTTCCGACAGAGATGCTCCCGGATAAACTTAGAGAGGGCTTGTTTAATGGGAACGCAACGATGATGATTGCCCTGTTTGACAATACAACATCGGCAGATTCAACGATGGATGCGATTACCGAAATGCGTGGTATTGTAAAGAAACAGGCATTTATCAGTGGTATGAGCGGTGTCGTTACCGATATTAAAAATCTGGCGATGGCAGAGATGCCGATTTATGTTGTTGTAGCAGCGGTGCTTTCGCTTCTCATTTTGTTACTAACGATGGATTCCCTGGTAACACCAGTTATCTTTTTGCTTGGTATCGGTATGGCGATTGTTTATAACATGGGAACGAATATGGTATTTGGAGAAATTTCCTATATTACGCAGGCGCTGACAGCGATTTTACAGCTTGGTGTAACGATGGATTATTCCATTTTCCTTTTGGAAAGTTATGAAGCCAATAAAGTCAGGTATGACGGGGATAAAAACCGTGCAATGGCACATGCGATTTCCAATACATTTACTTCCGTTACCAGTAGTTCGGTAACAACGATTGCCGGATTTGCTGCACTTTGTTTCATGACCTTTAAATTAGGTATGGACTTAGGTCTTGTTATGGCAAAAGGTGTTATCATCGGCGTTATCGTATGTTTGACTGTTTTGCCGGCATTGATTCTATGCTTTGATAAAGCAATCGATAAAACCACCCATAAGAATCTAATTCCAAATTTGGATGGTTTATCGAAAAAGATTGTAAAGGGATGGCCGGTTGTCTTAGTATTATTTTTAGTTTTACTGGGACCTGCGATGTACGGAAACAGCAATTACGAAATTTACTATGATATTGCGGGGGCACTTCCACAGTCACTGGATTCTGCCGTTGCAAATAAAAAACTCGAAGAGAAATTTAATATGAACAGCACCCATATCGTATTGATGAAAAATGGTATGGCATCCAAAGAAAAGAGTGAAATGTTAAAGAAAATTGAGGATGTGAAAGGTGTTAAATGGGCACTCGGAATTGATTCCTTTAAGGGGGTCAGCATTCCAAGCAGTATGATTCCGAAGAAACTGGAATCTAAACTAAAGAGTGATAACTATGAGATTGCCTTTGTCTGCTCCGACTATAAAGCAGCAACAGACGAGGTAAATTCACAGATTGCTGATATAAATAAGATTGTTAAGAAATACAGCAAAGATTCGATGGTAATTGGTGAGGCACCATTGACGAAGGATTTGCAGGATGTAACCGATATTGACTTAGTAAATGTAAACTATGTTTCGGTTGCTGCGATATTCCTTATAATTCTCATTACCTTTAAGTCCATTTTGATTCCGGTCATTTTGGTTATGGTAATTGAGTTTGCGATATTCTTAAATATGTCAGTGCCATTTTATACACACGAGTCGCTGCCGTTTGTGGCAAGTATCGTAATCGGTACGATTCAGCTCGGTGCGACTGTAGATTACGCAATTTTGATGACGAGCCGTTATCATAAAGAGCGTGTGGTACGAAGAAAGAGTAAGAAGGAAGCAATCGATATTGCACATAAAACTTCAATTAAGTCCATTATGATAAGTGGTATGTGTTTGTTTGCTTCAACATTTGGCGTAACGATGTCGTCAAGTATTGATATGATTAAGTCAATTTGTACGTTGTTGTCCCGAGGGGCAGTAATTAGTACAATCGTTGTTATTCTTGTTCTGCCGGCGATGCTGACAGTGTTTGATAAATGGATTTGCAAGACCACATGGGATATGCGGAAAATCGATTATTAGTTTGGAGGGACGATGACTATGAATAAGAAATTGAAAAAAACTTTACAATGTACAATGTGTGCTGTGCTTAGTTTTGGTATGGTAGTGTGCAACAGCTCCTTTGTAGAAGCGAAAAAAATCAAAAAACAGGAATCTGTTTATGTCAACGCGGCAGCAGATGGTTCGGTATCCAAGATTACCGTATCGGACTGGCTGAAGGGTGCAAATGAAACAACCGGAACCATTAATGATATTTCCGATTTGAAAAACATCTCGAATGTCAAAGGAGATGAGACGTTCAAACAGAATGGTAAGGACGTTGACTGGAACGGCGCCGGAAAAGATATTTACTATCAGGGTGAATCGGATGAAAAACTTCCGGTTGATATGAAGATTACTTACAAATTGGATGGTAAAGAAATTGCAGCAAAAGATATGCTTGGCAAGAGTGGAAAAGTGGAAATCCATGTTACCTATACGAATAAGTCCAGCCGGAAGAAAAAAATTGATGGTAAAGAAACAACAATTTATACACCATTTGTTATGGTGACCGCAATGGTTCTTTCTTCTGACCATTTTGAAAATGTCGAAGTGGATAATGCAAGAATAGTCAATGATGGTGATAATCAGATGATTATCGGCATGGGTGTTCCGGGAATGGCTGAGAACTTAGATTTGAGTGATGATATGGCAGATAAAATCCCTTCGGATTTTACGGTAACTGCTGATACAAAAGATTTTACAATTGGTAACACATTTACCTACGGAAGTGCCAGTCTTTTGAATGATTTGGATTTAGACGATGTGGATGAGTTAGATGATTTGGAAGAAAAACTGAATGATTTGACTGATGCTTCTGACAAATTAGTTGATGGCTCTGATGATTTGTATGATAATTTGAAATTGTTTGACAGCAAAATGGGCGAGCTTAACACTTCTGTGAAGAAATTCCAGAAAGAAGGCGTAAACCGGTTGGCAAATGGAATCAGCACACTGGCAAAAGGTGCTCCGACATTAGTAAAAGGCGTTACCGATTATGCAAATGGTGTAACAACATTTGCCAAAGGAACCACAAGTTATGTAGATGGCGCAGCAAAAATTACAAATGGATGTGCCTTACTTTACAAATCCGTAAAGGATATTCCAACTCAGATTCAGAGTTTTGATACCGGACTGAAGACCTACACCGGAAGTGTCGACAAACTTGGTTCAAAACAGAATGTTACGGCATTGAAATCCGGAGCAAAAGCGGTTAGTGATGGTGTGACATCGTTAAATACCAATCTTGTAAGTTTGGAAAAAACGTATGAGACGACGGATTTACTGTTAAAGAAATTGAAAGCGACCGGTGCAGATGCAACAACAGTTGCAACGTTAGAGCAGGTACTTGCCGGACAGAAACAGGCAATTCAGGCAATGAAACAGGCAACTTCCACAACCGGTGATTTGAAAGTTGGTGCTGAAAAAGTATCCGGCAGCGTAGCAACAGTAATGGACAGCTTGGATAAATTGTCTGCAAACTCCTCAACTTTGACAGAAGCTTCTACAAAATTAAAAACCAGTATGCCGACATTAGTTTCCAGTGTGAAGACATTGAAAGAGGGCGGCGATACACTGGCAAAGAACAATAAGAAGTTAAAGGGTGCGTCAAAGAAACTTGTGAAATCCGGAAAGACATTGAAAAAGAGCATTAAAACGGTAGGAAGCGGTGTGAAGAAGTTAGACAAGGGAAGCAAATCCTTAAAGAGTGCTGCCGGAAAATTGTCAACAGGTGTTGGTAAACTGGATACAGCGAGTGGTAAGCTGAAAGATGGAAGCAAGAAATTAGCCGGCGGAATGAGCGAGTTTAATAAGGATGGTATTGAAAAAATCAATGACACATATGAAGATGATGTCAAAGGTTTGATTGACCGTCTGAAAGCCGTTTGTGAAGTTGGAAAAGATTATAAGAGCTTCAGTGGTCTTCACGGTTCTATGAATGGTGAAGTGAAATTTGTCATTGAGACAGCAGCCATTGAAAAAGAGGACTAGGTGATTTTGTATGGGAAAATTGGATGATAAGAAAAAGCAAAAGAGAGATTCTCTGCTGATGGCAGCATTTACTCTATTTACGCAGAAGGGAATAAATGACACATCCATTTCCGATATAGCTAAAAAGGCAAATATGGCAAAAGGAACATTTTATCTTTATTTCAAAGATAAATTTGATATCCGCGACAAATTGATTGCGGATAAGGCGAGACAGGTGTTTTGCCGTGCATTAGAGGAGATGAACCGGGTGCAGCTGGATTCATTGGAAGACCATGTAATCTTTTTGATTAATTCTGTTATTAATCAATTGAACCAGAACAAAAATTTATTGAAATTTATTTCAAAAAATTTAAGCTGGGGAGTTTTTCAGAAGGCACTTTTGTTGGAGAATAATGAAGATGGTGACAGTTTTTATCAAAGATATTATTTGCTTTTGGATCAGTCAGGAAGGATGTTTCGTAATCCGGATTTGATGCTGTATATGATTGTGGAGTTTGTTAATTCAACTTGTCATAGTGTAATTTTGCAGCAACAGCCGGTGACGTTAGAAGAATTAAAACCGGAGCTTGCCGGTGTGATTTGTGATATCATTCATAGGCAGGAAATTCGATAAAAAAGTCAGACCGTGTCTGTCGGTGTTTCGTAAGCCGGCAGGCACGGTTTTATTTTGCAAAAGATACATGGTTTGTTTAGAAAAATCTATTGCAAGAATTGTTTTCCTGCTTTACAATAGCCAAAAGAGTAGTTAATGAAAGCAGGGGGAATTATCATGAAGAAAAATCAACTGCCAAAGCAGGTATTAAATACGCTTTTGGCATATCAAATAAAATCCGATGATATTTTAGATGTTTGTCCGTTTGATTTATCTTTTGATTCGGAATATATCAGTGGATATTTGTTCTTGACAAGTACGAAAATCGGCGTTGCCAAGAGCCGCCATGAACAGATGACGGTTCGCTATTTCCGTGGAACGAAGACGGCAGATATGCAGTATGCAGAGGATGAAAAAGAATACATGCTGGAATGGTTTGATTTGGCGGATACTTCGCATATGAGAGTGGAAAAGCAGCTCGCGACAAATCTAGTCACAATTGATTATAAGGGCAAACCACTTTTATTAGCGGCGCTGACAAATCTGTATTTTGAACAGATGAATTTGTTTCGTAAAAGTTATAATAAGATAAAAAAATATCCAGAGGAAGCAGAAGAAGTGGAAGCGTCTGCGGATATTCAGGAGCAGAAAGCACAGTATTGTCCAAAGTGTGGAACGATGTACCCGGATCCAAAAAGAAAAATCTGTCCGAAGTGCATGAATAAACGTTCGATTTTTGGAAGAACGATGAAATATTTTCTTCAGTACCGTTTTAAGGTTATTATTATTTTTGCCTGCTATTTTCTGGCGGCCGGATTGAATCTTGTATGGCCTTATTTAAGCGGTACGGTATTGTATGATGAGATTCTGCCGGGGAAAGTTTCACAAAGTGAAATCGGGCGGTATGGTTTTGCTCTTTTGATGCTTGTGCTTGTAATGGTGTTGTCAAAACTTGTACAGCAGGGCGTCCAGTTGGTACAGGGAACTTTGATGGCACAGGTGGTTGCAGCGACTGTGCGTGACATGAAGCAGGATGTATTTTCCAATATGGGAAGATTGTCACTTGGATTTTTTACAAGCAAGCAGACCGGTGGACTTATGACACGTGTGTTAAGTGATGCAAACCGTGTGACCGACTTTTTCTTAGATGGATTTCCGTACATATTTGTGCATGGCTTTACCATTCTTGCTACGTTTACGGTTATGTTCCGTTTGAATTGGCAGATGGCACTGGTAGCCTGTATTCTGCTGCCACTGTTAGTTTTTATGAGCGTGAAATTAAAGCCGAAATTGTGGAGTTTGTTTGGCAGACGCCACCGGGCAGAGCGTGCGGTAAATAACCGTGTCAATGACAATTTGACCGGTTCTCGTGTGGTAAAAGCTTTCGGACAGCAAAAGCAGGAAAAAGAGCGTTTCAAAGCGCCAAATGAGCGTCTGAAAGAGGCGGAAATACGCATTGTAAAATACAATAATAAATTTACGATTTTATATAATTTAGTGCAGGAGATTTCAAATATCTGGGTTTGGATTGTCGGTGTGATTCTGCTTCTGAATACGCATACCGTGGAACTTGGTGTTTTGATTACGTTTGTTGGCTATGTGGGGCAGTTAAACGGACCGATGAATTTCTTCTCCCGTGTATTCCAGATGTGGTCGGACAGTATCAATGCTGCCCAGCGCATGTTTGAAATTATGGATGCCATTCCAGAGATTGAAGAAGTGGAAAATCCGAAGCAGATTAAAAATCCAAAGGGAGAAATTACACTTTCTCATGTGAGTTTTGGCTACGAGACAAATCATCCGGTTTTGAAAGATATCAGCCTTCATGTAAATCCCGGTGAAATGCTTGGCATTGTGGGGCGTTCCGGTGCCGGAAAAACGACGCTTGTAAATTTGATTTCGCGTCTTTATGATGTGGATGAGGGAGAAATTTATCTGGATGGTATTCCGGTAAAGGAATTAGCTTTTCATGATTTACGGAAAAATGTGGCGATGGTATCACAGGACACTTATATTTTTATGGGAACGGTGGCGGACAACATCGCTTATGCGAATCCGGAGGCGACGAGAGAAGACGTAGTGCAGGCTGCAATTTTAGCAAGTGCGCATGAATTTATCGCCAATATGCCGGATGGTTATGATACCGTGATTGGAGCATCGGGTAAAGACTTGTCGGGCGGTGAAAAACAGAGGATTTCGATTGCCAGGGCAATTTTAGCAAATCCGAAAATTTTGATTTTAGATGAAGCGACGGCAAGTGTGGATACGGAAACCGAGAAAGCAATCCAAAATTCACTCAATTATCTGGTGAAGGGAAGGACGACATTGTCCATTGCACACCGTCTTTCCACACTGCGGGATGCGAACCATTTAGTTGTAATTGATGGTGGAAAAATCGTCGAAGAGGGTACGCATAAGGAATTGGAAAAGAAACAGGGAATTTATTATAAGCTGATGGAGTTACAGACGAAATCACTGGCTTTGAAAGGGGAATCGTTATGAGTGAAAATCAAGTCATCACAAATATGGAAAATGAAGTCGAGGAAATGACGTCAATTCACTATCTGAATCAGGACAATGCTGTTTTTGAGAGAACAGAGGGCGGCTTTTTATCTCTTTCTTACGAGGGAAAGAAGTGGGACAGGATTCAGGTGATTCGTCTGTTTCCATTTACTGAGCCGGATTCTTTTCTTTCGATTCGGACGGTAGAAGAACGCTCCCATGAAATTGGGGTAATAAAAAATATCAAAGAGGTAGATAAGAAAACGAGAAAAATGCTTTTGGAGCAGTTAAATCTTCATTATTTTACCCCGGTAATTCAGAAGATTCTGGATATCAAGGATGAGTATGGTTATGCCTATTTTCATGTTATGACCGACCGTGGGGAGTGTCGCTTTACGATTAACATGGGAAGTAATGCGGTGGTGCGGTTAAGTGACTGCCGTCTTCTCATCACTGATTTGGATGAAAACCGGTTTGAGATACGGGATGTATTTGCTCTTTCGCAGAAGGAACAAAGAAAACTGGATTTGTTCTTGTAGGATAGAAAGTTTGAGGTAGCAGTATGATTTTAAGATATGAACTGCCAAAAGAGGCAGAGCAGGTTATTTCGCTTACGGACAACGAACGCATTTACTATGCGGTTCCGGTCGATATTGATGATGCCGGAAATTTTTTGGAAGACTCCTATTTTATTGTCACAAACCGCAGACTTTTTGTTGTGGAAAAGGGCAGTATCAAACAGGAATACGATGTTTCCAAATGTATCGATGTAAAAGCAGAGGCAAAAATCGGTGGCGGACTTTTAGTAATCAATTTTGACGGTGTGCCAAAGCACATTGTTCATTATTCGGCGAGACATTTATCGCGTTATGCTTACATTGCCAGAGGAATCCATATTCTGGCATCCGGCAGAGAGGAAGAGGTAGTCAGTACGGAATACGAGAAAATATGTCCGAAATGCCACCATGCAATACCGGGTACGAAATATTGTCCGCACTGCTCCAAAGAGGGCGGGTTCTGGAAAGGCTTTTTGAAAATGGCGGCACCGTATAAGAGAAAGTTTGCGGGGATCATTGTGTTAATGATTCTGGCTGCCGTTGTGACCCTCTTGAATCCGGAAATACAAAAGCATTTGGTGGACGATGTTTTGAAACGCAGAGAGGGTGGAATTTCAACCGCTTTTATCTGCCTTGGCATCATGTTTTTGTTAAGTGTCGGAATTGTTGTGATTAACATTTTAAAAACGTATTACTGTACAGTTTTAGGCGCAACTATTTCAAAAGATTTGCGGCAGCGGATGTTTTCCCACATTCAGATTTTATCGCTGAATTTTATCAATGACAGAAGGCCGGGCGAATTGATGAACCGAATTGTTTTTGATACGGGAAAGATTCGTGAATTTATGGAGCGAACTTTCTGTAATATGTTTACGGTCTATTTTATTTTTGCCTGTGACATTATTTTTATGGTGTTACTCAATGTAAAACTTGCACTGCTTGCGTTTGTTTTCATTCCGGCGGCAGTATTTGTGACGTATGCGTTCCGAAAGAATATTCACAGACGGTTTCATTTGCAGTTTAAGAAGAGCGATGAGGTAAACAGCAGTTTGCAGGATGTGATATCCGGTATGCGCGTGGTGAAATCCTATGGAAAAGAAGAAAATGAGCGAGATAAATTCAATATGCTTACGGATGAGTTCTGTCGTGTACAGACAAAAAATGAAGTGTTTTGGGCTGTGTTTATGCCGATGGTAAGCCTTTTGATGGGAGCTGGTGTGTTCCTTGTGATTTATTTTGGTGGATTGGATGTATTAGGCGGCAGGATGACGACCGGTGAACTGCTACAGTTTGTAACATATACACAGCTTTTATATATGTACCTAAATTGGATGACAAATATGCCGAGGGAACTGATGAATCTGATTAGCAGTATGGAAAGAATCAATGATGTTTTGACACAGGAACCTTTTATTGAGGATGTGCAAAAGCCGATTCACCTTGATGTGGAAGGAGAAATCCGGTTTGAGCATGCCTCGTTTGGTTACAAATCGTATCAGCCGGTTTTGGAAGATTTGAATCTTACGATAAAGAAAGGGGAAATGATTGGTATTGTAGGCGCATCCGGAACCGGAAAGTCTACGATTATCAATCTGATTATGCGTCTTTATGAGGTGGATGATGGTAAATTGTTGGTCGATGGGCATAATATAAAGGAAATCCAGTCGGATTATTTTCATTCACAAATTGGTGTGGTGTTACAGGAGACATTTTTATTCTCTGGGACAATTCTTGAAAATATCCGTTTTGCCAGACCGGATGCCTCATTAGAAGAAGTGATAATGGCGGCAAAAACGGCAAATGCACATGAATTTATATCACAGACGCCGGATGGCTATAATACATATGTGGGAGAAAAAGGACACAGTTTGTCCGGTGGAGAGAGACAGCGGATTGCGATTGCGAGAGCAATTTTGAATGAACCTAGACTGTTAATTTTAGATGAAGCAACGGCAAGTCTTGACACGGAGAGTGAATTTATGATACAACAAGCATTGGAGCGTTTGACCAAGGGGCGTACTACCTTTGCGATTGCGCATCGTCTTTCGACGTTAAAACATGCAGACAGACTTGTTGTAATTGACGGACATCGTGTTGCGGAAGTGGGGTCTCATGAAGAATTGATTGCAAAGAGAGGTATTTATTATCGACTTGTAAAAGCACAGTTAGCAATGCAGGGAGACGAAAATTTACCACTAGGAGGAAAGTGTGAAGCAGTTATTTAAGTTTTTAAGTTCATACAAAAAAGAGTGTATTTTCGCCCCGTTGTTTAAATTGTTTGAGGCGACGTTAGAATTATTTGTACCGCTTGTCATGGCAGCAATTATTGACCATGGAATCGGAAGCAGAGATTATGGTTTTATTGGATGGATGGGAGGTATATTGGTTCTTTTGGCAGCGGTTGGTTTGACCGCTGCTCTTGTGGCACAGTATTTTGCGGCGAAAGCAGCTGTGGGATTTGCCGCCGGACTGAGACAGGCGTTGTTCCGTCATATTCAGTCCTTATCGTTTGGAGATGTTGACCAGGTAGGAAGTTCTACATTGATTACCCGTTTGACAAGTGATACGAACCAGTTACAGGCAGCCGTTAATATGGCACTTCGTTTGTTTTTGCGTTCGCCGTTTGTAGTGCTCGGTGCGATGGTTATGGCGTTTACAATTGATGTCAAGGCTGCGCTTGTTTTTGTAGTTGTCATTCCATTATTATCAATCGTTATTTTCGGTGTGATGTTTGTCAGCATTCCGATGTACCGCCGTGTGCAGGAGGCACTTGATAAACTGTTAGGAAGAACCCGTGAGAATTTGTCCGGTGTCCGTGTGCAGCGTGCTTTTAATAAGCAGGAACAGGAGAAAGAAAAATTTGCGGAAGAAAATCAGGCATTAAATAAGTTCCAGATGGTAGTGGGAAGAGTTTCCGCACTTACAAACCCGATTACCTATCTGATTATCAATGTTGGAGTAATTGCGTTAATCTGGATTGGTGCGCTGAAAGTAGATGCCGGTTATTTGTCTCAGGGACAGGTGGTTGCGTTAGTTAATTATACGGCACAGATTTTGGTAGAATTAATCAAACTGGCAAACATGATTGTTATGGTAAACAAAGCGATTGCATGTGGTGACCGTGTGCAGGAAGTCTTTGAGAGAGAACCGGGACTTTCTACGCCGAATGAGGAGACAAAGCCAGGGGATGGAGACATTGCTGTTTCATTTGAACATGTTGGTCTTGTCTACCCGGGAACCCATACGGAATCCCTTACCGATATTCATTTTTCCGTGAAAAAGGGAGAGACCGTTGGCGTTATCGGGGGTACCGGTTCCGGAAAAACATCGTTAGTTCATTTGATTCCGAGATTTTATGATATTACATCCGGTAAATTACTCGTTGATGGCGTAGAGGTTCATAAGCAGTCACTTGCCTTGTTGAGAAACCGGATTGGTGTTGTGCTTCAGAAAGCCGTTTTGTTTGAAGGAACCATCCGATCCAACCTGCAATGGGGCAAAAAGGATGCAACGGAAGAGGAAATGTGGAAGGCGCTTGAAATTGCTCAGGCAAAAGAAGTTGTTCTTGGAAAACCGGATGGATTGGATTCGGTTGTGGAGCAGGGAGGACGAAATTTCTCTGGTGGACAAAAACAGCGTCTGACGATTGCTAGAGCGCTGGTGAGAAGACCAGAAATATTGATTATGGATGATAGTGCTTCGGCACTTGATTATGCAACGGATGCCGCTCTTAGAAAGGCAATTCGTGAAGAATTAAAGGATATGACACTCTTTATTGTTTCCCAGCGTGCGGCGTCGGTGCGGAATGCAGATAAGATTGTTGTGCTTGATGATGGCGTGATTGTAGGAATGGGAACGCATGATACGCTGATTGATTCCTGTGAGGTCTATCGGGAAATTTATGAATCCCAATACGGAAAGGGGGCAAGATAGTCATGACGCAGAAGGAAACGATAAAAAAGGTGCTGCATTATATCCGCCGCTATCGGTTTTTCTTAATTGCCTCTCTTGTTCTGGCGCTGATTACGGTTGTGCTTACCCTTTACGTGCCGATTCTTACCGGACAGGCAGTGGATCTGATTGTAGGAAAAGGACAAGTTGATTTTGCCGGTGTTTATCGCATTTGTGTGAAAATCGGAATTGCTATTTTGCTTACGATGGTGGCACAGTGGGTGATGAATGTTGCTAATAACAAAATCACTTACAGTGTTGTGCGTGATATTCGTACGGATGCTTTTGAGAAAATTCAGGTACTTCCGCTTAGTTACATTGACAGTCATTCTTATGGTGGAATTGTGAGCCGCGTCATTGCGGATGCCGACCAGTTTGCCGACGGATTGTTGATGGGATTTACCCAGTTGTTTACCGGCGTAATTACGATTTTAGGAACGCTTGGCTTTATGCTTAGTGTCAGTGTACCGATTGCATTAGTCGTTGTGGTTTTGACACCGGTATCTCTGTTTGTGGCAGCGTTTATTGCGAAAAGAACATATCAGATGTTCCGTATGCAGTCAGAGACCAGAGGGGAGCAGACGGCGCTGATTGAAGAAATGATTGGCAACCAGAAAGTGGTTCAGGCATTTGGACAGGAGAAAGAAGTAGGAGACCGTTTTGATGAAATTAATGACCGTCTTTCTAAGTATTCGCTTCAGGGAACCTTTTTCTCATCCATTACCAATCCGTCCACTCGTTTTGTCAATGCGCTTGTGTATGCGGCAGTTGGTGTGTTTGGTGCCTTTTTCGCGATTCAGGGCGGTATTTCGGTTGGGCAGCTTTCCTGTTTCTTAAGTTACGCAAACCAGTATACAAAACCGTTTAACGAAATTTCAGGTGTCGTGACAGAGCTTCAAAATGCGATTGCCTGTGCCGGACGAGTGCTTGAGTTGATTGAAGAAACACCGGAGATTCCGGATTCAGAAGATGCCATAAACCTTGGCAAAGCAGATGGAAAAGTAGAAATTGAAGATGTGTATTTTTCTTATGAGCCGAATCAGAAATTGATTGAGCATTTTAATTTACAGGTAAAGCCTGGACAGCGTGTAGCAATTGTTGGTCCTACCGGCTGTGGTAAAACGACGTTAATTAATCTCTTGATGCGGTTTTATGATGTAAATTCTGGTGCAATTAAAGTAAGTGAAAAAGATATCCGGAAAGTGACGAGAGAGAGTCTTCGTGCTAATTATGGTATGGTGCTTCAGGAAACGTGGTTAAAGCAGGGAACCATCCGGGAAAATATCGTGATGGGGCGTGAGAATGCGACGGACGATGAAGTGTTAGCAGCGGCAAAGGCAAGTCATGCACACAGTTTTATTAAGAGACTTCCAAACGGTTATGATACCGTGATTGGTGAAGATGGCGGAAGTTTGTCGGCAGGACAGAAACAGTTGTTATGTATTACGAGAGTAATGCTTTGTCTGCCGCCAATGCTGATTTTGGATGAGGCAACTTCATCCATTGATACGCGCACCGAGATGAGGATTCAGAAGGCGTTTGCTACGATGATGCAGGGTAGAACGAGTTTCCTGGTGGCGCATCGTTTGTCAACCATTCAGGAAGCAGATGTGATTCTTGTGATGCGGGATGGAAAAATCGTGGAGCAGGGAAATCATGAAGAACTGTTAGCTGCAAATGGATTTTATAAGAATTTGTTTGATGCTCAGTGGAGCTAAAAGAATAAAAAAGACCTGCCGTGTGGTTTACTGCACGGCAGGTCTTTTTTTAATTAACCCATTTGTACGGTTACAGAAACTTGTTTTTTGGATGCGTCATACGGAATTACGGTTGTCTGTCCAAGACTTTGTCCGTCAACAATTAATTCCTTTACACCCTTTTCAATATTATCCGGATTCTTTACTTCAATGTTGTATTCAACACCGCGGAATGTACGGGTAATTGTAAAGTCACCAAAGTTTTTCGGAATACATGGATTCACGCTCAATCCTTTTAATGTTGGCTCAACACCTAAAATGAATTGGGATACATTTAAGAAGGTCCAGGCGGCAGTTCCTGTGAGCCAGCTGTTTTTCGCCTCACCAAATGTCTTAGCATCTTTTCCGGCAATCATCTGGGAATAGACATACGGTTCGGTGCGATGGATTTCACTGATTTCTTCTAAATAAGCCGGGCAGGTTTTGCGGTAAATTTCAAAAGCTCTGTCACCGCGTCCAATCTGTGTTTCAGCAGCGGAAATCCAAGGGTTATTGTGACAGAAGATACCGGCATTTTCTTTGTATCCCGGCGGATAAGAAGAAATCTCACCAAGGTTTACATAGTATTTTGTATATGGTGGCTGCAAAAGCACAATACCATATTTGGTATCCAGTTTTTCTTTTACGGAATCCAATGCTTTTTTAGCAAGACCGTTTTCTACGCCGACACCTGCCAATACACAGAAACCCTGAGGTTCAATATAAATCTGTCCCTCTTCACATTCTTTGGAACCGACTTTGTTGCCGTCTGCGTCGTAAGCACGTAAGAACCATTCGCCGTCCCAACCGCTTTCTTCAATGGCTGCGACCATTTTTTCAACTTCTTCTCTGGCTCTTTTGGCTTCTTCCGGTTTATTAATTGCGTCGCAGAGGTCAGCGTATTCTTTACCGTATTTGACAAACATACCGGCAATAAATACCGATTCAGCAACCGGTCCTTCGCTTGGGCCAAAGGTCTGGAAGGATTCGCCCGGTTCTTTGGAGAAGCAGTTCAAGTTCAGGCAGTCGTTCCAGTCGGCGCGTCCGATCAATGGAAGATTGTGCGGTCCTTTGTGGTTGACTGTGTAGTTAAAGGAGCGTGTCAGATGTTCAAACAAACTTGTTGCCACGCTAAAATCATTATCATAAGGAACGGTTTCGTCCAAAATGGAGAAATCACCGGTTTCACGGATGTAAGCGGAAGTTCCGGCAATCAGCCACAATGGATCATCGTTGAATCCGCTACCGATATCGCTGTTTCCTTTTTTTGTTAATGGCTGATACTGGTGGTAAGCACTGCCGTCAGCAAACTGTGTGGATGCGATATCGATGATTCGCTCTCTGGCGCGGTCCGGAATCAGGTGGACAAAGCCAAGCAAATCCTGACAGGAATCACGGAATCCCATGCCTCGTCCGATTCCGGACTCATAATAAGAAGCGGAACGCGACATATTAAAGGTAACCATGCACTGATACTGGTTCCAGATATTTACCATGCGGTTTAATTTTTCGTCCCCTGACTTCACCGTATAGTGGGAGAGGAGACGGTTCCAATGCTCATTCAATTCGTGGAAGGCATCGCTTACCTGCTCTTTCGTTTGGTATTTGTTAAGCAGTTCGTCTGCCGGTTTTTTGTTAATTACATTTGGTGCTTCAAATTTATCATCCGGGTCATTTTCGCAGTAGCCGAGAACGAATACAAGTGTCTCACATTCACCCGGTTTCAGTGTCAGATTAATCTGGTGTGAACCAATCGGATACCAGCCGCTTGCGATCGAATCGGTAGCATTTCCCTGTTCGATGGCAAGAGGGTCTGCAGCACTGCGGTATGCACCAAGAAAGGCGTCGCGGCTTGTATCAAATCCGTCAATATCATGATTTACGGCAAAGACCGCATAATGGTTGCGGCGCTCGCGGTATTCTGTTTTGTGGTAAATGCGGGAGCCGATAATCTCTACTTCTCCGGTATTTAAGTTTCGCTGGAAGTTTGTCATATCATCCATTGCATTCCAGAGACAGAACTCAATATAGGAAAATAAAGTTATGGTGCGCTCGCAATCTGTTGTGTTGGTAATTGTGATTTCATTGATTTCACAATTGTCGTGAATCGGAACAAAAGTCAAAAGATTTGCATTGATTCCATCTTTCTCAGATATAAAGCGGGTGTAACCCATGCCGTGGCGGCATTCATAGGAATCCAAATCTGTTTTGACCGGCATCCAACCGGGATTCCATACGGTATCACCGTCTTTTATATAGAAGTAACGGCCACCCTCATCGTTTGGAATGTTGTTGTAGCGGTAACGTGTCAAGCGCAACAACTTTGCATCTTTATAGAAACTATATCCGCCACCGGTGTTGGAAATCAAAGAAAAGAAATCCGTGCTGCCTAAATAGTTAATCCAAGGCAGTGGTGTTTTGGGAGTTGTAATCACATATTCACGATTGGCGTCATCAAATTTTCCGAATTTCATAGAACCTCCATTCCGATGCTTTGCAAAGCATCTTTATAATAGTATTAGCATAACGTCACTAGGCGGAGTGCTCCGCATCTTACGCACTCCTGAAAATATGAGGAATCCGCAGATTTGTTACACAAATCGCTTCTTCCTCATATTTTACGGTTATCAAGATCAACGTTTCTTTCGTGCAAGCACGAAAAATCGTTGACTTTGATAACCTGGGGGACTTACGAAAACGATTTCGTGATAATTTCATTATATAGGAAGTTGAAGGGAAATGCAAGCAAGATATTTGTGCAATTCCAACAAAAAAAAATAAATTAGTATTGACTCTTTGTGAAAAGTGTGGTACATTAGAATTACGAAAACGATTACGAAAAACGAGGAATGCTTATGGTATCAATGAAAGACATCTCAGAGACATGCGGTGTATCGATTGCGACAGTAAGCAAAGCATTGAATGGACGCACTGATATAAGTACTTCGACAAAAGAACGGGTACTTGAGGTAGCTAAGAAGATGGGCTATGTACCAAACTCATCCGCTCGTGCACTGAAGACAAACCGTACCTATAACATTGGAGTGCTATTTGCGGATGAAGCGCGAAGTGGTTTGACCCATTCATATTTTTCGCCGGTGCTTGACAGCTTCCGACAGGGAGTGGAAGAAAAGGGATATGATATAACCTTTTTGGGAAGGCATGTGGGAAAGAGTGAATTGTCCTATAGTGAACATAGCAAATATCGCGGAGTCGATGGTGTGATTGTTGCTTGTGTGGATTTTGAAGCGGAAGAAGTAAAAGAATTGCTGCAAAGTGGTATACCGGTTGTGACAATCGATTATATATTTAATGACAAGGCATGTGTTATGTCGGACAACATTAGAGGAATGGAACAATTGGTTTCTTACATTATACAATGTGGACATAAGAAAATTGCTTATATCCACGGTGCGGATTCTTTTGTTACTCGAAGCCGTATCGGAAGTTTTTTGCGGACGATGAAAAGGTATGGGATAGAAACCGAAGACAGATATATTCGGGAAGGTATTTACCACGCACCGGATGTATCGGCAAAAATTACTCACGAATTATTATCATTGGAAGATAGACCTACTTGTATTGTTTATCCGGATGATTTTTCTTGTATCGGAGGTATTAATGTGATTCGAAGTAAAGGACTTACGATTCCTAACGATATCTCAGTAGCCGGTTATGACGGACAAAGAATTGCCCGTGTGATTGAGCCGAAGATAACGACTTACCGGCAGAATACAGAACAAATCGGAAGAGTTGCAGCGACAAAGTTAGTAGAGCTGATTGAACAGCCAGAACTTGCACTTGTTGAAAGACTTGATGTACAAGGAGAATTAATACGAGGATGTTCGGTTCTTTCGATGAAATAATAAACGTTATTTCTTAAAGGAATGACACGAAACTGTTCACAACTTTCATGAAGAAATTCGTGGAAGAATAAAAAATTATTATTTTAGGAGGGTATTGATTTATGAGGAAAAAATGGTTAGCGCTGGCATTGTCTATGGCTATGGTAGTTGGCTCAATTACCGGATGTGGCGGAAGTGACAGCAACAAGGATGCAAGTGATTCATCAAAGAGCAACGATTCAGCAAAAGTGGAAACAGTAGCTGATGGTGGCGGAAAAGTTCTTAACATTTATGTTTGGAACACAGAGTTCAAAGAGCGTTTTGAAAAGTATTATCCGGATTACAACAAGGATACAAAGAGTATCGGCGATGTAAAAGTTAAATTCGTGACAAACACAAACGAAGGTGGTGTTTATCAGAAGAAACTGGATGCTGCTTTGAAAAAACAGGACAGTGCAAGTGCAGATGACAAAATTGACATGTTCCTCTGCGAGATGGATTATGTAAACAAGTACACAAATACAGATATGGCTCTTGATATTAAATCACTTGGACTTACCGATGATGATTTGAGTCAGATGTATGATTACACAAAACAAGCTGCTACAAAGAGAGATGGTACTCTTCGTGCTGTTTCATGGCAGGGCTGCCCTGGTGGATTTGTTTATCGTCGTTCTATCGCAAAAGAAGTATTTGGAACGGATGACATCGAAAAGATTCAGGAACAGGTATCTGACTGGGATAAATTCGCAGCAGCAGCTGAGACTTTGAAAGGAAAAGGATACAAGATGCTTTCCGGTTATGATGATGCACTTCGTGTATACTCAAACAATGTAAGCCAGAAATGTGTAAATGATGAAGGTGTTATTCAGATTGATCCATCTATCGAAAAATGGATTGACACAACAAAAGAGTATACTGACAAAGGTTATAACAACGGAACAAGCCTTTGGGCTGAAGAGTGGACTGCTGATATGGGCAAAGATAGTAAAGTATTTGGTTACTTTATGCCAGCATGGGGCATCAACTTCTCCATGGCAGAAGGATCCGGTGCTAAGAAAAATGATGATGGTTCCTTCACACCGGGCGGAAGCTACGGTGATTGGGCTGTAGTAACTGGACCACAGGCATTCAACTGGGGCGGTTCCTTCATCTGTGGAGCAAATGGAACAGATAATGCAAAATTGGTTGCAGACATCATGAAGAAACTCTGCTGTGATAAAGACATCATGTTCAACATCAGCAAAGATACTTCTGATTTCGTAAACAACAAAGAAGCAAACAAGATGTTGGAAGAGAAAAATGTTACTTCTGACTTCCTTGGCGGACAGTCTCTTGTAAAAGCTTTGAGTGCAGCAGCAGACAACATCAATTGCAGCAACGTATCTCCTTATGACCAGATGTACATCGAGAGCTTGATGGCTAAGATGAAAGATTACTATCAAGGCAAAGTTAGCAAAGAGAAAGCAATTGACAACTTCAAGAGCGAAGTAATCAAGAGTTATCCGGATTTGAAAAAATAATGGATAGCAGCTTAGAAACGAATTAGTTTTCTGGCGGGACGGGGTGCCCCTGTCCCGCCATTTTTATCAAAAGGTAAGGGGGATTTTATGGCTGGAAAGAAAGATGTGACGGCGTATAAACGTCCGCACAAATTAAAGTATGGCAAATGGGGCCTGATTTTTATCCTTCCGTTTTTCATTTGCTATGGTGTATTTCAGTTATATCCGTTGATTGCAACGTTTTATCGAAGTTTTTTTCATGACAAAACGGATATTTTCCTAAATAGTGTATTTGAGTTTGCCGGGTTTGAAAATTATATCGACCTTTTTACCAAATATGATATTGTAAAATATTTTGGTAATACGATGTTATTATGGCTTCTCGGATTTATTCCGCAGATTATTGTATCATTGCTTTTTGCATCTTGGTTTACTGACATTCGATTAAAATTGAAAGGTACTGGTGCGGTTAAGGTTATTTTGTATTTACCGAATATGCTGATGGCCTCATCCATAGCAGTATTGTTTGGTAAACTATTTGCAGTAACCGGACCAATCAATCATATATTAGGAACGTCCATTCACTTTTTGGAAAATGAGTGGGGCATTCGTTTAATCATTGCCTTTATCAACTTCCTGATGTGGACGGGTAATACGACCATCCTTCTGATGGCAGGTATTATGGGAATTGACCCAGCTCTTTATGAAGCGTCTGCAATTGATGGTGCGAGTGCGAAACAGCAGTTTCGACGGATTACCATGCCGATGCTGAAACCAATTATGTTGTACGTTATGATTACTTCCATGATTGGTGGTTTGCAGTTGTTCGATATTCCGAACCTGATTGTAAACCGTGGTGGTACAAATGGCGTGGCTTCGACTGTTGTTATGGATATCAGTACGAGAATCAACTCATCACAGGGTGACATGGGTGTTGCCGGTGCTGAATCCGTTGTATTGTTCTTGGTTGCCGGTCTGATTGGAATCTTTATGTTCCGTATCATGCAAAGTGATGAGGATAAGGAAATAAAGGCTCGTAAAAAAGCAGAACGAAAAGCCAGAAAACAGGCAAAGGGGGTGCAGTAAATGGCAAAATATGAAAATTTGTCAGCGGATGAAATCCGCGGTCACCGTATGCTTGTCTTTCGTCGAACGGTTTCCTATATTGTTTTGATATTGGTATGTATTATCTGTATCTTTCCGTTTGTTATGCTCTTGGTAAATACAACAAAAGATACATCGACATTAAAAACGACATTTAGCCTGCTTCCGGGCGGTGATTTTGTCAGAAACTTTACGAATGCAATTAACGAGACAAAAGTAGCGGTTCTGCATTCGATGTTTAACTCATTAATTGTAGCAGTGATTTCATGTGTTACCAGTGTGTATATTGCAACACTTACTGCTTACGGATTATATGCTTACAATTTCCGCTTAAAAAAGGCAGCATTTGTGTTCATCATGGTTATCCTTATGGTGCCGACACAGGTTTCTGCACTCGGTTTTGTGGAAATGATGGATGCATGGGGAATTAAAGATTCATTTATTCCTTTGATTTTCCCTACCTTGGCATCTCCGGCAGTATTCTTCTTTATCAAACAGTATATGGAGAGTTCACTGCCACTTGAAATTGTGGAAGCCGGTCGAATTGACGGTGGACATGAATTTTACATCTTTAACTTTGTCGTTATGCCGATTTTGAAACCGGCATTGGCGGTGCAGATGATTTTCCAATTTGTTGCTTCTTGGAATAATTATTTCCTGCCACAGTTATTGATGGATAACAGTAGTGAAAATGCTACACTTCCATTGGTTGTGGCAAGTTTGCAGGCAGAAGCTTATCTGACGGATTTGGGCGAGATTTATATGATACTTGGTTTCGCAATTATTCCGTTGATTGTTGTATACTTGTGTCTGTCAAAATTTATTATTCGTGGTGTTGCCCTTGGTTCTGTAAAGGGTTGATGACAATCAGAAAACAAAAAGTGCTTGCGTAGAAATAAAAGTAGGATCGGTGCGATACAGAATTTTTGTATGAGTTCTCTGTATCGCATCGATTTTATTTTATGATAAAAAACTTTACTATTTTGTTAAAAAATGATAAAATTTATCAGTAGGTATATATTATTGGGAAATGAAAATACCAACAATTTTTTTAGCCGAAAGGAGAAGGAATGTGAACGAACAGCAGCAACAAAAACTGGACGAAATTCTGAAAAAACATGAGTATAAAAGCAATCTTGTGATTGCGATTATGCAGGATGTTCAGAAAGAGTATCACTATCTTCCGGAAGAGGCATTATGCTATATTGCCAAAGAGTTGAAGATGAGTGAGGCGAAGATTTATGGGGTAGCGACATTTTATGAGAACTTTTCTTTGGAACCTAAGGGGAAATTTGTCATTAAAATATGTGACGGTACAGCATGCCATGTGCGAAAGTCAGTGCCAATTCTGGAAGAGTTTCGTAAAACGCTTGGGGTTACACAAGAAAAGCCAACTTCTGATGATATGCTTTTTACCGTTGAAACGGTATCTTGTCTGGGAGCCTGTGGTCTGGCACCGGTATGTACGGTAAATGATCATGTGCATCCATCCATGACACCTGAAAAGGCGCGGGAACTTATTAAGCAGTTAAAGGAGGAGGCAGCGAATGAAAATTAAGAATCGTGAGGAACTGATTGCGAAGCAAGAGGAATATCGTGCTTCTTTAAACAGTCAGAGAAAACAAATCCTGATTTGTGCCGGAACCGGCTGCGTAGCCGGAGGATCATTAGAGATTTACGCAAAAATGAAAGATATCATTGAGGGCAAAGGATTGAAATGTGCTCTTGTTCTGGAAAAAGATCCGCATGGAGACAGCATTGGATTAAAAAAGAGCGGCTGTCACGGTTTTTGTGAGATGGGACCGCTTCTTCGTATCGAGCCGATGGGATGGCTGTATATAAAAGTGAGTCTGGATGACTGCGAGGAAATTATCGAAAAATCCATTATTGGAGATGAAGTTATTGACCGTCTGGTGTACAAAGACCAGGAGGGAAATCCATATGTGAAACAGGAGGATATTCCGTTTTACAAGCAGCAGACTCGTATTGCGCTTGAGTACTGCGGACATATTAATGCGGAAAGTATTGCTGAGTATCTGGCTCTTGGCGGCTATAGTGCCGTGGCAAAAGCTTTATTTGATATGACGCCTCAGGGCATTGTCGATGAGATTACGGAGTCCTGTCTGCGTGGCCGCGGAGGCGGTGGATTCCCTGCAGGAAGAAAATGGCAGCAGGTGTTAGACCAGAAGGAAGAAGAAAAATATATTGTTTGTAACGGTGACGAGGGTGACCCGGGAGCCTTTATGGATCGTTCCATGATGGAAGGTGAGCCGCATCGTGTGATTGAAGGTATGCTGATTGCTGCGATTGCGACGGGTGCGCGTCACGGTTACATTTATGTGCGTGCAGAGTATCCGCTTGCCGTTGAGAGACTTCAGACAGCCATTGACAAGGCAATGGATCGCGGACTGTTAGGAAAAGATATTTTAGGTTCCGGTTTTGATTTTGATTTACATATCAGCCAGGGAGCCGGTGCATTTGTCTGTGGTGAAGGAAGTGCGCTGACAACATCAATTGAAGGAAACCGCGGTATGCCGCGCGTGAAACCACCAAGAACGGTAGAGCATGGTTTGTTTGACAAGCCGACAGTTTTAAATAACGTTGAAACATTTTGTAATGTACCGCCCATTCTGTTAAATGGCGCCAAATGGTATCAGGGCTATGGACCGGCAAACAACCATGGTACGAAAGCATTTGCCCTTACCGGCAATGTGCAGAATACCGGTTTGATTGAGGTGCCAATGGGAACGACGCTGCGTGAAGTTATTTTTGATATTGGCGGCGGTGTCAAAGGTGGTGCTTTTAAAGCGGTTCAGATTGGCGGACCATCCGGCGGATGTCTGTGTATCAGTGCGACAGAAGATCATTTGGATATGAAACTGGATTTTGATTCGTTGAAAAAAGTAGGTGCCATGATTGGTTCCGGCGGCCTTGTTGTTATGAATGATAAGAGTTGCATGGTTGAAGTGGCACGTTTCTTTATGAATTTTACCCAGAATGAATCTTGTGGTAAATGTGTGCCGTGCCGTGAGGGAACAAAGCGTATGCTTGAACTGCTTACGGATATCACCGAGGGGCGCGGAACGATGGAGCATATAGAGTTGTTGGAAACATTGGCGGAGACCGTTTCGGCAACGGCACTTTGTGGTCTTGGTAGAACAGCCGCTTCACCGGTTGTATCAACGCTTAAGTATTTTCGTGACGAATACATTGCTCATGTAGTGGATAAAAAATGTCCGGCAGGCCAGTGTAAAGCATTGACAAGCCTTCAGATTGACCCCAAACTTTGTAAGGGCTGTACCAAATGTGCAAGAATGTGTCCGGTAGGTGCAATTTCCGGAAACGTAAAAGAGCCACATGTCATTGATACGACAAAATGTATTAAATGCGGCGCATGTAAAGATGGATGTAACTTTGGTGCAGTGAAGGAGGTGTAACAATGGCTGAGAAAAAATATATGATAATTGACGGCATTCGTGCCGAGTTTACGGATGAAAAAAATATTTTGCAGGTCATTCATAAAGTGGGGATTCATGTACCGACTTTTTGTTACTATTCGGATATGTCCATTTATGGTGCCTGCCGTATGTGTGTGGTAGAAGATGAGAGGGGAGGCATTATCGCTTCTTGTTCGACACCGCCGAAAAATAAAATGGTAATTAAAACAAATACCGGTCGTCTGCATGATTACCGTAAGATGATTCTGGAGCTTTTACTGGCATCTCATTGCAGAGATTGTACCGTATGTGAGAAAAATGGAAACTGCCGTTTGCAGATGTTAGCTGCCCGCTTCCGTCTGACGGATGTGAGATTTCCGAATACGCATCCGGAGCGGATGATTGACGATTCTTCGCTTTCAATTGTGCGCGACCCAAGCAAATGTATTTTATGTGGTGACTGTGTGCGTATGTGTAACGAAGTGCAGCATGTGGGAGCAATTGATTTTGCAAACCGTGGTGCCAATATGGTTGTCACACCGGCATTTAACCGAAAAATTGCTGAGACAGATTGTGTCAACTGCGGACAGTGTGCAGCCGTTTGTCCGACGGCGGCAATTACCATAAAGAAAGATTTAAAACAAGTTTGGCAGGCTTTGTATGCTCCGAATAAGCGTGTTGTTGCACAGGTTGCACCAGCGGTTCGTGTTGCGATTGGCGAAGAGTTTGGCTTAAAACCAGGCAAAAACTCAATTGGTAAAATTTATACCGCACTTCGTATGTGTGGATTTGATACTGTGTTCGACACAAGTGTAGCAGCTGATTTAACAATTGTGGAAGAGGCGGCAGAGCTTGTACGCAAATTGGAAAATGGCGAAAATACATATCCAAACGGAAATAAATATCCATTATTTACTTCCTGCTGTCCGGGCTGGGTCCGCTTTGTGGAGACAAAACACCGTGACATGCTTCCTTACGTTTCTACATGCAAGTCGCCAATGGAAATGTTTGGTGCGGTAATTAAAGAATACTACAAACCGGCAGATAAAGAATCCGGTCTAGAAACAGTATCGGTTGCGGTTATGCCATGTGTGGCAAAGAAATATGAGGCGGCCAGAGACGAATTTAAGCGAAATGATGTGCCGGATGTGGATTATGTAATCACAACCAAAGAACTAATTCTTATGATTAAAGAGTTGGGAATCCAGTTTGATGAAATCGAGCCGAGTGCGCCGGATATGCCGTTTAGCATTTACTCCGGAGCAGGCGTTATTTTCGGCGTAACCGGTGGTGTAACAGAAGCAGCACTCCGTCATGTGGCAGCACAGGACAATGAGACGATGCGCCAGTTAGAGTATACCGGTATCCGTGGCCTCGAAGGCGTCAAAGTGGCAGAGGTTGAAATCGGCGAAAATACACTGCGAATCGGCGTTGTAAACGGTCTTGGAAATGCGGATAACCTGATTGAAAAGATTCGTTCCGGTGAAGAATATTTTGATTTTGTCGAGGTTATGGCGTGTCCATATGGATGTATCGGCGGTGCCGGTCAGCCATTTGGCTATCAGTCCGTCAAACAGGAACGCTCTACCGGAATGTATAAAGCAGACAAATCTGCGATTATTAAACGCTCCGGCGAAAATCCGGTCGTGAGCCAGCTCTACGAAAATGGAGTCTTGAAAGGAAGAAGCCACGAACTTCTGCATGTAAATTATTTGAAAGTGGAAGAGTAACGAAATAGTAAGGGGATAGAAAAAGCCCATTCGTGTTGAGATAGGATAATGTTTGTCTCTTGCGGATGGGCTTTTGTCGTTGATTCACATTTTGTTCTGTGGTAGTATAATATCATATTGTAAATTTATTATTTGAATTACTAAGAAGGTTATATGAGCGGATTTATTGGTAAAGATATAAGGGGATAGTAGTTGATTGGAGGCGGACATTGTGAAACAGGAGATATTAAATCAGTTGGAACTGAAGGAAAACCATGAGTATGAGTGCAAACTTGCTGCAAATGGTCTTCCGGTAAGTATATGGGAGACATATTCCTCTTTTGCAAATACAGATGGTGGAACGATGTTCCTTGGAATCAAAGAACACCGCGATTCTTTTACGGTGGAAGGTTTATCTGAAAAGCAAGTAATCAAGTATCAAAAAGATTTTTGGAGTATAGTGAATGATCGACACAAAGTATCAAAAAACATTTTATTGAATCATCATGTGTATCCTGTGGTTGTTGAAGGGAAAACAATTCTTAGAATTGATGTTCCGGCAGCAGACCGGCATGATAAGCCGGTGTATATTGGTGTTGATCCGATGAAAGGAACTTATCGCAGGGACTACGAGGGGGATTTTCTGTGTTCAGAGGAAGCAGTCCGAGCTATGTTTGCAGATCAGCGAGATGGTGGAACAGATACCGAAGTATTAGATAATATGGCGTTGGATGCGTTGAATACAGATACCATCAAGGGATATCGGATTGTATTTGAACAATTGCATCAAGGACATCCGTGGAATTTACTTGAAAATGATGAATTTTTAATGAAACTGCGGGCCGTTGCCAAGAATAATAAAGGGGAACTGTCTCCAACTATCGCAGGCTTGTTGTTTTTTGGAGATGCTTATCGGATAACAGAAGTATTTCCAAATTATTTTTTAGACTATCGCGAAGAAAGTGAGGATAAATCTGTTAGATGGTTGTTTCGGACACATTCTGATGAAGGAGATTGGAGCGGTAATCTTTATGATTTTTACTATAAAGTAATTAATCGGATCGATGATGATATTGCAGTACCTTTTGTAAACCGCAAGGATGGATACCGAGTGGATCGTGTAGATGTGCATGCGGCATTAGGAGAGGCTGTGGCAAATGCGTTGGCGCATTCCAATTATTATGAAAGACGAGGTGTGGTTGTCGTTAAAAAGGGAAAAGAGATAACGATTTCAAATCCGGGAACCATACGAATTACAAAAGAGGAATTTTATGCGGGAGGAAATAGCGATCCTAGAAACCCGAATATTTTGAAGATGTTTGGGTTTGTCAATGTTGGTGAGCGTGCCGGCAGTGGAGTTGATAAGATTATGACCGCATGGAAAGAGCAAAACTGGAAAAAACCTGAATTTGATTTTTCGGTTCGCGCAGACCGTGTCACCTTAAAGTTAGAAGTTGGACAGGTTGTATATATTCCAGGCGCAGCGGATTTGCGCGTGGAAGAACAAACGTTAGAACAAAAAACGTCATTGTTGAGTGAAAAAGAAGAAGCCATTCTGCACTATATTTTTGAACGTGGCAGCATAAGTACAGGAAAGGCGGCAGAAGTGTGTGGATATAAGTCAAGAACTTCTGCTAGAAAGGTGATTGATGAGATGGCGGAGAAGGGCTATATCGTGAAAAACGGAAAAGGAGCAAGTGTTCGATATAGTATCTGCGATGAAAAAATGGTCAAAAAGTGACCATTTACTGGTCATTTTATAAAAAAGTGGTCAAAAAGTGGTCATTTACTGGTTAATATCGAACATTTTTGTCAGGTGTGGTGGGATGAGGACAGTTGCTAATCTTTTAGGATTCCAGTAAATCAGTAGAAAGACTTTGTGACTCGTGGGTTTTGAGTACGTCGGTATGTGGCACTGGTAGTTTCAGTGCCCATACCGCTACGCACTCAATGAACGGGAGTGCCCACGAGACGCAAAGCCTTTCTACTGATTTACGGAACCAAAAAATTATCTTGTCCTCATCATAATCCACTCTCCCTTCCCCTTTACTTTTCCAGGCAAACATAGTAAAATATTTTGCATAAAAGCACTCTAGGAGAGAAGGAGATTTAAGATGCAGTTTGACCATCTGTCGTATGGAGATTTTAATCCCCATCTTTTATATATTGGGAAAAAGGTGCCGGAGGTCAGTGGGGAGGACCATAGCCATGACTATTTGGAACTGACTTATATTTTGTCAGGGCAGGCAAGATACTACATAGAAGGAAAAGAATATTTATTGCAGCCGGGGGATTTGTTAGTGGGAAATCCGGGGCTTGTGCATCGTTTTGAACTGCGAAAAGGGGAAAAATCGCCCATTGAAGTGTATATCGGATTAAGTAATTTTCATTTCCAGGATATGCCGCCACAGTCGTTAATTTTGCCGGATGGAGCACCGGTGCTGCGGTGCAAGGCAGAGTTGAAGCAGGACTTAAACCAGTTGGTGCAGACAATGATTTCCGAAACCAAAATCCAGCAGAATGGGCAGTATTTCATGATAAAAGCCTATATGGTGCAGATGTTAGTATTGATTCTCAGGCAGATACATGGTGAAGAAAAGCAGGAAAATCATGGATTTGTTTTTGAATCCCGCAGTAAGGGCTATGTGGTAAAACGAATTATTGCGTACATGAATGAGAACTATGCTTCTCATATTTCACTTGACCAGATTGCGGCGAATATGTATTTGAGCCCGGTATATATTTCAAAGATTTTCAAAGAAGAGACGGGAGAGTCGCCGATTCGGTATTTGATAAAAATCCGGTTGGAAAAGGCAAAGGAAATATTAGAAAAAGAAAATTGCGGAAGTGTGCGCAATGTATCGCTGGCTGTGGGATATGAAGATGTGTATTATTTTAGTAAATTATTTAAGAAATATTATGGAATTGCCCCTGTTTACTACAAAAGACAGGCGCAAAAAGAGAATGGAAAGGAGTTAAAATAACGTGAAACATTATAGTTTTTTGCTTATTTTGTTTATGGCACTTTGTTTAAGTTTGGGAAACGGAAACAAAGCACAGGCTGGTTCTTTGAAGACTAGAGGTGTCTGGGTGTCCTGCTTTGAGTTTGAGGAACTTGGACTGAAAGATAAAACAGAGGCGCAGTTTCGTGCCAATGCCAATAAAATATTTGCAACAATTCGGGCGAACGGATGCAATACCGTTTATTTTCATGTAAGGGCTTATGATGATGCAATTTATCCATCTTCTGTGGCAGGATTTAGCAAGTACATTTCTTCGGATGGAAAAGCACCGGGGTATGACCCTTTGAAAATATTGGTTTCTCTTGCACATTCACACAAATTAAAAATTCATGCCTGGATGAATCCGTACCGGGTTTCATCGACGAAAATTCTTGATCCGGCAAGTGAAACGACAACAGTACGAATTGTTAACCAGGTAAAGGAAATTATTAACCGATATGCAGTGGATGGTATTCACTTTGATGATTATTTTTATCCGACCAATATAAAAAAGTACAAGAAGGTGCCAGCTGCAACACGGCGTCAAAATGTAAATGTGATGGTTCGTAAAGTTTATCAGACGGTAAAGCAGAAAAAGAAATCGCTGAAGTTTGGTATCAGCCCTGCCGGTGATATTACATATTGTGAAAAAATCGGGGCGGATGTCAGGACATGGTTGTCTCAAAGTGGGTATGTGGATTATATAATTCCGCAGATTTATTGGTCGAACAACTATATTATGAGCGGTAAAAAAACAGCATTGTTTAATGAGCGTCTGGCAAAGTGGCGTGAAATTAACAAACGTGACGTACCAATGTATGTAGGGCTTGCCCTTTATAAGACCGGCTATTCATTAAAAGAAGATCCGGGCTGGAAGAAATCATCCGGCAACATTGCCTCACAGATTCGCCTGATTCGAAGTGGTAATACAGAAGGGTATGTATTTTTTGCTTACAAGGACTTGATTCGTTCGGGGGCAGCGAAAGAACTGAAAAAATATTATAAAGCAATCGGTAAAATAACGCTGAATAAGAAAAAGAAAACCCTTCGCACCGGTAAAAAATATCGGTTGAAGGCATCGTTCTGGCCGGCAAACCTACATGGTAAAATTAAGTGGAAATCATCCAATAAAAAGATTGCCAGTGTATCGAAAAAGGGGATTGTAAAGGCAAAGAAAAAAGGAACAGTCCGCATTTATGCGATTTATGGCACGATGAAAAAATCGTGTAAAATTATTGTGAAGAAGAAAAGAAAGTAAAGGAGAGCATTTTGGTAGCTTGGTTTGACAGCGTAATTCTTAATTGGTTTCAGTCAATACAGAATGAGTTTTTAACTGTTTTGTTCAAGGCAATCACATTTCTTGGAGAGGGCGGTTTAATCTGGATTGCTTTGGGACTTTGTCTCATTGCTTATAAAAAGACGCGATGGGTTGGCATATCGGTTTTACTTGCGTTGTTATTTTCCCTTCTTGTTGGAAATGTGACTTTAAAACCATTGGTGGCAAGACCGAGACCGTGCTGGCGGAATTCGTTGGTTGATCTGCTGATTCAAAATCCAAAAGATTATTCATTTCCATCCGGACATGCCCTTTCCTCCTTTGCAGCGGCAATGGCAATCTTTATGAATCGTCGAAAAATGGGTGTGGCAGCTCTTTTGTTTGCTTTTATTATGGGCTGTACAAGATTGTATTTTTATGTGCATTATCCAACAGATGTACTGGCGGGGATGCTCTTTGGTCTGATTCTTGGTTTTTTTGCTTATTGGATTGCCACAAAAGGCAGAAAAAAATGGGAGGAAAGAAGCCGTGCTTGAACTGGAAAAATTACAAAAATCTTATCGAAAAAATGAAGTTTTACGAGATGTTTCAATTACTGTAAAAGACGGGGAGAGTGTATGCTTTGTGGGTGCCAATGGAGCCGGAAAATCGACGCTTTTAAAAATTATAGTTGGTGCACTGAAGCCGGATGCAGGGACTATTTTGTGGAATGGAAAAGCGGTGGATGGAACATTTCTTTCGGAGCATGTCGGCTATGTGCCACAGGAAAATCCGTTATTTGAAGATTTAACAGTAAAAGACAATTTGGAATTATGGTATGCAAATGATAAAGCAAGTTTGCAGAAAGATTTGGAAGATGGGTGGTTATTTTATTTTGGTATGCATAAAATCTATAAAAAACCGGTTAAAAAGTTATCCGGAGGCATGAAAAAAAGACTCAGTATCTGCTGTGCACTGGCTGGTGATCCAGATGTTTTAGTAATGGATGAACCGGGAGCAGCATTGGATTTAATGGCGAAGAACGAAATCCTTCGATTGATAAAGAATTTTACAAGGAAAGGAAAAAGTGTTATAATAACATCTCATGAGATGTCCGAAATCACGTTTTGCCATTCTTTATATGGAATCCGTGATGGTTGTACTGTCACATTGGATAAAGAGATAAACGGTTTTGAACTCACGGAATGGATTCAAGGCTGATTATCATAGAAACAATTCAAAAAAGGAGCCTACCTATGTAGGAAAATGGAGGAAAAAATGGAAAAGAAGAAGAGTAAGGGGAAACTGATTGCGTTAATTATTGCAATCGTTGTTGTTGTCGGAGTCGTGGCAACCGGAATTGTGCTGGCAGCTACCGGTACACTATTTGGTTCGACAAAGGAGAAGGCATTTGACCTTTTGAAACAGGCGCCGGAAAAGATGACACAGTCAGCAGTGAGCAAGCAGCTTGGTCTTGATGAATTGTCAAAGGCTATGTTAGAAAAAGGAATGGATATCAACTACAAAATAAAAGATATCCAGTCATCAGATTCTTCCGTTGATTTGTCCGGTATGGAAATGGGTGCCGGTTTATCACTGGATGTAAATAACAAAAAAGCATCCGCAAAGATTGCCCTTTCCAAAGACGGAAGCCAGTTATCAGCAGAAGCCTATGGTTCATTAGAGGAAAAGAAAGCAGCATTTTCTCTGCCGGAGCTGATTCCAAACAAAACATTCAGCATTACAGCATCCGATAATGAGAGCCAGGAAGCCCTGAATAGTATTTCAGCTGTTTTAGCAGTGCTTCCGGATTTGCAGGAAACATTTTCTGATTTCTTAGAGGAGCAGGGAGATGCCTTGTATGACAGCACAGAATGTGAAAAGGTAGATAATGGTTATCAGATTAAGATTACAAAAGTTTCACTGGATGAGTTTGTAAATAAATTCCGTGATTATGTAAGCAGCCAGTCAGAGACACTCGGAAAGATTGAAGAAAAACTTGGTATGTCCAAAGGAACGATTGCCAGCGGCGTTGGTATGATTGTTCCACAGATTACATCTTACACACAGGATATTATTGTGACGGTAGAGGGCACGGACGGTAACTTGACAGGATTTAAAACCTCTGTGACGGTTGCCGGAGTTAAATTAGATATTCATGGTGCATTTGTAGATAACGATGGTCAGAATACAGCAAATGTTGAGTTGTCCTTGGCACAGAATGGTTCTTCTATTGGAACAGTTACGTATAACCTTCAGGGTAAAAAAGGTGATGTATGCGAAGATACAATTAAAATGGTTGTTTCGAGCATGGGGACGGAAATTGCTTCAACAGAAGTAAAAGAATCCCTTGACACGAAGAATAATAATGCACTTACAATGTCTGCTTCCGTAAAATCGTATAATTCCGATGAGGTGAAAATGTCCTGCAGCGGAAGTGTGAAAAACTTAGAAAAAGGTAAGAGTATTACCCTTGATTTTAAAGATGTATCGGTTGACCAGAGCGAAACAGGCACGAATACCTTTGGAATGGAATACTCATTTGCTGCTCTTGACGGTGAAGTAAAAATGCCTGCCGGTGAAGAACAGGTTGTGACAGCCGACACCTTACAGTCAACTTTGACTCAGTATCAGAGTGATGTGATGACTAATTTACAGAACATTTTAGGTAAATGGGGAATTAGTGATATCAGTTCCTTGTTCAGTCCATCTTCATCAGATCCATTAGGATTGAGTGATGCGGATACTTCTTTAACTACCGACAGTTATGATGGTAGCGATGATGACAGTTATACAGACAGTTATGAGGATGAAAATGACACTTTGTAATTCATACAAAATATGTTATCTTAAGAAAATGGCAAAGAGGACCGTTATGGTCCTCCCTGTCATTTTCTTGTCTATGGCGGTTCTTTTGACTGTATTTTTTGTTTGTTTGTCTGCAATTTCGGAAAACAGTAAAATACATATTGGAGTTGTTGTGCCGGAAAAAGGGTTTATGGAGCGAGGGTTACTTGAGTATGTCAGCAATATGGCAGACACGAAAGCCTTATGTGTGTTCCGGGAGCTGAGTGAGACAGAGGCAAAAGAGCAGTTGGATGAAGGAAAGGTGGCGGCTTATGTTACGCTGCCGGAAAATTTATTGGAGAAAATATATCGGAACGAAAAAACCTCCGTCCATATAACAACGGCTAAAACACCCACAATTGAAAGTGCATTGATGGAGGAACTGGTGGATTCGGCAGTTTCTTTTGTGTTGACAGCAAAAGCCGGTGACTATGCAGCATATCAGTTATACGCAAAGTATGGCAGACAGGGAAGTATGAAGACTGTGGCGATGGATATGAACCGCAATTATATTCGTTTTGTGCTGCGGCAGGAAACTTTGTTTCACGAGAAAACAATAAAATCAGCTTCCGGAATGAACGATACTACGCGTATTTTTCTTGGAATTATGGTGACACTTTTTGTCCTTTTGGGGGCGATTTTGATTTCTCTGCGGGAGCGTCCGACAGCGTTATTGCTTGGCTTATTGAAAGGAAAGAAAATAAACCCGGTGGATACGCTTTTTTTTGATGTTTTGTTAAATGGCGGTGTTTTGTTTCTCTGTATGACTGCCGGATTTTACGGATTTGCAGCCCTTTTAGGGGTAAAGGTGACAATGCTTAATACGTGCGGGATTGTCTTTGGTAGTTTTTGCGCGGCTTGTCTGCTTGCCTGTGTCGTTCCGTGCGGCAGGGCAAATGCCGGACAGATACTGTTTCTCTTTGTATTTGCTGTGGTGCAGTTTGTGCTGCTTGGCGGTGCATTTCCGGACTACATGCTGCCCAAAATTCTTGTAAGCATTGGGAAAATACTGCCGGGAGGAGTTTTTGTTGATTTGCTGCATGCAGAAATGAAAGGGCAGATTTTTTCATCATCGCTTATTTATATACTTATGTATGGAGTCTGCTTCTTTTGTCTTGCCTTGTGGCGCATGAAGAGAAAGAGGGGTGGCATCGCATGAGAATATGGATGAAAAAATATACCAAACGCTTTTTGTGCCAGAAATTCTTTTTGTTTCTGCTGATTGCCCTGCCTTTTTTTACTTATTTATATTCCTATGCGGTACATCAAAAGTCTACAAAAGTTAAAGTGGGAATTGTGGCAGACAAAGACAATGTGTTTGTTCGGGAAATTCAGGAGGAACTTCTTAGTAAAACCGGTATGATTACGTTTTGTGAAATATCTTCCGAGAAGGACATGATTCAAAAAATCCGAAAGGGAGATTTAACATGTGGTTATGTGTTTCCGGATACACTTAAAAAGCAATATGAAAATGGGCAGTATGAAAAATGCATTAAGCAATACCACAGTGAAGGAAATGCCTTTTTTCTGATTGCGAGAGAGGCGGTGATAAGCAGCGTGTTCCGCGTGTACGGAAGACAGATGCTTGAGGATTACATTGCACAATCTGGACTTTTTGAATCACATGAAATTGAAAAAGGGGAGATTTCGCAAAAATATAAGGATAATTTGGCAAAGCAGCAAACATTTACGATGGAAATAAACAAGCAGAATTTTGCAAAAAAACAGATGGGAGACTATCTTTTGGCACCGTTACATGGTGGTGTGGCTTTTTTGATTCTGCTTGCCGGATTCTGTGGGCTTACTCTTTATCGAAAAGATTGTGGGAGACAGATTCCTTTTGCAGTTACTGGAAAATGGCGCAGAGAGATGTCGCTTTTTTCGATTGCGGTGCCGGTGGTTCTGATGACAATATCAGGAATTTTGTCCGAGCTTTTATGCGGAGTTTCGTTTTTGACAATAAAAGAAATTGCTTCTCTACTGATTTATGATATAATAGTGGTACTGTTTTGTGATTTACTATCTGCAATTCGGGTAAAAGAAGGTGTCATTTGGCTCTTTGCGTTGTTTTACCTGTGTATCAGCGTATTGTTTACACCGGTATTTTTGAATTTGTCGGTGCTGATTCCGTGGGCGCATGTATTGTCATATTTTTGTCTGCCGTATTACTTTTTGAATGCAGCGTATGGCGGCGTGTGGCAGATTTTTGAATTGATTTTTGCCGGCACCTTGCTTTTTTTAGTTAATATATGGAGAAGAAGGAGAGATTGTTATGGTTACTAATTGTGAGTTTTGTGCCTTTTACGTTTATGACGATGATGGCTATGCAGAATGTGATGTCAATTTGGACGAAGATGAAATGGCAAGATTTCTAGGTTCATCGTATCAATCCTGTCCATATTATCAGACGGATGATGAATACAAAATAGTGAGAAAGCAGAATTAATTGGTAAATGAATTGTTAGGAGGCGTAACTATGGCAATCGTATTAATCGCAATTGGATTGTTGTTTACCGGCGTTGATTTTATGGTGGGCAGCGGTATTTCATATCCGGATTTTATACAGCCGACAGGGCTTTATCATGGAATTGATATCCACCCAAGAATACAGCAGTATGTAACGCAGAATATTTTAGGACATAATTTACAGGTGGACATACTGCCTGACGTTATTGGTTGTTTACTTGTGCTGATTGGTGCATTTATGTTCGTGAAGCATAACAAAAAATTCTGGTTTGGTGTACTGTTAGCCATTCTGGCAGGAGGGTGTTCCATTGCCCTTCGCGTCATTCCGTTTTATGTGAATGGTGGAGCCTTGATTTTATCTGCCCTCAGTTTATATTTCTTAGCATTTGTATTTGAAATCTGGATGGAATATATCATGATTTACGTGACGGTAAATGTTTCGGATGACATGGCAAATGTAAGTACCAACCGGAGAATGCAGTTTGGCTGGTGGGTTACCGTATTTGCGAGAATTTTTATTTTCCTTTTGACTTTTGTCGGAATTGGCTCGGTTCGCCATGTTTACGAGGCTGTTGTTTTATTGTTTACGGTATTTTATCTGTATCAATTAGTGCAGACTCGTAAATATGTGGGAACTTACAAAGTCTACAAAGAGGGCTTTAACAGTGCCGTTTTGCCGGAATATGTAAAGGAAAAAATGATAGGAGTTTCGTACCGTGAAAATCCCGATATTTCGCTGGATGAGCTTCGTTATGTGCGAATTATCCATTATGATTTCAAGGGACAGATTCAGGAAGGTGAACTGGTGGTAAATCAGAAAATTGCATATCCTGTCATGCGGGTATTTTACCAGCTTTACAAATGGGAATATCCAATTGAGCGGGTACGCCTTGTGGATGATTTTGACGGAGACGATGAAGCGTCCATGGAGGCGAATAACACATCGGCATTCAATTACCGCACGGTTGAGGGGCGCGACGAACTGTCAAAACACGCCCTTGGTATGGCAATTGATATCAATCCGCTGATGAATCCCTATGTCAGAGAGGATGGCTATTTCCCGAAAAATGCAACCGAGTATCTCGAACGTGATATAACCTTGTGTAAGGGAGAGCATAAAGATAAAATGATTCACAAAAAAGACATGGCATATAAAATATTTAAGAGAAATGGCTTTTTGTGGGGCGGTGACTGGGAAGACTGTAAAGATTACCAGCACTTTTATATGAAGTAGATGAAATGTTTGTTAGTATTTTAGTTTCCGTAATTTAACAAAAGAACTTTGCGTCTCGTGGGCGCTTCCGCTTGTTGAGTGCGTAGCGGTATGGGCACTGAAACTACCAGTGCTACATACCGACGTACTCAAAACCCACGAGTCACAAAGTTCTTTTGTTGAATTACTGGAATCTTAAATAGAAAACTAACAAACATTTCATGTTACGCAATTGCACAAAGTTTTGGTGTCCTTTAATATTCATATCAATCGAAAATATTGAGATTATTAAGTTGTGGGGAGCTGGTGGTGGTGCGGGTTAAGTAATTTGAGTGAAACAGAGAATAAAATTTTTAGATACAAATAAAACAACAGAAACATTTGCGGTGAGTGGGTTTGAGCGCGTCAGCAGGCGGTACTGGTAGTTTCAGTACCCCTGCTGCTACGCAGCTCAACAAACGAAAGTGCCCACGAAACGCAAATGTTTCTGTTGTTTTATGGCAACTAAAAAACTTAATGTTGTTTCATTCAAACTACTTAATAATCGTCCCGATTCTCTCCTTAATCCCCTGATAAGCGTTCTCAAGCTTTGTAATAATAGCGGTTCGTCCCTCGCCGGAGGAAACGAAAGATACGCTGGCATCAACTTTTGGCAGGGTAGTGATGGCATCAAAGTGATTTTCATCAATTAAGGAAATAGCATCGCTTACGCTGATTTTACCAATTGCCTGGCCGTCAGCGGTTTCCATCTGTTCTTTGGAAGTCAGAATCATAAGATGGGAAGCATCTACCATATCAGCAAGTTTTGCGGCAGTATAGTCTTTTTCAATGACGGCACTGGCGCCTTTTAATGTGGTTCCCTGCTCCATAACCGGGATTCCACCGCCGCCGGCTGCAATAACAATCTGTCCGGCATCTAAAAGTGCCTCGATTGCATCAATTTCATAAATATCAACCGGTTTTGGAGAAGCGATGATACGGCGGAAACCGTCTCCTTCCGGTACGACATGATTTCCCTTTTCTTCTTCGGCATCAGCTTCCTCACGCGTCATAACACGTCCAATTACTTTGGTCGGGTGGTTAAATGCTTTGTCAAACGGATCCACACGAACCTGTGTAATAATCGTAGAAACCGGTTTGAAAATACCGCGGTCTAACAATTCGGTACGAATGGCGTTCTGCAAATCGTATCCGATATAACCCTCGCTCATAGCACCGCAGAGAGACATTGGCGCAACGGTATAATTTTTATCGTTATCCAAACGGGCAAATTCAGTCATAGCGGTCTGAATCATGCCGACCTGAGGCCCGTTACTGTGGGTAATTACAATCTGATATTTCTGCTCTACTAAATCGGCAATTGCCTGAGCTGCCTTTTTTACGTTTTTTTTCTGCTCCGGAAATGTCTCACCAAAGGCATTTCGTCCGAGAGCAACAACAATTCTTTTTTCTTTCATGAATCGTAACCTCCATCCGGTATTTTTTTATCACAATTAAAGATGTAACTAGTATACCATTTTTTTCAGGGTTCGTAAATATTCTTTCTGTTCCTTTGTAATGCGGTAGCTTTCTACAGCCTTCTGAATCGTTTTTTTGTGAACCCAGTCAGAAAGCTTTTTCTTTTCCAAATAAGGAATGGCAGCATCCCACTGCTTAGCAAGTGCAGTGGCAAAATACCACGCAATCATCATATTGATGTAATATTCTTCCGAGCGGATTTTCGCAACAAGTGCCAAATGCTTCTCTGAGAAATCGGCGTCCAGATATAGCCGCAGCAAAATTCCGATGCCGTATCGAATGGTGTATGTGTCATTGGAAGAAATCCATTTTAGAACTTCCCCATACAGTTCCGATTTATGTTTTTTGAATACGCCGGGTGCCGGTAAATCACATGTTGCCCAGTTGTTGATATAGGGAAGAAAACGGTTGATTTCCCGCACACAGGTTTCATAATCTTTTTCCGCTGAAATTAACATCATATGAAGATTGTTTTCTTCATAATAATGGTGGGGCAGTTCCTTTAGAAAGGCTTTCGCCTCTTTAGTACCCTTAAAATCTTTGGCAAACGAGCGCAGTGCAGGGGTGCGGATACCGATGATTCTGTTTTTTTCAATCGTTGGAATTAGTTTGCTGTGAAACTCTAAGTAAGAAGGGTCCTGCAGGGTAAACAATTGTTTCTGTAATTCGTTCATTTTTCTACCTCCATAAGCAGTATTTTAACGCATAAATAAGAGTTCGTAAAGCATTAACGATTCGTTCATGGATTGTTGACGGAAAGGGCAAAATGATTTATAATAAATACATTATTAAAATGGTCGGAAAGGACGGGGTGATATTATGAAATTAGTATTTATTGGGGCTGACCATGAAGTTACGGGAAGCTGTCATTACATGGAAGTTGGAGATAAAAAATTCTGCGTGGACATTGGTATGGAGCAGGGACAGGATTTGTTTGAAAATCAGGAGATTCCGGTAAATCCATCAGAAATTGATTTTATTTTGCTGACGCACGCACACATAGACCACACGGGGCTTCTTCCGATGCTGTTTGCCAGAGGATTCCGCGGTCAGGTATACGCAACAAAAGCGACAGTGGATTTGAGCCAGATTATGCTTCGTGACAGTGCACATATCCAGCAGTTTGAGGCAGAGTGGCGGAACCGGAAAGCAAGACGTTCCGGCGGTGAAATTTATGAACCTTTGTATACGATGGAAGATGCCTTAGGTGCGATTCGACTGCTGGTTCCGTGTGAGTATGATAAAAAAGTTACGATTTGCGATGAGGTTACCATTCGATTTACTGATGTGGGACATTTACTTGGTTCCTCTTCCATTGAAGTATTTGCAAAAGAGGGTGAAGAGGAACGAACGGTTGTCTTTTCCGGTGACCTTGGAAATACACACAAACCGATTCTCAGAGACCCGATTTATACAAAAGCGGCAGATTATGTTGTTATGGAATCTACATACGGTGACAGACTGCATGGGGAAGAAGCACCGGATTATGTTGGAGAGCTGGCAGCAATTATTGAAAGCACTTTCCGCCGTGGCGGTAATGTGGTAGTGCCGTCCTTTGCAGTCGGCAGAACACAGGAGATATTATATTTCTTACGTCAGATTAAGGAGCAGCAGTTAGTGAAGACGCATCCGGATTTTGAAGTGTATGTGGATAGTCCGCTCGCTGTGGAAGCAACGAATATTTTCGGTAAAAATGTTCAGCAGTGTTTTGATGAAGAAGCAAAAGCACTTGTAGAAAAGGGAATTAACCCAATTGGATTTCCGGGGTTGAAATTGTCGATAACAAGCGATGATAGTAAGGCAATTAATTTTGACCAACAGCCAAAAGTTATTTTGTCGGCATCCGGTATGTGTGAGGCAGGTCGAATCCGCCATCATTTGAAACATAACTTATGGCGTCCGGAGAGTACGATTGTGTTTGTTGGTTATCAGACCAGAGGTACATTAGGACGTGCACTGCTTGAGGGGGCAAAAGAAGTAAAACTGTTTGGTGAAGTGATTGAGGTCAAAGCAGAGATTACGAAAATTGCCGGCATCAGCGGGCATGCAGATAAAAATGGATTATTAAAATGGATTAACAGTTTTACGGAGAAACCGCCAAAACGTGTATTTGTCGTTCATGGAGAGGATAAGGTATGCGATGAATTTGCGAGAACACTTACCGATTCCGGTTATAACGCTGTGGCACCGTACAGTGGTACAGTTTTCGACTTGATACAGGGCGAGTTTGTAAAAGAAGCACTTCCGGTTGCTGTGAAGAAGAAAGCGGCAGCGAAGAAACGTTCCGGCGATATGTTCCAGCGTCTATTGACGGCAGGACAGCGTCTGATTTCGGTAATTCGTAAGAATGAGGGATTGAGCAATAAGGATACGGCGAAGTTCACAGACCAGATTCAGGCACTTTGTGATAAGTGGGACCGTCCGTAATTAGAAAAAGAAGAAGAGGAGGTGAGGTTGTGACCACACAGGAAAGTCGTGAACAAGAGATTAAACGGCTCAATGCAGAAAGGGTAAAGCAGATTGCTTTATGTCATTTTTATTCTTATTATGTCAGACATAATATGTCAGACATGCTGGCGTATGTTGGTGAGGATGTAACGTGGCTTGGCTCGCAATCTAATTTTGTGGCACACAACCGTCAGGAGTTTGAAAACCTTCTGGAGAGAGAAATAAAAAAAGTACCAAAGCAATGTGTTATGAAAGTGATATCGGCAGATGTCAGTCAGGTTTCCGGAAATTGTTATCAGGTGACCGGAGAATTGGAACTGCGTCTGCCGGTGCAGGATAATGTTTATTATACGAATTTGCGTTTTTCCATGATGATTTGTAAAGAGGATGGAAAGTTTTCCATTGTATCAATACATACATCCACGATTGGAAAATCTGTTTTGTGGGATGACACACAGGTACTAAAAGAGAGGCAGAAACAATTTTCAGAAGAAGGCGGAGAAAATATACAGGATCCGGTAACAGGTGTGTTTCAATTAGGAGCATTTAAAGAGCGGGCTGCCAGACAGTTAGAAGATATTTCAAAAGAAAAAAAATATGCGCTTATTTGTACGGATATCTGTAATTTTGAACGGGTAAACAATTTGTATGGTATGCAGAAGGCAGATAAACTTTTGGCGGATACAGCGAAGATGATTATGGCATCGGGCAAATGTATTTTGTTTTGCTGCCGCAGTGTGGCAGACCATTTTGTAGCACTTGCCCGTTATCAGGATTTTTCTACATTCCGCAATATGCTCAATGAGTTATGCAACTGTTTTGCAGTGGAAATCGGAAACGAATATTCCGATGCCTATCCTCGGCTTGGTATCGGTGTTTACCGCATTGACAAGGAACATCCGCCGATTCAGAAGATGGTTGAGTATGCCAATCTTGCCAGAAAAAGTCTGCGGACAAACACGACTACCCATATTGCTGTGTATGACGAGAGAGTGTACACGCAATTGATTCGTGCAGGAAAAATTGAGCAGAGCATGAAAAATGCGATGGCTCAACATGAGTTTAAGGCATTTATACAGCCAAAATATAATTTGGAAACCGGACAGATTGTAGGTGCCGAGGCGTTAGTACGATGGATTCGGGAAGACGGCTCAATGATTTACCCGGATGATTTTATTCCGATTTTTGAAAAAAATGGTTTTATTGTTGAATTGGACTTTTTTATCCTTGGCGAAGTGTGTCGCATGATTCAGAGACGGCTTCAGGAAAAAAGACATTGTGTGCCGATTTCGATTAACCAGTCGCGTGTCTTATTGCAGGAAAAAGATTATGTGAAGCGAGTGGCGGACATTTTGAAAAAATATGATACGCCGCCTCGTTATATCGAGTTAGAGTTGACGGAACGGATTTTTAGGGATGATTTGACAGATTTGGCGAAGATGATGGGAGAACTTCGGAATCTTGGCATCCGCTGGTCCATTGATGATTTTGGAACGGGGTATTCGTCCCTTAATTTGTTGAAAGAACTGCCGGTTGACATTATTAAAATTGACAAATCATTTTTGGATGAGACAGAGAGTTCCGAGACGAGTAAAATTATTATTAGAAAAACGGTGGAACTGACACAGGAACTGGATAAAACCGTTGTCTGTGAAGGGGTTGAAACAGAAAATCAGGCAGATTATCTTCGAGGCATCCGCTGTGACATGGCGCAGGGATATTTGTATGCAAAACCGATGCCGATGGAAGAGTTTGAAAAATTGCTGGATAAGGAGATATACGGATGAAAAAGGCAGGAAAATTAATTATTGTGACGTTGCTTATCTTGTTCGGATTGACGGCCGGAGCGTATTTTTTGCTCAAAGGACGCGAAGGCGGTCCGTCGAACGAATTTAAAAGCCGTATGGCAAAAGAGCAAAGTGATAATCAGGAGGACCGTGCCTATCAGTATGATATGCCGGATAAAGCTACGGTTTTAGCAACGGACGGCGAAGATAAAAATGTTCTTAATTTTGAGTCAAATTCCGTGTATCAGGTTTCGAATTCTAATGAAGCAAGAGCACGTTTAGACCGGTTGATTAAGCGTACCGATGCGGATTTTGATAATCCGATTATAGCGAAAAATCCATTTGGTACGATGGAAAATAGTTTTTATTTTTATTTTCACACTTCATTCCGCTGTATGGTACGGTATACCATCACGGTTGATGATGAAACGATTTCAGACCATATCCGTTATGTCAATAACGGACAGGAAAACAATTTAGCCAAAGAACATGAATTTCTGGTGGAAGGTCTGCTTCCGGGGAAAACGAATTTTATTGTGATGGAATTAGTTGATTCAACCGGAAATACGAGAGAGACAAAAAACTATCAGTACACAACAGCGGGCAGTCCGTCCGGCATACCACAAAAGATTACGGTAAGTGATGGCTATTCCAAATCTACGTTAGCAAACGGTATGTATTATGTTTTTCCATCCGGGACACCGTGGATTGCAGCTTATGATAATAAAGGAATTCTGCGTGATTTGATTCCGACAGAGTCATTTCATGGTCACCGTATAACGGCTTCGGATGATTGCATTCTTTATCAGATTTCAGAAGATAAGGTGGCGAAAGTATCTGCTCTTGGCAGGGTGACGGGCGTCGTTCAGATGAAAGGCTATGGGAAAATCTGTGATTTTTCTTACGACGGATATGATGAAGTATACTGGCTTGGAAAGAAGAAAAAAAATGAGTATTTACTGGCAACATCTTTCCAGACAGGGAACACACGGGTTGTGTACCGGTTTAAGAAAGATATTCAGACCGGTTCATTGACTGTGCCGCAAAGTGGTTCGATTGGCGTGGTGGCAAAGAATCCTTCCGGGGTAATTTATTTGGATGCCATTACGGCGGAAAAACCTAAGATTTCTTTTGTTGTCGGAAAAAAGGCGGCATGGAAAAAGGTAACAGCAAAGAAAAAGATAAATGATAATAAGAAATTTACCGGTTGGAATACAAAAGAATCTATGCTTTTATCGCAGGAAAACGAAACAATACCTGCGATGTTGGTGCAGGAGGAAAATCAGTATCTTGCTGTTGAGTGGCAGGCGGATGTGGCAAAGAAGACGGTGCAGAAAAAAGCGTCGGCCACGGCAGTTGAGGCAAAAAGCGGAAGCTTGTTACAAAAGTGTGGAAATAATTATGTGATTGTTTGCGGCACGGCAGGAACCTATTTGGAAATGGGGTCCGACGGTAAAGCGATTCGCCGGTATAACTATGGAAGCGGACTGGATTCGGTGCAGAAACTGACGCTTTCCGGTATGTATTTCTATGGAATCTAAAAAAGTTGTCCATAGGAATAAAAAATGGTTGAGATTATATGCGCAAAAGATGTATAATGGGCATATGATATAAAATTACTTTTAGGAGGGTATACGCAATGAAATTTTTTGTTGACACAGCGAAAATTGAGGACATCAAAAAAGCAAATGAGATGGGGGTTATTTGTGGTGTTACTACAAATCCATCCCTGATTGCCAAAGAGGGCGGAAGAAGTCAGGAAGATGTATTGAAAGAAATCGCATCCATCGTTGATGGTCCAATCAGTGGTGAGGTAAAAGCAACAACTGTAGATGCAGAGGGTATGATTGCAGAAGGTAGAGAAATTGCAAAACTTCACGAGAACATGGTAGTTAAAATCCCAATGACAGTAGAAGGATTGAAAGCAACAAAGGTACTTGCTTCTGAGGGAATTAAATGTAATGTTACATTGATTTTCAGTGCCAATCAGGCACTTTTGGCAGCAAGAGCAGGAGCTGCTTATGTATCTCCATTCTTAGGACGTCTGGATGATATTTCCCAGCCTGGTATTGATTTGATTCGCGACATCGCTGAAATCTTTTCCATACATGGAATCGAGACAGAAATCATCGCAGCAAGCGTAAGAAATCCAATTCATGTTACGGATTGTGCATTGGCAGGTGCTGATATCGCTACGGTACCATATGGTGTTATTGAGCAGATGACAAAACATCCATTGACTGATATCGGTATTGAGAAATTCCAGAAAGATTATATTGCTGTTTTTGGTGAATAATTTGGTGAGTAATAAAAAGGAGATTGATTATGAATAAGTTAGAACTTCAGAAAATGGCTGTTGAAGTTCGTAAGGGGATTGTAACTGGGGTTCATAGTGCAAAATCAGGCCACCCGGGCGGCTCCTTGTCAGCAGCAGACATTTTTACTTATCTTTTCTTTGAAGAATTGAATATTGACCCTAAAAATCCAGACAAAGCAGACCGTGACCGCTTCGTGCTTAGTAAAGGACATACGGCTCCAGGTTACTATGCAGCACTGGCAAACCGTGGATTTTTCCCGGTTGAGGATTTGACGACACTTCGTCACGTTGGTTCCTATTTGCAGGGACATCCGGATAAAAAGCATATTCCTGGTGTGGATATGTCGAGCGGTTCTTTGGGACAGGGAATTTCGGCAGCAGTCGGAATGGCGTTGTCCGCTAAATTAAGTAATGATGATTATCGTGTTTACACACTTCTTGGTGATGGTGAAATTCAGGAAGGACAGGTTTGGGAGGCAGCGATGTTTGCCAGCCACAGAAAACTGGATAATTTTGTTGCCATCGTGGATAACAACGGCTTACAGATTGACGGTGCAGTTGATGATGTATGTTCACCATATCCGATTGATGAGAAATTCAAAGCATTTGGTTTCCATGTAATCGAAGTGGACGGTCATGACTTTGATGCCTTAAAGGCGGCTTTTGATGAAGCAAAACAGACCAAAGGACAGCCTACGGCAATTATTGCAAAGACCGTTAAAGGAAAAGGCGTTTCCTTCATGGAAAATCAGTGTAGCTGGCATGGTACTGCACCAAATGATGAGCAGTATGCACAGGCTATGGAAGAATTAGAGAAAGCAGGTGAGTCTTTATGTCAGAAGTAAAAAAGATTGCTACTCGTGAGAGTTATGGTAATGCATTAGCAGAACTTGGCGCAGAATTTGATAACCTTGTTGTACTGGATGCAGACCTTGCGGCTGCCACAAAGACCGGTATTTTCAAAAAGGCTTTCCCGGAACGCCATATTGACTGTGGTATCGCTGAGTGTAACATGATGGGAATTGCGGCAGGACTGGCAACGACAGGTAAAGTTCCATTTGCAAGTTCTTTTGCGATGTTTGCTGCAGGACGTGCATTTGAGCAGGTTCGTAACTCCATTGGTTATCCGCATCTGAATGTGAAAATCGGCGCAACACATGCCGGTATTTCCGTAGGTGAAGATGGTGCGACACACCAGTGTAATGAAGATATTGCACTGATGCGTACGATTCCCGGTATGACAGTAATTGTTCCATCGGATGATGTAGAAGCAAAAGCAGCCGTTCGTGCTGCCTATGAGCATGACGGTCCATGTTATCTTCGTTTTGGACGTCTGGCTGTGCCGGTAATTAACGATAAACCGGATTATAAATTTGAACTTGGCAAAGGTGTTGTACTTCGTGAAGGTAAGGATGTAACGATTGTTGCAACCGGACTTCCGGTATCCAATTGTCTGGAAGCAGCAGAGAAACTGGCCGCAGACGGCATTGATGCCAAAGTGATTAACATTCATACAATTAAACCTTTGGATGAGGAGTTAATCGTGGCAGCAGCCAAAGAAACCGGCAAAGTGGTAACGGTAGAAGAACATTCTGTTATTGGTGGTCTGGGAAGTGCTGTATGCGATGCATTAGCTGAAAAATGTCCGACAAAGGTGTGCAAAATCGGTATTAATGATGTATTTGGTGAATCTGGTCCGGCAGTAGAGCTTGTTAAGAAATATGGTTTGGATGCAGACAGCATTTATGAAAAAGTAAAAGCATTTTGTAAATAATTTCATGTAAGTTGATTTTTGGTGGAGAAAATCTACCGGAGGGAAACTTCATGGGCGGGAAAAGGCAATAAATCAGCGGGTGCGCCGGTTTGTTGCCTTTTTTAAAGGAATGGGTAGAGACATGTTATGTATACTTCTAGCCTCGGTTGACTCACCGCAGGATAAAAGAAAACTGGAGTTATTATATGAAAAATACAACCGGCTTATGTACGTGGTAGCAATGCGTGTTTTGCATCATCCGCAGGATGCAGAAGACGCCTGTTTGACGTCGTGGGAAAAGGTTATAAAAAATTTAGATAAAATTGATAAAATAGATTGTCAGAAAACGAAGAGTTTCCTCGTTATTATAGTTGAGAGGACGGCAATTGACCTTTATCGTAAGAATCAAAAGAAAAATCAAAAGGTGCAGGAGATGGATGAGTTTGAAACCAGCCCGTTTTTTTGTAAGCACGAAAGAGGTTATGGCGAAAGCGAGATGATGGAAGTGTTTCATAAGATTCCAAAACTGTATGCGGAGGTTCTGATTCTTCGTTATGTCAACGAATTAGGGGTAAGTGAGATTGCTGAACTTCTTAATATCAAGCAGAATACGGTGTCTAAGAGGATTGCAAGAGGCATTGCAATCATTCGAAAGGAGTGGCTCGGTAATGAATGAGGAGAGTATCAAGAATTTTTTGACGACCTGTGTATATCAGGAGATGAATTCATTTCATCCATCGCAAGACGAAGATTATAATCATGAATTTTCAAAAAAATTCATGAAACGATGGAAACGTTTAAATTGGAGCGAAAAATATTTTGGCAGCCATCTGCGTCTGGCGTATACCGTCCGTAAAGCGGCAGCCGTAGTGATTGTGATTCTTTCCTTAGCTGCTGCTAATCAAGTCAGTGCGAAGGTGTTTGGTTTTAATGCATGGAAATATCTGCTTTCGTATGATTCAAAGAACAAATTGGAAGTAAGAGAGTATGTTGGGCAGAATCAGGATAAAAAAACGAAGGAGAGTCTGCCGGACGTCATTCATGAGAAACCTACATTTGTGCCGAAGGGATTTCGGTATTATTCCCATGATGAACTTTCGTCGGGAAATGCACTTTATGATGAATGGAGAGATGGAAAAAAGAATACATTACAGTATAGCCGTGGTAAAGTCAGGGAAGGAGACCAAATTTACACAGATTCTGAATATGAACAAAAAATTAAAACAAGTGTTATGGGCTATGAGGCATATTATTATATAAAAGGAAATGAAGAATGGATTATGTGGGATGATAAGGAATATAACTATATGATTCTGCTTATTAAGAAAGGAAATTATAAGGCAGAATTATTGAAAATGGCAAATAGTTTGTACCAGAAATAAAAAAATTAAAATTTTTTGTCAGATTTCCTCCTTTTGTATCGTTATTATTAGTATAACGATATAAAAGGAGGATTTTTTATGATTACGAAAATCAAAAGAGACACAAGAATAGAATAAATGGTATCATGTGTTGCTTAAAAACTAGCCAAAATGACCGTTCATACCCAAAAAACGACCGTTCATGACTTTTATGTTTTATGCGATGTATTTTGTGTTATGATAGCAGACGGGAGGTGAAAGCAAAAATGAAAATTGATTTTGACTGGTTAATTATGATGCCACTAAGTTTTTTATATATTGGGATTGTGTTTTATTATGTTAAATATAAGAAAAGAAAAGTTCCTTATATCATAGTATTTACTTTGTTCTTTACTTATATGGCAGAGGTACTCAAATATACCCAGTTTCCAATTTGTTTAAACGTGGATATGGAAGAACTAAACAGACAATGTGTAAATTACATACCATTTCATTTTTTATCAATAGAAGATGTAAAAATATTTGTTTTAAATATTATTATAACCGTGCCATTTGGCTTTTTGGTTCCCATTCTTTATAAATTTGATTGGCGTAAAATAATAGTTTCCGGGATTTTATTTGGCGCTATCACGGAGATTATACAGGCAGGGGTGGAAGCTTTTGTCGGAGTTAATATGCATAGGATTGATATTAATGATGTGATTGCCAATTTTTCTGGTGTTGTAATTGGATACGCCGGTTATTGTTTGCTGCGGATTTTATTAGAAAAGATATTTCAAAATGGGAACGTGAAAATTGAATGTGAAAAATATTTGTCAGATTTTTGCTTCTTGGAACGTTATTATTAATAGGAGCAATTAAAAGAGACAAATATAATTAGTTATTAATTACCGAACAATTCGAGTTTTGAATTGTTCGGTAATAAAAGGGAGGCATCATAAATGACAAAATCAAAAGTATTTATCTTGGCAGTAATTGTATTTTTTATTATTATGGGTGGTTTATATTTTTTACTGCCGAAGGAAGAAAAGCAGGGGGATGTTATTTCACCAACGGCCAGCCGTGTACAGGAATCGCCGAATCCGGATGATGAAACATCTGGTATTGTGAAGACGAGTAAGCAGGAAACATGGAACGTTATAAATGTTAATAAAAAGAATATTTTGGATATTAATACCTTTAACGACTTTGGGAAGAGAAGTGATTTAGTGATTCCGGCTAAATATGATGGAAAGAAAATTAATAGATTTGATATTAGTTTTTATAATGATGATGTAACAACGCTAAAAAATGTAACCATTGAGAATGGAATTGAAACTATCGGAGGTGGTTTTGCACAGTGTTCAAAACTGGAGAAAGTTGTCATTCCTTCCAGTGTAACAAAGATAGAAAAAGGTGAATTTCGTTATTCGAAAGATACGGTAACATTGTATGTTAAAAAAGGTTCTTATGCGGAAAAATATGCGAAAAAAAATAAACTTAGGTATAAATACAGCAAATAAAAGGGAGGGATAAGAAATGGTATTACAAAATTGGATTTCTTTTCTGAAGAAGCAAAAAGGGTTGTTTGCCATATTGATGGTGTCGCAGATTGTGTCATTGGTTTGCATTCTTTTTGTGTTTGGTGTTTTTCAAAATAATTTGTATGAATTATCAGCAAATGTAGATACGAAATTTTTGAATGCATCCTTTAGAAAAAGCACTGTTACAAGAGAACAGTTGACAAAGGTGATAAAAACGCTGACAGATGACTATGATTTTTCCATTGATTACATATATATTGATGCGTCTGTTAAGGGAAGTGATATAAGTTATCAGGACAGAGTTCAGTACAAAGATGGTGTTTTCTCTTATAGTGACCGCGTATTGGAAAATGTAAAGGGTTCCCTTGATGGTGAAATGGCACAGCCGGTTCATTACAAAAAGGTTGAAAAAGTAGTAGTTATCAGTCCCAATATAAAAAAAGATATCGGGCAGACTATCACTTTGGATGGAGAAAATTATCAGATAATTGGAATCAATAATGTAAATGGGGATGGCGAGATGGAAATGCCATATCTTTCATTTCCGAAAAAGGCTCATTATGATACTTTTTCTGTTGAATTAACAATGCTTCCTACACGCTCTCAGTACGACGATTTTTGTCAGGAGCTAAAAGCAATTGGGGGCGAATGTGATGATTTTTATATTCAGAATAATGCCGACCGGAAAAAAGAGTATTCTATGATTGGAATCAGTGTACTTTTGGCTCTGTTAGCAGGTGGAAATATGTATATGATTTATCGTTATATTTTCCGAAAAAGAAGAATACAGTTAGCCGTGTATTCTTTGTGTGGATGTAGTAAAAGAACCGCTAGGAGAATGTTTTTTGCGGAAATTCTTCTAAATATGGTAATTGTCCTTGTTGTGGGAGTTTTAACTTTCCGTTTTTTTGTGTACCCACTGGCAAAGAATTGGTTTGCTTATCTGTTTATGATTTATGGCATTAGAGAATATGTTATGATTTGTGCTATTTTCATTTTTGTGGTGCTTTTGATTGGTTACCTTCTTTCGGGAAAGATGTCAAAACAAACGGTAGTACAAATGCGAAAGGGGGAGAAGTGATGGTTTCACTGGCTATAAGTGCTTACATTCGGCATACAAAAAGAAATTGTTTTATTATTTTGCAATTGACCGTTTTATTTATTGTGTTATTGGTGACAGTAACAACTATTTGTGAGGAATATCGCTGGTATCGTCCGGTGGCAGACTGGAACGGGAAAAAGGGATTTGTCGTAGAGGCTTCCGGATGTCATGGTGATACAAAAGATTCGCTTACAAAAGGTATGGATAAAGTGGATTCGGTTATGAGTTTTGGTTATGGAAACGTTGTCTCTTCAAAAAATGAAGGATATTCTAATTTTTTGGCGTATCCGGATTCTTTGATTAATGATTTTAAGCCGGAATTGGAAAGCGGGGACTGGCTTGATAAAAAAGAATGAAGTGATGACGAAATTGAAATTGTTGTTTCTAAAAATCCGTACGGATGGAAAACGGGCAGCCATATTAACCTTGGCTACTACGACGAAAATGGGGAAATACATTCCTTCAAGGCAATGGTTTGCGGAGTATTAAAGGAAGGTATTTCAGTGATTGGCTCCAATATCGGTTCGAGCCAGTTGTATCGGACGGATTACCGGGATTTGTATTCAACGTACAGTTATCAGCAGTCCGAATATGCGTTGGTTTTGATGAGGGAGAATCAGGCAATTAAAAATCATATTCCGATGACATACAATCAAAAATATATTATTGCCGTGCAGGATGATACTACGGAAAAAGAACTTTTGCAAATTGAAAACACACTGCGGAAAAATATAGCAGGATATGGTGCAAGTGATGTTTGCGTGCTATCTCCGCTGGAGCGGTTTATGAAGAATAGCAACCATGAATTTCAGCAAACCGTTATGATGTATCTGCCGGTTTTTATTTGTGTTTTGTGCATCACGATAATCAGCGTAATAAATGTTTGTACCTTGAACTTATCGGAGGATATGAGGGAGAATGCGGTATTCTCAGTTTTGGGACTTCCGTGGGGAAAAAACAGCTTATTTTCGCTAATTCAGATTATTATAACCAATGTTATCTCATTAATGTTTGTCATGATGTTTTTGATATTGGCAGAAAGGACAAAAATAAGTGAATATGTTTATATTCAGTTAGATTTTTGGTCGACGGTGTTATTGATTTTAGTTGTTGTCTGTGTATGCTTAGTATATTACTTTGTAGCATCACGAATGTTAAAGAAAAAAAATCCTGTTGAGTTATTAAAGTCGGATTTATAAAGTGGAGGGTAATGTTATGATTGAAATAAAAAATTTAGTAAAGATATACAACAAAGGAAAGACAAATGAATTTTGTGCCTTGAAAGGAATTGACCTTTCAATTGAAGAAGGAGAAATGGTGGCAATTATCGGAAAATCCGGTGCCGGAAAATCCACGTTACTGCATATTTTGGCGGCAATTGATTCTTATGATAAGGGAAGTTATCTGGTAGATGGTGTGTCGGTAGGAGATTTGAAGGAAAAAGAGCGTGCCAGATTTCGCAATCAAAAAATGGGTATTGTCATGCAGGACTATGCTTTGATTGATGAATACACCATCGAGGAAAATGTTCAGATTCCTTTGATTTTTGGAAAAGTAAAGGGAAACGATGTGCGAAGGGAAAAAATTATGACTGCATTGGAAAACGTCGGTCTTGCAGAGTTGGCGAAAAAGCCTGTTCGTCAGCTTTCCGGCGGTCAAAAGCAGCGTGTGGCGATTGCACGTGCCCTTGTAAATAATCCGACGTTTTTACTTGCAGATGAACCGACCGGTGCGCTGGATTCTAAAACATCCGGGGAAATCATGGACGTGTTTGAAAAGTTGAATCAAGGCGGGAAAACTGTTATTATTGTAACACACGATATGGAAGTCGCCGCACGGTGCGGGCGTGTAATTGAAATTAGTGATGGGGAGATTGTATAAAGAACAATAAGAGGAGGAAGTAAGTCATGAAAAAAACAAAGAAACTACTTATTTTGGTGATTGCAGTAATTTTCTGCACATCATGTGGCATGTTTGGTCTTTCAGATTCGGCATGGACAGAGGTTTTTGAAAAACGAAATAGTATGCCGCAAAACTCGCTGGACGAAAAATTGAAAAATCCTGAAATGGTGTACCAGACAGTTGATGGAAAGTTGTATTTTAGGGAAGGGGGAAAGCTTGGTGTTTATGATAAAAATTCAACAGAAAAAGAAAAGATAACAAGTAATGTGGTTTCGTATTTTGTTTACAGAATGGAGATGATAAAAAACTGGTTTTGGTTGATAAAATGAGTGAGGATATATTGTATTCGTACGATTTAAAAACAAGAAAAAAGGAAGTTATTTCTTGTGAAGGTGGGTCAATCAATCCGCAGTATGTTTGCTTTAATGGTGACTGGGTGTTTATTGCAGATGACTGTACGATTTCAAAAACTAATTACAAAACCGGTGAATGTGTTTATATCTGGGAGGTTCCAGAGGGCAGGAATGTAAATATAACAGATGTTTATATACATGGAGACAAGGTGTATTTTGGACTTTATGGCACCGATTCAGAAGCAAAAGATGATACGGGACTTTGGTGCGTAAACCAAGATGGAACGGATAGTAAAAAAATTTCTTCAGATGAAGTGAATGAGGTATGCTTTGTTGGTGAAGAGTATTTCGTACGCTAGGGAACAGAAAGGATGGAATTTAAGAGAAGAGAGGCAAAATCATGATATTATATGGCTACCGTATGAACGACTATGATAATCTTTTGAGATTATCACAGGCTGAGTTATCTTGCAGTCAGGAAGAACTAAAAAAAATTATACAATTTTTAGAAGAAAAGAAAGAGGAACATCTTGCATCAGAAAAAGAATTTGGGCAGGAGTATTGTTCTTCCCATTATCGTGATTGGGATAGTGATTGGTTGGAGGATGAATCGGATTTTATTCTTGTTACCGGAACAACAAATCAAGGAAGGGTGAATTAATTAAAATGAACAGTTATGGAAAAAACGCCAAACAGAATTGTATGGAGCAGATGAGACAGCTAAGTGTAGAATGTTCACTTGAAGAAATTGATGAGATGCTTGATTTTTTTCGGCAGGTTGAGAAGGATTTTGAAGAGAATGGTGTAGCAGGCGAATATGTTGCAGAAATGGAGCGGAAAGAAAAGCATCCGGATGAACCAATATTTAAAATTCGGATTGTTCCGCCTATATCAAAAAAAGAAAAATCACGTAGACGCAGACGAATTGCCGTAAACAATTTCTTTATGAGAAACTCTAGAAGACTGGCGGCGTGCGTGACCTTGCTGCTTATGATTGCAGCCTGTCTGCTAATGATACGAAAGAACAGGAAGGAAGAAAATAAATGACCTATCAAATGATTCAAAGTGTTGCAGTTACGGGCGACATTT